>Ga0325400_1002734_pt1 | contig 15643 bp, 9 predicted proteins | sample PopdelMetagenome_2_FD_205662 | JGI IMG/M metagenome (GOLD analysis project Ga0325400, IMG submission 205662) | Populus deltoides microbial communities from Bellville, Georgia, United States - Xylem-PdKOR-R1 | ecosystem: Host-associated > Plants > Phyllosphere > Stem > Wood/Secondary xylem... | reverse complement strand
TGCAGGCCACGGCGGCTGCGGTGCAGGTCAATAATCTTCACCTTATCCGGGGAATGATCGGCCGACCCGGCTGCGGCATCTACCAGATGAACGGCCAGCCTACCGCCCAGAACACCCGCGAAACCGGGGCTGACGGCGACATGCCGGGCTTCCGCAATTCGGGCAACCCGCGTCATATGGAGGAGCTAGCTAAACTCTGGAACGTGGATATCAATATCATTCCGCACTGGTCACCTCCAACGCACGCTATGCAAATCTGGCGGTATGCCGAGCAGGGAACCATTAAACTCCTGTGGATCAGCGCCACGAACCCGGCCGTGTCCATGCCCGAATCGAGCCGCGTCCGGCGGATTCTGGATAAGGACGATCTTTTTGTGGTGGTCCAGGATGCCTTCATGACTGAAACGGCCGCCCGCGCTGATGTGGTGCTGCCCGCGGCTATCTGGAGCGAAAAGACGGGGTGTATGACCAACGTCGACCGGACGGTTCACATTAACCACAAAGCCATCGACCCGCCCGGACAGGCGAAATCGGACCTGGATATTTTTTTGGATTACGCCCGGCGGATGGATTTCAAAGACAAGGACGGCGCGCCCCTGATCAAGTGGACCTCGCCGGAAGAAGCCTTTGCCGCCTGGAAGGAATGCAGCCGCGGCCGCCCCTGCGACTACACGGGTATGACCTACGAGAAGCTAAGTCAGGGCGGTATCCAGTGGCCCTGCAACGAACAGTTTCCCAACGGAACACCCCACCTGTACACCGACGGTAAGTTTGCCACCGATGCCGACTACTGCGAAGCTTACGGGTATGACATGAGTACGGGCGGAGCCGTTACACCGGAAGAGTACAAGGCCAATGACCCCAAAGGAAAGGCGTTTATCCGGCCGATCGACTACGAGCCGCCCCACGAAATACCCGATGCCGAATATCCGCTCTGGCTGACCACCGGGCGAGTGGTGTACCACTTCCACACCCGTACGAAAACCGGTCGGTCCAAAGCACTCAACGAGGCCGCGCCGGATTCGTTTGTCCAGCTGGCTTCCGAAGACGCGGCCCGCTATGGCATTGCCGAAGGCGATATGGTTGAGGTAGAATCGCGCCGGGGTAAGGTCACCGAACCCGCCCGAATCGGCCATATCCGGCCCGGGACCGTTTTTATTCCATTCCACTACGGTTACTGGGACCATCCGGATCGCAGCCGGGCCGCCAACGAGCTGACCCTTACCGAATGGGATCCGGTCAGTAAGCAGCCCCATTTCAAGTATTCGGCCGTACGCATTCGCAAAGTGGCGGACGCCCCGGCCCAACAGCCTGCCAACCCGGAATTAAACCAGATTACGGGCACGGTCACTGCCTGATTATTCAACCCTTACAACAATGCATGTAGGCAATTACCTTGGCCTGGTACAGGCCAGTGAACAGCAACTGGCCCGGGCGTTACGGCAGGTGGCCGAGCACCACGGCGACGAGCCGGACATCGTGCAGCCCTGTCAGTTGGCGGCTGGCTGGTCGGATGCGCATGACGAAGCGCTCAGGCCCCTGATTGAACGCTACAGCGAAGCAAAAAGTGACGAACCCGAGCGGCTCAGCCAAACGCTGTTTGAAGAGCCACGTACGGGCAGTCTGGCGCTGCTGCGCGACCTGCACGATCTGTGGCTGCTGGCCAGCGAAGTACAACTTTGCTGGACGGTGCTGCTGATGGCGGCCAAAGGGCTGCGGGATTCTGAACTGGAGCAGACCTGCCAGCGCCTGAACGCCGAAACGAGTCGTCAGCTTACCTGGCTCGTGACGCGTATCAAACAGGAGGCTCCCCAGACGCTGATTGTGGCCGATTAAGCAGAACGCCACGGACTAGCTCGTTCGTGGCGTTCCATCGTATCCAGTACCGTTTCGGGTTTCGGGATGAATAGCAGTGGCCAGGTCCGCAATCTCCGGATCGTCCGCGGCCGAAACGTCCATTTTTTAGCGGCTTCCGTGACCAGCGTTAGGATTCGCGTGATCTCGTGTTCGGCCAGGAGGCTAACCTGCAGGCCGAGATCGGCGCGCTTGTCGGCCAGGGCGGCCATGCGGTTCTGACGGATAAACCCAAACGTGGACAGGAAGCACGACCATCGACGGGTCGAAAGGCCGCAGCTTCAGCCAGCCCAGATTCCCGACAATCCAGCCCCCAAACAGGGCCAGGTGAATGCAGATAACCGGCAAACTGCCCGTAAAAGCAGTGACCGAATCGGCCAGTTTATCGGGTCCACTTTTAGGAGTTTGTTCCTCCTGGCGACGGACTAAGAGGGCTTTAACAGTTCGTTCAACTACCCGGGCCATGCCTTGGCGTTTGGGTCTGACCCCGTTTCTCTTCCATCAGGCAGTCGATTAACTCGGCTTTTAACCCACTCCCCCTGAAAGGTGACCTCATTCGTCACCCCGGCAATAAGCCAACGGCACCCTGCCGCGTCGACGATTAAATTCTCAGGGATGGAAAGCCGTATTGCGGAGCCGTTAATCCAGAATGAGTTCTCTTCTTTGCTGCTTCATCCACGCTAGTGTAGCGGCCGACTGTGCCTGTTTGTCCAGCAGAAAATTACCCACGACCAGATAATCCATATCGGTCTGGCTAAAGCACCGCAACGCATCTTCGGGCGTACAGACGATGGGCTCACCCCGAACGTTAAAGCTGGTGTTAACCAGCACGCCCCGGCCGGTTGCTTTTTCGAACGCCGTCAATAAGTCGTAAAACAGGGGGTTGGTAGCGCGGCTGACCGTCTGTAGCCGGGCGGAATAATCCAAGTGCGTCACCGCCGGCACGTCGGACCGAATCCCGGCCAGTCGTTCCGTCAATGACGCTCCTGTCTCGGCGGGCGGCACCGGCTTTCGGCGGTGTTCGGCCACCGGAGCGACAAAGAGCATGTACGGCGAGGCCGCCTGCCAGGTGAAGTAGTCCGGGGCGTCCTCCTCCCGAACGCTGGGCGCAAACGGCCGGAAGCTCTCCCGAAACTTAATCTTTCGATTCAGTCGCTGTTGAATGGCCGGGTTGGCGCTATCGGCCAGAATGCTCCGGTTGCCCAGCGCCCGCGGCCCGAACTCCATCCGTCCCTGAAACCAGCCCACCACAGCGCCCTCCGCCAGCCTGGACGCCGTTAAGGTCAGTAGCTGCTCCGTATCGGGTACGTAATCAAACGCCAGATCCGCTTTCAGCAGGGCCGAGCGGATACGCTGCTCCGAAAAAGCAGGGCCCAGATAAGCGCCCTGCAGGGCGTCGGGGCGCGCCGGGATTCGCCGGGGTGCGGCTTCGTTGAGGTAATAAGCGGCCAAAGCCGCACCCAGCGCCCCGCCCGCATCGCCAGCCGCCGGTTGAATCCAGACCTCATCAAACAACCCGGCCCCGACAATTTTAGAATTCGCTACGCAATTAAGCGCGACGCCCCCCGCCAGCACCAGTTTCCGGCAACCAGTCAACTGCCGGGCGGTAGCGGCCAGCTTCACCATAATTTCATTGGTCACCTCCTGAATCGCCAGGGCCAGATTCTGGTGCGTTTGGGTCAGCTCGGATTCTGGTTGTCGGCGGGGTATCCCGAACAGCGTTTCCCACCGGGCGTCGTCGGTCATTTGCAGATCGCTGGCGAACCGGAAATAATCCAGATTGAGCAGAAACGAACCGTCGGGCCGGATGTCCACCAGTTCCTCCTCTATTCGCTGCTTAAACAACTGAGTCTGTTTGCTTTGGGGTTGTCCGTAGGGCGCCAGGCCCATCACCTTGTACTCGCCACTGTTGACTTTAAAGCCGAGGTAGAACGTAAACGCCGAATACAGCAGACCCAGCGAATGCGGAAAGTGCAGTTCCTTCAAAAACTGAATCGAAGCCCCCGTTCCTTTGCCGATGGACGTTGTTGTCCACTCGCCTACTCCATCCACGGTCAGAATGGCGGCCTCCCCGAACGGCGACGGATAGAACGCGCTGGCGGCATGAGCCAGGTGGTGTTCGGAAAAAAGAATGGGAACCCGGACTTTTCCCAAGGTAGCTAACTTACCTCGAATCAGCCGTTTGGCAAACAGCTTGTCTTTCAGCCAGACCGGAATGGCCCGCAGAAAACTTTTCAGCCCCGCCGGGGCCACGGCATGGTAGGTTTCGAGCAGGCGCTCAAATTTGAGAAAAGGTTTGTCGTAGAACGCAATGGCGGTCAGGTCTTCCAGCCGGACGCCCGCTTCGGCCAGCACGTAGGTAATGGCGCCCATGGGAAAAGCCGCATCGTGCCGGACGCGCGTGAATCGTTCTTCCTGGGCAGCCGCCACGATGACTCCGTCCATCACCAGCGCAGCGGCACTGTCGTGGTAAAAAGCAGAGATGCCCAGAATGATCACCGGCTTACCCATCAGGTTCAGAAAAGAGAGTAGATGAAGGGAGCCAGGGCCGAACCCGCCGTAAGCAGCGATAAGGCGCCCAAAAAAAGCAGAAGCAGCATGAGGGGCAGCAGCCAGTACCGCTTGCGGGTGCGCAGAAAAAGCCAGAACTCCCGGAAAAATTCCATCAGCCGTGGGGTTTAAAATGGATATTGTAAATCAGACGAGCCAAACGTATGTTGCCGGTCGACAAAGACCGAGTCGGTTCCTTTTTTAAAGTCTTTCGTTCGCAGCGCGTCTTTACCCAGCCTTTTTCGGACCCACGCAACCGGAATAACCAATGTAACAAAAAGCAGCACCAGCAACACCGTAGTGGTCACTTTGCTCAGCGCATTACCCAGCCCGAACCAGACCACCGCCAACGGATAAAACACCCTGGGTACCAGCAGCGTCAGCCCCGTACCAACGAGGGCGGCCCGGTACCAGAAGGCCTGGTCGCGGTAAAAACCAGCCAGCAGACACGCCGCTACAACCAGTAAACCCATCTCGACAACCTGCCTTTTTCGGATCGTGGGTAGTTCATTTGAAGGAGTCATAGCAAGGGAAACTAGTCTTTTTGAATGGCCCGAATCTGCTCCCTGAGTTGCAGGGCAACGGCGTTTTGGCGGTCGACCCGGAGCGTTTTTTCGACGTATTTCGACGCCCCGGCCGCATTGGCAAACTTCAGATAACCCACCGCCAGCTGATTGCTCAGATTCACGTTCGTGGTGTCGGTGGTATACTGTTTTTTAACGGCAATCAACTGCTCGACAAAAAGCTGCAATTCATTCAGACTCATCCGGGATTCGTTATGAGCGGCCGCGTAACGCAGGTACGTCAGGGCTTCCTCGGGCCGGTCGAGTTTGAGCAACGTAACGAACAGACTCTGGGCCGTGCTGAAATTGGCATCCAGCCCAAACGCTTTTTTGAGGTGCCAGACCGCCCGTTCGTTTTCGGCGCTATGCATGCACAGCTTGCCCGCCCGCAGGTAGTACGCCGGGTTGGTCGGATATTCCAGTTCCAGGGCTTCGGTTACCCGCAAAGCGCCCCGCTGGTCCTGCTTTTGCACGTAGTGATTGAAAAGCTGGCTCATCGCGTCGGACCAGGAAATCTGCTTTACAACCAGCGCCCCGGCCAGTTGTTCCTCGGTTGTTTTGGGTCGCTTCTCCGCCGGAGGCATGGGCTCATTGAACGGCCAGCCTTCTTTCAGAATCATCACCTCGTATGCGCCCCTGAGCGAATCGACCGCCGTGATGGGCATTTGCTGCCTTAGCCCGGCCAGCGACAGACCCCGGCCCCAGTCGGCGCTGATCAGGCCCTTTCTTCGCATCGCTTCGTAAAAGGCATCCGAAAGCAGGGCGTACCCGTACAGGTTGGGGTGAACGTGTTCCAGCAGCGTTTCCTCGCCCAGAATACCCCCGGGCGATTGCCGCTCAAACGCGGCTTTTGCGTCGACCACCGTAACGTCCGGGTACCGGCTCGCCAGTTCCTGAATAATCTTATTCAAGGCTTCAGGCGCCCGGAATCGCAGCAGGTCCAGGTCTTTGGCCCGCACAAAAGCCCGCTTGGCCCTCTTAAAATCACCTCCCGCGTAAGCCCGCTTGCCGGCCTCGTACTGGTATTGAGCCGACGCTGTGTTGCTACCCGGCGAGCTGATAAAGGGCTTCTGGTCTTTTTCATTACTCACCAGATTGCTGAGCAGCAGCGGAATATGACGGTCGCTGAGCAACCGGCAAAGATCATTCAGGTTCGTTTTAAACTGCTCAATGCCTTCTCTGTAGGCGTCGGAGTCGTAGGCAATCTGCTGGTCGGCGGCCATGCGTTTCATCAAGTTCTCGCGCCCGTCCACCCTTTTTCCGGAAATGACTTTCCGGATGCCGCCCAGGGTTCGGTTTATCAACTGAACCAACCGAAACTCCCGGAGTTTCAGCACCGCCCGAACCCAGCGCGGACTGCGGACAATGGCACTCGTAGAACCCACGCCCAGGGCACCGTAGTACTCGTTATGCCCCGTGTAGACCAGCACCGCGTCGGGACTGTAGTTCACCACTTCCTGCGCAAAGCCATAGACCGTGTACGAATTAACCGCCGTCAGCGACAGGTTGATCACCTCAAACGCCCGATCCGGAAACGTATGCATCAGGCGGTACTGCAACCAGCGGTGAAAAGAGCCGTTGTGAAAATACGGATAGCCTAGGGTAGTCGACTCGCCCAGCACGAAAATCCGGAACGTGCCCTCCGCTTTCTGCTGCCGGAACGGTTCGTAGTTGCCCACCGTTGCATTGGCCGCATCGGAGAAATATTTTCCGGATGCGGCCCGGTTCATCACCCAATAGCCCTTCTGCTGCGGGTCCTCGACAAACAACCGCGTATCGTGCCCGTAGCCAACCAGCCGCAGCGTACCTTCGATCAACGCCAGCAGCAACAGGGGCAGCAGCAGAGCCAGCCCTTTGAAAAGAAGCATTCGGTGTCGGCTAGCGGGTTGCGAGTTCATGCCTCAGGGTCGGATAATGGTTCCGTCCGCTTTCCGGACCTGCCAGTTGGATTTGGTAGTAATCGGGTATTTGGCGGCTTCTTTTTCGTTAATGTCGACGCCCAGGCCGGGCACTTCGTTGACCGACATATAGCCGGCCTTCATCGTCGGACAACCGCTGAAAACGGCCTGCGTTTTATCCGAAAATTGGACAGCCTCCTGAATGCCAAAATTCCAGACCGCCAGATCGATATGGGCGTGGGCCGCGTGGCCAACCGGCGACACATCGCCCGGTCCGTGCCAAGCCGTGCGGATATTGAACCACTCACCCAGCCGCGCCACTTTCATGGCGGGCGTAATACCCCCGATCTGCGAGACGTGAATCCGGATATAATCGAACCACTGATTGGCCATCGGCTCCTTGAATTCATTGACGTTATTGAACAACTCGCCCATCGCAATCGGCACGGCGGTCGTCTGGCGCAGGAGCTTAAACCAACTCATGTTCTCGGGCGAGAACGGGTCTTCAATAAAAAAAGGACGATAATCTTCCACCTGCTTGATCATGTTGATCGCTTCCATCGGCTGAACCCGCTCGTGAACGTCGTGCAGGAGTTCAATTTCCTCCCCGCAGCGCTTGCGCACTGTTTCAAAAAGCCGGGGCACGGATTTAAGGTAGGCCATCACGTTCATGTACGCATCACCTTCGTTACCGAAGCCAGCCGCCCGAAAGTCGGGTTTGTCGAGCGCGCTGCCCACCCCGCCATAACCGCCCTGCTGGATGCGGATGTACTTAAAGCCCTGCTCCATAATCCGCTGCACATCGTCGGCGGTGGCCTCCGCCGTATTGGCTCCCGCATGGGTGTAGCACGGAATGGCAAACCGCACCTTACCGCCCAGCAGCTGGTAAACCGGCATGTTGGCCCGCTTGCCTTTGATATCCCAAAGTGCCTGATCCAGACCACTCAATGCGTTATTGAGCACCGGCCCGTTTCGCCAGTACGAACTCACGTAAGCCGATTGCCACATGTCCTCGATATTATCAACGTCTCTGCCAACGCAGAAATCGTTCAGGTAACTGTTGATGGCGGCCACCACGGCCACGGCCCGCTGCGTAAAGGTGGCGCAACCCAGGCCGTACAGCCCCGGTTCGGTCGTCTCTACCTTGACCACAATCAGGTTGGAGCCCTGGGGTGCGGTAGCGATCGCTTTAACGCTTTTGATTTTAACAGGCGCCATGCCTTTGGCGTAGGCCGGCGTTGCCCGCTGCGCCTGGGCTTCGGCCGGGTTGCCGAAGAGTCCCATTAGCCCGGCTGATGAGCCCAGACCCAGCATTTTCAGGGTTTCGCGCCGATTAACCGGCGAGTGAGAATCAGTAGGAGTCATGTTTTTTACGGAATTAGGGTTCAGGTTGTTTATCGTTTGTTGTCCCCCGCGATGGCGGGTCCTGCTCTAAAAGTCAGTTGTCGCTACTTTCTCATTACGGTAAGGCAAAGGCAATGTAGGAACCGCCGGGTTTGTGACCGTTTTTTACGCCACCGGCCGCAATCACCACGTACTGCTTGCCGTTCACCGCGTAGGTAATGGGCGTGGCAAAGCCCCCGGCCGGCAGCTGGTATTCCCAGATCACTTTACCGGTCTTTTTATCAAAGGCCCGAATGCGCTCGTCGTACGTAGCCGCGATAAAAATCAGTCCGCCCGCCGTCACCACCGGACCGCCATAGTTTTCGGTGCCCGTCGGGGGGATGCCTTTTTTGGTCAGCTCCGGAAATTCGCCCAGCGGGACGCGCCAGCGGTATTCGCCCGTGTTGAGATCGATGGCGTTCAGCGTGCCCCAGGGTGGTTTCACCGCCGGGTAGCCGTTGGGGTCAAAAAAGCGGGTCCAGCCATTGTTGATGTAAGGCGCAATGTAGGGAAAATCAGCTTTTGGCTCGGCCACTGTGGGAGCCGCTTGGCTGTGGTGGTCAGCGGATTCCGTTTCAGCGTTGAGCAGGAACCGCACCAAGGCGTTGCGTTCGCCATCGGGCAGGTGCTTAAACGAAGGCATCCGGCCCCGGCCCGTCTTTAAAATGGCCTGAATGGCCGGGGCGTTCAGGCGGTCGCCCACATTTACCAGACTCGGATAAGCGGCCCCGCTCCCCTTTCGGTCGGCGCCGTGGCAGGCCGCGCAGTTGGCCATAAACAGCGATTTGCCCCGGGAAAGCCGCTCCGCCGTTTGGGCCGCCGTGCTCATCATTTTCAGGTCCCAGACCATCTCGTTGCTGTTCTGGTACAGGATGCCCTCCGGGTCGGTGGCATTACCGCCCCACTCGGCCCCTCCCCCAATCCCGAAGAACAGCGTACCCTCCTGACTGGGCGGCCTGTACTTACTACCCGACCGCGTTTTGGCAAAGCGTTCCCTGACAAAGGCGTGGGCCTCCGGCGACAGGTCCGTAATGTCGGCTTCGGTGAAAACCTGCCGGGCGAACGGCGCCGGTTTGAGCGGAAATTTCTGCGTCGGCCAGGGATGCTCGCCGGGCAGACCGTCGGTTGGCACTGCCCGCTCTTCAACCGGAAACAGGGATTCACCCGTGTCGCGGTCGAGGACGTAAACCAGACCATCCTTGGTCGCCTGCGCCACGGCATCCACCCGGCGGCCGTTGTGGTTGACTGTCACCAGATTGGGCTGACAGGGAATGTCGCGGTCCCACAAATCGTGGTGAACCGTCTGGTAATACCACCGCAACCCACCGGTTTCGGCGTTCAGGGCCAGGATACAATCCGAAAACAGATTTTGCCCGGCCCGATCCCCGCCGTAGAAATCAACGGCGGGCGAGCCCGTTCCTAGGTAGACGGTGCCCCGCTTTTCGTCGAGCACCAGCCCGGCCCAGCCGTTGGCCGCCCCGATTTTTTTGTAAGCATCTTTCGGCCAGGTTTCGTACCCTTTTTCGCCGGGTTGGGGAATGGTATGGAAAATCCAGCGCATCCCGCCCGTCCGGACATCGAAACCCCGCACGTGCCCCGGAGCTGCGTCGCCGTATTCCGACACCGACGACCCCATGACCAGCACGTCTTTGTAAATCACGCCCGGACTCGTGGCCGTTACGGATACTTTACTGATGTCGTGACCATTGGTGACGCTCTCCCGCAGATCGACCGCCCCCCCTTTACCGAAAGAAGCCACGGGCTTGCCCGTCAGCGCGTTGAGGGCGTACAGCGTCGGGCCGGCGGTGAAAAAAATCCGCTTGTCGGTGCCCTTTTCCCAGTACATAACGCCCCGGTTGGGATGGTAGGCCGGCGCTCTGGTTTTGAACGGGTCGAACAGCCAGAGCCGCTTGCCGGTACTGGCCTGCACCGCAAACAGCTTCAGCCGGGGCGTGGTCCCGTACAGAATACCGTTGACCACAATCGGCTGGCATTGGATTTCCAGCGTTCGTTCCACGTTACCGTCCGCGCCGGCCGCGTCAAACGTCCAGGCGACGCGGAGTTTTTTTACATTTTCAGTATTGATCTGGCTCAGGTTCGAGTAGCGATTGCCCGCCTTATTACCGCCGTAGGCTGGCCAGTCCTGACGCGCGGGCGGTCCGGCCTTGTCCCGGTTGGGAGGGCCGGCGCGAAAGCCCAGAACGATGAGGCCAATGCCCAGCACCAGCCCTGCTTTTTTAATCATTTGCCGTTGAGTTGTTACTTTTCCGATGCAATGACGAGTACCCAGTCTTCTTGAAGCGGGGAAAATAGTTTTTTTACTCCCTGATTGGGAAAACGTTCGCCCGCCTGGTATTCACCCGTTCGCGGGTTGTACCAGCGGACGCTCAGCTGGGGTCCTTTTAGCCTGCTCATGTTCACGGTGACCGGGCCGGGCTGGGGCAGATAAGCCACCAGTAGGTCGTTGTTGCCGGTGATGGCCGTCGTTACGTAATTGGCTTTGCCGTAGTCGCCGTACCCATGCACCACCGCCTGATGGCCGATGTCCGGCGTTAGCTCCCACCACGGGATACCGGCGAAAAAAGCAATGGCGTGTTTCATCTGCTGCGCGCCGGGGTACTGCATGATCGCCCGCCAATTGGCCGGGAAATACCAACCATCCTGCCCGTAAACGTGGCCCGCGCCCCCGCAGAGCATCGTCCAGTAAACCTGCCGCCGAATCTGGTGGGGTAAACCAATGTCGTTTTCAATTGCGCCGGTGCCTTCGTACTGCGACTCGCCGAGAATAAAAGGCATCCGGTCGGATTTGGTGTACTCGCGCAAAGCCGCTTCGTAGACTTCGGGCATTAATTCGGGGTTATTGTACGTATTGGGTTTATCCCGCCAGTAGGTGTAAATCATGCTGTAACCCAGCCAGGGTGCATACTGAAAGAGGTCGGTGCTCGAATGGGTCGCGCGGGCGTGGTAGGTAATGAGCTGCTGCGGAGCGGCCGCGTGAATGCCTTCGGCTAGGGCTTCGATCTGGGGCCGGATGGTCAGCGGGTCGTTGTCGCCCCCCATCGTCCAGACAACATTCCTGTAACGCCCGAACCGTTTGCCGAGCCAGGTCCCCAACTGGCGGGATTTGGCGACGCCGTTGCGGGCGTACATTTCTACTTTAGCCCCCACGCCGTAGCCTTCCCGGCAGCAGCCAATCCAGAACGGCGCGAAATTCAGCAGCATCCCCAGCGAATCGGCGACGTCAACCACGTTGGCGACGTGGTTGAAATAAGCTTCATTGGGCCGGGCAAAATCGTAGTTGATGAACGGTTTCTGACCACTGCGGTTCGCCGAATCGGGGTTCATCGACAGCATCGTCTGAATGGTATTGAACCCCTGCTTTTTGCGCAGAATCAGGTATTCGCGGGCCTCAGCCAGCGTCAGCCGACTGTATAGCTGCCAGCCCGTATCGGCGTGGTAGAGAAACGGCTTACCGGCAGCATCGACGAAGTACCGCCCGTTTTCGCTCGGTTTCAACGGGAAAGCGGGTCGCTGGGCGCTGCTTAGCTTAGCCAGTAAAAGCAGGACGGTTACGGCAATGATTCGTACAGTCATTCGGGTAAAGGAATAAAAAAAGGCCTTTGGCAAACCAAACCGGTAGTCCGGCTTGCCAAAGGAATTCGGTAGTAACCCGCCTAATAGCCCGGGTTCTGTTTCATCTTCGAGTTCGACGTTATCTCGCCAATTGGAATAGGCTGGGCGTAGTCGGTGGGCGCCCACTGGATCGTGCCGCCCCGCACTTTCTGGTAATAAGCCGCTTCCTGATCGCCGATCTGCCAGCGACGCACGTCGAACCACCAGCTGCCTTCGCCGAACAGCTCCGCCCAGCGTTCGTACTTGAGCGGGTCATTTTTCAGCACCGCATCGGACGCTTTGGTGGCGTCGGCTAAACTGGTGTAGTCCACAGGCGAGGCTGCGTTGACAGAATATCCGTAGGCCCTTCGCTTGACTTTATTGATGTATTCCAGCGCCGTCGCGTTGTCGCCGGTGTGGGTAAGCGTCTCGGCGTACAGCAGGTACACGTCGGCCAGCCGCATCCAGTAGAAATTCGAGCCGTTGTTGACGTTGATTTCGTACTCGGTGCCGTCCACGTTGACGTATTTGCGGAAGCTCCACGCTTCCATGTCCAGCTCCGAAATATCCAGATAATGCGAAATCGCCCGGCGCTTGCCCGATACGGTCATGGAGTCCACATACGGTTGCAGACAAGCCACCCACAGCCGGGGGTCGACGGTTTTGTTGGCCCGGGCCTGCTGGGAGCGCGTCACGTACACCGGATCGACATTCACCACATTAGCCTGCGTCGTTCCGGCTTTAAAATAATGGCCTTCGTTAAACCCAAACCGGCTGATGTTCTTGGCGTGCGGAAACACGTTGGACCAGCCCGACGACGATGTACCCCCATCGTCCCCGACATAGCTTGGCCCAATAACCATCCCAATCCCTGAACCCGCCGACTGATCCCCCCAGGCCCCGTAGGTGGTCATATCGACGTTCATGTTAATCTCCGAGATCGATTCCGAATTAAACTCGTTCTTGTTGTTGAACATGTCCTTGTAAGTATCGAAGGGCACGAGCGTTTTTCCGCTGTTGTCCACCACGTCTTTCAGGTACGTTTTGGCGTTGTTCCAGTCCTGCGTGTAGACGTACGCCTTGCCCAAGAATCCCTTGACGGCCCAGGGGCTCACTTTGTAGACATCACTCCCGGTCCAGGCGGTGCCGCTCAGCAGGGTTTCGGCGGTTTTCAGATCGTTGATCATGAAGTCCCACACTTCGCGCACCGTCGCGCGGGGCACCTGCGTTTGGTCCAGGCTCGAAGACGCTTCGGTGATGATGGGAACGCCCATTTTGTCGCCACCCTGCCCATTGTTGATGGACGACTCGCCCCAGATGTTGATCAGGTAATAATAAAACCAGGCCCGCAGAAATAGCGCCTGCCCTTTGATCTGGGCAATGGCGGTTTGCTCCGACGCTACATTGTGGGTTTTCTGGTAAGCATCAATGCCGCTCAGCAGCGTATTGGCCCGCTGCACCCCTTTCCAGGCATCCCGCCAGGTTTCGGAAATAAAGCTGTCGTTGGGCTGCGAGTTGTTCTGGGCGAGCTGAATCCAGGTCGACGTGCCCTGCCAGCTCAGATCAAGCGTGTGATCCCAGCAATAGATATTCTTACCCAGCATGTCGTGCCCGAATAGCCCAAATGCGTGCTGAGTCCCGTAAACGCCCGTCAGTAACTGGTTCAGGTCGTTCACCGAGCCAGGGTAATTGCTTGTTGAAAGCGTACTCGGGTTATTGACATCGACAAAACTCTCTTTGCAACCAGCCAGCCCAACCAGGACCGTTAGAAGCGGTATTTGAATCAATCGTTTTATAGTACGAAGCATATAACTAGCCATTAGAAAGTTCAACTAACTAAAAATTCACGCTGAGTCCCAGGGAGTACAAACGGGTGCGGGGATAGATGCCTACATTGTCAACACCCCGGCCGGTTGTCCCGCTTGTGTTAAAGCCAGCGGCATTGGTTCCCCCGTTGCCATACACTTCCGGGTCCATACCGGAGTATTTAGTTAGGGTAAACAGGTTCTGACCCTGGAAATAAATCCGGACGTTGGCAATCTTGGCGCGCTGGGTGAAGGTGTTCGGCAGCGTATAACCGACCTGTAAGTTGCGCAGCTTGAAATACGCTCCGTTCTCTACGTAGTAATTTGAAATCCGGCTGTAATTGGCGTTAGGATCCCGGACGTAAGCCCCCGTTGCATCCGTAAAGCCCACGCGGGGTTTGTCGGTCAGACCGTTTCCGTTGAAAAACGACGTTCCGAAGATGTCGCTGGTCGTGTTGTAATCGCCCACGATGAACTGGGTGTAGTATTTGTTCCCGTTGTAGATACTGACGCCCTGAATGCCCTGGAACAGCGCCGTCAGGTCGAAGCCCTTCCAGCCCAGATTCAGGTTGATCCCGTACGTCATTTTGGGCCACGGATTGCCGATGTAGGTTTTGTCATCCACCGTAATGCGCCCGTCGCCGTTGGTATCTTTAAAGCGCAGATCGCCCGCGCCGGTAGCCTGCGCCTGATAATAGACATTCTCCGCCGACTGGCCCGCGGCAGCCGCCCGTTCCTGCGCCTGCTGGTTCAGCGCGGCCACGTCGGCGTCGCTCCGGAACAGGCCCTCCACGACATAGCCGTAAAACTGACCCAGGGGCTGACCGGCTTCGGTGCGGTTGACGGTGCTCTCGGTGTAATCCCCGGCGTATCCATCATTGATGGGGTTATTGTTGGTACCGTCCAGTCGCTTCACCAGATTCCGGTTGAAAGACGCGTTGGCCCCAATGCCGTACGTGAAATCACCCGCTTTACCCCGGTAATCGACCGCTACCTCCAGCCCTTTGTTGCTCATCTGTCCGATGTTGGTGTATACGGTTGAATTGTCATAGCCCGACGACTGCGGCACCGGCACCTGATAAATCATGTCCTGGGTCTGGCGGCTGTACCAGTCGAGGGTGACGTTCAGGCGGTTCCGGAACAAGCCGGCGTCCAGTCCAATGTCAGCCTGATTGACCGTTTCCCATTTGATGTTGGAATTGGGCAACTGAGCCGTCAGCGCGTAACCCTTTGCCCGCGTGCCATCCGGCAGACCCTGAATGTTGGTTCCGCCGTTCCCCGCGTACGAAGCCAGATACGTGTACTGCGGAATGCTGCTGGTGCTGCCCAACCGACCGTAGCTGGCGCGGAATTTAAGCGTGGAAACCGAAGGCAGGTTGTCCCGGATAAACGCTTCTTCGCTCAGGTTCCAGCCCACGGAGGCCGACGGGAACACCCCAAATTTATTGGCGGGGCCAAACCGGTCGGAACCATCCCGGCGGATGTTGGCCGTGAACAGGTACTTACCCGCGTAGGAATAGTTGATGCGGCCAAACTGCGAAAGCAGCCGCGTCTGCGGATACTCCCCACCCCAGGTTTTGTTGGAGCTGGGATTGGTGCTCAGTTCCAGCGAATTGGTGATGATCTGAAATCCCTGGGCCTCGCCGTGCAGCGTGCTGACATTCTGCTGGAACGACTCGTAACCCGCCAGCACTTTGAAATCGTGTTTGCCAATCGTTTTACCGTAGGTCAGCACCAAGTTGGCCGTCAGGCTCTGCTGGGTATTCAGGTCCCGGCTAAGGGCCGCCACCGTATTTTCCAGCGAACCAAAATCGAAGGCCTCCCGGAAATCGTAACTTACCCCACTCACAAGGGAGGCCCCGAGCGTAGACCGGAAATTCAGGCCATTAACGATTTCCCAGTCGGCGTAGATATTTCCTTCCAGCGCGTAAGCCTTGTTTAACTGATGGTGAATCAATTCGTTACCGGCCGGGTTAGG
>Ga0325400_1002732_pt1 | contig 15645 bp, 18 predicted proteins | sample PopdelMetagenome_2_FD_205662 | JGI IMG/M metagenome (GOLD analysis project Ga0325400, IMG submission 205662) | Populus deltoides microbial communities from Bellville, Georgia, United States - Xylem-PdKOR-R1 | ecosystem: Host-associated > Plants > Phyllosphere > Stem > Wood/Secondary xylem... | reverse complement strand
TAACAATACTTTGAAAGTGTGATCTCGTAATCATAATCACCATATATAAAAGATTTATAATAAAATATTCATACATACCACATTGACGAAATAGCTTAGGAGGGATGCACCTTAAAGATGGCTGGAAAAAATATTTTTAAAAATCAACCTGTCGCCATCGGCAGCAAAGACTATTTTTTATATATAAAAGATCAAACATATAGAACAAATCGTGGAATCTTCAAGAATTGATTAAATCGCGATAAATTGAAAAAAGCGAATGCGCCGTACCATCGAATGGGTGGGGGCCCGACTGGACGTATGTGGCGAATATTCACTAGATTTGAATTTGTGGTTTCGAATCCGCGCCACCACTCAACACTACTTATCAGGATACGCAGACAAGAAAGCTATATAAGCCATAGAACCTATCAGATAAATAACTCGACTTATCACTGATAGGTCAGTAGATATAGAAAGAAAGACTCCTGTACAACGCATCGAAGATAGCGAGACCAAGTCTCTTTTATCCTCTCTCTCTCCCCCTCCCTCCCTCAAGAAACGCAGCCTTGAAACCCTAGAAGTTGCCTCGATTTCCGTTCTCTGCATAGGTTCAATTAAGCTCCGAGTCGCCTAATCTTGCTTAATTAAGCGTAGATTTGGTAGTAGTTAGCGTGTATGCAGAGCTAATTTGATTGATTGATCGAAAGAAAATGTCGTCTTTGAGTAGAGAATTGGTGTTTCTCATACTTCAGTTTCTTGAAGAAGAGAAATTCAAGGAGTCTGTCCACAAGTAAGCCCCTGTCTCTCTTTCTGTATGTATTTTTGTACGTATCGGTGTATTTTTGTGCGTATACTTGGACGTGCTTGTGTTTGTGTGTGGAAGTAGTGGATTTTCGTGCGTTATGGCAAGTAAGCCTTGGTTTCTGTATCCTTATGTGTACTTTGTAGGTAATTGTGTATTTTGTTTTGTATTTTTGGTCTTTTTTTTTGTATGTTATGTCTGTGTCGATTTTGAGCTGTACTGTGCTGGATGGATTTGTGATTGTTAAGTTATAGATCGAGTGATAAGTGCTTTTTGTTAAGGTTAGTTAAGTGGTGGTGGTGGTGGTTTTTTTGGCTGTTCATGGAAGTTGAAAATTTATAATTGTTGAATTTCATTTTTATAAGACTTGAACAAGGCAGTTGGATTAGACGTAGTTGAGTGGTGTGAGTTTCTGTATCATTGAGCTTTGAGTGATGAAAAGAGTTGGAATTTTGCTGGTCTGAGAGTAGGGTTTTTATTTATTTACTTTTTGTTGGGATTGGGATAATTTAAAGTGTAAAAGTTGAAATATTTGTGTTTCAGATTGTAGTTTGGTTCTTAATATTTGCGAGTTAATTGATTGGGAAATTTTGAATTAATGCAAATGCTGTGTAATTTAGGCTCGAGAAGGAATCGGGGTTTTACTTCAACATGAAGTATTTCGAGGAGAAAGTGCTGGCTGGAGAATGGGATGAAGTTGAAAAGTACTTAGCGGGTTTTACCAAAGTTGATGATAACAGATACTCAATGAAGATATTTTTTGAAATCAGGAAACAGAAGTATCTTGAAGCGCTTGATAGGTAAATTGCGTCTTAAATTACAGGCAAACTTTCTGACTCTAATTTGAAAGAGTTATATTCACTGTTTTTGTTCGATTCCTACTTACAGGCAAGACAAGGCGAAAGGTGTTGAAATTTTAGTGAGTGATTTGAAGGTATTCTCGACCTTTAATGAGGAACTGTACAAAGAAATCACTCAGCTTTTAACTCTTAACAATTTCAGGTATTTCTCTCTCTCATTAAGTTATTTTGGTTATCTAGCCAGGTTTGATATTATAATTTAATTTCCTTTTTGATCGGTTTTGTTGCTTAATGTTGGAAAAATCTAGGATTTGAATATTGAAATTCATCAACTGGTGGGCAAAATGGTAATGATAGCTTAGCTGGGCTTAATTCCTGTTCATTTTCAACTATTGTTTATTGTCTTTTTTCTTCCCCACATTTTCTTTCTTCTAAAATTAGTGAAGACGTGTGGTACTTGTAGGGGCTGTGTTCACGGAGTTGTTTTCTTACATGAATCATGGAACCACAGAAAACTCTAATTTGTTAATTAATACAGGGAAAATGAGCAACTATCCAAGTATGGCGACACTAAAACAGCTCGTAGCATTATGTTGGTAGAGTTAAAAAAGCTTATTGAAGCAAATCCTCTCTTTCGTGATAAGCTTGCGTTTCCTACCTTGAAGTCATCTCGATTGAGGACCCTAATCAATCAGAGGTAAAGTTGTTATAGCATTGGATGAATCATGAACCATATGTGATATTAGAGCATTTGGTTTATCATGAACTGCTGATTTATGCTATACTTGGTTTGTTATGTTTGGATGTGATACTGCATTTTTCACATTCTTTTGTGTGGAAGATGTGCTTTTCTTTATCATAGAACATAGTTTATTAAATTAGTATAGCCAGAGTCCACATTTTTTGCACTAATATGCTATCAACTCGGGATTGTGAAGTTTTCAGTTGAAATACTTGATGTTTGACCATGTTGCATACAGTAATGTATGATTCCTTCAAAACCAAAGGGGATTGCTGTTGTTTTTCTATATTGTTCTTGTTTGACTGCTTCTATGATTTCCATTATTTGCGCCATATCAATGTTTGACGTTGTATGTGACTACTTGGTCATTGCAGTTTGAACTGGCAGCACCAGTTATGCAAGAATCCAAGGCCGAACCCAGACATTAAGACTTTATTCACAGACCACACATGTTCACCTATGAATGGTCCTCTTGCTGCTGCACCTGTCAATCTTCCAGTTGCTGCTGCTGCTGCAAAGCCTGCTGCATATACTCCTCTTGGGGCTCATGGTGTATGATATCTTGAACTTTTTAATTTTCTAACCCAGAACAAGCTTTAGATTGTGAGGTGTTGATCACTGAACACTTTTTTTTTTTTTTTTTTGTATTAGCCCTTTCCAGCTACTGGTGCAGCAGCTAATACTAGTGCTTTAGCCAGTTGGATGGCAAATACTTCCGCTTCTTCATCTGTCCAAGCAGCTGTTGTTACTGCATCGTCAATTCCTATTCCACAAAATCAAGGTTTGCAATTTCATTGAGTTGGAGGTTGCTTTCTAGCAAATACATGTTACTGTAAAGAGAGTGAAAACTGATAAGCTGAGGAACTTAAAAAAGAAGAAGAAGAAGAAGAAGGAGAAGAGAGGGATAGAAATATGCTGAAACAACATCAAAATCTCTCTGATTTCGATATTGACACATGCTTACTGAGTACACATCTTTGGAGCCAAAATGGCCCTGTACTCTGGATTCTTATTAATTTCTTGTATTTTGCTGGAGAAAGAAGGATAGATTGGGATGGGTTTCATGAATTTCTTTTATTTCTTCTGTTTTGAATGCCTGTTTGATTCCATCTCCTTTTAGTTAACCAGAGAATGTAAATTGGGAAATATGGTTGTATGGGAATTGGGAAATAACGGTTAAGAAGTTGACTCTTGGTTAACATGCTTGATTGTCTCTCAGTTCCAGTCTTGAAACGTCCAAGAACACCACCAACAGCCCTGGGCATCGTTGATTATCAGAATCCTGATCATGAACTAATTAAACGTCTCCGGCCTTCCCAATCTGTTGAAGAGGTATTTTGAGCTGATTTTGCTCCAAATATGCAACAATTCACAATGTTGTTTTGTCATTATGCTTACTGTTCTTAACTTAGCGTTTGTTGTTTCATTCCTATTGTTGGATGACCTCACCTTTTTAGGTCACATATCCAGCATCTAGACAACAGGCATCTTGGTCTCTGGAATACCTGCCAAGGACAGTAGCTTTTTCCTTGCATCCAGGGTCAGCTGTCATGAGCATGGATTTTCACCCTTCTCACCACACATTGCTTCTTGGTATTTCTATGTGTATTGGTGATTTATGTCAAATGATCATATGGGAATACATTACTGCGTTCCTGTCCCCCTCGTTAACTTATTGTGTCATTTGAACAGTTGGTTCTGTTAATGGTGAAATTACACTTTGGGAACTCATCTCGCGGGAGAGGTTGTTTTCGAAACCCTTCAAGATTTGGGACATGTCAGCTTGTTCATTGCAATTTCAGGTCCTCTCTGATATCCTTTTGTACTGTACTTGTACTGGTATTTTTTCTTCACATTATTGCTGCATTTTTGCGTTTCATGGGATATCTTTGTTGTGACTTGTGACATGGGAATTTGAAGCAACTAATTTGTGGATCTGATATGTAATATCTTGCAGGCCTCTGGTTTCAAGGATGCCTCAATTTCTGTTACCCGTGTTGCATGGAGTCCTGATGGAAATTTTGTGGGTATGTGACACTTGTTAGATAAAACTTTTAAGGTGTGCTGTTAGCATCTTAATGTTTTTGCTGTTACAGGGGCTGCATTTAATAAACACTTGATTCACTTGTATGCTTATAATGGACCAAATGATCTGCGCCAGCATTTAGAGGTTAGTCAGTCTCTTGTTGATTGTGCCTGTTGGACTAAATCTGTAACTATACTATTGACTTGCCTTTGTCATTGCAGATTGATGCCCATGTTGGTGGTGTGAATGATTTGGCTTTTGCTCATCCAAACAAACAACTATGTGTGGTCACCTGTGGAGATGACAAGCTAATAAAGGCAATATATATAATGTGTCATAAGAGTTTTTAATTAAATTTGGGTTCCAACATTATCTAATGAAAGTAGTGAAACAGGTGTGGGATTTAACAGGACGGAAGCTGTTTAATTTTGAAGGTCATGAGGCACCGGTTTATAACATTTGTCCACACCACAAAGAGAACATCCAGGTATCTCAAATGGAAGCAGAGGGCTCAACTGTTTTTCTTTTGACTTTCCTCTTCTCATTGCTGCCTGGGAATCAAATAAAGCTATCTTTTTTTTTCTTTTTTTTTTTTTGTAATTGATGACTTGGTTCCCTGGAACGATGGTTGTGTTATCAGCATGCACACAAACCACTTTCAGAATCCTTTTTTCCATGTGGATGCCAGCCTATCATCAACTCATCTGTATTGATTGATAAACTGGCTATTATTGTTTGGAATGGGATTCAAGTGCTGTGGTGTCAGTTATATTGCTTTTACCAAATTAATATTTCTAGTGAAGTGTTGTTTCTCTGGCACTAACTGTTATAGTTGCATACTTGCAGTTCATATTCTCTACTGCTATTGATGGGAAAATAAAGGCCTGGCTATATGACAATATGGGATCTAGAGTTGACTACGATGCTCCTGGCCGGTGGTGTACTACGATGCTTTACAGCACTGATGGCAGTAGGTAAGATAATTTTATTGTAAATTTGATTGCTGTTTTTCTCCAATTCCATTTTCTACATGTTTGTAAGGTCTGATGAAATTTTCCATGTTGAGCATTGTTCTTTGATCTTCTTTGTGTTTTTTTTATCAATTATTTATCAAGTTGCTTCCTTTTTCCAGGCTGTTCTCTTGTGGAACAAGTAAAGATGGAAAATCTTATCTGGTCGAATGGAATGAAAGTGAAGGATCGATAAAGAGGAGTTTTGTTGGGTTCAGAGAGAAATCAGCAGGTGTTGTGCGGTTTGACACTACCCAAAACCACTTTTTGGCTGCTGGTGATGATGGTCAGATAAAGTTTTGGGATATGGAGAATACCAATGTCCTCACAAGCACAGATGCAGATGGGGGGTTGCAGGTTATTTTTGTCTTTGGCTTTTTTTTTTTGTGGAACACCTCTGCTTTTTTTTGTTACTTAATCATGTTAATTGCAACAGACTCTTCCTCGCCTGAGATTCAACAAGGAAGGGAATCTACTCGCTGTTTCCACAGCAGACAATGGATTCAAGATACTTGCAAATGCTGCTGGTCTCAGATCATTGAGAGCAGTTGAAACTCAATCTTTTGAAGCATTGAGATCACCTATGGAATCTGCTGCTATCAAGGTTACATTGATTTCTTTTAGCAAACTTGTTTCTTTGAAAGCATTTATGTTCTAAGATCTGTCGGAACTTGTTTTTGTTCGTCGGTCAGGTTTCTGGTGCTTCTAGCATCGCAAATGCCAGTCCAGTGAATTGTAAAGTGGAAAGGAACTCTCCCGTCAGGCCTTCTCCAATTCTTGTATGTGAACTTTATGTTCTTAACTCTAGTTTTGATTTATCTATGGTTTCTTCAAAATGTGGCATTCTACTTTCAGGTTTGGAGAAGTATTTGAGTTTATTGTTTGCTTGGCCCAAGTTTAATGCATTACCCAGATGCAGTATTAGCTGTGGTTTTAGTTGTTAGCTATTACATGGTAGTGAAGAGGGGGCCATCTATTTATTTCTTTATAACGTGCTCTGTCTGAGTCACCATGTACCCCTGCATGCTGGACATGATGTTTGCTTAATTTTTTCTTTGCTTGGTGAACAAAGTCACCCGTGAAGAAAATTGGCCCTGGTTTTAAGGCTTTGCCCTGTGTATGATCTTTTTTTCTCCCATGGATATTATTTTTTTTAATTTCTAACATAATTGTGCTGCACAAATGATTGAGACTAATTTTTTTTTTTTGAATTGTTTAAGAATGGGGTTGATCCTTTGAATAGAAGCATGGAAAAACCAAGAACTGTGGATGATGTAATTGATAAAACAAAACCATGGCAATTGGCTGAAATTGTAGATCCCAGCGAGTGTAGATTAGTTACCTTGCCCGAGAGCGCAGATACCTCCAGCAAGGTGCTTTAAGTTTCTTCTAATGTTTATGTTGTTTTGCATGATTTTTCTAGTTTAATAAAGTGTCAACCTTCTCATTTTTCTATCCAGGTTGTTCGGCTTCTATATACAAATTCTGGTGTTGGCATGTTGGCTCTTGGAGCAAATGGTATTCAGAAGCTTTGGAAGTGGCCACGCAATGAACAAAATCCAAGTGGAAAGGTAATATGTGGTTAAAATATATAGATATCAATATGTTTAGTTTTTTCTGTCAATGAATGGATTTCTGAAGCAGGTTGGTGTTTAAAAAGGCCACCGCCAGTGTTGTTCCACAGCATTGGCAACCAAACAGTGGTCTTCTTATGACTAATGATGTCTCAGGTGTCAACCTTGAAGAAGCAGTCCCATGCATAGCTCTCTCAAAGAATGACTCATATGTAATGTCAGCCACTGGTGGGAAGGTTTCACTGTTTAACATGATGACATTCAAGGTCTGTCTGCACATGCATGTTTTGCAAATATAGATAGCTTTGTAATTTTTAGTGTCTCAATGAATTGGTTAATCTGCAGGTGATGACAACTTTCATGTCCCCTCCCCCTGCTTCAACCTTTCTAGCATTCCATCCCCAGGATAACAATATCATAGCCATTGGAATGGAGGATTCTACTATCCACATATACAATGTTAGAGTGGATGAGGTGATTACTTGCTAAAAATCTGACTGCTGATTTTGTCCTTGAAAGACCATTCCACTCTCTTAACCACATCTAATGTTCCTGATTTGTTTTTCCAGGTGAAATCAAAATTAAAGGGTCACCAGAAGCGAGTAACTGGTTTAGCCTTTTCCACCAATCTTAATATCTTGGTATCATCAGGTGCTGATGCACAGGTAAATAGGGGCAATGCTGTTCGTCTTTTTTTAATCTATCATAGTGAAGCAGTTGACCATGCCCGAGAGTTTACATTTTGGGTTTTAAATTTTTTAGCTGCTCGCACACTTGTGTCCATGGAGATGCTGATTTGATCTATTTACCACTGTTTGCCTAAACATCCCATTTATGTGCTCCAATAGGATTGGATTACTGTCACCATAAAGAAGGAAACAAAGATAAAGCATGGATAATATGCCTTTCCTTTTATAGGTTTAACTTAGGACTCATTTTTGTGTTTGTGTAAGAATCAGGTAGTGTTGATGTCAAATGCAATTCATATCTCATTGATATCATGGATAAAGGAGGTTTAGGGGTAGAACATAAAGGAGGTTTAGGGGTAGAACATGGCCATTTTCCAGGCACCGTGGAAGTTGATTTCTGAGTATTTATTTAAAAGTTTATGATTTTTGGATATTAACAATCAACACCCAATTGCTGTTCAAGCATGTCTTGGCAGATAAATTTCTTTGCTTGTCCTATCTGTACTTACTAAAGATGTCATGCTATTAAAACCCTTATATCTGAAGACCATGTGACCATTCATGTGTAAAATTGCTTTTGCAACTCATTCCAATCTCTGTAATAAATACTTTTTGCAGCTTTGCATCTGGAGCATTGATACATGGGAGAAGAGAAAATCAGTTGCTATTCAAATTCCTGCAGGAAAGTCACCTACTGGTGACACCCGTGTACAGTTCCACTCTGATCAGACTCGCTTGCTTGTGATTCATGAGACTCAGTTGGCAATATATGATGCCTCCAAGATGGAGCGTATGCGTCAGGTACAAGTTTTGATATAATTTTTTTAATTTTTGTTCGCTTTAAGCTGATTCAGTTATTCTTTTGATTTTCCTTTGCAGTGGGTACCGCAAGATGCTGTTTCTGCACCCATATCTTATGCAGCATACTCTTGCAACAGTCAATTGATTTATGCTACATTCTGTGATGGTAACATTGGAGTGTTTGATGCTGATAGCCTGAGGCTTAGATGCCGAATTGCCCCCTCAGTATACAACGGGTATGTGTTTTTTACCATGCCTTGTACTTGAGTGCTTCATCTGTCTCAATTAGTAGTGTTCTGTGCCCCATAGTCTCTTTGATTCACCTAAATCCTGCATGAAACTGCATATCAAACTCTCAACAAATATCTGTTTACTCTTCATTTTCCTTTCTGCTCAAGCAATCTGAAGTTAGAATTTAATGTCTTCTTGATATCCATGCTTGCCCATGATTTTTTTTTTAATGCAGGAGCCAAACTGTGTACCCACTAGTTGTTGCTACGCATCCACTCGACCCAAACCAGTTAGCCTTGGGGTTGACAGATGGATCTGTTAAGGTGATAGAACCCGCAGAATCGGAAGGGAAGTGGGGAACAAGTCCGCCTGTAGATAATGGGGTGCTAAATGGTAGGACGACATCATCATCTACTACAAGCAACCACACGCCAGATCAGTTGCAAAGATAAGAATCCTTGCATTGTGCATTGTATTTGCATATGGGCATCTGTAATTCATCAACATAGAATTTAGGTCCTTAGTCCCTCTCCCTCATATGTCCCTTATCAAAGGTTAGATACACAACATTCTTGTATACTTGTCTAGTTAGCTCTAGTTACTTGATTTTCTCCCCTTTTTTTTCTCATTTTCCCCTACGTATTTGCCCATCTAAACAGGTCTTGTATCCATAATTTCTGTCTTTTTCTCTCTTAATAAACTCATTTGTGATTGTGAACACGGTGGCTGCGCATACTCATGGGAGTGGACGGGGGAAGGAAATCTAGAAGTTCAAAACTAGAGTGGCAGGGTTAAAGCTTCAGCATGACTGGTTTTTGTTTCTGTTTCATTTTCTTATGTCTGTAAGAATTCATAACAGTGATACGAACAGGTAAATTCCTGACAGGTTATGGGTCAAAATTGGCGAGTGCTCTAAATTTCAAGCATCGAGAATCTCCTGTCGTTTCATCAACTGATAATTTTTCTTCATAATTCAGCCCCGTTTAGCTTTGTGGCCATACTTTGTTTTTTAAAAAAATTGAATTTTTTTCAAGAAGCAATCTTTACTGGAATCCGGTCTCACGGTCTTCAAGCTGAAACCCTGAGAGTTCTTTTACTCACTTTCCAAGAAAATAAAAGGAAAATGTTGCTGTAGTTGTGAAATGAAATAGAAGACGGCGTAAACTCAGCACATCCACATATAGATCAAACCCGTCAACATATTTCTGGAAGGATAAATTGACCAATATACCCCGCAAGTTTAATCGGTTTAAATCCAAGTATTTTCCATTTTATCCTTGCACGTGATGTTCTTAACCAAAATGATGAAAATATCCTCCTTGAAAAAAATAATAAAAAAAAAACAGTAAAATATCGGAAACTTAATCTAAAATAAAAAGAAATATTGCGAGGTTGTAAAACCTGGCCTATAGCTATAGCTTGGATGGGTTGATTTGGGTAACTTGGGTTAATTAAAATGATAAGGGTATCATTATTTTTAAAGTAAAGCCCGGTTTTATTTGTAGATCAGGATATGGATTTATATATGAGGTTATCTAGATTTGAAGTTAAGTTTCATTTAATTTTTAATTTAAATCTTAACAAGATTTTAGGTCACTTAGATACTTGATTTAGTCCGGGTTTAATAATATATTGAGCTAATATCAATTTTTTCTTTAAAAAAAATAATATAACTACAAGGGGTTGATTTTGTTTATTTAAGTTTGGATCTGACTCTTTATGGGCCAAATTGTTTATGGGCCCTATTCATTTAGTCCTCTCTGGCCTCATTCAAAACGCACCACCTCAATCTTCTTCTTTCAACTCTCCCCTTCTTCTATTAGGGTTTCTCTCTCTATCACTGGAAAAAATAATGAAATCCAAATAGCGAATCGAACAGATCCTAAAAGGGACTAACCCACAGAACCTAGTGGAGAAGATCCTACTGTCCAAAATCTATCAACACACGTACTGGAAAGAACAATGTTTCGGATTAACCGCTGAGACATTAGTCGATGGAGCTCGATCACTTAGGCGGTAATTATGGAGGAAATCGAAAACCGACGCCGTTTATGTGCTTGGTTACGAAGGTGCTGCAAATTCAGCCCGAGAAAGATATCGTTGTTGAATTTATAAAGTATGAAGATTATAAGTAACTAAAATTTATTAATTTTCTTTTTTATATCATTACTCTCTAACTTACTTTTAATTACGTTGGAGTTTATTTCTATATTGATTCTACTTGTGATTATCAGTCTCTATTTAGTGTTAATTGCCTTTTTATTTGGATTAATTACTAGTTTACTGCTTTTTGGGGATATTACTCAATTTGGGGTAGTTAATAGTAAATATAACTAGGGTTTTAACACATTTTGCTGTGGGGTTGATTTTTTTTTGGGGGGGATTGGATCTAATGCCTGGTTGCTGATATCTGATTGCTCTGGATTTATTGAAAGTGTGTGATTTTTATTGTTTTTTCTTAACAAATTTTGCTTATTGTTATTGAATAAAATTATTTTTGGGGATAATCACTCAATTTGGGGTAGTTAATAGTAAGAATAACTTGGGTTTAACAAGTTTTTTTTTTTTTTTTGGGGGGGGGGGGGGTGGGAGCTGGTTGCTGATTGCTCAGAATTTTTTGAAAGCGTGATTATTATTGATTAAATTTGTTTTTGGAGGAGGGAGGGGTTTGTTTGGTTGATGAGGAAGTTCAATCAGAACAAAAGGCGGTTTTGTTAGTTTATGCAGAAAATGAATTGGGGTCTTGTAAGTTTTGGTGTTGAAAAAAGAAAGAAAGAAAGAAGGGTTAAGTTGAATTTCTGTTTTTTTAGCTTGTATGGTTTTTGTTTTGTTTTTTGCTATGGAAAAGGTCTGGAATATAAATTAATGGAGATAAGGTAATAGAGGAAAATAATAGAATTTATTTTTATATTTTACTAAATTCGATACCTGTCTGTTTTTTTGAGATAGTGGTGATGAGAGGAGGGATGAGAAACTCCGTGTTCTTAGAATTTGTACATGGTTTCGGTGTTCTTTAATTATTTTTTCCTGTGCTTTTTGGCCCTTCTGTGTTTTTTGTATTTTACAGTTACGAATTTTTCTTACGCAAATTTAAATGGACTTTTCATTGTCTTGGTGCAGATACGTGCGGGTGCTTGTTGCTTTTTATCTGCGACTTACTGGGACTGATATTGATGTGTATCGTTATTTAGAGCCTTTGTATAATGACTACCGAAATTTGAGGCAAAAACTAACTGATGGAAGTAAGTTCTTTAACCCCTTTCTATTGATTTTCTTCTGATCGCTTTCTCATTGCAACTTTTTGATGTATTTTGTGTGTTGTAGCTACTGTTTAGATGAATTTACATACTTATTTTTGAACTCTATTTATCAGAATTTGCATTTACACACATGGATGAAGTTATAGATGAGCTTTTGACATAAGACTATTCTTGTGATATTGTTCTGCCACGTATTAAGAAAAGGTAATTTTTCTATAACCCACCTTAGGAATTTATATCAAGTAATTGGACAGGGCAGACAACAGTTAAGACCTTTTATGTTCTATTGCCATAGGAATAGTAGCTTCTGATCTGTCAAGTCATTTTGCTTTTCTTTGTGTAATTTTGGTTTTTATTCCTTTGAATTCTATATTTTCACTTCAATAACAGTTCTATGAAGATTTTTGGGTGACCCTTAGCTGTAATTGTTAGATGGACTCTTGAAGCACTTGGTGCACTTGAAACTACAAAGTGTGTGTTCGAAGATGATTTTGAAAAGGAGGAAGAGCGAGAGGTGAATGAGCAACTTGATGGATTAGACAATGGTGCTGATGAAAGGGTATCCTTCCTTCTCAATCTGATTGATTTTTCAAATATTGTTTTCCTTTCCTTTCCTTTTTCCAAAAATTTCATTGCATACTGGTCTTACTTATCAATTTATGAATTTTTTACAGGATTATTGCCATGAAAGAAGCCCTGCAAGGGAAAGGGATAGGGATAGAAGATGTGACAGCCACAGATACAGGTAAGTGGCTTGCTCATTTTGACTCCTTATTTCTCATAAAATGTTTTGAGTGTATGCTGGAAGAACATTCATCTTCCAGTAACTCGTGATTTCATATTTTTTATAAGAGAATTTTTTTATTCAACTTATTTTGGCCTCTTTATGAGTTACTAAGATGCTAGGAGAAATGTGCATATGAATGCAATTAAACATTGTTATGGAAATAAAGATGGTAGCAATGAAGATCTGGTGGCACATAACAGGAACCACAGTGTTTATATATTTCATTGTTGAACTCCATTGAGCTTTGGAACTTAATATTGAGGTTCTTTTTCACATTTTTGGTTCCCCCCTCAGAGTAGATGTTGAGGTTTCAAACCAGTGTATATAATGGTTGAAAGGTTTTGGAGTTTTAAAACTGTCTTAACACATGAATGGATATGATGCAGAATTAGGAGTTTCACTTTTTGAGAATCTGCTATGAAGCCATGTTGGAAGCTGTTGTCTTAACAATCAAACCAGTTCAATCATATGTACAGTAGTTAAGTGCTACATTTATATCACCATGGCATTTAAAGCCATTGCTGGTTTAAAACAGCTTCCTATAGCAAAATCATATGATCCTGCCAGGTTTCTCTGCACTGGCAGTGTGCAGCGAGAAGTATGATGGATCAGACAATCTTACTGTAACTGTAACTCCATGTTCGTTGATATTAATTTTAATTTGACTCTCAGCTAGTTTTCTGTTCTTGATGTTTTTTTTTTTATTCCCATTAAAAACTCAAAACTTTTGAATCACTGAGCATTTGAATAGGTCAGGGGTTTTATGTTTCCAGCTATAAAACTGACTACTATTTTATAGGAAACTGGTTTTGTTTATTAAAATTGTCATGTGAATGCATGCTTGCAAATGAGAACTTGTGAATTTCAATGGCTTATGTTCTCATCACAGCTGTTGGAGCATTGGTGGCGTGTGAATTTCAATGGCTACTGTACTTTCCCTTTTATTTTTTCTGGCTGTTGAGAATTGCATTTCAGGTGCCACTTTGATGTGTAAAAAGTCCGCACATGCGTGGTTCCTTGGAAACAGGGTTAGCTTATGTGTCATTCCTGTTTTCCTTATTTATGCAGGGATCGTGACTATGATAGGGAGCGGGGACATGGAAGAGAGAGATACAGGGACCGGGACAGGGATTGCTATCGCTTGAAAGATGAAAGAGATTATGGTCGTGAGAGGGAGCGAGAAAGAGAAAGGGAAGGCAGGGAGCGTGAAAGGCGGGATAGGGACCGTGGCAGACAGAGGAGGAGTCCATCTCGGAGCCCAATTAGGAGTCGGGATTGCAAAAGACATGCCCATAGCAGTAGTCCTAAAAGGCGCAGAGATGGAGCAGAAGAACCAAAGAAGAAGAGGGAGAAGAAGGAAAAGAAAGATGATGGTACAGACCACCCTGATCCAGAGATTGCAGAAGCTAATAAGCTCCGAGCAGCCCTTGGGTTGAAACCATCTTAGTCATCTGTACTCCTACTAGCATATGTAAACTCTGGTAACTGTAGCCTGAAATTCGCTCTCGTATATTTGCTCATGTCTTATAAAGCCATACTTTCATGTACAATGTACAGATTCAGAAGGGTTGTTAAATCAGACTTTGTTAGTGCAAGGCACAATTTTTTGCTGATCAGCTGATGGTTAAGGCATTGGATTTCTTTTAGCAAACAAATGCTGTTTTGTTCCTTGATTATTGGAGTCCATTTTCTGGAGTTAGTTCACGTTGGCTCTTTGAATTAGCTGATCCTCTCAAATTAGAGCTTGTTTAAACGCGGTGCATCTCTTGGAAAGCAAGAAATCCATGCTTTCTGTGAGGTGCGCCGCAGACAAACGCATTCAGTTTTTAACTAGAATCTATGGAATATGATTTGGGAAATAAACCAATTTTACATCACAAACTTGCTCCGTACGGATTCCAAACATTGAAGGAGTCGAATTTCTTGTCCGTAGCGGCATTATACTAGAAAGTACAAATGAAGTGCAATGAATGATATCCTAGGGTAATTTATTACCATGTTTTTTAAAATATTTTTTGTTTTTTGTTGGAAGAAATATTAAAATATTTTTTAAAAAATTTTATTTTTAATATTAATATATTAAAATGATATAAAAACATTAAAAAATAAAAATTTAAAGTAAAGGAAAGGAAAAAATAAAAATAATTACTTTTCTTCAAACAAAAACTTGTAAAACACAAAAACAAGCTGTATGTGTATCGATACACTGCAGAACACAGTTTTGATGTGCGTCGATAACAATTAAAATCATTCTGGTAATTTAACCACAGAACATCTGAATTTGAATCCAAGAAGTCAATTAAAACCTAAGGAAAGAACAGGTTGCTTTCCCAATACTTACAACAGAAGCACCTCAGGCAACAAAATGCCGTCTTCATCATAGTGAAGGGAGCCAGAAAAATTGAGGGGCTTGCACTTCTCTCCCATTAAAATCCTCTTCTTGCATAGCTCCTCACCACATTCTTCTCGTCTTTCTTCCCTGACTTGCTCTGATGTTCCTCCAATCTGCCTCATCGCAGTCTTTGCAAAGGATCCAGCCATCTTCAACTTCTGAAGACGGGTACTCGGTACCCTTGATGAATTCCTAAGCAAGTTGCCGCTGCTGTCCTTTCTTTCGGTCAGGGTATCAGACATGCCAACACCACCAAGGAGGTTATGGTTCCATCCGTTTCCGGTGTTGAGTTTACCTCTGAAGAAGCCCAGGCTAGTATACCGGCTGAAAAAGCTCAAGAAAGGAAATGACACTTTCAGATAATTATCTGCTGCCGTGCTCGGTGTATTCTCTCTCTTTTCCACCTTTGGCTCCTCCTCCTCCTCCTCCTCCTCCTCCGCAATCTCCAAAAGTTTCTTTAATGCATAGTACTCAGGTGATGCAGGCCTTAGCGCAACCCCAAAAGGGAGATAACCATCGCCATTTTTGTGGACCTTAGAGCAAGCCTTG
>Ga0325400_1002731_pt1 | contig 15646 bp, 11 predicted proteins | sample PopdelMetagenome_2_FD_205662 | JGI IMG/M metagenome (GOLD analysis project Ga0325400, IMG submission 205662) | Populus deltoides microbial communities from Bellville, Georgia, United States - Xylem-PdKOR-R1 | ecosystem: Host-associated > Plants > Phyllosphere > Stem > Wood/Secondary xylem... | reverse complement strand
CTTGACTATCTTTGCCACGCTGCGGGGTAGGAGCGAAAGCCCCGACTGGATTTTGTTAAACCAGGCTTACCGAGCTGGACACAGACTGCCTGGTGAGGAAATAATACGGGCTTAGCGTAACAATCAACCGATATCTTTTTAATGAAAATTCTTTTAGTTGAAGACGAAGAGCGGTTGGCTTCTTTTATCCGCAAGGGGATGTCGGCCGAAGGCTACGAAGTCGAAGTGGCGTTTGATGGACGTACCGGCCTGTCCCTGTTTCGCCGGGATATTTACGATATCATCCTGCTGGACGTTAACCTTCCGCAAATGAACGGCTTTGAGTTGTGCCGGGTGATCCGGTCGGAAAACGAGGCTGTGCCGGTGCTGATGCTTACCGCGCTGGATAGCATGGCCGACAAATCGGACGGCTTTAACGCCGGGGCTGACGATTACCTGGCCAAACCGTTTGAGTTTCAGGAACTGCTTTTGCGGGTCAGAGCGTTGACCCGACGGAGTGGCTTTCGGCAGAAACAGATCCTCCGGCTGGCCGATTTGGAACTGAACCTGGATACCAAAACGGTGACGCGCGCGGGGAAACGAATTGACCTGACTACCCGCGAATACGCCCTGATGGAATACATGATGCTCAACAAGGGGAAAATCATCTCCCGGGTGGACATCAGCGAACGGGTCTGGGGGCTGAATTTTGACACAAATACCAATGTTATTGATGTCTATATCAGCTACCTGCGTAAAAAAATTGACAAGGACTTTTCACCAAAATTGCTGCATACTATTGTCGGAATGGGCTACGTCCTCCGGGAAGATTAACCCCTGACCGGGGGTGTTGAAAGCGCACCCTGCCGGACTCCGAAGTCTGCCTCTTATCACTCATGCTTATTCGAAATCGTCTGACGATTATTTTCACGCTGCTGGCGACAACGATTCAGGTTACCCTGTCGCTGCTGGTGTGGTATTTTTATTCGCTGTACCGACAGGAGGAATTTTACAGTAGGCTGGAAGGAAAAGCCCGCGTGGCCGGGCGGGTGCTGATTTCCCGGCGGCATTTGCACGATAACTTCTTTAAGAACATGGTCCGCACCGATTTGCTCACGATTGTCGAGGAGCAAATCAGCATTTACGATAGCCAGCACAATCTGGTATTCACCAACCGGAACCTGAAAGAATCCGATTATTATAAAGAAAAGATACCGCTGCTGGCGGAAGGTTCCCTGTTTGAATTCAGAAGCGGTCATCTGGAGTCCATCGTGATCCCGTACCAGGACCGGGGGCAGCAGTTTTATATTTTCGCGTCCGGCTACGACCGAATCGGCTTGGCTAAGCTGCGGGCGCTGGAACGGATTCTGCTGCTGGCTAATCTCCTGGGCCTGGCCCTGACGATGCTGGCCGGCTGGTATTTTTCGGGCCGGGTTCTTAGACCAATTGCCGAAATCGTGGATGAGGTGGAGCAGATCACGGCGACCCATCTGCACAAACGGGTCAACGAAGGAAACCGCCGGGACGAGATCGCTCAGCTCGCCATGACGTTCAACCAGATGCTTTTTCGGCTGGAAGATGCCTTTGCTTCCCAGCGCAGTTTCGTCTCCCATGCCTCCCACGAATTGCGAACTCCGCTCACCAACATCTTGGGCACACTGGAGACCTCCCTGCGGTATGACCAGAATCCGGCCGACTGGCGCGATAGCATGGCGGTATCCGTGGAGGAACTGAAAAAAGTGATTACGCTGACCAATAGCCTGCTCAGTTTGGCCAAAGTCACGGGCGGCACCATTGCCATGACTACCGTTCAGATCGACGATTGTCTGCTGACGGCCATCGGACAGGTGCAAGCCAAGTACCCGGGCCGAAATTTCCCGCTTCAGTTCATGGCGAATGGGGAAGAGTCGTTTATGGTGAAAGGCAACGCGTCCTTGCTGACCACCGCTTTTCTGAACGTGCTAGATAATGCCTGCAAGTATTCCAGCGAAGCGGTGGCCGTTCAACTGCAATCCAAAGATGAGCAGATTTCCGTAACGGTTGTCGATCAGGGACGGGGTATTGCCGAAACGGACGTCTCGCACGCGCTTGACCCGCTTTATCGGGGCCAGAATGTGGAGGGCGTGCCCGGTTATGGCATCGGTCTGGCCGTAACGCAGAAGATCATTGATCTGCACCAGGGCGCCATCCACATTACCTCCAAAGTCGGTCAGGGCACGTCGGTTACCATTAGTTTACCCAGTCAGACGCAGGCCTTTTAAGGCGTATACGGTTTACCGATTACCAGCTTATCCCCGGAAAAGTCGACCTCAAACAAACGGGGAATCCGCACGTAGCGACCGTTGCTGCTTCTGTGGCTGTGAACCGACATTAACCATTTGCCATCCAGCGTCGAAAACAGCATGCCGTGGCCGTGATTGGGTGGGGTAATGGGGTCGTTCTCCTGCACCCAGGGACCGTCCAGCGTGCCGCTTTTCGAGTAGGCAACGCCCTGGGTGTAGACATCATAAATCCAGCTGGTCCAGATCATACCCAGCCGACCCGTTCCGGTATAAAATAAAAAAGGGCCGTCTGTCACCTTGTTGGGACCAACTTTGTCCTTCACGTTCTCCCGACTCCACGGACTGTCGCTGGCCCGAAAAAGCAGTTTTGCGGCACCCACCGAGCCGCTTAAATCAGGCTTTAGCTCAATTTTTTCGATAGTGCCGTTCCTGTTCTGCAACCATTCGTAGCAGTAGACCATATACGGCTTTTTATCTTTATCGATCCACAGAGTACCATCTAATGTTGGTTTGTCGGCGGGCAGGTAGATCGCGTCTTTCATGGGGACGTAAGGCCCGCCGGGCGCATCGCTGACGAGCACATGGCAGGCCCGGCGTTCGATGACGTTTCCGTCGACGGTGTCGATTTTTACGTCGCGGTTGGTGAAGGTAGCGAAGTAGTAATACTTGTCTTTATAAGCGTGCAGCTCGGCCGCCCAGATCATGGGGTTGCTGCCCATCCAGGAGTTAGGGTCGGTTTTAGCTATTTGGAACGGCCCCGTCCATTTCTTCAAATCGTTGCTTTTCCACAACATTCCTCCCGTACCGGTCATGTAGTACATGGCCGTTTTTTTGTCCGCCAGAATAAACGGATCGCTCAGTCGAATTGAATCCAGAGGAACGTCCTGTCTGACCACCGGGGGGACGCTTTGCGAAAAGACCGGCGTTAAAGCGGCTATACTCAGAGCCAGGAATAATAAGGATTTATTAACCATTGTGCTGAAAGGTAGAGAGTAATTCTTAATCCTATTCATAAGCAGCGTAAGCAGTCAAATCTCATCTAAGCGTTCGTAAAAATATTTGTCTTCTTTATTGGCCCGAGATTAACGGACATTAATCCAAAACTGGCATCTGTAAAGAAAAAATAGAACTTTATTTATGCAGTATGGCTCCTTTAGCAGCTGCTCTATTCGTTAAGAACCAGTAAATGCCTGATACAGCGCTAAAATGGCCTTATTAGCGTAAAAGACGACTTAAAGCGGTTGTAAAAAGGTTTTAAACTTTTCTAATATCTTCTAATTTTCTTCTCATACCGTTTTAATGTTGTGGCGGTTTCTTTGTGTCAATAAAAAGAGACACAAGCTATGCAACGCCGGCATTTCCCTTCGATTTTGCTCTACGGCTTTGGGCTGGTGCTGGTTCTTTCGCTGGTATTTAACGGATTTCTGCTTTATGAGCAAAGCCACCAGCGGAACATTTACGAAGACGATTTAGGCAGCTCAGGTCATATGGTGGATAACGTGATTTGGCAACAGCAGCTTTCGGATTGTAAACGAGCCAACCAACAGAAAGACAGCCTGATTCGCCAATTGGAGCAGGTACCTAACGCTCCACCCGGTAAGGTGGATACGGTTCAGCGCACCGCTTCTAATTAACAGTATTCAAACGCATAAATCCATTTATTCGGTCAGGCTGAGGGCCAACACGAACGCAGCCGGGACTGAATCAGAAAAGCAACGATTTCAAGTATCCAACTAAAGTGGCTGATGCCCACCCCTTAAATAAATTAATATGAACAGAATCCACATTTTCATGAGCTTGTTTGCCCTGCTGTGCATCACAAGCTGTGCAAAACACGAAGAGAAAAAGGAAGAGGCATCCCAGTACCAGGTTACTACTCCTTTGGTAAGGGATACGACGATCACGAATAATTACGTGTGTCAGATCCGTTCCATCCAGCACATCGAGTTAAGAGCACTGGAAAAAGGCTACCTGCAGAAAATCTTTGTCGACGAAGGACAGTACGTCAAAAAAGGGCAGCTCATGTTCCAGATCATGCCGGTGCAATACCAGGCGGAACTGCAGAAGGCAGAAGCCGAAGCCAACTTTGCCGGTGTTGAATACCGCAACACGAAGCAGCTGGCCGATAGCAACATTGTCTCGAAGAACGAACTGGCCCTTTCAAAAGCCAAATTAGATAAAGCAAAAGCCGAAGTGTCGCTGGCGCAGGTTCACCTGGGCTTCACCGAGGTTCGAGCTCCCTTCGATGGGATCATGGACCACTTCCAGGTACGACTGGGTAGTCTGGTAGACGAGGGTGACCTGTTGACTACGCTCTCCGACAACAGCAAAATGTGGGTTTATTTCAACGTGCCGGAAGCCGAGTACCTGAACTACAAAACGCACGCTCAGCAGGAAAACCTGAATAACGTCAACCTGATGATGGCCAACCAGCAGGTATTCAGATATCCCGGCGTAGTACAAACCGTTGAGGCCGACTTCAACAACGAAACGGGTAACATCGCATTCCGGGCTACGTTCCCGAATCCTAACGGCCTGTTGCGGCATGGTGAAACCGGTAACATTCAAATGACTTTACCGATGAAAAACGCCATGATCATTCCGCAGAAAGCCACTTTCGAGGTCCTGGAAAAGAAATACGTCTACGTGATCGACAAAGACAACAAGATTCGGTCGAGAGAAATCAGCGTAGGCGCCGAAATGCCGCACATTTTTGTGGTTCGGTCCGGTTTGAACAAAGATGATAAGATCCTGCTGGAAGGCTTACGTCAGGTGAAAGAGAATGAGAAAATAGCCTATAAATACACGCAGCCCGCTACGGTCATCGCGAATCTGGGTCTGTATGCCGAGTAATCTGATCGTTTAAACACAGAAGATATGTTCACAAAATTCATTCGCAGGCCCGTATTTGCTATCGTGATCTCCATCATGATAGTTTTTATCGGCGTACTGGCTATTAAGAAATTACCGATTTCTCAGTTTCCGGACATCGCCCCGACCACCGTAAACATTTTTATTGACTATCCCGGATCCAGTGCGGACGTACTGGTTAAATCCACGTTGATCACGCTGGAACAGGCAATCAACGGGGTCCAGGATATGCGTTATATCGCCACCGATGCCACTTCCGCCGGTGAGGCTACCCTCCGGATTATCTTTGAACCGGGTACGGACCCCAACGACGCCGTTGTTCGGGTAAAAACCCGCGTTGACCAGGTTATGCCGCTGCTGCCTGAACTGGTACAGCGCGAAGGGGTTATCATTACACCCGTTCAGCCGAGTATGTTGATGTACGTCAACCTCTACGCCAAGGAAAAGGGCATTGACGAAAAATTCCTTTTTAACTACGCCACGGTTAAAATGATCCCCGAAATCCAGCGGACCAAGGGGGTTGCTCGGGCGCAGATATTAGGTAGCCGCCGGTATGCCATGCGTGTCTGGCTGGATCCTGACCGGATGCGGGCTTACAACATTTCGGTTGACGAAGTCATGAAGGCAATGGGTGAGCAGAGTATCATCGGCCGGCCGGGTCGTCTTGGTCAAAGCTCCGGTATTGCTGCCCAGTCACTGGAATACGTGCTTACTTACAAAGGTCGCTACAGTGACCCTAAAGAATACGAGGGAATCATCATCCGGGCCAATTCAGCCGGGGAAAGTATTCACTTAAGAGACATCGCTCGGATTGAGTTAGGTAGCGAATTCGTCAACATCTATTCGAACCTGGACGGCCATCCTTCGGCCGCTATCGTCTTACGTCAGAACTACGGTAGTAACGCCAGCCAAGTTATTGAAGAAGTAAAAGAGAAACTGGAGGTCATGAAAGCCTCTTTCCCTCCGGGAGTCGATTATAAGATCAGTTATGACGTTTCACAGTTCCTGGACGCGTCGATCGAACAGGTAATTGATACGCTACGGGATGCGTTCATTCTGGTGGCCCTCGTTGTGTTCGTGTTCTTGGGCGACTGGCGGTCTACGCTGATTCCAATCCTGGCGGTTCCGGTATCCCTCATCGGGGCGTTCTTTGTGATTCAGGGTTTCGGACTTTCCATCAACCTAATTACGCTCTTCGCCCTCGTACTGGCCATCGGTATCGTAGTCGATGACGCCATTGTGGTGGTGGAAGCCGTGCACGCCAAGATGGAGGAGAAGCCTCACCTAAGTCCATTCGGGGCGGTTCGGGAAGTGCTTGGTGAAATTAGCGGGGCCATTATCGCCATTACCCTCGTCATGGTGTCGGTGTTCCTGCCGATCTCCTTTATGTCGGGTCCGGTTGGTACGTTCTATCGTCAGTTCTCGATTACGATGGCCAGTTCCATTGTGATCTCGGCCCTGATCGCCTTGACGCTGACGCCGGTCTTGTGCGCCATGCTGTTGAAAAATCATCACGGCCATCATGTTAAGAAAAATCCGCTGAACCGGGCGATCGACAGCTTCAACCGGGGCTTCGACAAAATGACCGGATGGTACGTCGGTCTGTTGAAATTGATCGTCAACCGGCGAGTGGTCACCTTCCTCATTTTGGCCGCGTTCTGCGCCGGGATTGTGTACGAGAACCAGGTTCTGCCGGCCGGTTTTATTCCGAACGAAGACCAGAGTACGATTTATGCCATTATCCAGACCCCTCCGGGGACTACGCTGGAAAAAACCAATCAGGTTTCGCGTAACCTTCAGAAGATTTGCGAAGAGGTTCCGGGAATCGAATCGGTATCGTCACTGGCGGGTTACGAGATTATGACAGAAGGCCGGGGTTCTAACGCCGGTACGTGTCTGATCAACCTGAAACCCTGGTCGGAGCGCGATCAGAACGTGAAGGAGATCATGGAAGAGCTGGAAGGCAAATCGAAAAACCTGGGCGCGACGGTCGAATTCTTCGAGCCACCAGCCATCCCTGGTTTCGGTTCGTCCGGCGGTTTCTCAATGCGTTTGCTGGACAAAAACACGGATACGGACTACCGGGAGTTTGACAAAATCAACAAGCAGTTCATGGAAGATTTAGGCAAACGCCCCGAGCTTTCCGGTCTGTTTACCTTCTTCGCGGCCAACTATCCGCAGTATGAACTGGAAATTGATAATAACCTGGCGATGCAGAAAGGCGTGTCAATCGGCAAAGCGATGGACAACCTGAACATCCTCATCGGTAGTACGTACGAACAGGGTTTCATCAAGTTCAACCAGTTCTTCAAGGTGTACGTGCAGTCTGACCCCAGCTTTAGAAGGCTGCCATCTGATATCCTGAAGCTTTTTGTGAAAAACGATGCGGGCGAAATGGTGCCTTACTCATCGTTCATGAAACTGAAAAAAGGTCAGGGGCCGAACGAGATTACCCGGTTTAACCTGTACAACTCATCGGCTATTCAGGGCTTACCGGCCAAGGGTTTTACGACGGCAGAAGCCATCGGAGCCATCCGGGAAGTTGCCGCCAAGACGCTGCCTAAAGGATACGACATCGCCTTTGAAGGTCTTTCGTATGACGAATCGATCCGGGGTAACGAAACGCTGTATGTCTTCCTGATTGTGGTTGCCTTCGTGTACATGGTGTTGGCCGCGCAGTACGAAAGCTTTATCATCCCGTTGGCCGTGTTGACTTCATTGCCGGTTGGGATATTCGGTTCGTTCTTGCTGCTGAAGTTAATGGGTCTGGAAAACAACATCTACGCGCAGATTGGTCTGATCATGCTTGTCGGTCTGTTGGGTAAAAACGCGGTGTTGATTGTCGAGTTTGCCGTTCAGAAGCGGCAGCAGGGTGAAACCATCCTGAACGCAGCCATTGAAGGAGCCAGAGTACGTTTCCGTCCAATCCTGATGACCTCCTTCGCCTTCGTCGCGGGTTTGATTCCGCTGATCATTGCCAGAGGAGCCGGGGCTATCGGTAACCGAACAATCGGTGCTTCTGCCATGGGCGGTATGTTATTCGGAACCCTTTTCGGGGTACTCGTCATCCCTGGCTTGTATTACATATTTGGCAACCTGGCGGATGGCCGGAAGCTGATTAAAGGCGAAGAAGATGAGTCTTTAACCGAAAATCTGGTCCATCAATTAGACGCGTTTCCCGTAACAGAAGAAAGTGACAACCATGCTTAAGAGTCTCGTACATAAATGCCTGGGCGTGGCTAGCCTAACGCTAATGATAGCGGCCTGTAAAACCCCTGCATTAGTTACAAAAACAGAGAATAGAGCAGTTCCTGCGAGTTTTAACAACTCGCAGGACTCGACCAACACAGCCAAGGTCAACTGGAGAGATTTCTTCACGGACCCAAACTTGGTCGCTCTGATTGATACGGCGTTGGGAAACAACCAGGAGTTGAACATCAGCGCTCAGGAAATCAACATCTCCCAAAACGAAATCCGGGCCAGACAAGGGGAATACCAGCCTTTTGTGGGGCTCAGAGGTGGGGCTGGCGTCGATAAAGTTGGCCGGTACACACTCCTGGGTGCCGCCGAGAATAATTCTGAAATCAAACCGGGAAAAGAAGTACCGGAGCCGCTGCCTAATTTTTACGGGGGTGCCTACGCTACCTGGGAGGTGGATATCTGGCATAAACTGCGTAACGCGAAGAAAGCAGCAGTCAACCGGTATCTGTCCAGCGTAGAAGGCCGGAATTTCACGATTACGAACATGATCGCTGAGATTGCCAACTCCTATTACGAGTTGCTAGGGCTTGATAACCAGCTGGCTATCATACGGCAAAACCTGGAGATTCAGAATAATGTCTTAAAAATAGTAAGACAGCAGAAAGAAGCGGCCCGGGTTACGGAGCTGGCGGTACGTCGATTTGAAGCGCAGGTACTTAATACCCAAAGCCTTCAGTACGACATCCTGCAACGGATCGTTGAAACGGAAAACCGGGTCAACTTCCTGGTGGGTCGGTATCCGCAGCCAGTAGCCAGAAACTCGCAGGGTTTCAACGGTCTCGTGCCTGCCACGGTCTTCGCCGGTATTCCGTCGCAGCTGCTGGCCAACCGGCCGGATATCCGGCAGGCCGAACAGGATCTGGCAGCCGCCAAGCTGGATGTGAAAGTGGCTAAAGCGCGTTTTTACCCTTCTTTGGGTATTTCAGCGGGGATTGGCTACCAAGCCTTCAATCCGGCTTATTTGCTGAAAACACCGGAATCATTACTTATGTCGCTGGCGGGTGATATAGCGGGGCCGCTGATCAATAAAAACGCGATTATCGCCACGTACTACAGCGCCAACGCGAGACAGATTCAGGCCGTTTACAATTACGAACGGACGGTTCTGAACGCCTACATTGAAGTTGCCAATCAGGTTTCCAAGATCAGTAACCTGGAAAAGACCTACGACGCCAAGTCGAGAGAAGTTGAGGCTCTCAATCAGTCGATTACAATTTCGAATAATCTGTTCTTTTCAGCGAGAGCCGATTATATGGAGGTTCTGATAACCCAGCGGGATGCGCAGGAGTCCAGAATCGATCTGGTTGAAACAAAATTGCAGCAACTGAATGCCGTGGTTAACATCTACCGGGCATTGGGAGGAGGCTGGAAGTAACTCCTGAGTACAGCAAATTCGGCTGGCCTTACAAGTATAAAAGCCGCTATACGAAGTTCGTGTAGCGGCTTTTGCTTTCTTTGTGGCTTACCAATGTTGTTTCGAGTGAGAAAGCGTATTCAAGTAACTATACAGGATTTTCTGCAATCCGAATCGTTAAGCGGAATCATCCTCATTGCATGTGTTCTTGTTTCACTGGCCGTGGCTAACTCAGCGCTGGGTGTACTTTTTGCCAAAGGGTTGGCTCAGGAAGTTGGTTTTAATACGGCACAGGTTACGCTTCGATACCCGATCCTGCTTTGGATCAATGATGGCCTGATGGCAATTTTCTTTCTACTGGTGGGCCTGGAGATCAAGCGTGAACTGGTGGCTGGAGAACTATCGTCCATCAAGAAAGCAGCCCTGCCGGTCTTTGCGGCATTGGGCGGAGTCTGTGTTCCGGCGCTCATTTATTCACTCATCAATACCGGCAGCGCGACGGAAAAAGGCTGGGGCATCCCCATGGCAACCGACATTGCGTTTGCGCTGGCGGTGATTACGCTACTGGGGTCTAAAGTGCCGGCTTCGTTAAAAATCTTTTTGTCGGCCTTGGCCATTGTCGACGATTTGGCCGCGATTGTCGTCATCGCCGTTTTTTATTCGAGTCATTTGCATGGGCTTTATCTGGCTTACGCGGGTGGAATCTTTGTCTTTTTACTGGCACTGAATCGCCTGGGCGTACGTCATCTTGCGTTTTATCTGCTGCCGGGTGTTGTGATGTGGTATTTTATTCATCATTCGGGCATTCATGCCACCATTGCCGGGGTGCTGACGGCCCTGGCGGTACCCATTGCCGAGTCGTCCGCAGAATCGCCCCTTGAGCGTCTGGAACATGCTCTGCTTAAACCCGTTAATTATTTCATTATGCCCCTTTTTGCCTTAACCAATACGAACATCCGGTTTGAAGCGGGCATGGCGGAAGGGCTAACGACTACCCTCGGCCTTGGCGTTGTGCTGGGTTTACTGGTCGGCAAACCAGTGGGCATTTTTCTGTTTTCGCTTTCGTCCGTAAAAGCGGGTCTGTGTTCGCTGCCGACGGGCGCTTCCTGGCAGCACATCATTGGGGTGGGTATCCTGGGCGGAATCGGTTTTACGATGTCTATTTTTATTGCCAACCTTTCCTTTGCCGACCCGGCGGTGCTTTCCCGGGCGAAATTTGCGGTGCTGACCGGCTCCTTGTTGGCCGGTGTTATCGGCTACCTGGTTTTACAAAGTCTCGGCCGGGTGCGCGCCGGGTTGCCAACCTGACTACTTTGAACAGGGCGTTCTGGGCAGGGTATATTCATACGCCTGTTCAGAATTTTTCAGGACCCACTTTTGGCCTTTTTCTATTCGCTCACCCTCACGCCAGGTTACGGCGCTGTCATTCAGGGTAAACACAATTTCGTACGGCTGCGTAACGCCCTCGCCCGAGCGTTGCCAGTCGGCCTGTATCTGGTTCTTGTTCAGCGTCCCTCGAATTGACCCCCGCGCCCGGTCTTTTTCGAACGGCAACAGGGTTAGTTCGCCCGTGACGGTGGATCCCTGAATGAGTAATTGAAGCCGGGTGGTGTCACGACCTGCTACTAGCTGGAAGCATTGGGTTGTAGGTGTAGATGGGTTGCCCGTGGCTGCCGAGTCGGCCCCTGTTGTTGTTTCGGTTGACGTCGAGGAACTGTTACAGCTGTTCAGGAAAAGAAAAAGTAAGGGCAGACTGATGCGCATAGCAAGGGTGGCTGAGTGAATACAAAGGTAACAATCCATTGGCTTATTAAGTATAGCCGCGTATCGGGTCCTTTTGCTAGGGACTAACGTAATTTCGGGGGAGTTGTACCGGCGGAGCGGGTAATGTCCGTAACTGTACGCCCGGCGTCCGATTACGGACATTTGTAATTTTGAATGCCAGGCATCCGTTTGATTTACAATAGGTTATAGTTTCTGGTACGGCATTTGGGCGGGTCGAAACAGGTCTGATCGTTCGTCTGCTATGTTCCGTAATTATCTCATCACCGCTTTTCGCAATCTGCAAAAACATAAAACATTTGGTTTTATCAACATCACGGGGGTTGCCGTAGGACTGGCGTGCTTCCTGCTGATTGCGCTCTATGTAAACGACGAACTGGGCTACGACCGCTACAATACCCGCGCGGATCGGATCTACCGGGTTTCGCGCACATTTCTCTCTTCGGAAGGCAAAGCCTCGTTGAAGCTGGCTCAGGCGGCCCCACCCTTTGGTCCGCTGATAAAACAGAACTTTCCGGCGGCCGAACAGGTGGTCCGCACCATTGACAACAGCGGTCTGATTCGTTACGGTGAGCACGCCTTCAACGAGAAAGACATCTTTTTTGCCGAAGCCAATCTGTTCAACGTCTTTGATTTTACGCTCATTAGCGGCAACCCGGAGCAGGCGCTGGTGAATCCGTTCTCCATTCTGTTCTCGCGGCCAATGGCGGAAAAATATTTCGGCCGGGAAAACCCCGTTGGGAAAACGGTTCGGTTCAATAACCAGTTTGACCTGACCGTTACGGGTGTTTTTGAGCCGCTGCCGGCCCAGGCCCATTTTCATCCCAATTTTCTGGCGTCTTTCTCAACGTTTAACGACAACCGGGTGTACGGGGCCGAGGCACTGCGCACCAACTGGAATAATAACTCGTTCAATACCTATGTGCTTCTACGGCAGGGCAGCGATCCCGGGCGTATGGAAGCGGCTTTCCCGGCGTTTCAGGACAAACACATTCCGGCGGAAGACGGCGTTAAGCCCTCGAAATGGTCGGTCCTGAATCTGCAGAAACTAACCGATATTCACCTCTATTCGCATACCGATTCGGAGATAGAGCCAACCAGCGACATGCGTTATCTCTATCTTTTCTCCGCCATCGGCCTGTTTATTTTGCTGATTGCCTGTATCAACTACATGAATCTGGCAACGGCCCGTTCGGCGGGGCGGGCCAAAGAAGTAGGCATGCGGAAGGTCGTGGGTGCGCTGCGAACCCAGCTCATTGGCCAGTTTCTGAGCGAATCCATTCTTCTGGTCCTTCTATCACTCAGCATCGCTCTGGTGCTGGTTCACTTTTTTCTACCGTTGCTCAATGACTTTACGCAGAAACAACTGTCGTTTCAGCAACTCCTGGACCCGGTTTTCTTAGGAGTCCTGACTGGTATTACGCTGCTGACGGGTTTGGTAGCGGGCAGTTATCCGGCGTTCTTTCTTACCTCTTTCCGGCCGCTGGGCGTGCTGAAAGGACAGATTAGCTCGGCCATGCGCACCGGCCGATTACGGCAGGCGCTGGTGGTCACGCAGTTTGCCATTGCCATCGTCTTGATGATCAGTACAGCGGTGGTTTACAACCAGATGACGTACATCCAGAACTACCGGCTGGGTTATGCCAAGGATCAGGTTCTGCTGCTCAGCGACGTGGGTGATTCAACGACAAATTATGAAACGCTCCGGCAGCAGTTGATCCAGACGGGTTCGGTTGGCGACATGGGTCGCTCGTCGCGGATACCTTCCTCGCGGCTGCTCGATTCCTGGGATGCTTCGGTTTCGAAGGGTGACAGCATGGCGCCCGTAGCCCTGAATCTGCGGGGGCTGCGAATCGATTATGATTTTCTGTCTGCGTATCAGATTCGCCTGGCCGCCGGCCGAAATTTTTCGCGTTCCTACGGTACGGATACGTCCATGATTATCCTCAACGAAACGGCCGTGCGGCAACTGGGCTGGACGCCCGAACAGGCCATTGGCAAAGCGTTCCGGTACGGGCCAACCAACGGCCAGGTTATCGGCGTGACAAAAGATTTTCATTTCGAGTCCCTGCATCAGCAGATGTCGGCTATAGCGATGGTATTGTCTACCGATAATTTCAACTGGATTTCGGTGCCCCTGAAAGGGAACATTCCGACGGCCCTGCAGCGGGTCGAGGCCGTCTGGAAGCAGTACTTTCCCGGGCGTCCGTTCGACTACCAGTTCCTGGACGAGCGGTTCGACCGGCTTTACGCCCGTGAGCAAACCCAGCAGATTTTATTCAGCATCTTTTCGGGAGTAGCCATCCTGATTTCCTGCATGGGACTCTTTGGCCTGTCGATGTTTATGGCTGAGCAGCGCACGAAGGAAATCGGCATCCGGAAAGTGTTGGGTGCATCCGAAGCCAGTCTGGTGGCCCTGTTCTCCAGGGATTTCATGCAACTGGTTCTGGTTGCCCTGGTTATTGCTTCGCCGATTGCGTGGTACGCCATGCACAACTGGCTCAAGGATTTTGCCTATCGTACGACCATCCACTGGTGGGTGTTTGTCTTAACGGGCGGCATGACGGTCCTGATTGCGCTTCTGACCGTCAGCTTTCAAAGTATAAAAGCCGCTTTGATGAATCCGGTAAAGAGTTTACGAAGCGAGTAACTGCTTGCTGGCCATAAAGGGTGGAAGCCAAAGCCGTCCCGATTGAATTTGATTCAATCGGGACGGCTTTTTTTATCCTGACTAGAAGATTAAAAAAGCCGACGTTCTTAGGGATAAGACTAGAGCCGGGGTCGGCTTTACCATTTGGCCCGCCAACTTATTTTAGGTACCAGATATCTTAATATCCTGGTTTCGAGTACAATTCATCATTGAAGAAGTCGCCCCAATGCTTACTTTCATCCGCAGCGGGAGAGTCTTCTCCGGATCGGAGCCGCGTCGCCGGCCAGGATCCATCAGAACTTCGCCATGACCTATTCATTAGGATGTAGTTTCGTCACAACCCAACGGAATCAGGGGCTTATCCCGCCCGGCGAACCTAACTCCTACCGCACTTTAATCGATCCAGTAATTCATTCGGACTCCTAAATCTAAAGCAATGATCAAACTCAACTCCCTTTTTGTTTCTTTGGTAGTACTTGTATTAATCACTGGCTGCGATGTACTGCCTGATCATCGCGATCAGCCCCAGGTTACTCAGTTTGCGAGTGGTCTGGTGAGTCCTCTGGGCCTGGAAGCCGATTCAAAAGGGCAACTGTGGATTACCGAGGCCGGCAGCGGAACCGCCAGTGATGGGCAGCTTACGCTGGTTACGCCCCAGGGCGCGGTTTACCCCGTAGTCAAAGGATTTGAATCGAGTGTGAGTCCGGAAGGGGCCGTTTTTGGACTCAATCATCTGCTGCTGCAGGGCAACACGCTCTGGCTGCTGCACGGGGTTGAAGGCCGACTGTACCACTTTGACATTTCCTCCTTTCAGCCCGGAAATACGCCCCTAAACGCCAGCGATTTAGCTTACGAAGATATTGGCTCGTTTGTGAAAGCCTACAATTTTGCAGAGGATACCGATGCTTCGGATGTTTTCAATTTAACCATCGGTCCGGATGGCGACCTGTTCATCGTCGACGCGGCCGCCAATGCAATCATCCGCCGGAAAGCCACTACCGGCGAATTCAGTGTCTTCGCCACAATTCCGCCGATTATTCAGGCGGGCGGAGATACCCTCGAAGCCGTTCCCACCGGGATTACCTTTGATGGGCAGAAGTTTTTGGTGAGTAACTTCAGCGGCTACCCGTATCCCACCGGTCAGGCGGCTATTTACCAGTTTGACCTGAACGGAAAGGAGTCCCTTTTCCAGACGGGTTTAACCACTGTGACCGACATTGAGCTGGATGCTACCCAGCAACCGGTCGTTATTCAGTACGGAATCTGGACGGGGCAGGGATTCGATGCGCATTCGGGTAGCCTTGTTCGCTCTACCGCCCAGGCCAACACCACCCTGATCAGCGGGCTGAACTTTCCCAACTCCATCAAGCGCGGTGGCCCGTCGACCTACTACGTAGCCCAGACATTCGACGGAACAATCCAGAAAGTAAATCTTTGAAGCAGCAAGGCAGGAGAAAGCCATCCAGC
>Ga0325400_1002730_pt1 | contig 15646 bp, 14 predicted proteins | sample PopdelMetagenome_2_FD_205662 | JGI IMG/M metagenome (GOLD analysis project Ga0325400, IMG submission 205662) | Populus deltoides microbial communities from Bellville, Georgia, United States - Xylem-PdKOR-R1 | ecosystem: Host-associated > Plants > Phyllosphere > Stem > Wood/Secondary xylem... | reverse complement strand
AAGGGCCGCAACGTCGTGATCGACAAGAGCTTCGGCGCGCCGCGCATCACCAAGGACGGCGTCACCGTCGCCAAGGAGATCGAGCTCAAGGACAAGTTCGAGAACATGGGCGCCCAGATGGTGCGCGAAGTGGCCTCGAAGACCAACGACACCGCCGGCGATGGCACCACGACGGCCACCGTGCTGGCCCAGGCGATCGTCCGCGAGGGCATGAAGTCGGTCGCGGCCGGCATGAACCCGATGGACCTGAAGCGCGGCATCGACCTGGCGGTCGGCAAGGTCGTGGAGGACGTCAAGGCGCGCTCCAAGGACGTATCGGGCAGCCAGGAGATCGCCCAGGTCGGCATCATCTCGGCCAACGGCGACCGCGAGGTCGGCGAGAAGATCGCCGAGGCGATGGAGAAGGTCGGCAAGGAAGGCGTCATCACGGTCGAGGAGGCCAAGGGCCTCGACTTCGAGCTGGACGTGGTCGAGGGCATGCAGTTCGACCGCGGCTACCTGTCGCCCTACTTCATCACCAACCCCGAGAAGATGACGGTCGAGCTCGCCGACCCGTACATCCTGATCCACGAGAAGAAGCTCTCCAACCTCCAGGCGATGCTTCCCATCCTGGAGGCCGTGGTGCAGTCGGGCCGTCCGCTGCTCATCATCGCCGAGGACATCGAGGGCGAGGCGCTGGCCACGCTGGTGGTGAACAAGCTGCGCGGCGGCCTGAAGGTCGCGGCCGTCAAGGCGCCGGGCTTCGGCGATCGCCGCAAGGCGATGCTCGAGGACATCGCGATCCTGACCAAGGGCGAGATGATCTCCGAGGACCTCGGCATCAAGCTCGAGAACGTCACGGTCGGCATGCTGGGCACCGCCAAGCGCGTGACCATCGACAAGGACAACACCACGCTGGTCGACGGCGCCGGTGACGAGTCCGCGATCAAGGGCCGCACCGAGGCGATCCGCCAGCAGATCGAGAACACCACGTCCGACTACGACCGCGAGAAGCTCCAGGAGCGTCTCGCCAAGCTGGCCGGCGGTGTCGCGGTCATCAAGGTCGGCGGCGCCACCGAGGTCGAGGTGAAGGAGCGCAAGGACCGCGTCGACGACGCGCTGCACGCGACCCGCGCCGCGGTCGAGGAAGGCATCGTCCCCGGCGGCGGCACCGCGCTGCTCTACGGCGCCAAGGCGCTGCAGGGCCTGACGGGCGCCAACGACGACCAGACGCGCGGCATCGACATCGTCCGCAAGTCGCTGACGTCGCTGGTGCGCCAGATCGCCGCCAATGCCGGCCAGGACGGCGCGGTGGTGTCGGGCAAGCTGCTCGACCAGCAGGACACGTCGTTCGGCTTCAACGCCGCCACCGACACCTACGAGAACCTGGTGACCGCCGGCGTGATCGACCCCACCAAGGTCGTCCGCACCGCGCTCCAGAACGCGGCGTCCGTCGCGGGCCTGCTCATCACCACGGAAGCCACCGTGGCCGAGCTGCCCGACGACAAGCCCGCCCCCGCGATGGGCGGCGGCATGGGCGGCGGCATGGGCGGCATGGACTTCTGATCCGGCATCGGGGCAGCAGATGCTGCCCCGAAGACCGGATCGGAACGGCCGGCGGGCCGGCGGCTATGCCGCCGCACCCTTCCGACGAAGCGCGGAACTTGCTTCGCGCCCGTACCGACCGATCACCTGTACGAAGGGCCGGGGGAGCGATCCCCCGGCCCTTTGCGCGTCGGGCGTCCGGGGTGTATCTCGGCGCATATGGCTGCCACCCCCGCCTACGAGTCCATCACCGTCGACCGCTTCCTGGCGACCGACTTTCCCGAGGACCGGAAGTACGAGCTGGTCGACGGCGTGATCCGCATGATGGGCGGCGGCTCACCCGCGCACGCGCGCGTGTCCGCCAACATCCTGGGGTTCCTCTACCAAGCGCTACGCGGCTCCGGCTGCCGCCCCTACGGTTCCGACATGGGCCTGCGGATGGGCGACGAGACGCTGCGCTACCCCGACGTGTCCGTCTACTGCGGCGATCCGGTGGTGCGCGAGGCGGACGGGCGGCGAGTGTTCGACGATCCCGTCGTGCTGTTCGAGGTATTGTCGCCCTCCACCGTCCGTGTCGACCTGATCGAGAAGCTGGCCGAGTATCGCGAGATCGACACTGTGCAGACGGTGGTGTTCGTCGACCCGGACACGGGCACGACGCGCGTCGTGCAGCGCCTGGGGCCGCTGTCCTGGCGCGATGACCTGCACCCGGGGCCGCACGACGTGGAGCTGCCCTCGCTGGGCGTGACGATCCCGCACGCCGAGCTGTTCGCATAGCAGCGTGGCCCGGTTCCCGCGCGGCGCGGCCCGCCGGGGGGGGGGACGTTGTTCGAGTGGGCCGCTGCCGACTGCGTGTATCCGATCCGGATCGGATGCACACGTGCGGGGCGGCTTTTTGTTCCGTTAACCCATGATGCCATAGGCGGATGGCATCACAGGGATATCACTGCACGTGACGCCGAACCAGATCGCCCTTGTCCAGCGCGACTTCGCCGACCTCCGCACCCCCGCTGCGGCAGCGACTCTCGCCGCCTGCTTCTACCGCCGCCTGTTCGCGCTAGCGCCCGATACCGAGCGCCTGTTCTCGACCGATCTGGCGGTGCAGGGGCAGAAGCTGATCGCGACGCTGGCCGCTGTGGTCGACGGGCTGGCGCTGCCCGACGAGATCCTGCCCGTGGCGCGCGCGCTGGCGGTGCGCCACGTCCGCTACGGCGTGGCTGACCGCCACTATGATGCGGCGGGTGCCGCGCTGCTGGGCGCGCTGGAACGCCGGCGGGGTCGGGCCTGGACGGTGGAGCTGGAGGCTGCCTGGGCCGCGGCGTACCAAGAGATCGCCGACGAGATGCGCGCCGCCGCCCTGCTGGCCGCCTGACCGGCGGGGCGTTCAGCCGCGCGACCGCCGCGTGGGGGCGTGGAAGTCGGGCGGCTTGCCCGCCACGAAGCGCAGGAACGGCTGGAGCCCCTCGCGCGCGGCGTCCAAGTCGCCGCGCATGTCGTCGAGTTCGCGGTTGGTGAAGCGGGCGTGGACGGCGCGGTGGCAGATGGGATGGACGGGCACCGTCTCCGTCCCACCGCGGCTCTTGGGTACGGCATGGTGCCATTCGACCAGCCGGCCCAGCGGGCGTCCACACAGCGCGCACGCGGGCGGCGGGGCCGGGGCGTCGTCCGCCGCCGCCAGCCGCGCCTCCGCCGCGCGGCGCTTCACCCGGCCCCGGACGACCTGTCCTTCATGGCGTCGAGCAGGCGCTTGACCTCCTGGCTGCGGCCGCGGGGCAGGATCAGAACGTCGTTGCCTGAGGCGACCACGATCAGGTCCTCCACCCCGACCAGCGCGACGCGCGCGCCGTCGGTCCGCACCAGGCAGTTGGCCGTGTCCAACGCCACCACCTCGCCCCCGCCGGCTCCGCCGTGCGCGTTGCCCGCCGCGTCGCGCGCGCTGACGCCGTGCAGTGCGTCCCACGAGCCCAGGTCGTTCCACGCCATGGCCACGGGCACCACCGCGACGCGCTCGGCCCGCTCCATCACCGCGTAGTCGATGCTGTCGGCGGGTGAGCGCGCGAACGCGTCCGCGTCGGGCCACAGCCGCGCGCCCTCGCGCACGCCCGCCGCCACCGCGTCGCGCGCGGCCATCAGCATCTCCGGCGCGTGTTCGGCCAGCGCGCGCAGGTACGCGTCGGCGCGGAAAAGGAAGATGCCGCCGTTCCAATAGTGGTCGCCCGCCGCCAGCATCGCTTCCGCCCGGTCGAGCGGCGGCTTCTCCACGAAGCGCGCCACGCGGTGCACGCCGTCCGCCAGCCGCTCGCCCGCCTGGATCCAGCCATAGCCCGTCTCGGGCGCGTCGGGCGCGATGCCGAAGGTGGCCAGCCACCCGTCCTCCACCAGCGGGAGGGCGGCGGCTACCGCGGCGTGGAAGGCGGGAACGTCGCCGATCACATGGTCGGACGGCATCACCAGCAGCACCGCGTTCTCCGACGTCTCGCCGCCGGCCGCGACGGCCGCGAGCGCGATGGCGGGTGCGGTGTTGCGGCCCACCGGCTCGAGGATCACGACCGACGGCGCCACGCCCGCGGCAGCCAGCTGCGCCTCCACCTCGTCGGCGTGGCGCGCGTTGGCGACGACCACGGGGGCGGCGAACCGCTCGCCCGACGCGCGGCCGGCGGTGAGCTGGAGCATGGTGTCGTCGCCCGTCAGGGGCAGGAACTGCTTGGGCCGCTCGGGCGTGGACATGGGCCACAGCCGGGTCCCCGAACCGCCGGACAGGATCACGGGGACGATGCTGGTCACGATGTCGGGGTTCCTCTGCCTGTGTAACGCTTGCGCGATGCGCCGGCCGCCTTCTAGGCGCAAGAACCATGGACCCGCTAGACCGGATCGCCGCCGCGCTGGAGCGGCTGGCGCCGCCCCCGCCCGAACCCGCCGATCCGCTGGCCCACCCGGCCTATCGCTGGCGGGGCGGGGCGGGGTGGGGCGGGGCGCTCGATGCGCTGGCGCTGCCCGACGCGCTGCCGCTGGACGCGTTGCAGGGCATCGGGCGGCAGAAGGCGCTGTTCGTGGCGAACCTCCGTCGGCTGGCGGCGGGGCGGCCGGCGCACGACGCGCTGCTGTGGGGCGCGCGCGGCACGGGCAAGTCGGCGCTGGTGCGGTCCGCCCACGCCGCCGTGCGGGCCGAAGGGGGCGACGTGGCGCTGGTCGCGGTGGCGGATGCGGACGTGCTGGAGCCGCTGATGGCGCTGCTGGCGGACGTGCCCCGCGCGTTCCTGCTGTTCGTGGACGATTTCGGCGCGGACGACCCCGCCGCCGCGCGCCGGCTGCGCTCGCTGCTGGACGGGGGCGCGGGCCGGCGGTCGGACAAGGTGCGGCTGGCCGTCACCGCCAACCGGCGACACCTGCGCGCGCGCGACCTGGCCGCCGACGCCGCCGCGGTGAACGCGCGCGACGAGGCGGACGACCAGCTGGCGCTCGCCGACCGCTTCGGCCTCAGCCTGGGCTTCCACGTCCTGGATCAGGACGCCTATCTGGCGGCCGTGCGCTGGCACCTGGGTGCGGCGGGGCTGGAACTGGACGAGGCGGACGCGCTGGCCTGGGCGGCGGGGCGGGGCAACCGGTCTGGCCGCGTCGCGCGCCAGTACGCCGCCGAGGTGGCGGGGCGGGGCTAGGACCCTACTCGTCCGCCTCGATCTCGCGGTCCACGCTGTCCATGAAGTCGCGCGCGGCCTCGCGGTCCTCCTCGTCCTCGAACGCGGTGTGGAGGTCGGGCGCGCCGCCCAGCATATAGGCCAGGCACCACAGCGCGAAGCGGCGGCCGCTGTCGCGTTCGAGCCCGAACTGGAGGCGCAACCGGTCCATGCCCGCGGCCAGCGTCTCGGGCGGGAGGTCGGCGATGTCGGCGGTGCCGAAGAAGCGCACCAGCAGCTGGTCGAAGTCCATGGGTTCAGCCCTCCACCTGTTCGGCCAGTTCCAGCCAGCGTTCCTCCGCCGCGTCCTTCTCGGCGCGCGCGGCGGCTACCGCGCGGTTGAGGCGGTCGAAGGCGGCCGCGTCGCGCGCGTAGAGGCCGGGGTCGGCCATCGCCGCCTCGTCGCGCGCGATGGCGGCGTCCAGCGCCTCGATCACGGACGGCAGGCGGTCGTAGTCGCGCTGGTCCTTGTAGGAGAGCTTGGTGCGCGGCGCCTTGGGCGGGGCGGATGTTGGCGAAGGTGACGCGGATCGTGCAGCAGCAACCGGCCGGGGGGCGCGACGTTCGTTACGCTTCCGTTCCCAATCGGCGTAGCCGCCCACCACCGCGTCCACGGTGCCCGACCCATCGAGCCCCAGCGTCACGGTGACGGTGCGGTCGAGGAAGTCGCGGTCGTGGCTGACGATCATCACCGTGCCGGCGTAATCCGCGATCACTTCCTGGAGCAGGTCCAGCGTCTCCAGGTCGAGGTCGTTGGTGGGCTCGTCCAGCACCAGCAGGTTCGACGGACGGGCGAACTCGCGCGCCAGCAGGAGCCGGCTGCGCTCGCCGCCCGACAGCGTGCCGACCTTGGCGTCGGCGAGCGAGGGGTCGAACAGGAACTCCTTGAGGTAGCCGTGGACGTGCTTGCGGCTGCCGTTCACGTCGATCCAGTCGCCCCCGTCCGCCAGCACGTCGCGCACCGTGCGTTCGGGGCGCATGGCGCGGCGCTGCTGGTCGATGACGATGCCGTCCAGCGTGTCCGACAGCTTCACCGTGCCGCTGTCGGGCGCGACCTCGCCAGTCAGCAGCTTCAAGAGCGTAGTCTTGCCCGCCCCGTTGTGGCCGACGATGCCGATGCGGTCGCCGCGCGCGACGCGGAAGCTGAGGTCGCGGATCACCGTGCGCTCGCCGTAGGTCTTGGAAGCGTGCTTGGCGTCGATCACCACGCGCGTCTTGCTGTCGTCGGCCGTCACCTGGAGGGCGGCGGTGCCGGCGGGGCCCTGCATCGCGGCCCTGGTGGCGCGCATCTCCTTGAGCTTGGCCAGCCGGCCCTGGTTGCGGCGGCGGCGGCCGGTGACGCCGCGCTGGAGCCAGTGCTCCTCGATCTTCAGCTTGGCGTCCAGGCGCTCGGCGTTGCGCTCCTCCTCGGCCGCCACCTGCTCGGTCCAGGCCTCGAACCCGCCGAAGCCCACCTCGGCGCGGCGCATCCGGCCGCGATCCAGCCACAATGTCTGGCGCGTGAGGCGCGTCAGAAAGGCGCGGTCGTGGCTGATGACGACGAAGGCACCACGGAAACGGTCCAGCCAGCCCTCCAGCCATTCGATGGCCGCGATGTCGAGGTGGTTGGTCGGCTCGTCGAGCAGCAGCACGTCCGGCTCCATCGCCAGCGCGCGCGCGATGGCGGCGCGGCGCCGCTCGCCCCCGCTGGCGGTGGCGGCCTCGCGGGTCAGGTCGATGCCCAGCCGGTCGGCGACCGACGCCACCGCGTGGGGCTCCGGCGCGTCGTCGCCTCCCAACGCATAGTCCAGCAGCGTGGCGTGGGCGGACAGGTCGGGTTCCTGCTCCAGCAGCACCACGCGCGCGCCGGGTTGGACCGAGCGGCGGCCGCGATCGGGCTCCGCCAGCCCGGCGATCAGCTTCAGGAGCGTGGTTTTGCCCGCCCCGTTGCGCCCGATCAGCGCGAGCCGGTCGGACCGCCCGATGTTGATGTCGAGGTCCTGGAACAACCAGCCCGATCCCTGGATCAGGCCCGTCTTCTCCATGCTGAGGATCGGTGCGGCCATGTGCCCCGCGCGCTAGGGGGCCGCGCGGGGCGGGGCAAGCCGTGGCGTGCGCGGGAGGGGGGATGGCACGTGTCGGTCGCGACGTGCCGCGTCGGACGCTGCGAGCCGCGTGGGACGCGGCCCACCGCGCCGGCCGTTGGAACCACGAGGTCCGTCGCGCGTGTTGCAGCGGTTCAGAGGCTGTTCAACGCGGGAGCCCTATGTCACCTCCCATGCCCGTGCCGTTCGCCTTCTTCCTGCTGGCCGCCTCGCCCGCGCTCGCGGCGAGCCCGGAGCCCGGCCAGCGCGAGGATCAGATGCGCGCGTGGCAGGCCCGGCGCGAGGGGCGCAGCGTGTCGCTGCGCGACATCGAGCGGCGCATTGTGCCCAAGCTGCCCGACGCCCAGTATCTGGGCGCGCAGTACGACGGGGCGGACGCGCTCTACACGCTGAAGTTCGTGCGCGACGGCCAGGTGATCTGGGTGGAGGTGGACGCCGCCTCGGGCCAGGTCGTAGGGCGCTCGGGCCGCTAGTCATCAGGGGAGAACGGGTTTTGCGCGTGCTGATCGTGGAGGACGAGCCCAGCCTGGGCCGGCAGCTGAAATCGACGCTGGAGGGCGCGGGCTATGCCGTGGACCTGGCGACCGACGGCGAGGAGGGGCATTTCCTGGGGTCCACCGAGAGCTACGACGCGATCATCCTGGACTTAGGCCTGCCCGAGGTGGACGGGCTGACCGTGCTGGACCGTTGGCGGAAGGAAGGGCGCGCCGCGCCCGTGCTGGTGCTGACCGCGCGCGACAGCTGGTCCGACAAGGTGGCGGGGCTGGACGCGGGCGCGGACGACTACGTCGCCAAGCCGTTCCAGACGGAGGAGCTGATCGCCCGGCTTCGCGCGCTGATCCGGCGCGCCAGCGGCAACGCGTCGAGCGAGCTGACGGCGGGCGACATCCGGCTGGACACGCGCAGCGGCAAGGTGACGCGCGGGGCCGAGCCCGTGAAGCTGACCGCGCAGGAGTACAAGCTGCTCTCCTACCTGCTCCACCACAAGGGCAAGGTGGTGAGCCGCACCGAGTTGATCGAGCATATCTACGACCAGGATTTCGACCGCGATTCGAACACCATCGAGGTGTTCGTCACGCGCATCCGCAAGAAGCTGGGCCAGGACGTCATCACCACCATCCGGGGCATGGGCTACAGCCTGGACGATCCGGCGTGAGGGTGGGGCCGTTCTTCCCGTCCCGTCTGCCCTGAGCGACGCCGAAGGGCGGGTGCAGGTGCTTCGACGTCGCTCGGCACGAACGGGCAGGGAAGCGCGGGCTGTTCTGGCCGGCGGCGGGACGCGCGGGTGATGGCGGAGGCCGATCCGAACACCGGCATCGAACCGGCTCCGCCGGCCGGCTGGGCGGGGCCTGCCGTCGAACCGGCTCCGCCGGCCGGCCGGGCGGGGCCTGCCGTCGAACCGGCTCCGCCGGCCGGCCGGGCGGGGCCTGCCGTCGAACCGGCTTCGCCGCCCGCCCCCGCCCGCCGCACCGGCTCGCTTTCCCGCCGCATGATCCTGATCGCCGCCGCGTGGATCTCGGTCCTGCTGGCGGGCGGGGGCTTCGCGCTCGACCGGGTGCTGGTGGGCGCGATCACGCGCTACTACGACGACCAGCTGGCCTATGTCCTCCAGTCGCTGGTGCTGACGGCCGAGATCGGGCCGGACGGCGAGGTGATCTTCAACCGCGAGCTGGCCGACCAGCGGTTCCTGGAGCCCGGCTCGGGCGCCTACTGGCAGGTGGCGGCGCCGGGGCGCGAGGCGTTCCCGTCGCGCTCGCTGTGGGACCGGCGGCTGGCCTTCGGCCGCGCGCACCGCGACCGCGACGTCCACACCTACGACAGCACGCAGTTCCGCGACGAGCGCCTGCGCGTCGTCGAGCGCGACGTTCAGCTGCCCGGTTCCGACCGCTGGTGGCGGTTCCAGGTGGCGCAGAGCCGCGACACGCTGGACGCGTCGGTGGCGGTGCTGCGGCGCACGCTGATCCGGTCGTTCGCGCTGCTGGGGCTCGGGCTGGTGGCGCTAGCGGCGCTGCAGACCTTCTACGGCCTGTGGCCGCTCCGGCGCGTGCGGCTGGAGATCGCGCGGATGCGGGCGGGCAAATCGGCGCGCGTCGACGCCGCCATGCCCGACGAGGTGGCCCCGCTGGTGGCCGAACTGAACGCGCTGGTGGAGCATAACGAGCGCCAGGCGGAGGAGGCGCGCCGCCACGCGGGCAACTTGGCGCACGCGCTGAAAACGCCGCTGACGGTCATCATGAACGCCGCCGCCGCCGGCAGCCCCGACCTGGCCGACACGGTGGTGCGCGAGGCGCGCACCATGCGCCGCCAGGTGGACCATCACCTGGCCCGCGCGCGCGCGGTGGGCCGGCGCGGGTCGCAGCACAGCCGCGCCGACGTGTGGCCCAGCCTGGAATCGGTGGAGCGCGCGGTGTCGCGCCTCTACCGCCACGTGCGGCTCGACCTGACCGGACCCAAGGACCTCCAGGTGCACGTGGAGCGGCAGGACCTGGACGAGATGCTGGGCAACCTGGTGGAGAACGCGGCCAAGTACGGCGGCGGCAGCGTGTTCGTGACGGTGGCGGCGGTGGACGGGTTCGCGGAGCTGCTGGTGGAGGACGACGGCGCGGGCATCCCGCCCGCCCAGCGGGAACGCATCTTCGACCGGGGCGTCCGCCTGGATACGGGCAAGCCGGGCACGGGCCTGGGGCTGGGGATCGTGCGCGACGTGGCGGAGATCTACGGGGGCACGGTGGCGCTGGAGGAGAGCGAGGATCTGGGCGGGCTGATGGTGCGCCTCCGGCTGCCGGTAGCGTCGGCGTGAAGGTCGGCGCGTGAGCGTGCCCTCGACCTGGCGGGTCGGGCCGGTGGCGGTGCAGCCGGTGCTGGCGTCGCTGGGGATCGTGGCGGCCTATCTGCTGCGGCCGGTGGCGATGATGTGGTCGCTGGAGCTGCAACCGATGCTGCCGGGCGGCCACTACAAGGCGTATGACCTGCACGGCTTCGGCGTGCTGGGGGCGTTCCTGTCGACGCTGGTGCTGGGGCCGCCCGTGCTGTGGCTGCTGCTGCACCGGAACGGCCCGGTGTGCGCCTCGGCGGGCAGGCGGCTGGCGCGCGGCGCCGCCGTGCTGACGGTCGTCGGCCTGCCGATGCTGACGCAGGCGAGCTACCTGCCGATCCCGCTGGAATATGGCTGGCCCAACGCGGCCGCGTGCGCGCTGTGGTTCGCGCTGGTGGCGTGGCTGTGCGTCGAGCGGCGCGCCGGGATGCCGGGCGTCCAGGCGGCGTTCGACCGTTACCCGCGCGGCGCCTGGGCCGTGCTGGGGCTGGTGGGGGCTGCGCGCTTCTCCGTCGTCGTGCCGGCGGTGGTGGGGTGAGCGGAAAGCCGGTAAGGGCCGGGCCGTGACCGATGCGAAGAAAGACGACCGCCTCCTGACCGCTGGGCGACGCGCGGAGGACGCGGACGCGGCGCTCCGTCCCCGCGCGCTGGACGAGTTCGTGGGCCAGCAGGCCGCGCGCGAGAACCTGCGCGTGTTCGTCCAGGCCGCGCGCGGGCGGGGCGAGGCGCTGGACCACGTGCTGTTCTTCGGCCCGCCGGGCCTGGGCAAGACCACGCTGGCCCAGATCGTGGCGCGCGAGATGGGCGTGGGTTTCCGCGCCACGTCCGGCCCCGTGATCGCCAAGTCGGGCGACCTGGCGGCGCTGCTGACCAACCTGGAGGACGGCGACGTCCTGTTCATCGACGAGATCCACCGGCTCCAGCCCGCGGTCGAGGAGGTGCTCTACCCGGCCATGGAGGACCGGGTGCTGGACCTGATGATCGGCGAGGGGCCGTCCGCGCGGTCCGTCCGCATCGACCTGCCGCGCTTCACGCTGGTGGGCGCTACCACTAGGCAAGGGCTCTTGACCACGCCGCTTCGCGACCGTTTCGGCATCCCGATCCGGCTGCAATTCTACTCGGTCGAGGAGCTGACCCGCGTGGTGACGCGCGCCGCGGGGCTGCTCGGCCTGGGCGTGTCGGCGGACGGGGCGACCGAGATCGCCAGGCGCGCGCGCGGCACGCCGCGCATCGCGGGGAGGCTGCTCCGGCGCGTGCGCGACTTCGCGGACGTGGCAGGGATCGAGACGGTGGACCGGGCGCTGGCCGACCGGGCGCTGGGAAGGCTGGAGGTGGATTCACTGGGGCTGGACGCGATGGACCGGCGCTACCTCCACATGATCGCCGACGTGTACCGCGGCGGGCCGGTGGGGGTGGAGACGCTGGCGGCGGGCCTCAGCGAGCCGCGCGACACGGTGGAGGAGGTGGTGGAGCCCTATCTGATCCAGCTGGGGCTGGTGGCGCGCACCGCGCGCGGGCGCGTGCTCAACCCCGGTGGGTGGAAGCACCTGGGGCTGGAGCCGCCGCAGGGGTCGCAGGACGGGCTGTTCGACGCGTGATCCGCGCGGCCCTCCCCCTGGTCCTGCTGGCGAGCCAGGCGGCGGCGCAGACCGCGCCCGGCTTCGACCTGGTGGGTCCCTCGCTCAAGGCCGGCGTGACGCGCGGCGGCGTCACGCTGCCGCTGGCGGAGGTGCCCAACCTGCTGCCCGGCGACCGACTGCGCGTGGCGGCCGAGCTGCCGCGCGACCAGTCGGCGCACTACCTGCTGGTGGTGGTGTTCCTGCGCGGCGCCACCAACCCGCCGCCCGAGGAATGGCTGCTGCGCGCCGAGACGTGGAAGCCGAAGAACCGCACGGTGGACGCGGTGGTGCCCCAGGGGGCCGAACAGGCCGTGGTCTTCATGGTGCCCGACACGGGCGGCGCGCTGAAGGCGGTGCGCCAGGCGGTGATGGGGCGGCCCGGCGCCTTCGTGCGCGCCAGCCAGGAGCTGAACCAGGCCCGGCTCGACCGCGCGCGGCTGGACGCCTTTCTGGCCGGGTTGAAGTCGGGCGAGGCGAACGACCGGGATCGCGTGGCGCGCGCCTCGCCGGCGCTCGCGCGCAGCCTGGCGGTGCGGTTCGACCCCGCCTGCCTGACCCGCCAGCCCGAGTTCCAGGCGGCGTGCCTGGGCCAGCAGGCGAGCACCACCGTGCTGGCCGACGGCCATTCGCGCTCGGTAGCCGAGTCGCTGGCGGGCGCGCCCACCGACCTGGCCTACCAGATCAGCGCCACGCCCGAGGGGGGGCTGGGCAGCTACAGCAGCTATATCGGCGTGGTGCGCGACCTGGCGCGGATGCTGGGCGCGTTCCAGTCGGCGCAGTTGCAGTTCATTCCCGCGCTGAGCGTGGAGCGCGGGGACAGCACGGCGATGCTGCTCAACACCGTGCCCTCGTTCCGCAAACCCCATTCGGTGCTGGTGGCCGCGCTCCCCCCCGTGGCGGGCGCGCAGCTGCCGCCGCTGGTGGCGGGCGGCGGCGGGGCGGCGATCTGCGCGGCCCAGCCCGACCTGGTGCTGCCGGTGGAGGGCGCGCCGCTGGTGTTCGGCACGCGCTACATGCGCGACGCGGTGGTCCGCGTGACGCTGGCCGACGGACGCGCGGTGTCGCTGCCCGTGACGGCGGACGCGCAAGCCGGCGGCTTCGCGGTGAAACCCGGCGCGCTGGCCGCGCTTGCGCTGCCGCCCGGCGGCGCGGACGCGGTGCTGGCGGGCAAATGGGGGTTCCAGCCGTTCGACGGCCCGCACTACCGGCTGGTGGGCGCGGCGGGCCGGGCCTGGAAGGTATCGGACGACGCGTCGCTGGTGGTGGGGCGCGAGACGCCGCTCGAGCTGCGCGGCGGCGCGGGCCCTTGCGTATCTGAAGTGACGGCGCAGGTGGGCGACGCGACGGAGGCGGTGGGCTGGGAGGCGCGCGGCGCCGACGCGCTGGCGCTCAAGGTGCCGCTGGCCGACGCGGTGCCCGGCCCGGTGACGCTGTCCGTCCGGAGCTGGGGTGCCGCCGAGCCGCAGATGCTGACCGTCCAGGCCTATGCCGAGCAGGCGCGGATCGCGGGGCTGACGGTGCACGCCGGCCAGCGCGACGCGGTGCTGAGCGGGCGCCGGCTGGACCAGGTGGTGGCGCTGGACCTGGGCGGCATCGCCTATCGCCCCGCCGGGCTGGAGCGCGCGGCCAGGGGCGACGAGCTGACGGTGGTGACGGACCAGGCGGGCGTCGGCGCGCTGAGGCCGGGCGAGGTGCGCCAGGCGCGCGCGGTGCTGAGCGACGGGCGGAGCGTGGGGTTCCGGGTCACGGTGCGACCGCCGCTGCCGGCGGCGGTGGCGGAGGAGGCGGGCGCGAGCCCGCCGGACGGGGCGGCGTCGCCCGCTGTGCCTGCGCCAGTTCCGGCACTGAAACGGGACAGTTCCGCCCCGGGTGCGATTGTCGGTTCCGTAGAAAGGCGATAGGCGAGCCGGGTCACCATGGGGGGTGATACTCGACAGGGGGATTACATGACGAAGCTCTACGCGCGCCTGGCGACGGCGGCGGCCGCGCTGGCGCTGGCGGCGGTGCCGCAGGCGGCGAACGCCCTGGTGACCATCACCTTCTCGCAGAACGGGTCGGACGTGACGATGTCCGTGGCGGGCAACCTCGACACGACGGGCCTGACCCGCGGCACGGGGCCGGTCCGCGGCAGTACGCCGGACATTGGGCCGTCCACCGCTCGCGTGGCCGTGGGTGCCAACGGCGGCCTGGCGCGCTACAGCGGGATCACGGGCCCCGCGGCGTTTGGGACCAATCCGCTTCGCCCGGCCCTGAGCAGCTACACCGGCAGCACCTTCCAGCTCGAGGGGGCGCTGGGCGCGATCGACCTGGCGAACAATTTCGTGTCGGGCGGGTCACTGAGCGGCAGCGGCCTGTTCCTGAACCGGACGATCGCCGGCCTGGGGCTCACCACGGGCGTCTACAACTATAACTGGAACGGCGCGACGCAACTGACGGTGAACGTCGAGTCGAACGCCGCGGCCGCCGTGCCCGAGCCGGCCACCTGGGGCCTGATGCTGGCCGGCTTCGGCTTGGCCGGCGGCGCGCTGCGCCAGCGTCGGCGCGCGGCGGTCCGCTTCGCCTGATCCTCATCGCGGGGGAGTGGGGGGCCGTCGTTTCGAAGGGAACGGCGGCCCTCGTCATCTACGGGGCCGGTCGTTCACGGGGGGGGCGGCTCGATACCCGCCGGTCCCGCCTCCATTCCCGCCTTCTCCCCCGCCCCCGTCGCTGGTAAGCCGGGCCATGCCCCTATCGGCCGCCGCTTCCGCCCGCGAGATCCTGGTCCGCCTGCACGACGTGATGGCGTCGCGCGCGGCCGCGCAGGCCAAGCTGAACCAGGTGGTGCAGATCATCGGCGAGGCGCTGGATAGCGAGGTCTGCTCGATCTACCTCCTGCGCGAGGGCGTGCTGGAGCTGTTCGCGACGCGCGGGCTGGCGGAGGCGGCGGTGCACGTCACGCGGCTGGCCGTCGGCGAGGGGCTGACGGGCATCATCGCGCGCGACATGGAGGTGCTGAACCTGGACGAGGCCGCCGTCCACCCCGACTTCGCCTATCGGCCCGAAACGGGGGAGGACCGGTTCCACAGCTTCGCGGGCGTGCCCATCGTGCGGCGCGAGCGCGCGGTCGGCGTGCTGGCGGTGCAGCATGCGGAACCCCGCCGCTACGCCGACGTCGAGATCGAGGCGTTGCAGACGGTGGCCATGGTGCTGTCCGAACTGATCGCCAACGCGGGGCTGATCGACGCGGGCGGGGCCAGCGACCGGCCCCAGCCCACCCAGTCCGCGCGGCTGGGCGGTCAGAAGCTGGTGGACGGCATGGGGGCGGGCTACGCCGTGTTCCACCAGCCGCGCATCGTGGTCGAGCATACGGTGGCCGAGGACACGGAGGCCGAGCGCCGCCGCATCTACGCGGCCTTCGACAAGATGCGCGAGCAGATCGACCGCATGACGCGCGAGGCCGAGTTCGGGGTCGGCGGCGAGCACGAGGAGGTGCTCGAGACCTACAAGATGTTCGCGTACGACGAGGGGTGGCAGCGCCGCATCAACGAGGCCATCGATTCGGGGCTGACCGCCGAGGCGGCCGTCGAGCGCGTGCAGCAGCGCACGCGCCAGCGGATGCGCCAGATCGACGATCCGCTGCTGGCGGACCGGATGCACGACCTGGAGGACCTGGCGAACCGGCTGCTCCGCATCGTGTCGGGCCAGATGGGGACGGCCGCGCAACTGGGCCTGCGTCGCGACACCATCCTGATCGCGCGCAACCTGGGGCCGGCGGAGCTCTTGGAATACGACCGGCGCCGGCTGAAGGGCGTGGTGCTGGAGGAAGGGTCGCTGACCGCGCACGTCACCATCGTGGCGCGCGCCATGGGGGTGCCCGTGCTGGGCCGCGTGCGCGACGTGCGGCGCGAGGTGGCCGACGGCGACCTTTTGCTGCTGGACGTGGGCGAGGGG
>Ga0325400_1002729_pt1 | contig 15647 bp, 10 predicted proteins | sample PopdelMetagenome_2_FD_205662 | JGI IMG/M metagenome (GOLD analysis project Ga0325400, IMG submission 205662) | Populus deltoides microbial communities from Bellville, Georgia, United States - Xylem-PdKOR-R1 | ecosystem: Host-associated > Plants > Phyllosphere > Stem > Wood/Secondary xylem... | reverse complement strand
TAAATTTATTCTTTTCGAAATCAAATGTTTCTACCAACCTTTTTGTTTTTTGTTCAGATGGAAAGTGATTTAATAAACTAAGCAGGCCTCTGAAATATGTTTTTGTTTCCTTTCAGAAATCATTTGAATCTATGCTGTATTTAGTCTTTTCTGAAGAAGATTGGTGCCTTTTTTCACGAACCTTTTACCCATACTAACTCCTACTTTTTCTCATGATTCTTTAATTTTGGGTTCCCTTCTCCTTCGGGCTTTGCTTCACCATACTGGCAGTCTTTATGTGGAAGCTGGACAAGACAAAGAACACTTATTGAATATTGAGAGTTTGGGGCATGCAGCACTTGTTTTTGTTAACAAGAGATTTGTAGGTAGGTTTGCTAGTGGCTATCTGACTTGATTTTGCAATATATGACTTTTGTCTCTATGATGCTAATTCATGTTGGGATTTTGTTATGGATTTTTTTTCCAGCTGATTTAAATTATTTGTTCAGGATGCAAGTCTTCTTCTGTCTTGATTGGTTTTAGTTTCTGTATTGGAAGCTTCATTTTGCCCTTTTTCTTCAGTTTTCATGACTCTAATCTGTTTTTAGCTGCTGTTTCATCATATTTTCAGCCAGCATTCTTACATCTTCAGTTTCTCTGATTGCTTATCTATTGATATCATTTCACATGGAATCATCTTGAATTACAGGGTTCCCATTTTAGCTAATTGCCTGCGGATACAATATCAGCCATTCTAATAAATAATTTTCAAAGCTATTTGTTGCTGCTTTGCCTATTGTGTCTATGAATTATTATGATAAGTGGTGCACATTGCATATTGGACACACTTCAGCTTTCGGATATGGAAATCATGATGATGCAAGCTTCTCACTCACTCAGAAAATTAGTCTTGAAGAAGGGAATAACACACTGGATGTTTTAAGCATGCTGATTGGTGTACAGGTAATGACAGATTCATTTACTTTCCAAGTAGATTGTACTGATGTGTGAACACAAGCACCATCTGATCAGTTTTAAATGTTCTCTGCAAGTCGATATGCATTGGCACAAAATCAGTATTGGACTTTTTCTCAGTGTCTTCCTACCCCAATCCATACGAGGAATAAACTCCACGAGTGTTGGACAATTTAGCTCTTCTTTCTGCCCTGCTATGACCCATTTGAAAATCTCTTGGCTAGTGGTCTGTATGCGGGTGGCCTCCCCTCATAGATTTCCTTCGCTTTATAAGAGTTTGCCAACCTTAATATAAGAACATGTAGATGCACGTGCACATGCTTCTTGTTCAAGTGTCTGCCTTAAGCTTATGTTATTTCACTGACTATTTTTTTGCTTATGTTATTTGTCAACTCTTGTTCGTAAATCATTCCTTTTCCCTCATAATCTAAGGGAAAATTCTACATTCCTGGTCCGTGTGCCATTTTGTTAATTGATGAATTTTTTTTCACGTTCTTAACAAAGTATCAATACAAGCCACTTAAACATGCATAGAATCTCACTGCTCTCGCTACTCCTCTAGTAGCATACGATGCTTCGTGTATTTAAACTACCTGGTCCTTGGAGCAACAAACCTGTCTCTAGTTATTTTAAGCTATATTTGATGCTTGTTACTAGCATCTCTAATGTTTTCTCTGTGCATCAGAACTACGGACCATGGTTTGATGTTCAAGGAGCTGGAATTCATTCTGTTTTTCTTGTTGACTTGCACAAGAGCAAGAAAGATCTCTCTTCCGGGAAATGGACCTACCAGGTTAAAATACATCTTATATATCAGCTTGACTTGGAAAGATTCTGTCCTATATAGAGTTTTCTTTAATCTATCTATATGAAGCTCTGCCAAACGAAGTTCAATTTCTAGACATCACAAGTTAACTGTCTTTTTTCTGAGAAAAAGAAATTAAAATACCAAGCCCTTGCGCTGAGAACAGCCTATTACTGTACTCCCCCACCCTCCATGCAAGAGAACACTTCACTCCTGTTAATCACCAAGAAGATTTCAACTTTAGCTGCCCTAAACATTTTCTCCTCTCCAGGTGGGACTTGAAGGGGAATACCTTGGACTGGATAACGTCAGTCTTGCAAATAGTTCTCTGTGGAGTCAGGGGACTTCTCTGCCTGTTAATAAGAGCTTGATATGGTACAAGGTAAGTGGATACATTCAACCGTCAAAGGCATTAGTTCATTAATTTTTAATGATTAAGTGTATAATGCATATGTTTCAAGAATTGGTTGATGAAAGATTTCTCTTATATTTCTCATACTTAGCACTGGCTACAGTTAAGCCATCATTCTTGTTTCTCGATCCCTTTTATGGCTTTATAGGTTTGATGATTCCCTTCTTTTTCACATATCAAGCACCTCTATGGTTTAGCATTCATGGATGTTTGAAAGCCTTGACAGTTCTTGTTAAGTAGATTGCCGTTGTCATTTTTCCTGGAAAACTTTGTTGATTTGCCCATCATGAAAATGAAGTTTCTGTGTTGTAGATATGTGATGAGAAACTATTATTGATGAAGAAAAATTGTGAAACAGTTGAGTCAGGCTAGGGGAAGTTTTATGTATTATGAGCTTGAATTTACAAGCTACAACTTTTGTTCAGTTCTATCGATAATGAAATGTAAGGTGCCAGTTAAATAAAGCATATATTTCAAATCAGGCTCTGCTCTTCTCCAGTCACTTGTTGAAGTTACTTTTCCTAAGAGTTCACCACCGGACTACTGCATCCTTATTTTGGTTTTTGCTTTCATTCTTAGGCTACAATCCTTGCTCCTGAGGGGAACGGTCCCCTAGCCTTGAATCTAGCAAGCATGGGGAAGGGCCAGGCATGGATTAACGGGCAAAGCATAGGACGATATTGGTCCGCCTATCTATCACCATCAGCCGGTTGCACCGACAATTGTGATTACAGAGGAGCTTACAATTCATTTAAATGCCAAAAGAAATGTGGTCAACCTGCTCAAACACTGTAAGTGTAGTACTCACAGTGTTTACTCTATATGAATACAGTAAGACTAGCAAAATAAATTCCTTGTATGAGAACCAAGATCATAGCTAGGTTCAATTCTTTTGTTCTGCGAATGCTTTTCCATGTATTTTATCTAATGTTCATTTTATTGCACTTGCAAGTTACATCATAACTAAAACATAATTACAAATGATGAAATCATTTGCAAGTAATTTATCATTTCTCTCTAACCTATTTAACGAGAAGAGGTATCATTGCTCAGGTATCATATTCCACGCACTTGGGTTCATCCTGGTGAGAACCTACTGGTCCTACATGAAGAACTTGGAGGTGACCCTTCACAGATTTCTCTGCTCACACGAACTGGCCAAGATATATGCTCTATTGTATCAGAAGATGATCCTCCACCAGCTGATTCCTGGAAACCAAACTTAGAGTTCATGTCTCAAAGTCCAGAAGTTCGGCTGACCTGTGAACATGGATGGCACATTGCTGGTATCAACTTTGCTAGCTTTGGAACTCCTAAAGGAAAATGCGGAACGTTCACTCCAGGGAATTGTCATGCTGACATGTTAACAATTGTGAAGAAGGTAACAAAAACTTACTTCGCAGCATAATCTAAAACTCTTGGATCTCACATGGACCTGCTGAGTTGAGTATAATTCTATGATGACCCCAAGTTTGCTACCTGGGTCTCGTTTCTGTCTCAGTTCTCCAAGCATTTAATCTTGGCTTGCATGAGTCACATATTTCAGATGCTATCGTAACAGTAATTGCCACTACTGGCTCCTCATTGTGTTGAAGACTTAAGAGGCATGTTATCTGAAAGATAATTTCAATTCTTGCGCATTGCATTAAATGTTGAAGGATGACATTCTGAGAGACAAGCCTGGGTTTTGTATCTTGCCTTGTCAACTCCCAAATTGTTACATACTCGGGTTTGGTTTTCCAATCACAGTGCATTTGATATCAATCTCATAAAATGATTGTATACACAACTGGGTTGCTAAGCGCATTCTCTTATTCAATCAAATTTATCGTATCATGTGAAATCTGGATATTATTTTGGGGGTTAGAAGGATTGAGGCTTAATGAGTCACTGTTTCCTTCAATTGCCTTCTTGGAATTCTCTATAGCAACGTTTTCTTAGTTAAGAGTCCATTTCCGTTGAGCCATGCAATTGCTGGATATTTGGTTACTATTCTATTATTAATCATAGCACCTTCCTATTTTGGACTTGTGAAATAAATTTGTCCTACATCAATGGTTGTCTCTTACTCATAGCACCTTCCTCCTGCTTCTCTTCATCTATTACACGTTTGAATGATAATTACAGGCTTGCATTGGCCATGAAGGATGTTCAATTCCTATATCAGCAGCTAAACTTGGTGACCCCTGTCCTGGAGTTGTAAAACGCTTTGTGGTTGAAGCTCTATGCAGTGAATGATTCCAACGCTGCTCCGACGGAGGCGATTACTATAATGGCTTCTCAATAACAACTCTGGCTCTCCAGACTTGTCCTTCAAATCTGTGATTTTGAGTGTCCTGCATATATCAGAAATAAGCATTTCAAGCAGCAGTCAGTTTCTTCACTATCTTGTATTTGTTAAAAGCTCAAAAAAGCAATATAAGTTCACATATGTGCCACCATGTAAACACTAAACAACTTCAAGGTACCAAATACTCAATTCATTGCTTATCTTTACCTCGTTTATTGTTTATTTTCTTATACAACTTTCATCTAACACTTTAGATTGCATCGTTGTCTTTGATGAACTTAATCTTACAACTTGAAAAATAATTCTGTCATCTTAATAAAAATATTTATTTTTTTAATCTAATTATACAATATTATTTTATAGGGAATTTCTCTAAAAAAAGCGTGCTTGATTGGCATAATAAAAAATTGGTATACTGAAACGTTAAAATCCATGTACTCGATTGATGGAAAGTGATTATTGTTTACTAACAACGCAATTTAGAGGCAATTCGGCATCACTCAAGACTCTCGGAGAAAGCAAAGAAGTTGACAAAAAAAAGTAGAACCAATTTAGAGGTTGGTGGAATACTTTCTCATCCAAGAACCATGGAGACCGGTGGAATAATTCCTTGCAAAAGAACTAACCAGAGAAGAGATGATCCTGGAAATCAAGAATTACAGAGAGGAGACCCACATTGACGTCCTTTTATGAAGAGAGTCCAAGAAGCTGGTTAAGGAGATGTAAGAAGTTCTTCAAAATGAACTTCATACCAATTCAACAGTGGGTTGAAATGTCTTCTCTTTATTTGGATGGCAAGGCAGGGGTGTGGTATGAAGGACTCTTAGGTGGGGGAGTACTTGATTGGATGGGATGAGTTTTTAAAAGCTCTATGTATGCAATTTCAAAAGCTCTATGGATGGGATGAGTTCTTCAAAACCAAACAGGATTGATGAAGTCAGTGAATCATATAAAGATGATGAACAATTCAAGAAGATTGTGACTAAAAAGTTGATTAACATGAAAAACTAGCCATAATATTTATATGATGAAGAGGTTTTGAGGTATAACAATAGAATTATGATTGGTAGCAGAGGAAATCTGAGAGAGAAGCTAGTAAGTATAACATATGATTCTCAAGTGGGAGGGAATGCAGGTGTACAAAATTCATACAAGAGGCTTCAAGCAATGTTTTTCTAGCCTTGCATGAAAACCTCAGTTAAAGGATTTGTGGAAGATTGTTGATGTGTGTAAACAAGCTAAGATGGAAGGAGTACCCTACCCTGGTTTACTGCAGCCGCTACCTATACCAGAAGGTATTTGGAAGAACATAACAATGAAATTTGTGGAAAGATTGCCAGAGTCAATAGGGAAGAATGCTATACTGGTAATTGTTGATAGATTCACAAAATATGAACATTTCTTGGCTGTAACTCATCCTTTTACAGCTCTAGACATTGCTCAGTTATTCTTGGAACATGTATACAACTGATAGAGACAAAGTTTTCACAAGTCTTTTGTGGAAAGAACTATTCAAACTACTAAGAGTGAGGTTATTTATGAGCACATCATTCCATCCTTAAATCAATAGTCAGGTAGAAAAGGCTAACCAGTGCTTAGAAACCTATCTAAGATGTATGACCATGCATAATCCAAACAAGTGGTATAATTGGTTGTCTCAAGCTCAATAGTGGTACAATTCGAGCTATCACTCAGCTATATGGCTATCGACCTCCTACCTTAGAGGTATCTCCGTCTGCACCAAATCCAGTAGCAGCTGTGAATGAAGTTATTCGAAGGAGGGTGAACATGTATAGATGGTTGCAATCATAATTAGAAAAGGCTAGAAACAGAATGACGTAAATGGCTGATAAGGGCAGAACTGAAAAGGTGTTTCAAGTTGGTGATTTGGTCTGCTTAAAGCTTCAACCTTATAAGCAGTTGAGTATGGCACCAAGGAAGAATAAGAAGCGGAACCCGAGGTTTTATGGTCCCTATAAGATCATACAAAAGGTTGGAGGGGTAGCCTATAATCTATCCCATGACTGATGAAGAGGGCAGAATCAAATTTAGTCCAATAGCAATCCTAGATCGAAAATTGATGAAGAAAGGTAACAAGACAATAATAATGAGTCTGGTACAGTGGTCAAATATATTCCAAGAGGAGCCATAGGAAGAGCTGGAAGAATTGGCAAAACGATTTCCAGAATTCAATATAGATTCTTGAGGATAAGAAACTATTGAAGATAAAAGTATTGTTATGATCAGCTTACATCATCAATGAAGTATATGATATGTGATAAATAAAGGGATAAACATGTGAATAATAAGGAGAATAAAGGGTGGAAAGCAACTGCAGAGAAGTATACACGTGAGGATGCTAGTTAGTATAGTTGCTGTGGTTAAGTCAATTAGAATCTTGGTGTATATAAGCTATTGTAAAGAATGGAAGGCAAGTATTTGAATGATAAAACATCTCTTCGTCTTCTTCTTCTTCTTCTGAATTTCTTCTCTAAAATTGCTTGTTTGTTAAGGCATAGCCTTAACATGTCCATGTATCAAAATGAACAGAATTAAAACTTAGTATACCATAGTGTAACTTTCCCCAAACCAACCCCATTAGAAACTAGTGTTACTCATGTTACCGCTACCATCCAAAATCAAATATAAGCATCATAATCCCAAGCAAGCAATTGGGACAGCACAGGCCAGCCCAGATTGATCACCTTCTCAGTTAGGTAAGTTCGTTGCACAAACAGAAGTCCCTTTTTATCTCCCTCATTTTCCTTTTCTTAATCTTTTAAACTAGTTTCTGTTTGTTTCCCGAGAAAATGCCAAGAGAAAAAGAAAGAAAGGAAAACAAACTTTAATCTCAAAGTTTGAAACTTTCACGGTATCCCTTCTCAATCACGCAACTTAATCCATGTGGGCCATTTTCACTGTATTACGTAACTTCATCCATGTGGGTCACTTGAGCTGTTTCTTTTACCTTGAAATGTTGTACCGTTTTTGTTCTTTCTTCTTTCTTCCATTTTCTCAGAAACCAAGCAAGGGGGTTTAGTTGAAAGTGAAACTGACCCTTTATTGACTGAACAGAAATGGGGGTGTCTGGCCTGTTGTGGGCTGTGAGGGCGCTTGTTCTTCTTCAATTTGTTACTGGGATTCTTGGTTGGGGAAAGGAAGGTCATTATGCTACTTGCAAAATTGCAGAGGTGAGATTTGGTCTTTATCCTTTATAATTTTGGACTTTTTAAGTTGTCAATTTTGTATTTGGCTCTCAGTGATCAGAATTTGATCTTTGTTGGGTTCACTTAATTAGCTTGCTATGTTTGTAGATCTGCTTAGGTAGTTTTCTTTTTATCATGTTGGATGTGGGGTGATTGACTGATTGAGAATTTGAATTATAGCTGTTAAGAAAATGAAAACGTTTGGTTTTACTAACTGTTGGTATTGCTTTCATCGAATATTCCAATTCTTCTTGGACTTTTAGACCAGCCTTGATTGCATACATGCTCCTGTTTAGGAGTCGTTTTTTTGGTAATTTAATCCACCCGTCCTAGACAACTTTAATTGAGATTTAATTCAACTGAACTCTGAGTTTTGAGATTATGGAAAAATCTACAGTACTACTAGTATACCTGAACTTGTTGATACATTTTAGCTTTTGCTGGTCGCATATTGTGGGACCACAAATACTTAAATCTAAACGAGAGATGCGTGGACAACAATAATGATCAAGGTTTTGTGAGTTTTTTTAGGGTATCTTTGTTAATGATTAGAAGATAATGACTGAATGAGTGATTTTACCCACCCAATAGTAAAATCCTGCAAATAAAGCAAAACGGATTCCCATAGAAAGTACATAGTGGGAATGTGCAACCACATAGTAAGTACCTTGTAGAGCAATGTCTAGCCCAGAATCTGCCTGGAATATTGCAATTGTTAATCCTATCTGATGAAGCACTTTTGATTCTTTAGGGGTATCTAACTGCAGAAGCTCTAGCTGCAGTGAAGGAATTGCTTCCAGAGTCTGCTGAAGGTGATCTTGCAAATGTTTGTTCTTGGCCTGATGAGATCCGATTCCACTATCACTGGAGTAGTGCTTTACACTATGTTGATACACCAGATTTCAGGTGTAACTATGAATATTTTAGTAAGTTCATCTTGCCCTTCTATTCTTTGGTTCAGCTAAATATTGTTTGCACTATTATGTAAATTCAATGGTAGTTTTTTTGTTGAGTTGCATTCATGACTTTCCACTTTGCTGGGGTATAGAGACAATTATTAGCCCTTTTAATGTTCTCCAGTTTTCTTTCAGGGGATTGTCATGACTCTTCTGGACGCAAAGATAGATGTGTTACTGGAGCAATTTATAACTACACGAACCAACTTTTATCGTTATATCAGAATTCCAATTCAGAGTCAAACTGTAAGCAAGCATTATATCATTGAATTTGGCACATGCAAGTGCTATATATCATGACATTTCCTTTTGCAAAGAATGATATGCAGACTATTCCTATGTTGGTTGTGCAGACAATTTGACGGAGGCTCTTATGTTTTTATCACATTTTATTGGAGATGTACACCAGGTCTGCTCCTGTTGCCTATTGCTAAGACTTCACAACTTTAATACAGCACATAGGGTGCTAAATCTTAATTAGCATGGTAACTGGATTAGAAACCAAAAGGAAACCTTGGAATAGAAACCTGTTATCATTGAACAGGAAGTATTTGTTTCTGAAGGCTTTCTTTTTAGTACATAACTGGACAATGCCTTATTTGGGTCTCTACTCCTTTGGAGTGCTTCTGTGATATTAGTAAATACTTTATTTGTTGTGGTTTATATGTGATGATGTTTAGTAATGCTCATCTATTGGCTGCAGAGCCATTTAACTTGACTCACTTGTCTACTGACCTGATTTCAGAACTTGTTTTGTGATGACAGCCCCTGCATGTAGGTTTCCTTGGAGATTTGGGAGGAAACACAATACAAGTCCGTTGGTACCGTAGGAAGTCAAACCTGCACCATGTAAGCTTTTCTGTAGTGTGTTAATCTACACACGTGGAGGATGATTCCCTTATAAACAAAGAGAATTTTTTGAGACAGTCAATGTGCATGGAATGGATTTGCATCCTCTCATGTTCTTGAGAACATGATGAATCGTGTTTAAATTCAAATCAGTAATTATATTTTAGCTTAAATTCAAGTACCTTGCTAATTATGTATCTGAAAACTATGTAAAAAATCAAGTTTAAACATGATTTATCATGTTCTCAAGAATTTGAGAGTATCCAAGTTGGTCTGTCAACTTGGATGATAGGCATACACAAGCAATATATAGCAATGCAGTCAAGGCAACTGATTTCTTTTGATCTAAATAGAAAAGCATCGTGGACTTTAATGACCATCAAATTACTTTGACATGACCTTCTTTTATGCTCATTTTGTTCTCTTCACCTACCTGTGGGTCAATATGGTTTCCAAATAATGGTCATCATTTATATGTTTCTGGAACAACAAATGCTCTTTCCCTTGTGTTTTTGGATGTCATTAGCATTATATAGTCTCCTATATTAGTTTCAATATTGTTATTCTCTCTCTCAGGTATGGGACAACATGATTATTGAATCAGCCTTGAAGACATTATACAGTTCAGATCTTGCGACCATGATACGGGCCATTCAGAATAATATAACAGTATACTTTTCCTTCTAACCTATTTCTCTGATTTCTAATTGGAAAATAGCATGTACATTGGTATCAGTAGTGTTGAAGGACAGTACTCGGTATATCTGCTTCTTTTATTTTTCTGAATTGTTCTATATAAATTACATGAAAGTTATTACTTGGGGATATGAATTTGTTGCTTCACAAATTTATATTTTGTGTGAGTGCATGCTCCTGGATTTTGCTTTAGCTTTATTTATTTGCCATTTCTTTTAGTGAGAAGCTTTTTTTTATTGTTGATAGGAAAATTGGTCCAATCAACAACCACTATGGGAGCATTGTGCACACAACCACACAGTCTGTCCAAACCCGTAAGTATATTCCTTTTTCCTTGCATGCTTCATCCGCGTAATGGCAGACATGTAATAGTGCAATCAACCATGCACTGAAAGAGCTATTTTCGGAATGGTGAAAGCTTTACTCGTTTGAAACTGCTGAAACACATATGCATGTTGATTCTCCCATACAGAGTTAGACTTGATTGCTCGAGATGCAAGTTTTTCATTGCATTCGGGGAATAAATTCACTTCATCCATCAGTTGCAAGGAGTTGTTAACTAATGGCTTGATCCTTTTCCCTTCAAATTGTGCAGCTATGCTTCTGAAAGCATTAGTTTGGCATGCAAGTTTGCATACAAGAATGCCACACCTGGAAGCACTCTGGAAGGTATTCTCGTCAAGAAACAATCAATAAATTTTAGATTGTTGTTACAGAAGCTAGATCAGGGCAGCCTTGCATATGATTAAAATGTGACTCATGTAAAGCTTATACCTCATGAGTCTTGCCTGCTTCCTACTGGTGCAAAGCGTGCCCTGCAGGTTGTTGATATTGGTTTTATTTTATTCCAAGTAAGGGGGGAAATGCCATTTTTGTTATCACAACTAACCTTGAAAATGCTATATATTTGTGTTTTTTTTAGGTGTCATTTTATCCCATGAATCATTTTATCTCTATGCTCAAAGCTGCAAAATCGGACCTTCCAATATTTGATTGGACAATGCAAAGGTCTTTGTAGTCAACACAATATCGTATGGATGTTTGGACCATGCTTCTCATGTATTTAACCATGCACATGTCCAGTTCAATCCAGCATGTTATGCATGTGGACTGCGGCAAACTCAATCCAGCAAGTTTTTTAACAAATAGACTGTTTTCTCACGTCATAAACTACCTGAATTTCAGCCATACTCAATAGACTGTTTTCTCACGTCATAAACTACCTGAATTTCAGCCATACTCTGTTAAGAATAGTTTGTAATCCTTGATCTTTTGCGCTGCAGATGATTACTTTCTTTCCCGGCTGCCCGTTGTGGAAAAGAGACTAGCCCAAGGGGGCATTCGGTTAGCTGCCACCCTGAACCGCATTTTTGCTTCTCACGTGAAAATTGCTCAAGCATGAAGATAAAGAGAGAAAGAAGCATCTTCAGTTGATTACACAGAGCGGGGACCACCGCTCCAATTTATATATAGCACGAACTTACCTTATGCGTAATACTTTCTGTTAAGCAAGCTCCAAACTAATCTTTTAAACCAATTCTTGATTTCATTCCTGTTATGTGGTATGCATTGTCTTGGATATTCCCGAATATGCCCTTCTTGCACATGGAAAATGTCAACTTGAAGGGTACTCAAGAGTGGAATTTAATGCTTGTACTCAATAAGAACCCTTCTTTCTTTATTGTATAAATGTAACCGAACCTTTTCTAAGCTTTTTATATATATGTATCCAAAACTCAAATTAGTGGCTCATTTCGTTTCTCATGTTTTGTGATATTGGAGGAAGAAAACATCAAGCAGTTCAAGCTGAGAAAAAAATAAAGATATGGATAGGATTAGAGGTTTGCTGAGATTGTGTGCTCCTGCATTTGTTTTTTTTGCGGGTTTAGCTTCCATTTCATTGCCAGGAGCTCTGGGATGGAGCAAGGAGGGTCATATAATAACTTGTCGGATTGCACAGGTAATATATCGTATCCTTTCTTCTAGGAAGTAGGTCCAAAGGTCTTAGGTGTGAAATATGTTTAAAATTATATCAAAAATCAAGGAAGATAAATCATCATTAGAGGCGAATATTCATCATCATGAGATAACAACCAATAAATTGAATTTGTTACTATAATTCTTACAAGTTCTCTGCCCTTTCCCCTGCGTTAACTCAAACCATTTTCTGGATATCAACAGTCTGTTTATTTGTGATTGTGGTCCTCTTCCACCTTGAATACAGAACAATGGATCCAATGAAGGCATGTGAGCCAGAATTATAGGGACTTAACCAGTTAGATTGGCTGGCATCTGGGAGCTGTGCATCAGACGCCTAAATGCTAGCTTGCTCAAGCAACAAACCCGTGAAATCATGATTGCAGTCCTGAAATTTGCTTCCCCCATTTACTAGTTAATTCTTGCAAGTTTTAAATTGTGTTTGTTAGTGACCTAAATATGGCCTTTCTTGCCTGAAATAAAACCGTAAGGTATTTACAAATGTCTTTCAGCTCACACAATACCCGTTTAAGAAAGGTACATCAAAGTATGAAAAATCAAAAAATTGTTACATGATGGATAAGCGAGCTTACTTTGCCTTAAAGAAATGGTCAGGAGATGCGTTTTTATTTTGCAACAAGACTATGAGTCCTCTTGTTTACTCACAGCTGAACTTTCATGACTAAAAGTCACCTTTCAATTAGCAGAATCTTTTAGGGCCTGAGGCAGCACATGCTGTAGAAAACTTGTTGCCCCACAACCTTAATGGCGACTTATCGGCACTCTGCATATGGCCTGACCAAATCCGTCATTGGTATAGATACAGGTGGACTAGCCCACTTCACTTCATTGACACACCAGACAGAGCCTGCACATTTGATTATTCGAGTAAGCTAATTTGTACCTCATAATTATCACTATTATTTTCAGTCGTTAGCATACTGTTGTAACTAATTTGTTACTTTGTGTTAGGGGATTGTGTGAAAGATGCTTGTGTTGATGGTGCCATCCAAAATTTTACCTCTCAGCTTTTGCACTATAGGGACGGCACTGCAGATCGTCGATGTAAGGAATTCCACATTCCAGGATTATGATTTTACTGTTGGAGTCCTGAGATTTACATGGTTTTATTAACTTTGCAGATAATTTGACAGAAGCCTTGTTATTCTTGTCCCATTTCATGGGAGATATTCATCAGGTATATATATAAAGACAGTTCCGGTGCTGCACGTCTTATCTTTCTTTTATCATAATTCAATGAGTTTCTTCTTGTTTTTACAGCCAATGCATGTTGGATTCACTAGTGATGAAGGAGGAAACACCGTTGAACTGCGATGGTTCAGGCACAAATCTAATCTTCACCATGTGAGTACCATCGATCAATGACCATCCTTGGAGCCTCAGCTTATGATGTATATTGCAGTGGCAGTTTTCCTGTACAAATAATATTGCAGTGGCAGTGTCCTTTTTCTTTTTCCTTCTTCTTATGAATGACTGAAGTTGAATTTGCTTATCTAGGTATGGGACAGGGAGATTATTCTTACAGCTCTAAAGGATTTCTATGACAATGACATGGTTCTCTTGCAAGAAGCCATAGAGGGGAACTTCACTGATGTAAGACCAATTAGCCTATTCACTTCACCTTTATGTATACATTAAACATCTGGTTCTCTTCAACTAACTGTTATATATTGCTTCCATGTTACACAGGGAATATGGTTTGACGATGTAGCATCATGGAAAGATTGTGATGATCTACTTTCATGTCCAGACAAGTGAGTTCTCTAATTCTAGACAATAGACATCTACATGTTTCTTTCAAAACACAACATGTTAATAACTGGGATTTCTCACTAGGTTACGTAGTTCAGATTTGTTAATCATGCTTGCCTTTTACGTGTGTAGGTATGCCACAGAGAGCATAAACATGGCTTGCAAATGGGGTTACAAAGGCGTCAAGGAAGGTGTAACTCTAGCAGGTACGTACGTACATATCACCTAAAGACAACATTGCACACTAATGTCAATCTGATAAAATCCAAAATATTCAGATTTAAAGAGTGTGGTTGAAGTTTAACACTTGAAAATATGTTGCATGATCATAGATGATTACTTCGATTCGAGGATGCCAATTGTCATGAAACGCATTGCTCAAGGTGGAGTTCGTTTAGCCATGTTCTTGAATCGGATTTTTGGGGATCCCGAAGAAGGGTTTGCCTCACCAACATAAAAAAAAAAAAAAAAAAAAAAAAAAAAAAACCCCAAATAACCACCACAGGAATTGGAAACTTTGACTGTAGTATTTGTTGTTACTGTAACTAATGTCTCTACAAGCGTCATATGTATGATCCTGGTCTTAATTTATAAGGTTGTTAATTAGGCTGCTATGGTTTAACTCTGCTGTATAAAAGCCACAGCCACATTTACTGTCATTTTGTAATTCGTGATAAAGTAAGTGAAAACTGTTCTCTTCTCAGATTCTTCTCAATTTCCTTTCCCTTTTCCTAGCTGGTACACTGCATAATCTTGAAACTCAAAGTTCATTCATTGCTTTTCCTAAATTCCTTGAAGATTCCAGGCCAAAAACAAAGATTTCACTACGTTGTTTTACCAATCAAATGTTCTGTTCATGGTATGACTTGATGGTCATGATCAAGTATTGAGACGTCATTAATTAGTTACAACTCTGACCCCAAATCTATTATTTTCTTACCCCGATCTGGTCACCCTTGCAAGCAGAGTAGAGTGCTGTTGATGTGATTAGTGACTGGGCCTTATCCTTCAATTAGTTGGATATCACCCCATAGGATCTTTTTTATTCAAATATAGTACCTTAAATAACTTTCTTAACCAAATTGCTTACGAGGCATATGAAGTAACGACCACTAATTTAACTTTTATGGTAGATAAGGTTACTATTGGTTGTTTTTTAAAATGACCATGAAATTGCTCATGACCTCATCATAAACACATAATTTGAAGTGCTCTTTAAATAATACTGAAATATCTCTTTTGTTGCTCCAAAATAAAGTTTTTGTTCGTACAATATATTTAAGTCTCATAATATCAATTTATAAGTCAAAAGTAAGAGAAAAAGAGAAAAAAATAAGAGGAAAAACATAAAAACTAAGGAAAAAAAAAATAAAAGAATAATTTTATAAACTTATAAAACACTAATATAAGAAAGAATCAAGTGAAGAAAGGAGAAATTAAGAGATGAAATTTGGCTAACCTTGGAAGAGAAGAGAAATTAGAAGAAAGTCAATTGATAAGCATGAGAAGTTTGGATTTAATGTTTGATTTAGATATTTTTTTTTAAGCTTCCTTGATTAAGTTAGAAAGTAATTTAATGGAATTTTACTTTAATTTTCCTTAAATCCTTGATTCTTGAATTTAAGGTTCTTATAGGAATTTGAGGAAATTAGAAAGAGAAGGAAAAATGATGAAGTTAAAGTGGAATAACATGAAAACAAGTTGAAATAACAAGTACATGAAGAAAAAA
>Ga0325400_1002727_pt1 | contig 15650 bp, 6 predicted proteins | sample PopdelMetagenome_2_FD_205662 | JGI IMG/M metagenome (GOLD analysis project Ga0325400, IMG submission 205662) | Populus deltoides microbial communities from Bellville, Georgia, United States - Xylem-PdKOR-R1 | ecosystem: Host-associated > Plants > Phyllosphere > Stem > Wood/Secondary xylem... | reverse complement strand
GGAAAATGGAAGGCTAGTGTTCGACAATGAATAATAGCAAAGCCCATTCCTGCCTTCTTGTGGCAGTAACCAGTCTTTGGTCTAGTCTTTTCATGGGTTAGAGCTTTGACCGAAGTTTAGTTTAGTTATATATATATATATATATATATATATATAAACACGATTCTTTCCCTTCAAAATTCTTCATGTTTAAATGTGATTGCTTTAACTCCTTTTCATCTTATCATGGTTAGCTTAAATTCTCAGACATCAAGTTGTGGAAGTCTCTTTCATTTTGAAGGGAAAGAATTACAAAAAAAATTGACGTGTAAAACCTACTTACCAAGTTTTATTCTTTCCGTTAGATTGCCTTCCCGTGTTTCATTATTAATTAATTAATTAATTAATGGAAGATGCTCAGATTATTAACCAACGTACTGCCTAAATTAGAAACTTTTGTAATTAAGAATACATGCCAACATTAACAAATTAAAGAGATGCTGACACTATTCATGAAAGTTTTCTGTGGTCACGACATGAGCTACCTATCGCATCTACTTTGTCGTGAACAAATATATATATATATATATATATATATATATATTCTTACAACTGTATATATTCTTGAGAGAGAGAGAGAGAGAGAGAGAGAGAGAGAGAACGTTGCAAGATATCAATTACTGAGGTTTTGAATTGCAAAATAAATATTAAAAATTAATTTAATCTGAACTCAAGTAATACTGACCCGAACATGTAGGGTTTATATATATATATAATAATTATTTAACATAAAGAATTAAATATAAATATTATTAAATCTGATTTAAATTCAATTCAAACTTGAATCGTAAATATATATATTTGTATTATATATATATATATATATATGAAGAATAATTATATTTTTTTAATCAAATATAAAATATAAATATCTTGATATTAACATAACACACACACACACAATTATCTTGATATTTTTTCTATCATCTTCATTTTGAAAGAGGTAAATTATTTTGGAGCAGCTGGTTGGATATCTTGTTAAAGATGAAGCTACAAGATCAAAAGGCAAAGAGGGTTTGCTTTGGCTAAACCAGGCAATAGAGAGGAGAAGGAACGGCAAACAGTAACAAAAAGAGATGTGCATGCTTTCCAACCAACCAAAGTGCATGGACCGAGTTCTCTCTGCGGAAATTGCAAACCCAACAGGACCACGCATATAAACCCAAGATGAAGTCCATCAAAGCGCCAATTATCGCCTTTTATGGAAGGAAATGAATGCCCCTCCAGTGCTTGTATGACGGCAGAATGGGGTCTGGCATTTATGTGATATTCAATCTCCGAGGTGACTCAGATTTGCAAATTGTTAATAGTACTAATTAATCTCAAGGCATCAGAAAACCTGAAATCGATGACAAGGGTTTGAGATTCACAAATCTATCCTCCTCAAGCCTCCCACCTATGCTAATTCTTGCGGGTTCCGCTCAGCATAATACCGATCAGCTGATTGGATCTACGTGCGTAACAATTTTTCAAGTGCGGTAGTTAGATACGAGAGCGAGAATATTTCATATAGGATATCAGTGGAGAGAGCGAGGTGCCTACATAATCTAATAGTTTAACGTTTTGGGTTCAAAACAAGCAATGTTTATCCATATATATGAATTCGGTCAAGTTTTCTTAGAAAAATCAATACAAGCAGTGTCCATCTATTAGTTGAAGTCAGCTGCACTTGCTAACCCACAACAAATTTCCCAAACCCACAAATCATTTGGATTATAGAGAACACGAACTGAAAAATGTCAATGGCAGCTTGTGCCCCAAAACAAATTACTAATATTATACATCCATGAAAAAGCTTTTCGATAACAAGTCACCTTCAAAGATCAAAAGTCTTGTTGGCAACCAAACAAATCTCAGGTAGCCGAGACAGCCCATGTCCTACTTCTAATGCACACCAGACTAGATGCTATGAAAGCCGCTCCAAACAAATTAGGAGTAGGGCATAGAGCGGTAGGGTAATAGTGTGTCCTTGGCACTCGGTGAATTGTCCTTCTCTTTTTAGGTGAGACGCTCCTAATTGGATCGGATCCATGTGACATTGAAAATTCTAGTGCTAGCTAGAGAGGTGCCGATCATTCTGATCATTACAATACATGGTGATATTTTAGGGTTTCATGACTCTTACGTATGAGTTTTGTTTGCGGGTGAAAAATAGTTTATTTTTAAAAAGTAATTTTTATAAAAAATTTATTCTGGTAAAGTAAATTATTTTTAAAGTCCGGTAGTGCTATAGAAAATAAATTAGAAAAAACTTTATAGTATTTGACTACATCATAAAAAAATAAGTTAAAAAATAAATTATTGATGTTTTAATTTATTTTTTTATGTTTATTAAAATAATAGAAACCAAATCTGATAGATAAAAAAGTTAAAAGATAATGAAATTGAAAAACAATATTAATTTTATAAATTATTTTAAATAAAATAAATAACAAAAAAAATAAGAATTTGATAAATAAAAAAATTCAAATAAGAAAAAGATAAGAGAAAACCAAATAACAATAAAAAAATAAGAACTAAAGTTAATATAAAAATAAAATTAAATCAAATTCTGATTAAGGGATGAAATTGAAAAAAATCAAAAAAGAAATATTGTAATAAAAAAATTAAGGATTAAATTTGATATAATTAACAAATAACAAGATATTTTTAATTTTTTCTCAACTTCTAGAAAGTGTTTTTCACTCAATATAAAATAAAAATATTTTCTTAGAAATCAAGATAATTTTTTCTTTCATTATAAAATATTTTTTATTGATTAATTCTTTAATGTTAAACAAATACAGAAAATTTTAAAAACTTATATTTTACAAATCACTTTTTATAAAACAAACGAGCTTGAGTTAAAACTATTTTACGGTAGAAATGCCACCATAACCACCAAGATTTCATAAGGCTACCAAATTTTATGTTAATTTCATGAAGAAATCATGGAACATTTTAAGGCCACATATATCTAAACTTTTATGATGTCATATGTATATCATGTCTATGTCTAGCTATATTACCACAGAAGTTTTTCAGAATTTATCCTTTTAAAATTAGAAGCCGCATAGAAATTTCTTTCCCTACCTAGCTACAATATGAATTACTGCAATATTAATGCTAGCTTAATCTACCAATGTGGATCTGGTCCCCAAAATTAGCTAACTAATCGCTAGACTGCTAAAGCCTAAAGTTATCGCACCCATCTACACTTCAAAGTTGAAACCATTGCTTTCGGTTCAAAACACCAGCAAGATAAGGGTGTGGTCATTGCAGGTTAAAAAGTTTGAGTACTCGTAGACTAGCATGGAAATGAAACACACGACGGAGAAGCTAGCTATGACAGTATACGCAGATATTTAGTTGCCTACCTCCATGATTATTTAGTTTTGTCCACAGCTAAATATTGATTCAAGAAAAGAGAAGAATGATGCCAGCAGTTGTGGTCCAACGGCGCCTTGAAGCATCGATCCGATGAAGAAATATTGTAGTCGTAACTAGAGTTTAACCAATGTAGGACCTCGAATTCGAAATGATAATTTCGAAATGATACAAAAGCTATAAACCAAAAATTCTGAAAACGGGAAAGATAATGATAAAAAAAAGTACAATTCACCATGCATCAACAAAGTTTATAATTGTATACATGTGACTCCTCCACCAGAGGGATAGTATAGAAACCTGGTGAAATTATAGATATTAAACTTCACTTCTTCCAACTAGCTTATTCGATGAATGAAAAAATAAGATATTTACTCGGTTAAATCTAGTTAATTTGACATATTAATTTAAAATTTGATTAACCTCGTTATAATCATGTATAATCAATACCAATTTCTTTTTAAAAAAATAATAAGATGATTTCATTTTAATAAAAAAAAGTAATTACTCTAAATTATTGAATAACAAAACCACCCTTACCTTTTCTAAATCATATCACAATCGGAGTCTGACGTACGTCAATGGCTGAAATACTGGGGGACAATAGTGTTAGCACGGGTACCCACTGACCTGAAAAGTCCATCGCAACACTGATCAGGCGTATGGAAGTTGGCACAAAGTGAAACCCATGTGAGGAAGATTATGATATGTGCCTATATAGGCAGCATTTTGGCAGGGTTCTTCCAAGGTCCTTATGCTCTACCAGATGGGTAGCAAGGACTGGGTGGATATAAAATTTATGTCCTGCAAAGAAGAGACATTTGTTCTCACAGGTGAACCCCTTGTGATGGATACAGACCAAGATGCAACCAAAACCTATACTCTCAAATCACCATATCAGACAGTATGAGCAAACCACTTTTACCCCACTACAATGGATGCGCGAGTTAAAATATGTGGTGCGTGGGGTCTGTACAGCACCATAGAAAGCCTGCACTGTGCTTGTGGCCCATTTATGCTTCATGAGTGTGGACAATATCTAGCACCATACATCAAAATCTAAAGGGGTCAACTGAGGAATTTTGCGGTGGCCCTTGTATCCAATGGCTAATATGGCTTGTTGAGATGCCATGATGTTGTAGCAGAACGCTAGCTAGCTACCATCTTTTTCCTAATTTCAAAATTTTAATTTCTAGTGTTGGTATATGGCAGGAAAGGAGAATATTATTGGAATTTCAGTTCTGAATTTACATGCACAAATGGATGGAAGAAATCATCGGCATTGAACTATATTCTCTCACTTTCTAGTTACAAACAAACAAGAAATGATAAGCTTGGAAAAAAGATAGAGTGTAGGAATTAAGGAAGAAGGGAGACCTTTTTTTATTATTACAAGGAAGAAGAGAGACCAAGGCCCGTTGATGAAAAGCGTTTTTTAAAATTTTAATTTTTTTTATTTCTAATTAATTTTTATGAAAATTAACCCGGGTTTAATTCCGAAACTAATCTAATAGCTTTCATAGAATCAAAATTGCATAGCATCTTTCTGCAACTCCTGTCCCAAGCAAGACAATTACTTGATTAATTGCTTTATATTTATTTGATTTTGTATGTTCGTGAACAAAAAAAACTGAAATTTACTTGGAAATATTAGAAAATTTAAAAATATAGCGGCCAAAATGAAATGTTGCGGGACATACAAGGGTTAGAAAATAGTTTAATCAAACAATATTATTCCTTCCTGTATTTCCACAAATCTTCCCATCCCATCTCAATAGGATTTAAATCTTGTAAGTTACATAATTCCATCGAACCATGGATGTCTCAAGATTTGTGTACATATATAGCCATACTAACATTGCATATGATGCTTTTAATATCCGTAATAATTTCTTATAACTGTTCTAATATTTTTAAATGTTCTCTGATAAACAAATCGTTCCCACTAGAAGAAAAAAAAAGAGACATGACGTGAGAAACTTGACATGTTGAAAGCCAATGATTTTTGCCATATGAAAACCAAAATAAATCGTGGAGTATAGAGATGTGAATAATGATAGACAATGGCCTATGGCACCCCCACAATTGTGATTCATCATACACGTTTTCGAAGTACATGAAATTTCTCTCCCCGTCGATCTATCACTTACCAACTTAATTATTGGGTTTTTTTGGTGTGCATTATAGTCATGATATTGGAAGCTCCTCTTTTCAGTGATTGTCCACCCCTTGACTTCTCACCGAAATTCATCATTAATGTTCCAGCGTTTTATTACAAATTTAATTGTGCCTAATTAAGAAGGCAATTATATGGTGAAATGTAATGTGTTGTGGGATTAACAAGCTCAATCAAGTCATGAAATTATAGCGTCTGCCTTTTGAAATCACCTTTAGTATTTAAATGTATTGTCTTACATTCATCCGGAACTATTTGCATCCAACTGCTCTAAATGCCAATAAATAATGTTTGTGTGAATACTCAACTAATATTAGAATCTTTTTATTGAAGAAAAACTGTAATTTATGAGAAATATATAGTGCTGTTTTCAAAGGGTTGGAGTTGAACAACCCAATGACTATAAGACTCGAGATTTTCAACAATTCACTCTAGCTATGGTTACAGGTTAAGATTCTAAGAAGGATGGAGGATGGTTACTCTAGCTCATTTTGCGTAGCCCTGAGTCTATTCGATCTCGTGTGTTTGTGTGTGTGTGTGTGTGTGAGTGTTTGTACTGAAAAACCAGAGGTAATCAATGCAATTTCATTATTGAAATTGTGAAGGAGACGGTAACTATATTAATAATATTTAAAGTTAATAGTTTGATTTAATTGAGTCTTGATTCAATGTTTAGCGGAAAAAGTTTTTTTATTATTATTAAAAAAAGGTATAACATTATCAGTTCAAAAAAACAACTTAAAACTCACTCAACCTTTTACGTGGAAGTAATTTTCATCACAAAAATAACCAACACCAACCTCCCATACGCTATTTTTGTTTGATTCTTCATTTGATCGATGCTGGTGTCCTAGATGTGTGTGTGTGTGTGTCATAAGACTCAAGATCACTGACCAGTTTGGTTCCGAGTTTACAGCTAATTACGATTACCCTTGAATGAACAGACCTCCATGTAGATGCCGAGAAATGAGCAAAATGCACTCTTTTTCTATGGATAATCGGATATATACGATCTGGGAAGCTGAGTGCTACCTTATTAATTTATTAGTGAAGCGAGAAATTATTGAATTAGGCAGACCAAATTACTGATCGTGTCACGTGTTCTATCTTTGACCCCGCCGATATGAAACTAAATCCTACAGCTAGCTTGTTATGCTTTGGATCCACTAATAATAATTTTCAGTCAATCATATGGTCATATCATTGACCTATATATGTAAGCATCTATACAATTGGACCAATTAATGGAGACAATAAATATATTTATATTGCAAAAAAAAAAAGGTCGACATAAATATTTGGAAGTAATGGGAAATTGGGAATGTATTCCTTGTGAAAGAAGCATAAAAAAGGTTGGTGTAAGAAAGGGAACATGGATTGGACCACAAACCTTGATAAAATAAGCAAACAGCTGAATAAATATTGCCACCCAACTTGTTGGGGTATTTCTCAGAAGAGGTGGATCATGACCCCCTACTGGTAAAACCTTTCCCCTGTGTCTGGTTTAATTTGTAAGAAAATGGGGTCTACAAGTAAATAAATATCTTTTTAAAACATCTCCTGATGATTTGCTAAATCTAAAGAAACAAATAAATCAAAAGTAAAATAGCATTTGAAGCTGGAGAAAAAAGGAAAGAAAATAAAATATAATTAGTCGTTGTTAGAGCACTTGCTCTCTTTTATATTGAAGGCTCAAGGCTTCCCTCAAACCACTTTCCTCTATGATACAAGTATAGAAGGGGAGAGAGAGAGAGAGAGAGAGAGAGAGAGAGAGAGAGAGAGACTTCTACGGAGGAGTTTCTATGTTTCTACTGCAACTAGAGGAGGCATCCAAAGGGATCGCATTGATCCCGAGTGTCCCTGGCCATAATTTTGGATCATGCTATCCCTTTGGATTCCTCCTTTGGTGGCTTCTATAGCATTAACGGGTTTCAGTGGCGATGCTCCACACTCCCTTCTCGTGCATCATCAACACCAGAAACTTCAACATGGCTCGAGAAAGAGAATTCTATAATACCAACAGATCAAGTAAGTCATATTTATATGCGTGTGTGCGTGTATGTGTCTGATTTCTCTTTTAAAACAAGGGCAACCGAGTAGCAGCTTCTCCTTGTTCCCTTAGTCTTCCTTTGGCTGGAACATGCATGTTTCGTTGATATTGGAAGTTTGCATGACTCTGAATATATGGTTTATACTATTAACAAATCAATTTTCCTCTCATATTATTTGTAGAAGAGACTTTTTCAAAATTGTATTTTGTGACTAACTCTCTACTCTATCCGATCGATCTCTTAATTATATCCTCTTCTTTCTTTTAATTTTTATTTTCAAGCCCCGTTTGGTTAATCCAATTCAATATTAAACTCATTATTTAAGATTCTAAATGAATCTTTGCAATCCAAAACCGAAACTCGGCATGAAGTCTTTGGATCTGAACTTAAAAAGGCTACATACAACTTGCTCCTAAGAAATAAATGGACATTGGCTCCAAGAAAATCTCCGAGAGAGGTGCGTATATATCTTGTTGTTATTGTTTCTTACAGTTTTCCTGAATGTGATTTGCTAATTTCATTAAATACACATCTACTCCTTTAAGATATATGGCAAACCTGAAATCAAGGATATTGGATATTTATTCCTTCTTTCAAAAACATGTGAGACAATAAATTTATATGGGTGTTGAGGAAGATGTCCGCACCGGATCTTTAATAGATCTTTTGTTGTTTAGTTTTCAAGCAATGTAAGTGAAGTCTTAGGTGTCAAATGAGTTCATAGTTCGATTAGTAATCACATTCCCCCTCTCAGAAAGTATGAGGTTCTAACCTCTCCTTTGTAACGAAGGGATGAGGTTTTTTGCCGGAGCTTCTACACAATCACGAGCTGACTCCTCTTATTTTTCGCTGAAAGAATTTAAACCAACTTTGGAAATTCTTGGTGAAGGGAAAATTGCTCTTGCAGCTAATTTACATGCATATGTACATTCTGTCTCTTACAAACTACAAGCTTTGATTCTTTTCATTATACATCGTCATCAACGTGATAACCAAGTGGAAGCTAGCTATTCGCAACTATTGCAAATAAAACAGTGCCCCTTTTATTGAAGATGATATAATTAATTTCTACCCATATAAATGCTTTGGCAAGAATTTATCCCATTTCCTTACGCTTCCAACAAATCGATTTCACCTTTTCAAAGGTTTGACCCTTTTCTTCCGATTAACGCTAACAATCAACTGCAGGTTTGTAATAGTTTCAGGCTTAACCTATCTCCTATTGACATTAATTACTTGCCTAAATCATCTCAAAAAAGCTATGAAACATGGGTTAAAGGTCCTAAACCACTCGATCTATGGTATGGTGGTATGCCATGTGGCCCTGGATCAAGGTCCAAATCACATGGTTTGAGGACTTTAATTAGAATCCAAGGCAGTGGAAGATGATATTAAAGGACTTCTTTTTACCACTTTGGGCCTCAAATTGAGTGTCCCAAAGGCAAAGGAATCATACACATGTGATGAGACCTTAAAAAAGTCCTTTATACTTGCCCTAATTTTTGAAATAAAGGGTCTTTATGTGATCCCTCTTAGCACATGACACCAACATTCTAGTAATGTCTTACCATTTGATCCCTTTTGTCACATGGCCCCAACACCTTTCTGTATTAGGTTCCTATTTTTTCTCTAATCTCTAACACCAAGTATTTATGCGTCTCTGGCGCATTCAAGCATCAATATAAGAATAATTTTAAAATAGAACCGCCATCACTAACACATGTAATTAAGCTTTTCTAGATATGGTTATCCTTTTCTTTTTTCATAAACATTCACACAAGTATAGCTAGTGTTGCATATTCTGATACCTACTCGTATCAAATATTTGTTGATTAGATATTTGTAAATAAGTGCTCAAGGTTTATCTTTTTTTATTGAGGTTAATTATTTTGATTCTTCTTCTTTATGAATAGAAATCGCACTGTTGAGTTGTTGTTTCAGGATATGATTGGGATTGTTATCGCTTGTAATATTAATGTTCTTTCCTTTGGCTGAGCAAATTATATCATGACTACACAATTTTTTTTTTAACTCCTGAACCGCTTTGCTAAACGCCAATCACTCGATAAATGTAGAAGTGGTTCAAAACCTTTATGTGTATGCTTTGAAATTGTTTTTTTTTTAATATTCAAGTATATTAATTAAAAGATGGTCATTTAGAAGATGTCCTATGAAAAGTTAAATAACCGTTTACAAGAAGATAAAATGTTTATGTTACAAATTATGAAATAGAAAGAAACATAAATTGAAAAAAATAATTAAATTGTCCACACCTGAATAATTTGCACTACTAATAAAATTGTTACTCTTGCAATTAAAATTAGACTTATTATACTTTAGCCAAACTGATAATTTATACAAGATCAGAAAGAAACTGAAATTCTAATCTAGCTGTATCTTATTAAAAATAAGATTATTTTTTATAAATCAAACACTTAATGCTATGTCGAAAAAAAATAGAATCCAAATCCGAGTTTCGAAATCAATCATTGATAGATCAATAAATCTAGAGTCTATCTAGAATACTACCCATCGTTATAAGAATTTTGCTCATAATTGCTAAGTATTAAACAAATGATCCAAAATCTTCTGTTCCACTGCACAAAATAAATATCTGGATTGCTCTATTGATAATAACTGATGTCTGAAAAGAAAATCACATAAAAAGTTAATTTTTGACTGCCAGCAACATAATTGAGGAATCTTACTATATAGTAAGATATGTTTCCAACTTTCCATCATAATATATCGTTATATAAAGACAAGCATATTAGGCTGAAGCATCACTATAGATTATTGCTCCTATATATAGTGATAAAAGAGGTTTCCTGTAATTAGAAATTTAGTAAAAATAGTTGGTGGAAGCAATTGAATCAACATAAACATAAATTCAAGTGATTATTTTTTTTTGGGGGTATACATTAAAAATTATATAATTGTTAGTGTTGGAAGAAAGGGAGAGTTAGATTTAAAATACATCAAGGTTAATCTTACCATCACAACAAAGATGAGGGATAGCTTTGGACACCTCTTATAAAAGATGCAAACAAATGTAATTTTTAATATTTGTTAAGAATTAGACCTTTTACTAATGAACTAAAGACCAACTGGCTATATATATACATATATGATATTTATTTTTTTATTCAAACTATATATTAAGTTACAATTAATGTTTTATTAATCATTCAATTTTATAACTATAAATATCCCATTACACACACACACACACACTCATATTAAAATAAATTAAATACCCTTAGCATTGCACAAAAATATATGTGTGTGTGTTTAATTGGTAAATATACAAATATTTTCAGTTAATTTTTTAATTCATTACAATAAGAAAAGAAAAAAAAAACAAGATTTCAGAAGTTTTCCGAATCTATGAGAAAGTTTAGCCTAATTAACACTTTGAGTTGTGTAATTGATTGGCAGTGGGGTCGTGATTTTTGAAATGATGATTTTCAACTTAACAATGAAAGAGTCAAATTCTTCAATCAAATGAATATGAAGTGGAAACAATACAAGAAGAGGGGGTCCTAGGGCTCGGAAGTCATAATTTTTCGGACACACGAATGTACAAAATGTCTTCGAACGTGAAATATGTAACCCAAATGTCACCCTCTTGGACTACAAAAATTTTATGAAGGACATGTGTAACTTCCAAAAGAAAAACCCTTGGCGTGATTTTTTTTCTAAGCCCTCGAGGAATTGGATGCTCCTTGCCTGGGGACCCAAAACCTTTTGACTTCCCTTCAAAACTAGCGCTCCCTAACCCTCTCCTTTACTCGCACTGTGTATAACTTAATTTGTAGCCATGAATCAGGAAAATATCGATTTGATTGAGATATGTTATAAAGTCGGAGAGCTCAAACCATTACCCTTTCTTTATGTGCTCTTCTTTTTTGTAGTTGAGATTGATTGATCATGGAAGGATATTGACGCTGGTAATCATAAGACACTAGCTTTGTTAAATATATATATACACGATTAACCCAATTTAAAACACTCTAATTATCAATTAACTAATATTCCCTTGTAGATCAACCACACTTTGTTTTTACACCTTTAAAAAACCCATTAAATCACGTTCTAATACTTATATAAATGCCTTTCTATATATTATCAATCGATCCATCAGTAAATAGCACACAGCCACACATTCCTTTGGGTCCTAACCCTGGGAGGTTTCTAGCTAATTACATTGTGTCCATATATCAATGCAGCAATGAGCAAGAATTATTAAATAACATGACAATTTGCTCAAGCAGAGTTGCTAATTATACTATATTGGATGCTGTATTGAAAATAGGGCTGGGCCAGCCAAAGATGTTGGAGACTGCGTGTAGCATGTGTAACCCCAATGTTTTGGTGGGTTGCACCTTCGTTAATTGGTGCTAAGAATCCAACGATGTACGTAACTGTAACTGGCTAGCTGAAACACAATCTTGATAGAATCCTCTACACCATCATGCTGTATTTGACTAAATTGCTACACCATGTATCTACCGCTATTAAGCACTAGTGATGATTTTGTGGGAGCAAGTCCAAGGTCAGGGAAATAGGAGCCCCACCTCACTTGACATCATTTTGCCTCCAAATTTATATAGATTCAGATTCTATGAACTCTAGAATTCTAGGAATTTTCCTTGTACAATCCCCCAACCTTTTGTTGCGATAATATATGATGTTTTCATTCCTGTTTTTCGCTGCTATCTGATTTTTATTGCATTTTAGTGCCTATTTATAGATGGTACCTTCTGTTGAGCTCCAAGTGGATGCAGATCATCAGGCACTCTAATGGATGCATACACCTATCACCCATTCATAACTAGAAACAAAATCACAATTTTAATAATTGGTTTTTATTAGAACATAATCAGAACAAGCACCGGCAATGAGGGTTAGTGCATGGATATCTCATATCTCACTGTGGTTGTGTAAGAAACGAGTGTCTGAAGATTGGCCTAGTCTGCTTGGCTTGTAGCATTGAAATTGCATGACAGAAAGGCAAAGCTCAATATAAGAGCCTCAATCTCTCTTAAAAGGACAGATCAATTAGCCTCAGAAGTTCTCCATTTTTGTTAAAGTTATTCATCATAAGTTTGTTGTGTCTATGAAGTTGAAGTTCACCATGTTAATCTCCATTAAATTACAAAGGAAAATCCTAATGTAATCTAAGAAATTGAAAATCCAAGAATCAAGATCTCTTATTAAGTTTGTGCTAACCCGATAAGTGTTCCTCTACATGAAAAATATGAGATCATGGTAAATATTAGTGGTATGCTTTTCTTACGAAAGAAACCAAGATTTATAGAACAGTACCGACCGAGAACAAGCAGATTAAGGGCACTGATGAGAACAGGCAATTCCTGGACAGAGAAAACAAAGCTTCAGTGGCCTGGATTTAAGGGTTCTTCGAGCGTTCTGTAGAGTTAATAAAAACCGTGAAATTTAGCGATATCCATAGTTACAAACTGCAACATGATCGATAGTTAAGCGTATTCGATATTTCCAGTGGCAATCAGACATGATATTGATGGAAGAGTACACTGAAGAAGTAGTCCTACTATTGTAATTTCTTTGTTATTTCTCTTTTTTTAATAAGAAAGAAATTCTGACTGATTTTTAATAACACCAATGCCACTTAAGTTTACAGCATGTTGGTTGCATCAATGGTTAAGCATGCAGTATTATTATTAATTAAATAAAAGAAATTAAAAGGGATATGACTTTTACTGTAATTTGTAATGTAGCTTTGGCATTGCAACGTTAAAATTATTATTTTGCATTTCTTATAAAAAAAAATGTGAAAATTTTTTTAATCCATCATGTGGCATAACACGAGTCACCAGTTAATGGCGTTTACCCACCGGCGGCATTTCTGCCTGCCGTATTTACCCGTGACGCTAAGCGGATGTTAGAGGGTGAGAGCATCTTATTTTCCAGGCGTGTCAAAACATTACACGGCACTCCATTTCACGAGGGAACAAGAGGAAGGCTGATTCTACAACGCAATCCTTTCTTTTTAAATATTGTTGTTATTCATGACATTTGTTATTTAATTTGTTAAGAATAAATAATTAAATTGGGTAAACAAGTAGTTAGTATAGAGTATGAGATACGTTAATGAAAAGTTGTCCACGTGTATTTTAAGTATTGATTATTTATCTAAATAATTAGTTAATTTATATAAAGATGAAAATGATTTTTTAGAGCAAAAATATAAATACAATAAGAAAAAAATAAATAAAAACATGTTAGTTAAAAATAAATAATAACAAAGGAAATATTAATATACTAACACCATTGAAATTGATAGGTTTAGAATTTAGAAAGTTTTGCTAGGAGCAAATTTGAATTTCTAAAAGTTTGGACCTGGAGTAATTTGCAATCTAAAACTACGGGTAATCAGTAACTTGCATAGCCTTTTTTATGCTTCAAGTAATTGTGTTCCTTGAATATTGTACTTGAAATGGTGAGATTCAAGGATACTTGTCGTGCGGTTTCATGGTGTTTGATAAATATGGCGCAGTGTTTTTTTTAGAAAAAAGTATATATTAAAAAATATTTTTTTAATATATTTTGTTATTAATTTTTATAACAACATATCAAAACAATAAAAAAAATTTAATTTAATTTTTTTTAATTAAAAAACACTTTAAAAACAAATAAACACCTATGAGTATAATTATGATCTGCATACAATTTTTTATTTTTGGAAGAAGATTGTGGCAATTATATTTCATTGAGCATAATTAAATCTGGACACTTCAGTTTATAGTTTTAAAATTCATCATGAATTGACGGGTTGATCCAGATCTGGCAGACCCAAGGCTGGAACCGAGCCGAATTGAAAAAAACAAAGGGAAGAAAAAACCTGATGTAACCCGGTAGGTTGACCCTGCAAGACCTGGTCAAAAACCCGGTTGCAACTCGTTGACTTTTGTTTATTTTTTTACTAAAACAATTTCTTGTTTTTTTAAAAAAAAAATTTAACCCGAATAACCCGATGACTCGGTCAAAACCCGAAACCTGCCCGTCTAAAAACTATGCTTCTGTTTTGTACATCTCAGTGTATTAGACCAGGGCGCCAGAATTTATTATATGAGATTAGCTTGTGATAAAGATACATCTTTTTTTGATAATATTATAACAAGAAAACTTGGAGTACATGCCAATATTATGATTACCCATCATTTCTAGCTTAGTGATTCTTTTTCCTAAGTTAAAGAGGTGATATTTTGCCTGTAAAAAAAAAAAAAGGATAAACTATAATAAAAATTTTGGGATATTATGAAATTAAATAAACTAATTAGAATTTTGAATATTTGACAAAAATTCCCTTAATGTTAAGAAAAAATTACAAAAACTCCCTTTCAAGCTTTAATATATCCAAAACGTCCTTAATTACTGTTCAATTTGAAAGATACTTTACTTAATAATTCAAAAGGAATAGATAAAGAATATAAATTTGAAAGATACTTAACTTGACAATACTAAAAGAATAGATCACAAAGAATATAAAGAAACTTAACATGATTTTTTTAGTACACGAACAACATTAGTTTTGTTATTTAATTTATTCAATTTTGTTTTGAGTTTCTTTTTGATAGTTTTTCTTTAATTTTTATTTTCTTATTTAACTATTGTTTTTTTCCGAGTAGTAATTAAAGGCCTCTTGGATATAATAGGACTCAGAAAGAAGTTTCTGTAATATTTTTTTTTATGTGGACGAGGGTTTTGTCAAATGTTCAAAATAAAAATAAAAAGTTGCTGTAATTTACCAAAGAAAAACATAGAATAGAACATAATAACAGAAAAATGAAATTTAATTGCAAACAATTACCATATTTTGATTTTACGAGCAAGCCAGGTACCTGAAACCAAAATGATCCTAAAAATATTGAAAAGCATAGCATATTAGATTTCATTTTTCTGGAATTGTTTGCCAGGGAAGGAATGAAACTATGAGAACTAATTAACACGGAAGGGTGATAAAAATTATTTTTAAA
>Ga0325400_1002726_pt1 | contig 15653 bp, 5 predicted proteins | sample PopdelMetagenome_2_FD_205662 | JGI IMG/M metagenome (GOLD analysis project Ga0325400, IMG submission 205662) | Populus deltoides microbial communities from Bellville, Georgia, United States - Xylem-PdKOR-R1 | ecosystem: Host-associated > Plants > Phyllosphere > Stem > Wood/Secondary xylem... | reverse complement strand
GTCCACGCCGATCAAGCCGTTCGCCCCCGCGCTAAGCAGCCGTGCCGTGATCGCGCCGCCGTTCGGGGCCGAACTGGTCAGCGTTATACCGCCCCCTGCATCGCTGACCCGCACCTCGCCGACGCTGATCGGCCCGCCGCTGGTCGCGATGCCGAGGCCGCGTTGAACATCGACCGGCCCCGCGAACGTCACCGCTCCGCTTGTCACCAGCGTGCCGATGCCGGTGCGTGCGGCGTCAAAGCTTCCCAACTGACGACCCACGACCTTGCCCAGCGTCACCGTGGCGCCCGGCGCGCGCTGAACGACACTGACGTCGGAGGCATCCGCCGCGGTTCCGCCGGCAAGCGTCGTGCCGCCGAGCTGGATCGCGCCGCTGGCGTCGACCGACAGGTAATCCGCGCCCGTCCCGTCGCTGTTGCTGGTCAGGACCAGCCCGTCGGATCCCGTCAACCCGCCTCCGGTCGCGACCAGGTCGATCACGCCGCGCGCCGACTGCATGGTGGCTCCGCTCCCAAGCGAGACGGAGGTGCCGCGGACGCGGTAGCCGCCGCCCGCGCCGACCGTGCCGCTGATCCGCGCCGCACCCAGAGCCGCGATCGCGAAATCACCGCCCGACGTGCCGCCGATCAGCGTCGCGTCGCCTGCCGACGTCACGGTCACCGCGCCGCCCGCGTCGAGGGTGCGTGCCTGAACGCTGCCCGCACGGATGGCGATCGGGCCGCCGGCCGCGGTCACTCCACCCGTCAGCACGGCCGCTCCGGCCGCGTTCGCGGTCAAGGAGCCGGTCGTTGCCGTGCCGTTGATCGTCAGCGCGGCCACCGGGCTCGCCTGTCCGATATCGGTAGCGCCGAGCGTCACCAACGCCGCGTCGGTATTGCCTTGGCGGCCGAGGGTCACGGCACTGCCGGCGTTGATCGACACCGACGTCGCGGCCGCGCGCGCGCCCAGGCTGTCCAGCACGATCGCGCCTGCCGGTCCGGCCGTTAGCGCCACCACGCCGCCATCGATCGACGCGCCCGTGCCGTCCGGCCCCGCGCCGGTGATCGAGCGCCCGGCGGTCAGCCGCTTGTCGCCCATCCCGCCCAGATCGGTAAAGACGATGTCGCTGTCGCCCCCGCTCGCGGTCACCGCGATCGTGCCGGGACTGGTCACCGATGCGAACCGGGTCGCCCCCGCCGTTCTCGCGTCCAGCGAGCCGACGACGGCATCACCAAGGGTCAGCGCGCCGATCGCGTCCGCCTGCCCGAACGCGGCCGCGCCGCTGGTGAACACCGGGCCGATCTGCACCGCACCGCCGCGGACGACCGACAGCGACGATGCCCGTGCCGCAGCGTTGCCGACGCTCGCGATCGTCACCGCGCCCACGGCGCCCGGGTTCAAGAGAACTGCGCCGGTGCCCGATATCGCACCGCCCGCTATCCCCCCGGCCGCCGCGATCCGCTTATCGCCCTGCCCGGCCAAAGCGTCGAAGCGCACGTCGCCGCCGGACCCGGTCGCGGTGATCGCCACCGAACCGTCGCTGGTCAACGTCGCCAGCCGGGTCGCGCCGGCGGAGGTCGACGCGAAGCTCGCCGCCGCGACCGGACCCGCGATCTCAAGCGCGCCCGACCCATCCCCCGGCCCAGCACCCTGCCCGATCGCGACCACTCCGGAGACGGTGACCGGGCCGGAGATCGTCACCGCGTTGCCGCCGTTGATCGTCAGCGAGGCGGTCGGCGCCGCCGCACCGACCGCACCCAACCGGATCGGGTCAACCGTGCCGCCCCGCACCCGCACGATGCCGCCGTCGATGCTCGCCGCGGTCACTGCCCCGCGCGCGGTCAGCGTCTTGCTGCCCGCTCCCGTCAACGCTCCGACGCTGAGCGCGCCGTCCGACTGCAGACCCACCGCGTCTCCCGACGCGATGGCACCGATAGTGACCGGCCCGCCCGCGACGATCGCGAGGCCGCCGGCGGCGTCGACGGCGCCGTTGATCATGACCGTTCCGGTGGCCGGGCCGTTCGCCGGCAGGCCGATCGCGACCGATCCGGTGGCTCGCACCGCCGTTCCGGAGGCGCCTGCCGCGCCGATCGTCACCGCGCTGCCGCCGTTGATCGCCAAAGAGGCGACCCGCGTACCGGCGCCGATCGCATCCAGCTGGATGGTGTTGCCCGCGGCCGAGGCGGCGCCGCCGATCAGCGTCACCGCCCCACCGTCTATCGTCGCCCCGGCGCCGCCAGCCCCCGTACCGCGGATCGCCCCGGCGGAGGTGATGGACTTGTCACCGGCACCCGTCAGCGCGCCGACCGTCACGCCGCCGCGACCGCCAGCTATCGACAGCCTGTCCGCCAGGTCGGACGAGGCGACCCGCGCCTCCCCCGAACCCGCACCGGCGTCGATGACCACGGTTCCGACGGCTCCGCCGACATTGGCGATGGCGCCCGTCGTCACACCGGCGTCACCCGTCAGCACCAGCGACCGCGTGCCGTTTCCGCTCAGCGTCACGGCGCCCGCACTGATCCCGCCGCCCGCGGTCACCGTGCTGCCGGTGTCTGCAAGCAACACGTCGCCCAGCCGCACGTCCCCGGTAACGGTCGCCGCGAGCGATGCCGTGGTCAGCGCGCCGTTGATCAGCAGCGCACCCGTCGAGGCACCCGGAGCCTGTCCCACCCGTAGGCCGCCCGCCACGTTGACCGTGCCGCCCGCAGTACCCAGTGTCGTCTGCGATCCACCGTTGACGGAGAGCGAAGCGACAGCTCCGTCCGCGCCGATCTGAGCAACGGTGATGGTGTTCGCGGCGGTGCCGGCAGGTCCCGCGGTCAGCGTCACGCCGCCCACCCCGCCGATCGAGCCGCCACCGATCGAGGTGGCTGCCATCACCGTCTTGGCCGCCGCCCCGGTCAGCGCCCCGAACGTGACGCCGCCCGCGTCCGAACGGAGCGTCAGCCCACGCCCAGCATCGACGGTCGCGACCCGCACCTCACCGGTCGCAGCGGCGGTCACGTCGGTGCCCGCGACCAGCGCGCCCGTGACGTCGATCCGCCCATCGGGGCCGGTGGCGTCAAGCGTCGCCGTCGTGGCGGCGGTGCCGCTGCCCAGCGACAGCGCTCCGCGGGTCGCCCGCACCAGCAGCGCGCCGCCGGTCGCATCGGCCATGCCGACGTTCGCGCTGGCGCCGGTGATCGATACGCCGCCATTGTTGCTGCCAGCCTGCGCGATCGCGGCCGTCCCGCCTGCCACGACCTCGATCGTGCTGACCGATCCGGTGTTCCCGGACGTGCCGGCGATCAGCCCGGTGGTGACCGCGACGTCGCCGCCGCCGACCAGCGAGATGCGCTCGCCCGCGAAGCCGGTGCCGAGCCGCAAGAGTCCGCTCGCCGCATTCGCCCGAAGCACGCCGGCCGCGCCGCTGCCGGCGCTGGCCGTGGCGACGTCGATGCCGAGCCCCGCCAGCGACAGGTCGCCACCGGCGATGGCGGAGGCGCCGACGACGCTGCCAGCGCCGCCGGACAGGGTCACGTTCCCGCTCGCCCGCAACAGGCGGCCGGTGAAATCGAGCCCGGATGCCGACAGGTCGAGCGACTCGCCGCCATCCACGTCGCCGGTAATCCGCAACGCGACCGAGTCGACCAACGCCAACCCGCCCCCGCCGCTCACCGTGAACCCATCCAACTGGTTGATCGCGTTCGCCGCCGATTGCAGCGATGCTCCACCGACGGCGCTGCCGGTCAGCCGGCCCGCGACGATCGCGCTGCCCGCCCCCGTGGACTGGCTGATCGCCCCGCCGGCGTTGGTCAGCGCCACCGCGCCGTTGGCGGCCGACACCAGACCGTTGAGCGCCAACGCTCCGCCGGCGAGCGTTAGCGCGATGTCACCCGTGCCCGCGACGACCGGACCGGTCACGATCAGGCCGTTGCCGGTGGCGAGGCGGAACTCCGCCGCGTTGAACGCCGCGAGCGTGCCGACCGCGTTGCCCGCGTTCGCCAGCGTCACCGCACCCGACGCGTTGCCGGTCAGGGTAGCGGCCGCTATGCCGGTGCCCGCCGCCTGGGTGACCGCGCCTGCTATGGCGTCGGCGCCCGCGCCGCCCAATGTGACGGTTCCGTTCGCCGCGCCGACCTGACCCAGCAGCAGGCCGCTCGCGTCGACGATGCGCAGCGCGTCGACGGAGGCGTTGGTAGTGCCCAGCGCGCCGTTCAGCACGATCGCGCCGCCATTGCCGTCCAGCATGATCGTGCCCGGCCCGGCGTTGATCGCGGTGCCGGCGTTCTGGACGATGCCGGCGGCGGTGAGGTTCGCCGCTCCGGTCACGTCTGCCGCCAGCGTCAGTCGTCCCGCGGCGCTCAGCGTGATGCCCGACCCAGCCGCGATCCCTGACGCAGCGGTGATCCCTGACAGTCCGTCTACAGTGCCGACGCTCAGCGCCGCAGCATCGTCAAAGTTGAGCCCGCCCGCGCTGATCGCGGCTGCTATCGTGCCCACCCGGTTAGCGGTAGCGGACAGGGCAACGGTGCCGGCGCGAACCGCCAATCCGGTCAAGGCGGTGCCGCCGCCGAGCCGCCCGGCGAACGTCGCCGCGCCGCCGCCCGCCTCGACCGACAGGAGCCGCGCCCCATCAACCGCTCCGCCAAAGCCGATCGATCCGGCCGCGGCCGACAGCTTGGCATCAGCGGCGAGTGTCGCGGCGCCGGCGTAGCTCTGTGCTCCGGTGGTTGCCACGGTCCGCCCGCCCATCGGCACGCCGCCCGCGAACACCACGCCGCCGGTGCCATCGACCGCGATCGAGGCGAGCCGGAACGCGCCGCCGACGATACCGCCCAGCCGCGTGGTGCCTCCCGTCGTGATCGCCAGCGCCTGGCCGCCGTCGGTCAGGCCGTCGACCGTCCCGTCCAGCGTGATCGCCCCGGTTCCGCCGCCGCCGCCGCTCCGCAGCGACGTCGCGTCGACCAGGGTTACCGGACCGCGATACCGCTGCCCCCCGGCCGTGTCGATGATGCCGCCGATCGTCGCCGCGCCCACCACGTCGAGATTGTTGACGCCGGTGATGCCGGGATCGATCGCGGTCGATCCGGCGAACTCCAGCCGCAGGTCGAAGCCGTTGCCGGTCACCCCGCCCGCGAAGCTGCCGCTGCCGCCGGTCAGCACGGTGTTCGCGCCAAGCGCCAGCCGGTCGGCATAGGTCTGCGCGCCGGTGGTCCTCACCGCGCCGCCGGAGAGCAACGTCGTACCGCCACCATCGACGGTGAGCGCCGTTAGGGCGGTGGCGCTGCCGATCGCGCCCTCGAAGCTGGTCCGCCCGGCGGTCGTGATGGTCAGCGCCTGCGCACCGTTGACCGTTCCGGCGAACGTCACGGCATCGCCGGCCATCGCGGCGCTGGTCACGACCGTCGCGCCGCCGAGCAGCACGGCGTCGCCATAGGATTGCGCACCGCTGGTGGCGAGCGTTCCGTTCAGCACGCTGGTCCCGGCCGCATCGGTGGTGATGGAGGCCAGGTCGGTCGCACCCGCGGCGAACGTGGTGGTGCCGGCAGTGTTGACCGTCAGAGCGTTGGCGCCGCTCAGCGCGGCGAAGCCGATCGCGCCGCCATTCGTGCTCGTCAGCGTGGCCGCTGCGCCGAGCACCAGAGGGTCGCTCCAGGTCTGCGATCCGCGGGTGGTGACGTTGCCGTTCAGCGTGGTGGTACCACCGCCGTCCACCACGAGGCTGCCGATGTTGGCAAGCGCGTCTCCGCCGATCGCGCTGTCCCCGGAAAACCGCAGCGTCAGGTCGTTGAAGGCCGGCCCGCCATCCACGCCCGCGGCGAAGCTGGCGCCCGACCCGGCCAGCACCGTCGCCGCGCCCAGCCGCACGACGCCGCCATAATCCTGCGTTCCGGTTGTCCGCACCCCGCCACCGTTGATCGCCACCGCGCCGGTACCGGTCGTCGTCAACGACGTGAACGCCGCGTTCGCGCCTACCGCGCCGCCGAAGCTGGTCAGCCCGGCCGTGTCGATTGTCAGCGCTCCCCCGCCATCCACCGGCCCGGCAAAGCTGATCGCACCGCCGCCGGTCGATCGCACGTCGACCGATCCGCTCGTGACCGACGCACCCGTGCCGTTCGCCGCCGCGACCCGCGCGAACGAAGCCGCCCCCGCCGTCTGGCTGGCCAGCGAGCCGGTGGTCAGCGTCCCGGTGAAGGTCACCGTGCCCGTCGCCGCGCCACTGGCGGCCTGGCCGATGCTTGTCGCCCCCGCGACCGACACCGGACCCGCGATCGTCGCCGCGGTGCCGCCGTTGATCGTCAAGGACGCGACCTGTTCGGCGATCCCGCCGATCGAGAGCGTTCCGGTCCCCCCCGCCTCGACATCGACCGCCCCCGCGCCGGCAATGGATGTGCCGGTCACCGCGCCACCGGCGGTCAGCGTCTTGGCGCCCCCACCGCTCAGCGCGGCGAAGCTGATATCGCCAGTGGCGGTGGTCGCCGCCAACGAGCCTGTGGCGCGCAACGTGCCCAGCGCCGTCGTGCCCGTTGTGACCGCGGTGAAGCTGCCGTCGACGGTGGACGGGCCGGTCAGTTGCAACGACGCCAGCCGTACCGCCGCCGTTCCCGCCACCGCGTCGCCCGTCGTCAGCACGCTTCCGATCGTTGCCGCGGCGCCGCCGTCGGCCGTACCAGCCAAGGTCACCGTACCGGCCGCATCCAGCGTTCCCGCCGCGATGCCGGTGGCGGCGGTCAGCGCGATGCCGCCACCGGTCGTCGTGACGTTCGCGAGCTGGATCGCGGTGGTCGAGCTCGCATCCAGCGATCCCGCGTTCAGCGCCCCCGTCGTGCTCAGCGTGTCGGTGGTCCCCTGCTTCACCAGCGTGGCCGCCCCGCCGGCGCCGAGGCTGCCGAACGTCAGCGCCCCCGCCGACGCGGTCAGCGCCACGTCGCTTCCCGTCCCCGTCGCGGTGACGGAGGTCAGCCCGATGCTGGTGCCCGATGCGGTGACGTCGCGCCCTTCGAGCGTCGCCCCATTCAGCGTATCGGCCGCCCCGGCCCGGTCGATTGCCGCATTGCCGAGAACGGTGGTGCCCGCGGTCCAGCTGCGGGCGCCGCCCCCGCCTTCGCGGATCGCGCCGGCGGCGCGCACCGCGATGTCGTCCCGCGCCGCGATCATCCGCGTCACCACGTCGCTCGCGCGAGAGCGGAGCGCCACGTCGACGCCCGACGCGCCCGATACGGTGATCAGACCGCTGGTATCGATCGATAGGTCCCCATCCGCGGCGGCGATCGTGCCGGCGGTGACGCTGGTTGTCTGCCCGGCGGCGCTGCTCGGCGCGCTGATGGTGATGCCCTGACCGGCGCCGCGAACGGTGCCGTCGCCGACGGTCACCCCGGTTCCGCCGTCCGAGGTGAGCAACAGAGCGTTGGTCAGGTCGAAATCGCCGAGCGTGATGTTGCCGGCGCTCAGCCCGTCTGCCGGCGTGCCCCCCGCGCCGACCCGCTGGCGCAGCGAGGCCCCGAACACATCGCCCAGAACCACGTCCCCCAGCGTCGCGGCGCTGGATTGCACGGTGATCGCACCGCGTTGCGCGGCAGTGCCGGCGGTCAGCGAGGCACCGGGCAGGTTGATGCGATCGGCGACCAGGGTGATGGACGCGGCATTGCCCTCTGCGGCAAAGCTCGCGGTGCCCGCGCCGTTGGCCAGCAGATCGCCGGTTCGCGCCGTGACGGTCAGCCCCGTGAGGGCGCGCAGCGCGGTGTTGCCCGTCGCGGCGCCGACCAGCACCCGGTCGCCGGTCAGCTGAAGCTGGTTGGTCACCGACCGGATGTTCGCCGGCAGGATAAGGTCGTAACCCGCCCCCGCGGTCAGGGCCACTGCCCCGTTCGCGACGATGGCAGGGGCGGTCAGATTAGCCGCGATCGTACCTGCGGTGACACCGCCGCCGATCGGGGTCGCGGTCGTGCCGATCGCACCGGTGGTGAGCGTCCTACCGCGCAGCATGACGTCTCCGCCTGCGCGGATTGCCCCGGTCGTTACCGCGCCGCCGCTCTCGACGCCGTTGTTGGTCACCGCGCTCGTGACTTCCACCGTGCGGCCGGAGGTCAACGCACCGGTGGTCACCGCGCCACCGTCGGCCACGACGCTGATCGCCCCCGCGGCGTTGATCGCCCCGTTGACGATGATGGGGGTGCCGCTGGTGAACAGCTGTGCCGCTTGGCCGGTCCCGGTGACGCTGATCGACCCGGTGGTTATGTTGTTGGCTTCGATCCGCAGCAGGTCGACCAGGTTCACCGCTCCCAACGTGACGTCCAACGTGCGCACGATGATCGGGTTGGTGGTAGTCGCGCGCAGAACGCGCGCGTTCACCGCCCCCAAGGTCACCGGCACGTCCGTGTCGCTGACGTACACCGCCGATTGCCGGCCGGTTCCGCCGTTGATTGTCGTGTCCCCGAATGCGATGCGGCCGCCCGATCCTGGATTGAAGGTCATTGCCTCCGCCCCGTTGCCGGTCGTGTTGTCGCTGTTGACGGTCAGCGTCAGCCCGCTGCGTCCCGTGATCGCCCCGCCATTGAGGCTGGTCAGCGTCACCGACCCATCGGCAGCCTGGTTGACGTCGGTTCCGGCCGCGTTGCCCAACGCCACGCTGGCACCGCTGACGGCGTAGTTGCCGCCGACCGCAACCGCGCCCGTCACGGCCGCCTGCCCAGTCGTGGACGCGACGGTGAGGTTGCCCGCCGCGCTGACCGCGCCCGCCGTCACCGCGCCCGTCGCGCGCAGGTTGACGAGGCCCGCCGTCGGCGTCGCCGCAGGATTGCCGCGCGGCGTCTGGAAGTTGATCGTCGCCACCTCGGCCCGCCCCAGCGTGCCCGCGCCGTTCAGCGCCCCTCCGGTAGACAATTCGTCCGTATTGTTGCCGCCGACTGGCACCTCGGCGGACAGCTGCGGCCCCGACAGCACCACTACGCCGCGGGCGTTGACGGTGGCGTTGATGACCGTGGCGGTGACCGACAGCAGCGCGTTCTTGGTGTCCTGAGGCCGCAGCAGCGCGTAGACGCGGTCGCCCACGATGGTTCCGCCCACCGTGCTGTTCAGCGCGGTACCGGCATTCAGTGTCAGGCTGAGCGGACTGCCGGGCGAACTGTTGACGGTGACGTCGGTCGCCAGAGCAAAGACGGTCGGGCCCGTTCCGCTGTTATAGGCACCGCCGGACAGCTGGATGCGCGGAGCGACGAGCGCGAGCAGGCCGCCGTTGGTCGCGATGGCACCGGCGCTGCCGGTGATCCCTGCGTCCGCATCGGCGCCGGCCAGCTGAGCGAAGCGGCGATTGCCCCCTGCAACGAAGTTACCGGGAGTGATGTTCAGCGTCGTCGCGACGAAGCCTTGCGTGTTGAAATTGCCGCTCGATCCCATCACGATGCCGTTGGGGTTCGAGACCCAGACCTCGACATCGGCGGCGTTGATGGTGCCCGCCAGGGTGGTGGTGTTGGCGGCATCGGCCACCGTTACGCGGTTCAGCACGACCGCAGTGGGATTAATCGATGGCGCCGAGAAGTTCGCGGTGGCGCCGTCCTTCACATTGAAGCTCGACCAGTCGATCACCGTCGCGCGCGAGTTGAGCGTCACGTCGAGGCGGTTCGCATTGACCAGGTTGATGGACGGATCGCCGAGCAGGAGAACGCCGTTGGTGGTCGTGTCCGTCACGGTGCCGAACTGACCCTTGGCCCCGTTCTGCGACCAAGCCGGCGCGGCGACGACCAGCGTCGCGCCCAGCGCGCTGGACAAGGCCAATCGGCGCCGCACGACGGTGCTGCGAAAGGTGGGATGGGCGGCGCGGATGCGGGTCATGGCGTGATCCCTCAGATACTCAACGCGCCTTGGCGCGGAACTGGGCGGTCAGAGAAAGCAGGAACCGCTCGGTCGGCGGCTTGGCGTCGATGCGTAGCGCGCGGTCGCGGGGACGGGCATAGGTCGCCTCCAGCAATAGGCGGTTCGGGAAGGTAATCCGCATCCCGCCGCCATAGGAGCGGATCTCCCGATCGACCTCCGTCGAGGCCCGATCCAGGTTGGTCAGCCACACCGTGTCGGTGAACCCGAACAGCTCGGTGCCGACCCGGTCCGACACCGGCACGTTTGCCCGCACCTCGCCGCGCAGGCCCACCGCCTTGTCGCCGCTGTTCGATCCCGGATCATAGCCGCGGCCGATGGTGAGATTGCCCATCGAGAACTCCTCATAGTTGAGGAGCGGTTCGTCCGCCCATTGCCCCCGCGCCTGCCCCGCGATGGAGAAGATGCGGCCTAGCCCGACCTGCCATTCCAGATCGCCACGCACCACCGTGGCGCGGCTGTTGCCCTCCACCCGCGACGGCAGCGGCCCGCCGACGGTGAAGTCGCGCACCGGCGTCGAGTTGAGGATGTCCAGCCCCTTGCGCAGCTCGATGCCGCCGCGGATCAGGAACAACGGGGTGCCGTCCGCGCGCCGCCGCAGCACGTCGCCGGAGAAGCGCAGAAAGGCGACGCGCAACCGATCCTCGTTCAGCCGGACATAACCGCTGCCGGCGGCCACGTCGGTGGTCTGGTCGACATAGTCGAACCCGAACCCGGCCCGAAGGTTGGTGTTGATCGACCGAACGATGGGATGGACCAGGTCGAAACCGGTGATCAGCGTGTCGGTCTTGAGTTCCAGCTGCCCCAGGTCGGGCCGCGACCAGGCATAGGTGAAGCGGGTGCCCAGCGTGGTGTCGCTGTTATTAGTCGCGAAGATGTGCCCGACCTGCGCGATCCGCTGCTCCTTGAAGTCGGCGGTGGAGGACAGGCCCACATAGGTGATGTCGGACAGCCCGGTCAGGCCGTAGAGCTCGCCGCGCAGATAGCCGCTCTCGCGACCCAGCGCGCGGCTGTTATAGTTCTGGGTATTGCCCAGCACCGCGAACGGCCGATAGGAGATGTTGAGGTCGCCGACCACGTCGCCCGGCTGGGTGCCGGCCGGACGCAGCGACAGCTGGACGTCCAATCCCGGCACATCGCCGGCGAGCAGCAGGGCGCGCTCCGCATCGCGCTCGTTCAGCGGGTCCAGCGCACGCAGCTCGGCGATGCGTTGCTCCAGCACGCCGCGATACGGCCCGGGATTGCCGCGAACGCGCACCTCCGTGATCCGCGCGGTCACCACCCGCAGCTCCAGCGTGCCCGTGTCGATGCTCTGCGGCGGGATTTGAACCGACGCGATCCAGCCGCGTCGGCGCAGCGCCTCGTTGGCGCGGTCGCGCAACTCGCATACCACCCGGATCGACTGATCGCCGGTGGGAACGTCCAGCCCCGCGAGCGCCTGCCAGATCTGCGGCTGAAGCGCGCTGCCGTCCGGTCGGAGGAAGCGCACGCCCGACAGATTCAGCCGGATCGCCGAGTCCGCGAAGGGGCAGTCCGGTTGCTCGATCGCGCCGCGCGCGTCGACGCTGACCGACGGCGCCGTGGTGGTCGTGTCGGGAGTCGGCGGGGTCACCACCTCACGCGGGGTCGGATTGGCCGGCAGCTGCGGCTGCGGCGGCACGGGAACGGGCGCGGTCTGCGCCGCAACGGGCGATACGCCGAGTAAGCCGACCGCCGCCACCATGCCGACCGGGACCGAGTTGAGGCGCAACTGCCCGTACATGCTTTTCCCCTTTCGGCGCGTTACGCCCGCGCCGACCGACCACGGCCATAACCATGTTCGCGCCGACCGTCCCCGGTGCCGCCCCCACGCGCACGGCACCACGACGCTATCGCAGGCTGTAGATTCGCGTCAACCTGCCAAACCGGCGGTGGGGCGTCCGCGACGAGCCTAATCCTCCACGATGCGGCTTGCGGCGCGCGTGTCCTGCATGGCGAGATAGGTGACCAGCGACACCGCGATCGTTCCGGTGACGTAAAGGTAGAAGCCCCGCTCCCATCCCGCCGCCTTGAACCACAGGGCGACGTACTCCGCAGTGCCGCCAAACGCCGCGTTGGCGACCGCATAGGGCAGCGCGACGCCCAGCGCCCGGATATGCGCGGGAAACAATTCCGCCTTCACCACCGCGTTGATGGAGGTATAGCCCGTCACGGCGACCAACGCCGCCATGACCAGCGCGGCGGCGACCCACGGGTCGCGCACCTCCTCCAACGCCGTCAACAACGGCCAAGTGCCCCCCACGCCTAGCAGGCCGAACCCGATCATCAGCGGTTTGCGCCCGACCCGGTCCGATAACGCACCCGCCGCGGGCTGAAGCAGCATGAACGCGAACAAGGTACCCGCGCTGATCCGCGAAGCGACCTCGCGGCTGAAGCCGGAGGTGTTGACCAAGAACTTCTGCATATAGATGGAGGCCACGTAGAAGGCGAGCGTGCCGCCTGCGGTCAGCAGCAGCACCGTTACGACCGCCCGGGGATGATGGCGAAGTAACGGCCCGAGCCCGGTGGCGCGCTTCTCTGCCATTTGGAAGCTCTCGGTCTCGACCAGGCCGCGACGGATCCGAAACACCACCAGCGCCAGCGCGGCGCCAGCCGCGAAGGGAATACGCCAGCCCCATGCTTCCAACGCCGCCTCGCCGAGCGCAGCCTGCAGCCCCAAGAGGAGGCACAGCGCCAGCAGCTGGCCCGCGATCAGCGTGACGTACTGGAAGGAGGAGAAGAAGCCGCGGTGGCGGCGCCCGGCCATCTCGGACAGATAGGTCGCGCTCGCTCCATATTCGCCGCCAACGGATAGTCCTTGCAATAGCCTGGCGAGCACCAGCGAAACCGGCGCACCGACGCCGATCGCCTCCCGCCCGGGCGCCAGCGCGATGATCGCCGACCCTGCACACATCAGCGTCACCGACAAGGTCAGGCCCGCCTTGCGCCCGTGCCGGTCGGCATAGACGCCCATGATCCAGGCCCCCACCGGCCGCATAACGAAGCCGACCGCGAACACCGCCGCGGCGCCGAGCAGCTGCGCCGTCCGGTCGCCGGCGGGGAAGAAGTGCGGCGCGAAGTAGAGCGAGAAGGCAGCGTAGACGTACCAGTCGAACCATTCGACCAGATTGCCGGTGGAGCCGCCGACGATCGCCTTCAGCCGTTCGCGCCGCTCGGTCGCCACTTCACGTACCCGCCGGCCCGGCGGCCACCGGCACGCGCCGCGACACCTTGGCGCGCGGCGCACCTCGCCACCATTCCGCCAGCACCAGCGCGATCGCGATCCCGCCCAGCGCGGCGGTGAACAGGAAGACGCTGGCGTAACCCACCCGGCCGATCGCCTCGCCCATCGCCGCCCGCCCCAGCGCCCCCACCAGAAAGGTCAGGGACGACAGCAGCGCATATTGCACAGCGCTGTACTGCCGGGCGACGATGGAGGATATGTAAGCGACGAACGCCGCGCCGGCGAGCCCGCCCGCCACGTTCTCGCCCGAGATGGCAATCATCAGCCGGACCATGCGCGGGTCGCCCCCCAGCCGGTCCAGCATGAACAGATGCGCAAAGGCGTCTATTCCTGCGCCGCCCAGCGCCAGGTCGGCGTATAAGAGGTTGGACGCCGCCGCCAGCACCGCGCCCATCAACATGGTCGGCATTCGCCCGACGGTGGCGAACATCAGGCCGCCCAGGCCGACGCCCACCGTTGTCATAACCACCCCGAACAGCTTGGACGCGAAGGCGACCTGATCGTTAGAATAGCCGAGAAAATCGAGATAGAAGGGAAAGGCGAAGGGCGCCCAGATCGAATCGCAGATACGATAGGCGAGGATCAGCGCCACTACGACGCCGGCGCCCCAGCCCAGGCGGCTTACGATTTCCGACAAGGGCAGCACCAGCGCGCGGTAGCAATGGTCCGCCGCCCGGCGCACCGCGCTGCCGGCCGAGTCCCCGGGCTCGATCTGCGATCGCCGATTGGCCCAGGCGGCGACCAGGGCGGGTAGCACCACGGTGGCGATCACGATCCAAGGGCCCCATAGCTTGGTGAAATCCCCTGCCGACGGGGCCGTGCCGCCGGGCGCAACCGGCGACAACGCCACCACCATGAACCGACCAAGCAGGACGAGCGCCCAGGCCCAGCCCGCCGCGACGATCGCTAGCGCGATCACCCGACGCCGACGATCGGGCACCGGGTGCCCCGCCAACGGATCGCCCGCCAGATCATCGACGTCCGCCGCCTCGGGGGCGAGCAGCGTCACCACGGCCAGGACCAGCATCGCCGCGCCCATGCCCGCGTACACGACCGGCCATCCGACCCGCGCCGCCAGCACCAGCGCTCCCGCACCCCCCGCCAGCGCGGCGGTGCGGTTCCCCAGCTGGTAGATCGCCGACAGGAGTTCCACTGTCACGGTCTCGTCGGCGATCTCGATCCGCCATGCATCGATCACCACGTCCTGGGTCGCGGAGAAGAAGGCCGCGGCCACCGCCAAGGCGGCAAAGCTGCCGATCGCGGCCAGCGGATCGGTGGCGGCGAGAGCGCATAACAGCGTCGCCAGCACCACCTGGCACAAGATGAGCCACGACCGACGCCGGCCCAGCTGCGCCAGAAGCGGCGGTCGCGTCCGATCGACCAACGGCGACCACAGGAACTTGAAAGCGTAGGCCAAACCGATCCACGACAACACGCCGATCGTCGCCAGGCTGACCTTCAGCTCGCCCAGCCACGCGTTCAAAGTTCCGATCAGCAGTACGAACGGCAACCCGGATGCGAAGCCCAGCGCCAGCATGATCGCGGCGCGTCGGCTCCCCGTCGCGGCACGCACCAGCGCCCATCCCCCGGTCCCTCCGCCGTCCTCCGCCCGCTCCGCCAATGCCTTGCTCCACCGCACCGAAGCGACGACACTAGCGGCGAAGGTGCGTCGGAGGGAAGCTTGGGAGAGAGGAAAGCGATGAAGGCATCCGCCGCTTCCACGACGAGGTGGAGGCCCGGTTGGGCGGTGGAGTCAGCTGAGCGGCCGTCAGCGGCGGCAAGGGACTGTCCGAGATCGGGGCTTCAACCTTCGCATGTGGCTGGCTAATCTCGCGACATGGTGGACGAACTCATGGTGGAGGAGGTGATGGAGCGGACCGCCACCGGCGTCACCCAGCCCTTCGTCTGCCGTTTGTCCGACGATCATGCCTATATCGTCAAAGGTCAGGGCGCCACCAGGCGGGGATTGGTGTCGGAGCTGGTCGCGGGACTTCTCGCGCAAGAGGTCGGGCTGCCGATACCGCCGTTCGTCCTGGCCGACGTGCGCTCTCCGCTCCTGCGTACCAACGCGGAGGCGCGATCCTCGCTCGGCGCCGGTCTGGCGTTCGGGTCGCGGCAGCTTTTCGACGTTGTCGAGGTCGATCGCGGAATGCTCGACAATCACGTGCCCGACCTGCTGCGCGCACTTTTCCTGTTCGACTATTGGATCGCGAACGGCGACCGGACCGGAAGCGTTTGGGCGGCAATTCCAACGTGCTGATGGCCACGGCGGGCAGAAGCGTGCACATCATCGATCACAATTTGGCGTTCGAGGAGCGCTTCGACGTCGAACAGTTCAGGCAGCTTCATATCTGCGCCGACTTCTGGATGCGATGGCCGGACCTGTACGACCGACACGATGCAGAGCGCCGCCTGCGCGGCGCGGCCGCCCGCACCAGCGCTTTTCTCGACATGGTTCCGCCCGAGTGGACGGAGGATTGCGGCGACCACCTGGATCGGATCGCTGCCGTTCTGGGGAGGATCAACGACCCGACCTTCTGGAGGGATCTGCAGCCGTGAG
>Ga0325400_1002722_pt1 | contig 15663 bp, 6 predicted proteins | sample PopdelMetagenome_2_FD_205662 | JGI IMG/M metagenome (GOLD analysis project Ga0325400, IMG submission 205662) | Populus deltoides microbial communities from Bellville, Georgia, United States - Xylem-PdKOR-R1 | ecosystem: Host-associated > Plants > Phyllosphere > Stem > Wood/Secondary xylem... | reverse complement strand
GGGCTTTCCTGTCTCCAAATACCAAGGGGACAATGGAAAGCAAAAGTCAAGAAAATTGTGCCCCAGTATCTAGCCGCCCAAGAAACATGCACATGCACCAGGACAAATCCTGTCAGACAGGCCCTACTATGACGTGCCTAGTTTTTTTCATACCCGGGGAGCCAATGATAATATACTTTTATGTAGTCTTGTCAGACAGGCCCCAGTATCACGTGCTTAGTTTTTTCATACCCGGTGAGTCAATGATAATGTACTTTTATGTAGTCTTGTCAGACAGGCCCTACTACCACGTGCTTAGTCTTGTCCGACTTCTTTCCCTCCATAATAATAGAATATTGGGAGAACCAATAATTGAAAGATCTAAAGATGTTTGGGTGGGAACATGGTAGAGATAAAACATGACACGGAATAAATGAGTACGTAATGGCATGCCGCGCGCTGCTATGAGCAATGAATAAATATGGTTGATATTATTATAATTACACACCAGTATTAAACAAGTAATAAAAATTAAAGATGGGATGAAGTTAATATTTTATGAGAGAAAAAAACATTATATTAGTATTTAAAAATTTAAAGATTGAATAGAATAAGTTGTAGTAATTTATAATGTTTTATAAAAAAAATATAATACTTTCTCCATATAATTTAGTTTTTGACTACATGATTTAGGTTTTTTATTAATAAAAAAATAAAATTACAAAGTTATATTTTTTATTAACTTAATATTAAAAATAAATTGATAAAAATAATTTTAAATAAAAAAAACTTATAAGGGTAAACAAATCCACAAAGATAAAGTGTCTTCTTGGATGATTAATTAGTTGGGACACCAATGAATCTTGCCTCAGTCTGTAAATGATTTTATCTTATTATGGCATGTCATGGTAGTGGGACCTATGAAAAAACAAGAATGGTGTTTGTTTGTTTTTGGTATAATATGGTCCATTTGAAATGCTAGAAATAATTTGGTTTTTAATAAGGAAGAAATAGACTTGGATAGTGTATAATATTCTGTTTTTAATACAATTACAATATGAATGAAATGTAAAGATGAGAGTTTCTACTATAATAAGTTAGATATACTATACTCACCAAATGATCTTTTTATATGGAGTAATAACATAAAATTAAAAAAATTGATTCCTCTTGTATAGCTTCTTCCACAAATAAGCTAAAATGGAATATTGATGTGTATATAAATGATAAATTAGGACCTTCAAAAGATCATGAAGAAAAATTTATTTTTGTTTTCTCATATCCTACATGTAATATGAAATTCAATCAAGTTGAGGTCTTGATAATTTGAAAAACATTTCTTTTGAGTATTGATTGTTATTATGCTTCTTTAAAGTTTGGGTCGTGGAGTCTGATTTTACAATGTTATTACTTGGATTAAAGGAAACAATATTATGTGTCTATGATGCTTGCAAGATGAATTTAATAATATTACCATTACATGCAATTTGCTTTCTTTTATGCCTTTTGAGCATACTCACAGAGAGAAAAATCATGTTACAAATTATTTAGCTAAGCAATGAGTCTTTATTTAGTTGCATGGTTATAGCTTTCTTACTACGAAGTTTTTATTGTTTTGGTTTTGTTTGGGGATGTTGCAATGTTAGCAAGTCTTCTGACTTTATATGACTTTTGCATTCATTTCTCTATCAAGCTATGCTTTTAATAGCTATAACAACTGCTTAATATAACTCTCGTATTTCATAAGAAAATAGTGAGAAAAAAGAAAGTTGACTTCTTAAAGATATGTAAATAAGTTGTAAAGAGATAAATGATTAGAGATTGAGACAAAACAAATATAATGGCTAATAGATGTTTATATAGTCACGAGTAACATCCATGCACCACACAAACTTGCATGAAAATAAGTTGGTCATTCATTGTTAAGTAGAGATGATGATATCACAAGGGTTATCCGATATAGGCATGCCACAAAGCTATTTTATAGGCTCTATTATGAAGGAGAATGCATAAGCATTTAATAAATGTATATTTTATCTTCATAGTTAGTGATGAATTTAACCAGGGGATACTGTACTTTGAGTGTAGCAGCTAGATTTGAGGGTACAGGCCTTGTTTAAGTGGTTGTGAGGTCAATCCGCTAACGAAAAAGGACACCAGTCGGTATATTAATAAATCGGTTACCGTGTGACTTGTTTCGCTCTAGACTTGAGTTTGATCCTCTATGTGCAGGTCTGTCACCCTGCGGTGCCTTACCTGCTCACTGGACTTGCAGGATGTTCAGTGGATCGTGGGGAATAGTCGTGGTGCGCGCAAGCTGGCCCGGATACCCCACGCTAATAAAAAAAAAATAAAGCGGACGCATGGTCAATTTGCTAAAGAGAGACGTGAGGTTAGTCCATCAAGATAAAAAGGATGTACGGTTTGTTAGTTAAAGTGGTGGATGCGAGGTCAGTACCCACTAATGAAAATAGGTGTATAATCTACAAAGAAAAGAGAGACTGAGTCAGTTTTGTTGAGAGGATGATCCACGACCCGTTAGAGTATTGAATAACATAACAACCTTAACAAAATCAGGAATAAAATCAAGCATGGGAGAAAGATCAGAGGAAGATCAGAAGAAGATGAATAAAGATAATCTGTTATAGTTTAAAATTCAAATACTTGCACTTATTCTATTTTCAAGATTGTATGTGTCATAACCCAATCATGAATTATTCCTCAAAATTCATTTTTTTTTCAAAATAAAAATAAAAATAAATAAAATAAAGGCTGTCAATATGGAGAAAGCAGATCAAGAAAGACTGTAAAAATAGGCAAAAATCAAGCTGTAATTTTTAAAGGAATTTCAAGGCCTAATTGTACCCTAGTATGCCCAAAAATAGAAAAAATGCAAATTCAAAGGTCAAATTAAATGATTATTGGACGAATTTGCATAAAAATTAAGTCCAATGATATAATTAAATTTTTAATGGGCCAATTTGATTTAATCATGGGCCAAATTGAATTTTAATTATGTTTAAGAATTAATTTGGGTCCAATTGAAGGATTTAATTAAGTGCAAGGACTTAATTGTACTTTAAATGGATCAAATTAATTTGGGGGCTTAATTGGTGAAAAATTAAGTTTGGGAGCCTAATTTGGACTTAATTGAAAAATTAAAATTTTAAGAGACCAAATTTAATTTTTAACAAGTTAATTGATTGATTAGGGGTCAAATTTACATAAAAATTGAGGGACCAATTTTAAAGCTCGAAGAATACTCTGCCTATAAATAGCAGCCAACAACTCCAACAAAAAAGGAGGTATTTTTGACAAAAAAAAAACAAAAAGACAAACCCTAAACCACAAAAAACCCTAAACTTAAACCTAAACCTGTCTCTAACAAAGGAGCCGCCCCCCCTTGTTGGATTTTCGGCCACCCTCAAACCAGCCGATCACACACCCGGCCACAACTTCCTCACCTACTGCCATCCTCTTAACCGAACCGCTCACCATACTCAGCCATCATCTCCTTCTCCTTCCCTTAGCCGTTTCAGACTCTCCTTTCTCCCCTTGAGTCGCCGGCACACAAGGCCTCCTCCTCCAAAATCAAACTGCTCCCACTCCAACTCCTTCCTCATCTTTCCTTCCCCGGCGCCTTCTCCTCTGGTCTCACCCACAGAAACCAGCCTCAGCAGCAGCGTCTCCCACACCAGCCAACGACAGTCTTTCCCTCAGCGGTGGCAGCGGCAGCAGCAACCCCCAGCCGGGTCTCTCTCGGCCGCTCACTTCCCTCTGTAAAAAAAAACAGAGGCCGGTCGCCGCACACCAAAGCCTTCCCCCAGCGGCTCTTCCCTCTCTCGGCCGACCCAGCTCCAGCAGCCAACAGATGACAGCAACAAGACCCACAAGACAACCCCCACTCTCTTCCTCAGCCGCGGCCTCCCTCAGCTCTTTCCTCCTGAACCAGCGGCCAGCTCGCCGAACGCCGGCAGAATCGCACCACTAGTGGCCCACGGATCCAGCTCCACCAGGAAACGCCTCCCTTCTGCTCCATACAGAAGCCCTCAGGCACCGGCGGATCCGCCCGCATCCACCGCGATCCGCCTCCACCAGACCTGCTATCGGCAGAAGGAGCAGATGTAAATCAAAGAGAGGTTTACTTTGAAGCAGATCTGGAAAGAACCGACCGGAGAAAACAGAAAAAAAACAAAGTAAAATCAACTGTTGTGTGCGTTTTTTTTTGTTTGTTGCAGGTCACCACCGGCGAGGGGAGGACGGAGGGGTGAAGCCCTTTCAGATCCACACGTTTTCGGTCTTCATCGGCGGTTCACGCGCCGCCAGTGACGGTGGCGCGTGGGAAGACGCGCTGCCACTGTTCCAGCACTGTTGCTGCGATTCCAGAGGTGTTCCTCTGCAAGTCGTGGAGTTTTGGGGGCTATTTTGTAAATTTAGATTATTTAATGTAATTTTTATTTAGTTTTTAATTTTTATATTTTTTATTTTGAATTTAAAAAAAAAAAAAAAATATATATATATATATATATATATATATATATATATAGTAAAAAATGTATGTGTGTTTGAATGTTTTTTTTATAGATATATTTTTTTAGGATAAAATTACAAGGAATAAAGAAGGATTTAATATTTTGATCGGATCACGGTGTAGAAGTACAAACTTGTACGGAAGTTGTATTTCTAAATTCTGATGAAAAGATAAAATTTTTAAAACTTCTTTAACACATCACAGCCACGAAGCAGCTTACTTCAGGTAGGGTGTGTTAGGGGTGCTAATACCTTTCCTAATCACAATCAGTCCCTAACTCGCGAATCTCTGACAAGACCAGTACATCCGGGTTTTCTAGTAATCTTCAATTAAATACTAGGTGGCGACTCCCAACAAAATCAATCAAACAAAACAGAGAAAAATCGCCAGGACCGGGGGGGACGCCGTGCGGATTTCTATGTGTGATAGTATGCATATATATATATATATACACACACACATACTGTAAAACATTAAGTATGTAGAGAATATAATTTCTTCATCTTCTGTCAGCTTTTATTTGTTCTAATTTTTCATGGTATCAGAGCAAAAATAGGTTAACACCTGATTTGCCACAGTTTCCGCACATTAAACACAAATCCACTCTTTCTCTATTCTCAACCATGACTTCATCTGATTCCACAACCCTTCCCCTGTTCTTTTCACTCCAAAAGATGTAATCTAATTCACAACCAGTCAGCTAAAGACTTGAAGGACATAATTACCTGACATAGAGTGTTCAATTTCAAGTTTTTTTTCGTAGTCATGATCTAAATGGTATGATTGATGGTTCTGAAGAGCCACTAACCAGAACTCTTCTAGATAATTCTTCTAATCCAACCTACGCAATTTGGTTCAAAAAGGATAATTGTGTTCTCAGCTGGCTATTAACTTCTATTTCTGAGAAGTTAGTTTCTACCTACTATCTTTAATCTAAAGACTTCCAAACAAGTTTGGGACTCTCTTCAGGCAAGATTCTCATCTACCTCAAGATGTCGCATTGCTCTTTTTAAGAGATAACTTCAGACTCTTGTTAAAGGCAATCGACCATGTTCTGCATTTCTTGAAGATGATAAATAGTTGGCTGACCAACTTGCTGCTGCAGGCAAACCTGTAGATGATCAAAACTTCATTACATTTTTAATTGGACGACTTCGTCGCAACTTTACACCCTTTATCACGTCCTATAATTTTACGTGCAGAGATAAGGATTTGTCTATGGATGATTTTCAATCTGAACTTCTGAGTTTTGAAACATTACTTGAAGCTTCCACTACAATCCAAACTCGTTTTGCCTTTGCTGTAAAAACATCTCATTATCAAAAAAGGAAACCTGCAATTATTCCTGCCAAATTCCAGCCAACTTCTGCATTACCACAATCTCGAGGCACTTCCAGAATTCAGCCTCATAGTGATCGTGTTCCTTCATATGACAGACCACAATGTCAAATCTGTGACAAATATGGTCATGCTGCGTTGGATTGTTTTCAGCGGTTTAATTTTTCTTTTCAAGGCAGACGACCTCCTTTTGAATTGGCAGCAATGGCTGCTGAAGCCAATAATACTTTTGAGCAACATACTTGGTATGCTGATAGTGGGGCTAACACTCAGATTACTGCTAATGCAACAGATTTAACAACTCTGCAGCCTTATAATGGTATGGATACTGTCCAAGTCGGGAATGGTTCAGGTTTGATGATTCACAACACTGGTTCCTCCTTGTTAAATATATCACATAATTCCTTTCATTTGAATAATGTCTTGTATTGTACTCAAGCTGCATCTAATTTGTTCTCTATTAATCAATTCTGTCTAGACAATAATTGTTACTTCATACTTACTGGAAATACTTTTTTTGTCAAGGAAAACAAGACCAGACGACTGCTGCTCCAAGGGCTGGATGAGAATGGCCTTTATCCAATCAATGGGAATAAAAATTGCACCAAACAATTTCGTTGTTTTACTTCTAAATTAGGGACAAAATCCACTAGGGATCAATGGCATAAACGCCTTGGTCATCCTTCCAACTCCCTCTAAACTATTTATCTTCTTTCCTGCAAATAAAATATTCACCTAGCAAACTAAGTGTTTGTTCTTCCTGCCAATTAGGGAAAGCTAAAAAGCTACCTTTTAGTGATTCTCAAAGACAATCGGCTAGACCTTTAGCCTTGATTCACACTGATGTCTGGATATCTCTTGTTACTTTAGTAGGGGGATGTCGATATTACATTTTATTCATTGATGATTTTAGTCGTTTTACATGAATGTATCCTATGCATTTTAAAAGTGATGTCTTTTTCATATTTCAACAAAATAAAGTTCTTGTTGAAAATCTATTCTCCTGTACAATTCAACAACTACAATCTGATAATGGTGGAGAATACTTATCAACAGAGTTTCATAATTTTTTAGCTGAACATGGAATATTTCATCGCTTGACATGTCCCTATACATCCCTATAAAATGGGATTGTTGAACGTAAACATCGACATATTTAAGAAATGGGATTGACCCTATTAGCACAAGCCTGTCTTCAAAACTGTTATTGGGTAGATGCTTTCTTCACTTCAGTATACCTGATCAATCGTTTACCAACCAAAGTCCTTAATAATATAACACCTTACTTTGTACTCCATAAAACTATGCCTCGCTACTTTGACCAGCGCACATTTGGTTGTGCATGCTATCCTTATCTTAGATCATATGAAAAATATAAGTTAGCTTTTAGAAGCATGCAATGTATTTTCTTAAGGTATTCAAGTCAACAAAAAGGTTATTGGTGTTTAGATTTTGCTACAGTTAGGGTGTTTATTTCCAGGCATGTTGTTTTTTATAAAGACATTTTCCCTCACTTGGATAAAAATCACTCTTCTACCACTTTTGCGAGCAACCAGTCTTCAGGTACTACTCTTTTTTCCAATATAGTTCCTTTAATTTCTCACACACAACATTTTAATTTTACTCCACTTATTATAATTACAAACTCTTCTGCTATCGAAAGTCCTCCTTACACTGAAAGTCCACCCTTGCAACCTTCTGCAATTGCAACTTTAATTCCTACACCTTCTTCCACAAATCATGTGTCATTATCTGATCCTAGTTTCTGTCCTACCATATCCCCAGTACTGCCTTCCCCAGTACTGCCTTCTTTTACAAATCATGTGTCGTTAACTGATCCTGGTTCCTCTCCTGCAATGTCCCCTATACTGCCTAGACAGATGGTTACCAGATCCCAAATAGGAAGTCTTAAGCCTAAAGAGTTCCCAGGTTTTAAAACCTTTTATTCTACCCGACATCCTCTACGAGTTTTATCCAGTATAGTCATTGAATCTGAACCTACTTGTTTCACAAAGGCAATATCCAATCCATATTGGAAAGCAACAATAGGACGTGAATTTGATGCGTTACTGGCAAATAACACATGGTCTCTCTGTCCTAGACCTTTACATACACATATTGTCAGGAATAAATGGGTGTATAAGCTAAAAAGACATCCTGATGGCAGCATTGATAACTACAAAGCAAGACTTGTAGCTAAGGGGTTTGAACAAATTCCTAGTATTGATTACTTTGATACTTTTTCACCAGTATTAAAGCCTACTACCATCAGATTAATTCTCTCTCTTGCAGTCTCGGTCAAATGGAATATTCAGCAATTGGATGTTTCCAATGCCTTTCTGCATGGTATTCTTGATGAAGTCATATACATGAAACAACCAAAAGGTTATAAATATCACACCTTTCCTGATCATGTATGCTATCTACACAAGTCTATTTATGGCCTTAAACAAGCTCCTCGAGCTTAGTTCAAACGCCTCTCACAGCAGCTGATTGACTTTGGTTTTTTAGAATCCAAGATGGACTATTCATTGTTTACATACAATTCTGACACTTTATGTGTTTTTGTGTTAGTATACATTGATGATATAATAATCACAGGTTCCGACAGTCAAGCAGTTCATTATTTTATTGATCAACTACAGAATGTGTTTCCAATTAAAGACTTGGGTGAATTAAGCTTCTTTCTTAATGTTGAAGCAATTAGGAACCAAGCTGGTTTACATTTGCGACAGACGAAGTATATCACTGACTTTCTCAACAGTACCTACATGCTTGGTGCAAGGCCTCTTCGTTGTCCATCATTTTCTGGCTCCAAACTCTCATCTACAGCTGGTGAACTGTTAAAGAATCTAACTGAATATCGATGAGTTGTAGGGGCTCTTCAATATTGCACAATCACAAGACCAGATATTTCTTACTCGGTAAACCAATTATGTTAGTTTATGCACTCTTCGCGTGAACTTCACTGGATAGCTGTTAAGCATGTCTTACGCTATCTCAAATGTACTATCGAGTTTGGTCTTCTTTACACTCCAGAAATAATCGCAATGCATGCCTACTGTGACTCTGATTGGGCAGGCAATCCTGATGATAAGCGGAGCACCACTAGTTATGGTGTGTTTCTTGGCTCTAATCTTATCTTTTGGTGCAACAAAAAATAGAGTGTTGTCTCTCAATCTAGCACAGAAGCTGAATATAAAAACATGGCTCATACAACTGCTGAATTGTACTGGCTTCACATGCTTCTTCAAGAATTGCATATCACGTTGTCTATTGCTCCAAGCTTATAGTGTGACAATGTTAGTGCTATTGCATTAGCTTTTAATCTTGTCTTTCATTCACGCACGAAACATATCGAGATTGACTACCATTTCATCAGGGAAAAGATGGTTAATCATGATATTCAAATTCAGCATACCTCCACATAAGACCAAATTGCCGATGTCTTTACAAAAAGCCATACTGCAAATCGATTTTGCTTTCTCAGAGACAAACTGTGTGTCTGTCTTCTTCCCTAGAGTTTAGGGGAGTGTTAGAGTATTGAATATCATAACAACCTCAACAAAATCAGGAACAGAATCAAGCATAGGAGAAAGTTCAGAGGAAGATCAGAAGAAGATGAATAAAGATAATATGTTATAGTTTAAAATTCAAATACATGCACTTATCCTATTTTCAAGATTGTACGCATTTATATATATGTGTGTGTGTGTACACTGTAAAACATTAAGTATGTAGAGAATATAATTTCTTCATCTTCTGTTAGCTTTTATTTGTTCTAATCTTTCAAAACATCTCCTTGAACTAAAGGTGAAGGTTTGACAATAGTATTATTAATTATTAAAAAAAAGTATAGGTAAAATGAAACTTACAATGCTTCAAGAAAATTTATTCATTGTAACAATATAATTATTAAATTGTTTTTTGATCATTAAAACTTAAAACTATGGATTAAAGATAAAATGGTTTACTATGATATAATTATTTTTTGTAAATTGTATTGGCTTAGATTATTTATTTATTTACAATAAAATTACTAATTTAACTACAGAATAAAATACTCTAAAGTTTATTAAAGGACAATTTTGTAAGTTTAATTTTTTTTAAATAGCATAATTACTTTGATGTCTCTAAAGACAAAACCAATAAAATTCCAACCCAAGGGCTTTTTTATTATTTTACATTGTATTTATAGGATATTTAGGAGCATTGTCGTAAATTATATTTACTAAATATAATTTTAAAAAATAAAATAAAAAACTAAAGGTGGAAAGAAAGTTATTATACCCCAAGAGACAAAAAATATTATTTGAGATAAAAATTTTAAATTATTTTTATACATCTATTTTCTTTAAGATTTTTTACTTGTTTAAAAAATGACTTGGGTTTTATTGGGTATTTTTAAAATTTTTTTTTTGTTGGATTTACTTTGATTATTCAGTATTAAATTGATTATGAATTGAGCTTTTTAATTTATTCTGGTTTATGATTTAATGGATTGCGAGTTTGAGACCTTTACCTAAGTTCAAAAGGTTTGTTTGTATTTTTTATTAAAGTTAATTTTTTTTTAATTTTATTATTTAATATTTATATTATTAATGATTAGGTTTTTTTAGTTTTTTTTTTTAGATTTTTTAACCGTGAATGGTAAATCCAATAATTAAAAAAAAAGACAACAGTCAGTCTATCAATCAGTCAGTTTATATTAAAAAAAAAAACAAAAAAAAAAATGAGGGGGACGCATGGTTAGTTTGCTAAAGAGAGGACGTGAAGGGGGGTCCATCCATCAAGAGAAAACGGATGCATGGTTGGTTAGTTAAGTTTGTGGATGCGAGGTTAGTGCCCATCAATGAAAATGGGAGCACAATTTACCAAGAAGAGATAGACCGAGTCAGTCTTGTTGAAAGGATGACGCATAACCTAACATCTCTGTCTAGGCATCCCTCATCAGTAGGAGTCATCAACATATAAGGATATACCTCGAATCAAGGTCAATTTATATGTTATTGTTTAACTAAAAAATTGCTATTAAACGTATGCTGTGGATGGATCTAAAGAATCTGATAATTCTGAATAGCTGGTTTTAAAGTTTTCAAAAGTGGATCGTATAAAAAGGAATGTGAGACTCATTTATAGATCAATTAGATAAATTTAAATTAAAAAAAAATCTAATCATATCAAATGAATAAAAGATTTTACACGAGATTTTACAAGCCTAATTCTATAGGATAGGTTATTGCGGGGTGGGCTAGCAATAACAAGTCGAACTCTAGAAGATCTTCAAATTAAGCTTGAAAGATTCTATTTTAGCCATTTTTTTTTATTTTTCTTCTTATTTGTTTTGGAGTTTTAGCTTAATTTTAAATTTTATGTTGTGTTTATCTTTTGAGTTAAGATTCTGAAATTTTTTTTTTACCTTATAAAGGTTGGTTTCTTACTTTTTTTAATGAATTGTAAATTAGAGAGATAGACAGCATCATAGAAAATTATTTAGTAATAAAGTGCGAATTAAGGTTCTTGCGTGAAAGCTTTTTTTTGGTAGAATTCTATGTTATTATGCTTGTTATCTTTTCCATATTGATTTTGTTCATGTCAACTTATCAAATCCCCATCCATAGCTTCACCAGTCTCATTTAGAAGACTTCCAAATTAGGTTCAAAGATATTGTTTGAACCACTTTTATTATTTTTCTTGATTTTATGTTTAATTTTGATTTTTTTTTGTTTAGGAAATCTGATTTTATTACTTAATAAATGTTGATTTTTGAGTTATTTAAAAATTTATAAATCTCTTAAAAAATATATATATTAAATTATTATTTGAGCCATAAAACTATGAATTAGAGTGTTATGTTCTAACCATTTTTTTTTAGCCAAAACTATATATTTTTTGTGATTGTTTTTGTTTTGTGCTTTAGACTGCATCAAGTTTGAGGTTGTATTGATAATGCACGTAAATTTTAGGGATTGAATTTGAAATTTACCTTAAAATCTATCTTCTTAGGACCCTTCAAGGTCAACAATCTACATAGCTACTTTTAGCCCTCTCTCCTCTTATCCTTTTTTGTTGGCTCTGGTGATCTGCAATTTTTATTTTGATCTCTCAAATCTATTGAAATGAAGGTAAGAACTGTGTGTGTAAAAGAGGATTTATATGCATGCATGACAGATCTTTCAGATCTAGTGGAGTTTTCATTTCTTTCAGATCTTTCAGATCTAGTTTTCATTTCTTTCAGATCTAGTTTCATGCACTTCTTTCTTTCATTAGAAACTTGCCTGTTATAACTGTGAGAATTTTATAATTAGCTTCAGTGTGATTTGTTGAATCATTTACAAGGGATTCTTGGGCATTCCGTGATGTGCAATTCCTTTCTGTTTAATTACTTGTGTTGATTCTCGCTGTTTCTTGATCTTGATCTTGACGTTGACCTACGAAAAATTGCCCTTTCTTGTGATTTCTACAGCAACTTGTGTTGAAACTGGATGTTAATGATGAGCAAGATGTGAATATAGCCCTGGATAGAATAGCTAGAATTTCAGGTATTAAGCTAACCAATTAAGATCATCAGTACTGAAGAATGGAAATTTGACAAAAACTAATCAAGTGTTTTTGTTTTGGAAATTTGTAGGGAAATATGAAATAACCATGGACAAGACTAGCAAGCTATGTACAGTGAAGGGTGACGATATTGATCCAATACAAATAGTGAGAAAGTTGAGAATGTTGTGTCACGTAGAAATAGTTGCTGTTGAACGTCCAAAAGAGCCTGAAAAGAAGGAAGAAGAGCTGGAAAAAGAGATGGTGGAAGTTGTTAATGCGTCTTCGCTAGCTGCTGCTATAGGACCTTCAAAAGAGCCCAAGGAGGAGGAAGATCAGCTGAAAAAAAGAGAGCCAACGAAGCAAGAAGAGAAAAACAAAGGTGAAGAAATAATTACTGATGTTAAGGAGGATTCTAATGAAACTTTCAGAGCTGGGGCAAAGGTGAGAATCATCTTTTTTCCTTGTTTTTCTCGCTCTCCATATATTTTCTGTTAGAGGGCTTGTATGCCTGCATGGAAAAAAATGAGCGAAGCCATTTTTTTTTCGAGGTTGATGAAATTATTCTGATGAAAAACTTTCTTCTCTCCCATAATTTAGAGAGTTTTCTTAGCTTCGGTTTGATTTAGTCATTGTTTCTATGAGATTATCTGGTATTAATTTTAAGTGATTACTGTTTCTTGATTATCTTGATATTGATTTATAACCAAATTTACATGAACTTGTTTCGTTGCAGAAAGCTGTGTTCAAATTGAGTTTGGACGATGACAAAATCAAGAAAAAAGTCATTAAGACAGTGTCCAGCCTTCCAGGTATTGATTTTTTTTTCTATTCGGTTATTTACTTATAAATCAAGATCATCATTGAAGTATTTATGATTTTTTTTTTTAAGAAAGTATTGGTTTAATTTGTGACGCAAAATAAATCACGATCATCATTGAAGTATTTATGATTTTTTATTTATTTATTTTAAAGGTTTAATTTGTGATGCAAGATTTGCAGGGGTGGATTCAATATCCATGGACATGAAGGACATGAAGATGACAGTGGTTGGGGACATCGATGCAGTTAGCATAGTGGCCAAGTTGAGAAGGATTTGCCACACAGAAATAATCTCAGTAGGACCAGGAAAAGAGCCTGAAAAGAAAGAAGAGCTTGGAGAGCATTATGAAGATCCTGTGCCTGAGCTTGTTCAGGCTTACAAGTCCTTTGATCCTCAAATGGGCACATATTGTTATGTTACAAGCGCGGAGGGAAATCCCAATGTTTGTGCCGTCTCATAATTTCCTTGTCTTCTATGGATTAAAATGGAAAAAAGGGACAAATTAGTTGTTGATTCCGGGAGCTGAATCTTATTGAAGTCTACAAATAGGATAGTAGATTTTGGGGTTGTTTCAAATTAATGCATAAAACTTTGGTAATCGTTTTGATCAATGGATATTTGTTATAAGTTTTCGTATGAATCATTGAAAATGATACTATAAACCAATGCTTTTGAAATCTGTTCATACTTGTGTGTTTACGATGGAGGAGCTTTCCAAAAAATAAAATATTATGTTTTTTCCTTTTTATATAGCTTAATTTTTTTATATATATATTTTTTCTCACTACGAGAACACCTCTTCTGGGATTTTTTCGCAATCATTATTGTTAGTAACTTAGTATTATTCTTTTTTACGCTACTTTCTTGTATGGAAGGTGGCGTGCTGGCAAAACCTTTGGCATTTGCTTGTAGTTTTCATATTTGAAGTGTTTTTTTAAGAAATATATTATTATTTTTTTATTTTTTTAAATTTATTTTCAACATTAGCATATTATAATAATTCAAAAATTATAAAAAAATAATTATTATTTTTTTAAATGCCACCAAACACCCCTTGGACCTCAAAAAACAGGACAGGGTGTATTGAACAATTTTTCTGAAACCATTTTTCTCTCTAGTTTCAAGAAGTCTTTGATGCATGTGGCTAAATGTCTATTGGACAAAGTCATTGTAGGCCTAAGGCACAGGCCAGATTTGGTTTTGTTCAGGACCTAGAATTTCATTGATATTGCTTGTGGCCTTATTTCAATGGCCTAGGCCTAGTCTATTAAGAAAATGGATGGGAGTAGAAGAGAGGCCTGCTATAAAATATAAACTACTTCCACTTTGAGCTAATTGAAAAATCAAAGAAATGATAGAGAAGCCCAAAACAATCCCATTACAGAGAGGCCTGTTTTGTGCCTCTTTTTAAAACAAATCCCAGCTCCAATAGCCCATATGTAACAGACACTATAAACCATCAGGCCTTCTCAGCTTCTCGTATGATTTTCTTGAAACCTGCCAATAGAATACTATTGTCAGCAACAGGAAAGAAGCAAGCAATATTCAGATGCAAAAACAATTACTACATACATTTGAGCATACCTTATTGGAGGATGGTGAATAGTGAGGAGAGCCTGTAAGATGAGCTGGAGAATTTGGAACAGATTTTGCTGGCGGGGAAGCATAAAGTGTTGGCCTAATAAATGGTGAGTAAGCATATGGTGGTATTGGTGAAAGCAGTATACGAGATACTGGACTTTGATGATAGGGAGAAACCGGTGATGCCGTTCCTGCTCCAGGTGATCTTCGCGGAGGAATCATATTGATTGTAATCCTTTTCAAGAACATAAAGGGAAAGTGGTTAGTGATTTTTAAGAGTAGCTGATAAAGTTTAAGTTGAGTGAATATATATGTAGAAAGGAAAGTAGACTTTACTTGTTATGAACATCCACATACTCATCAGTTTCATCCAGTATTTCTTCCTGAAAAATTATACATGTAAATGTAGAGATACTCAAGATGTTAACCAGAAACTGTAACATATGCAGCTAAAACTTTACTGTTATCCACCAAAAGTTCTGCGGTCAAACTGATTATTTTCTGAAAGTAATTAGAATTTTACACTGATTTGAAGTTTCTGAATGTTGTATTCATATCTTAGTGTCCTGATGCGAATCTGAGTAAATGTCTAAGAAAAAGATAATTTATTCATCACCTGAATCAGTTCTTCCATAACATCTTCCAAGGTTATAACACCAATGACTTCCTCATCTGAAGCCGAAAGAAATTCCAATTCTTCATGTGAAAGATTTCCATGTTGGTGTTCTTGATTCTGCAATTTTCGGTGCAAATTGTCTCTTAGATTCCTGAAATCGTTCGGTTTCGGACTCTCAATGTCAGTGCCACTGGAATACACGGATGGTGAGTTCACAGGAATGATGAATTGATCTTTCTGACCAAGTTGGTAGCT
>Ga0325400_1002720_pt1 | contig 15671 bp, 11 predicted proteins | sample PopdelMetagenome_2_FD_205662 | JGI IMG/M metagenome (GOLD analysis project Ga0325400, IMG submission 205662) | Populus deltoides microbial communities from Bellville, Georgia, United States - Xylem-PdKOR-R1 | ecosystem: Host-associated > Plants > Phyllosphere > Stem > Wood/Secondary xylem... | reverse complement strand
GTATAATTTGCTACCTTATGATATTTCTGCTTTGTTACTTCTGTCTTAAGCATTTTCCAACCTCTCAGCAATTTCATGCTGTGTCATTTGGAATGAAAATCGATTCACAATATTACTGAACAAGGGCTAGTTGTTTTCATCTTATTTTGGCTGATCTGATGTATTGGTTCATTATGTTTTGTCTTGATGCAGATTTTCCAAGCTTAGTATAAACCATCTGTACTTTTAGGATGTCTTTTTTATTTTATGGGCATTTCTTTTCCAATTCTGTTTCTCTGCTCTTATAATTCAAAAGGAAGCAATCTAAACATTGAATCAAGTTTCAAGAAGCATATCGCCTCACCCACTCAGCAAACCTTCTTAGGGTAGGGTAGAAACAGACTCTGACATTTTCAAGTTACTAATTGACTCACAATTACTTGACTGTCAGGATTGGTTGGACTTTTGTTTTGTGGTCTTGTTCTATCTGTTTCAGCTGGCCTTCCTTTGTCTCCATTATGCTAAAGTTCAAACTTAACAATGTCCTCTTTGGTAGAAACTTGCAATAGCTTTGAGATTTACCTTATTTCAGGTTGAGGAGATTGAAGACATTGATGGGAATTCCACTGATCCATTTGTTGCAGAGGCCATAGCAAATGAAAAGGAATTAGTTCTTTCAGAGGAACAGAGAAAAAATTACAGAAAGGTTAGTCGATATTGTTGTATTGAATATTACAATTTTTATTTCCTTAAGTTTTCAGATTAATATTCTGGACATTGAATTACTTATTTTAGTTTCTTTGGAGCCTTATTTGTGGTGGTATTAACTTGATTAGCTAGTTCATTAGGACATTATGAACTTACATTTTAAAGCCAGATAGGTCAAAATGCTGCTCTCATCAAACTCTATGCAATCTGATGAGGTGATCAGAGTGTCTGTGGATAGTTGCGATTAAAGTTCCCATTAATTGTCATCCCCATTGGTGGTTAAGCTGCAGTGTTTCTACTGGTGCTTGATGGATTGTTGAATTTTTTGTTTTGGTGATTGGGATTCTTTTTGTTTACATTAATTGTCATCCCCATTGGTGGTTAAGCTGCAGTGTTTCTACTGGTGCTTTAGGGATTTGTTGAATTTTTTGCGTTGGTGATTGGATCCTTTTTTTATGTTTAGAACTTTGTGAATGTAATCCTTTGTGCTTAATCCGGAAAATCCAAACCTTCATGGTATCTTGGGATTATCATAGGATAATTTTGCTTTTTTCTTTGAGATGTCATGCTTCAGTTGCTTTCGCGTGAGTTTTGCTGAGGTTTAGTGGGATTGGGCTGCTCTTCTATGATATTCCTTTTACTTTCATGTTTTGGAGGATGAATTTTGTCCAACATGCTTTTGCAATTCTTTTCAGTCAGTTAATGCAATTTTCTTTTATCTAAAAATGTATTGGTAGTCCATCATGCAAATTTGTATGTACTGTAGATTATAGTGATTGTCAAGCTTCTTTGATTCTATGCTCAGATGATAATAAATTGTGTGGTTCTTATATTTGTACTTCAAAAGGTCAAAGAGGAAGATGATGCAAAAATTGATCAGAAACTTCAACTTCGTTTGAAACAAAGGAGACGTCTTAAGAGATGTAAACAGGTGAGATTTTCCATTCTTTGTTTTCTTGTTTGATTTGTCTGTCATTTCCATGTTATCTAAGCCATGGATTCTATGTTTTGTTGTTGAATGATGGGACTCTTGACATGAACTTTGAAGTTCGGGAGGGTATCAAATTTTGGTTTTTCAGAGTTTGAAATTGTTCCATATCAAACTAGGTTTGCGTATGTCGATGCTATCATGTTCTTAAAGTTGAACTGTTTCTAATTAAAGTATTATTGTTTGAATTAGGTGTTGGAAATTTAATTGGTTGCGCAGTGTATGCTTCAGCTATTATGTCTTCAATAGCTCAACTGTTTTTTTGCGGGGATGCTACAGAGTATATACTCTCTAGGCAATCCTTCTATATGTGAAGTCATGGTTATTAGTGTAAAACTATATGTTTCTTGAAATAGACTAGTCATGTTCCTTTTTCTTGTACTCTTATTTAATTAGGGTGTCAGCTCAGTCGTCCAGGAAATGGGAACAAACATGACTGAGTCATTGCCTCTGGATGACAATTATCATGAGGTCACATGCCAAGATTTGAAGAAAGACGTGTGTGAAAATTCTGGAGACCTTGATATGGAACAGTTGATGAGTGAGAGCAATTCAGTTTTCCCAGAATCTGATGCCTCTGAACCCAGAAGGTCCAAGCGTCCAAATGAGAGTGAGGACCTAAGCATCAATAATAAGAAGATTCGAACTGTTATCATAGACAGTGACAATGAAGCAGACATTTTGGGGGATAAATCAGTACACGACATTAAAGTTGAAGACCAATCAACTTTGCTAGAAAACATTGGGGACCCTTCTGCTGGCTGCAATCCTTCACAGGGTTCAAGTGAGAAGTTTCAGTGCACTGCCTGTGATAAAGTTGCTGTTGAAGTGCACTCACATCCACTTTTGAAAGTAATTGTTTGCAAAGATTGTAAATTCTTAATGGAGGAAAAAATGCATGTGAAGGTATGAATTTTAATAATGCCTATGCATTCACCCAAGTTGCTTCAAATAGGTTATAAAATGCTCAAGTATATCATTTCCTTCATAGATATGATGTAAGCAGTTACCTAGGATTATTGTCGTAACCAGGTGTTTTTCTTTTCAGTCATCATAATAATGTTAATGTGTGGATCAACTTACAAGGATTCTCTTTTTACATACATAACGTACTTAGATTCTTTCTCTTAGTTGTGTTTGATGATGTGATATATAGATAAAACAAAACAGAGTTTCCATCAGAAAACAATGAAAGCTAAATAATTTTAACCTTTACGGAATTATAGGTATAACTTTATCCCTAGTTCCTTGAATATCATTTGCCAAGTGATAATAAAAACTCAAGATATGCAAAAAAAACATTTACCTCCATCTTTACATGCCATAGAAGTCTGATGATTGTAAGACTGCTGGTTCTTACAATTGGTTGTGACAAAGCCTAGTATTTGTCTCTTTTCTAGCATGCTTAACAAAAACAACAACAAATTAAAACTTTTATTGCTTGGAGTCTGAAAATTTCTAAAGTATTGAATTTGATTCTGTAGACTGTTACAACTTACTAGGATCATATTGATTTTGCAAAAAGTGAAAAATTTCTAGCACATCATTGTTTGTTGCTTTTGTTGTTTTTAATGCTTTTTATCCTATTAAGTTTTCCACAAAATTTCATTCCTGTGCTGAACTTGTTGCAGGATCCTGACTGTTCTGAGTGTTACTGTGGATGGTGTGGAAGAAACAATGACTTGGTAAGTTGTAAGTCATGCAGAACATTATTCTGCACTGCTTGTATAAAAAGGAACATCGGTGAAGAGTACTTGTATAAGGTTCCAGTTTCTGGTTGGCAATGTTGTTGTTGCTCTCCAAGTCTGCTACAAAGACTTACATCACAGTTAGAGAAAGCCATGGGGTCTGGAGATATAATGGTTTCGAGTTCTGATAGTGATTCAGACTCTTCAGATACAAATGACGGTGTTACAATCAGGTATAGTGTTCATTATGAGACAGATCTTTGGCTGTAGTTTTCTGAATTATTCACTAGATTTTCTCATTCTTTTAGTTTGGTAATTTTTGTTTCCCATATCCTATTCTATCCAAAATTTGTTATGTTTAATCCCAAGCATAATTCTCAAATTATGCTGTATTGTGACAGCTCTAAGAGAAAGAATAAAAAGAAGATTAGAAGAATCATTGATGATGCTGAATTAGGAGAAGAGACCAAGAGAAAAATTGCTATTGAAAAGGTGCTCTGTGTTTTGAATGCTTGATTTGGTCAAATCTGTTATGTCAGTACTGATTATCTATTGTTTACGATCTTATGCAGGAACGTCAAGAACGCTTGAAATCCCTGAAAGTCAAGTTTTCTGACAAATCCAAGATGATGAATTTTGCGAGCTGTAGCGGAAACTTACCCGAAGGTGCTAGTGTTGAAGTGATTGGTGATGCCACAACTGGTTATATTGTGAATGTTGCGAGGGAAAAAGGTGAAGAAGCTGTGAGGATTCCTCCAAGCTTATCATCTAAATTGAAAGCCCATCAGGTTCCATTCTATCCCTGTGCAGTTTCCCATACTTCAGTCTAGTTGTCTTGTTAATTGGTTGCAGCATTCTGTTTCTTGTATCCAAAGTGTAATGACATTGCTTCAAACCTAGCTCACAACCCTTTAGGGTTCTTTGCCCACCACCTTACTTGAAATTAATAATCAGTTCCCAACTTGCTGTCGTATTATTCTAGTGATTATGACACCCAGAACATTTGACACCAGCTGGTGTTAAATAGATGTGTTTAACTTTAAAGTGTAGGAAGTGAGGACCTGGATAGGGGTCTTATTTGAATGTGCTTTCGTATTAATAGTTACATGTCATCACTGATACTGATTTTTCGTTTTTATTTCTATCTTATTATAAATGTATACATATATTTGCTTACCTAAGTTGATTTGACATTGCAGGTGGCAGGGATAAGATTTCTATGGGAAAATATTATACAGTCAATTAGAAAAGTGAAGTCTGGGGATAATGGTCTTGGTTGTATTTTAGCGCATACAATGGGCCTTGGTAAAACTTTTCAGGTATTCTGTTCAGCTTCTCTTTTGAACATTCCACTTCTCATTGGTAATACATTAGGGCGTGTATTGTGAGTTGTATTAAGAATGCTTGTCACTAAATCTGGTAAGTGTTAATTGGCGAGTTCTTGCCAATTTATTTCAACTTTCTAGGTAAGTTATTTGCTTTATTCCTGATGTTTGCAATTAAATGTTAACTCTATCTATTCTAAATTATAGAATTTTGTTCTAAATTAGAGCATAGTTAACAATCAGTTTACTGGTTGTAGTTTTAGTGGCAGTGTTAGTAATAGTAAGAACCTTTTATTGCTAACTGTCATGCCATAATCTAATTGTACGGCATATTGTTATACTCATTTAATCTGGTTGGATAGTTACTTTGCTTGATTTAATGATTTGCATTACAGGTCATAGCTTTTCTGTACACTGCCATGAGAGGTGTTGATCTGGGTTTAAGAACAGCACTAATTGTGACTCCTGTGAATGTGCTGCATAACTGGCGCAAGGAGTTCATGAAGTGGACACCTTCAGAAGTAAAGCCGATCCGTGTTTTCATGCTGGAGGATGTGTCGAGGTTTTGTTGTATACTTTTCCCCTTTTTTTTCTTTGATTGTATAGCAAAAGAAATTGTCAAATTGATTTTACTCATTAAATTTCAAGTGCAGTATTATCAGAATATTTGTTTTTAACTAAGCTACAGTGTAACTCCTTTTATATGAATTATCAATGATAACTTCAGTTCGGAATTTATCCCTTGGAAAGAATGTGGACATTATTGTCAATGAACTAGCAGCAGAAATCATGACTTTTGGGTATTTTCATTGAAAGACAAGATTATTTGATTTTGTAAAATGAATAGAAAATGTACCTGATGTCCAAATATAAGAAACAAAGCCAAGATTGCTAATATCTGTATAGCGTCTAGCAAGTGATCAGGCAATGCCATGTATTCTTTACCTATTTTCGAATCTGTGAGCTGAGTACTTTACTTTTCATGTTTGTTTTATAAGGTTTAACTTGTCAGGATCCATTTTGTTTTCTTAGAGTTTGAGGGCAATTGGAGAAAGAAATTCAATTTTGGTTTATCATTCGTCAGAAGAAATACAAAAATGGAAAGACTGACATTTAATTAATCTAGGTGTGGCTCTTGTGAACTTTTGATAGGTTAGTTATTCAACAAAATATCCTGAATATGTTACTTAGAAAAAGGGTTTGATCAAGACAGTGTCATTATATCCAGTATATTATTAGATAAAGATTATCTATCTTTCTCTCTTGCTGTGGGGATCTTCCATTCTGAACTTTTTAATTCACTGTTGGGTTTGCTGGCATCAGGGAGAGAAGAGTGGAATTGCTTGCAAAGTGGAGAGCTAAAGGTGGTGTTTTCTTGATAGGCTACTCTGCCTTTCGGAACTTATCTCTTGGAAAGAATGTGAAGGAACGAAATATGGCTAGAGAAATGTGTAGTGCCTTGCAGGTATTTTTGCCTTAACCATTCAACTCAATCTGTGCTTTGAATCACTCAAGACTAACCATGGATCGTGACATGGACACTTAAACTTTGCATTGATGAAATTTGCTTTTCTAATATCAGGATGGACCTGATATACTTGTTTGTGATGAAGCTCACATCATCAAGAACACCAGAGCTGAAACAACCCAGGCACTGAAACTCGTTAAGTGCCAGAGAAGGATAGCATTAACTGGATCACCTCTTCAGAACAATCTAATGGAGTATTATTGTGTAAGTTGGTTGAGATGATTAAAAATTCAGATTTTTTCTATCCACTGGTGTGCTTCTAATAGGATTTATATATCTGAAATAGATGGTTGATTTTGTAAGAGAAGGTTTTCTTGGCAGCAGCCACGAGTTTCGGAACCGGTAAGATTGTCTCTGGCATTTTTCTGGCTGGTTTCTCCTTTCCACTGGTTCCAGTACATCTTAATTGGGTTTTCTCATGCTCGCAGCTTCCAAAATCCTATAGAAAATGGACAACATACTAATTCAACAGTTGATGATGTAAAGATAATGAACCAAAGATCTCATATTCTCTATGAACAATTGAAAGGGTTTGTTCAAAGAATGGACATGAGTGTGGTGAAGAAAGACCTGCCACCTAAAACTGTATTTGTAGTGGCTGTAAAGCTCTCGCCATTACAGAGGAAATTGTACAAGAGATTCCTTGATGTGCATGGTTTCACAAATGGTAGGGCTTCAAATGAAAAGACGAGTAAGAGCTTTTTTGCTGGTTACCAGGCATTGGCTCAGGTTTGTTATTGATTATTATGTCTGTCGTGCTTGTTGTAAGAATGGGTGTGCACTTACAAATAATGATATCATGTCTTTTACACTCTGTTTGATGTTTTTTGAACATGCAAATAGAGATTGTGAAACTTGACCATGTGCATGTGACACTCATTAATGCAACTCAAAAGCAATGCCCTTGTCTGAAAGTCTGTAAAATTGATTTGATTTATCTAGTCTTTGATTCCTTAAATTTTGGAAATTATGTCTATTATTTCACAGTTATCTTTTACAGAGTCAAAACCAAATTACCAAGGTTTTCCTCTCCATTCGTTTCTGTTGAAGAATATTTGTTGAAGTTTTTTTGGCACAGTAAATAGTTTTTCATTGTAAAAGAAAACTTAGAAAACCAAAATTGGCTCTTGTTCAATTTTAATATGCAACTTTGTGTTAACTACTAGGAAAAAATAACAATCAGCTTACGATAGGTCGAAGCAATGTTAATGGGATGTTTGGATCGTGATACATGGTTTGGTAATGTAATGCACACATTTATGCATTCGTGATACATAGGGTAGGTAGTATGCTAATTCATGGTTAGTAGTAGCCAATTAGTTGTTATTTTTTGACCAATTACCTTATTAAATTTTTCTGTCTTAAAAAAATATCATCCTTAATTGTTTTTCTTTCTTTCTAAAAAAAACAATGCAGTATTCTTTTACCTTTTTCTGGAATGTTTTGGGTCTTTATTAAAATTTGGAAAATGAGTAAACAAGTTGTAAGTAAATTATAGGAGTAATGAAACCAAAAAAAGGATTTAATATCTTGCCCATGGATTAGGATTGTAATAGTTTTTCACAATCTTTGCCTGCTATTTCTACCGTTTCCCCTTCAATTCTCTATTTTACAAAATTGGAAACAGTCTCTTCTCAAAGGGGGGCCTTAACTTGATGTTTAGAAATAAAAAAAAGCAGTAGGGGAAAATTATTTTTCTTTTTTCTAAACATTAGGAAGAGTCCCTAAATGTACCCCAATGTACACTAACTAACAACCCCCATGTACCACGAAAGTCATATGTGCTAATTATATTCTCGAATCCCGTACCATGACCTAAATGTCCCAGGAATCTGCTAATATTGTTGATGGGCATTACTCTTTCCTTGAAGATCTTAATGCATATTGTGAACCCTTTGCATGTCTCTGTTACTATGTTTTTCTGCAAAAATAAGCAATGATTCTGGTTAGTTTCTTGCATGTAAGATATTGATATAACAAGTCATCAAATCTTATGTTCCAGATCTTGCACCACCCTCATCCATGAATGTACCATGATCTGGACCGTGCATTCCGAAACATAAAACATGATTGATTTTGTGAATCTGGTAACACTGGGAAGAAGATTGCAGTGAGCATTTAGAAAACTACAGGGTGCATTTTTTGTATTTTCCTGCAAGGTTTAAAACAGGTGAAATAGAAATTTGCTACATTGCGATGGTTATTAATGCAAGAGTTTGTGGAAGGTTTAAGTGAATAGGATTCATGGGTGATAAGAATAGTATGTTGTATTATTTGCTACATTCCCTTGATAGAAATTTGCTACATTGCCATGATTATTGTTGTTGCGAGCTCATTTTGACTCCTGAAAGATTTCGTGAACAGTTGGTTCTTTTACTTGAAAAAAATTATCATCTAATGATTCCAGCAACAAAATATACTTATATTCAGATAATTATAATCTGGTACCTTTTGTCATTGTATTTGTTTGTAGCTTTAATGTCAAAAAGGAAGGCCGAATAAGTTTTCAATGATGCACGTGTAAATTAATTAATCTTTTTGTTCACTGGTTTTAATGAACTTTTAATTGTTCATAGTAGATATGGAACCATCCTGGAATTTTGCAATTGAGGAAAGGGAGAGAATATGTTGGCAATGTTGAAAACTTTCTTGCAGATGACTGCTCTAGTGATGAAAATGTGGACTACAATACAATTGTCGAAGGTACTCCATTTCACCATTTTATCCATATTGCTTGCCAGTTTGACCCATCAGTAGTTGTGCATGCTAGATATATGATGGATGTATTGATTGATTGTGGTCGTGGTCAAAATGCTCTAGAAGACAGTAAATTTCATCAGTTAACCTTGAAGGTTTTTTTTCCCCATCTTTGATGGAAAGTTAATCTTGGAGTTCAGTGTCATGTTTGCTATTATCCTAAACTATTACTGTGTTCAGAATGAGGCAATTCATCATACAGATTTTTTATTTTCAATATGCTGTGTCTTATTTGCTATATGCTGAACTATTACAGTGTTCAAAAGGATGCAATGATTCATAAAAGATAATTTCAAAATTTAATGTTTAGGGTCATATTACATATTCAAAAGGCACTTCAACTGCCCATCTTCTTCTCATTGTTTCTTTAAGATTAACCTCGTAGGCTGCAGTATACGGAGTTTCTAGACACTAGAAACCACCAGTGCAAAGCACAAATAATGCAATTCAAGAATTGCAGAATCAAACCTGTAACCACCTATTCAGATTATACATAAGTGTGTATAATCTGATTACGCATAAAAAAAAAATATGATATGACATTAGCAGTGGCAAATCTCTTTCACCATGAAATTTCTCTAATGTCCTTTTAGCCTTCATGCATGGCTGAGCTGCTTGCACACTAACTTGGACAATTAAATTGGGAAATTCATTCTCTGTCATTTTAGGGCTTATTGGCCTGAATTGCTACTTTGATGTTGAAATGTGATGCAGCGTATAGCGTGGTTAAAAGTTAGGGTTCTCAAGCTCGAAGGTTACAAATCTAAGATGTAGAGAAATTTAGAGAAAACTCCCTAGTGTTTTATTAGAAGTCTTAACTCTTAATAATAATCTTCTTCTCAAAATAAACTAGCATCGCTATTTATATTAGTCCTAAAATCCTTTAGGAGAAATGATTTTTCATGAAAACTTACCTAATTAATAGAATCCATCTAGCATTAGGATTTTTAAATAGTAAAATATTAATTACGTTAAAAGTTCTAAATTAAATAGGAAAAATAATCCAAATACAATAAGGTAAATAAAGGCAATACCGCACAATAAATTTTGAGCTTTATTTGAAGGTCTTCCTAATCTCCAAACATCATGAAATTTTAACGTAATAGGAAATAGTGCCTTTACAATCTTTTGTTAAAATTGCAGTTCAATTCAACGATTGAATTAAAAGTTATGTTTGGTCTACCAAACTATATATTGAACTTTTCTTAAACTCCTTAAAACTTAAAAATCTTAACAACTAATAAAATAATGCAATAAATATTTTTATGCCAAGAATATATAAAAAATTTCCCCACGCTAGTCTCCTCTACTTTTGAAAAACTTGTCCTCGAGTTATTTGTCAAAAATTGAACCTGATCACTCTAGAGAAAAAGATATTTCAAATATAACATTGTAGCTATTTTATTCACGAAGTTGCATGTCTTTGACATGTGAACTTCAAAATTTAATTTATGATGTATACATGCGAAAGAAAAATCCATATCTAATGTTATATTTTTTGTTTCTACGAAGTCCACTTACAGTTCCTTCCCACATTCTTTTACTTAAAACGAGTTCATCATCATTTTTTATTTCAATACTTTAACTGTTGTGTGTAAAGGAACACCAAGATAATCTTCCATAATATCTCTGGAAGAATTATCAGGAATTATAATGTCCTTGTTTGCAAGATTTTCATCCATGATTGAAAGGTCATCATTTGCCATTGGCTTCTCTAATTTAAGGTCAAACGACTGAAACTATTTGTTAGCACCCTTGTAGTCACATTATCTTCAATATGATTTGATAACTTTGAAATTTTGCTTTCACTAAACTTCTCCCTGTTTTTCCTCGTCTTTTGAGAAGGTTGAATATAAAGCAAATAATATAATTTATTTGCTTATGTCCTCAATATAAAATATCTTCATATTCTCGTATAAGTTCCAAAATTAATGATTGTTTTAAACCTTGCCAAGACAAAATTAAAGGCATACCAATATGAGCACTAAAGTTTAAATATTCGAATCACCATTCTTCAGCACCATAAGAAAGTTTGTTTACGACAAGTCTTACTTTTTGATGACAAGGAACCTTGTTGAAATAAAAATAAGCCAACCACTTGAAAAATCTTTTCTTCGAAAATCTCCCATCATAGAATGGAATCTTATCTAATTTAGGTATAGATCTGGGGTTTTGCCTGCCTCAAGGTAAGTGTCCAAGCAAATTGCTCACCTTTTCATGATTATTGTTTGCTTTACCCATTAGTCGAGCTAGATCTGATGTGGTTTGCTTTAAACCTATGTTCCAAACGATCTAGTTTTTGCTTCTGATCCCGCGCAATGCCTCAGAGGGCCTTCACTCCAGCATCGAGGAGTGGGTTGCTATCTTTTCCGTCCATCAAAGAGACCAATCTACTCTGATGCCAATTGATGTGGCATATAGTGTGGTTAAAAGCTAGGGCTCTCAAGCCCTAAGTTTATAGACTTATACTGTAGAAAAATTTAGAGAAAACTCTTTGATGTTTTATTAAAGTCTTAATAATAATATTCTTCTCAAAATAAACTAGACACTTTTATTTATATCAGTCCTTGGAGATTTTTTATGGGAAATGATTTCTAATTAAAACTAAAATCATTTATAGGAAAGGATTTCTAATCAATACTAATTAATAGAATCCATTTAGCATTATGATTCCTAAATAGTAAAATACTAATTAAACTAAAAATTCTAAGCTAAATAGAGAAGATAATCCAAACACAACAAGGTAAATAAAGACAATCTCACACAGTAAATCTTGAGTCTTATTTAAAGGTCTTCTCGATCTCCAATTATCATGAAATTTAAACTCAATAAGAAAAATGGCCTTCAAAATCTTTTGTTAAAATTGCAGCTCAATCAAACGGTCGGATTAAAAGCTTACTTGATTTACCAAACTGTGTCTTGGACTCTTTTTAAACTCCACAAAACCTAAAAATCTTAACCACTAATGAAATAATACAATAAATATTATCATGCCAAGAATATGAAAAGAAATTTCCCATGTCAAAATGTTAGTCCATTATTATGTTATTAGCGGGTAACATTGTTGTGGGAGCAGATTGAAATCAATTTTTTATGGTTATTACTTTCCCAAAACAATGCCCGTTGGCCTGAATCACCACCTTCATAAGGTTAAGCAAAGAGATACAAAACATGCAGAACTAACTAGCACTTGGGAGATCTAAATGCTTCTGTAGTCGTTATTTTGTATAGCTGCATAGATATTCTCAAGACATTGTTCTAACATGGTACTTTTGTTGATACTTCATGCTTGTGTTAAGAATGCATGGATATCGTTCTTCTTCTCCACCTGGACCCATGTTAGTTCTGCTTGTGATGAGTCTATTATTGATTGCTTTTTGTGCTTGCAGAGAAGTCAAGGAATCCAAATGATTTTATTCAAGGGAAAAACGATGATGGATTCTTTCAAAAGGTATGAACATAAACAAATGCTGAATGATTATTATTCTTTACTCAAATTTTCTGAAATTACTGAATTCCCACCAACTTGTTGATATGTAACATGTTTTTCTTTGTTTCCCCCTTTCCAGGATTGGTGGAATGATCTTCTACTTGAAAATAATTATAAAGAGGTTGATTACAGCGGCAAAATGGTATTGCTGCTTGACATTTTAGTCATGTCTTCTGATGTGGGTGATAAGACATTGGTTTTTACCCAGAGCATACCCACTTTAGATCTGATAGAGCTTTATCTTTCAAGATTACCTCGACTTGGAAAAAAGGGAAAGTTTTGGAGAAAAGGAAAAGACTGGTATAGGTGCGCATATAGAGCTGTCAACTGCTTTGACTCATGGGTTTTCTGCTTTTTCATGATATAGATTTGAAGTTCTTGATTTGGACTTGAAATGTCTTCATAATTGCAACAAGAAGAATCAGTTTACTTCCTCTCTTCTGTCCTCAACAGGCTAGATGGAAGAACAGAGAGCTCTGAAAGACAGAGGTTGGTTGAGAGGTTCAATGATCCCAAGAATAAACGGGTCAAGTGTACTTTGATTTCTACCAGGGCTGGTTCTCTTGGGATTAATCTCTATGCTGCTAACCGGGTGGTTATTGTTGATGGCTCTTGGAATCCAACGTATGATCTTCAGGCCATATATCGGGCTTGGAGGTGGGTTCCGCCAATTTTTTTTCATTCTACTGAAACATGTCCTCTGATGTCTTGATTGAACCTAACATTTACCATTTTTCAGGTATGGCCAGACTAAGCCAGTGTTTGCTTACAGATTAATGGCACATGGAACCATGGAAGAAAAAATCTATAAGCGTCAGGTGATAGAATAACATCTTGTAGCGTTAAATTGGCCTGATCTCTGAAAGCAATTTTAATGAAGAGAATGATTTAATCAGGTAACAAAGGAGGGACTTGCTGCAAGGGTGGTTGATAGACAACAAGTATATAGGACTATCTCCAGAGAAGAAATGTTGCATCTTTTTGAATTTGGTGATGATGAGAACTCAGACACACTGATTGACATTGGCCAACAGTATAGACAGGCAGATACCAGGAATATTTCTAGCCAAACCGCAAATTCTTTGAAACAGAATGCGTCTCGTTCTCATGGAAGCTGTGCTTCTGATAAGGTGATGGAAAGCTTGCTTGGCAAGCACCGTCAGAGGTGGGGTTATTATTTTATTTTTTATATAAAAAGAACTAATAATTTCTTAGCTTCAATCCTTTTTGGATGCTTACCTTCAACTCTGGAATATGGAACAAGGATCTAGGACTGTCTGATTGAGTATATTTGTAACTGATTTTTGATGTGCAATCTGTATGTTAACATGCCATTATCTTAATTCTTTCAGCAATTGGAGTGGATTTTTGAATCACTCGATAAAATAGTAACTTTTCCTTTCTAGTGGTATTCTCAATCATATATATATTTCGCTTAGTTAAAGCATAGTGTCTGATGTGCTTCCTTGTCTTTAGGTGGATTTTCGATTACCATGAACATGAGACTCTTTTGCAAGAGAATGAAGAGGAAAAACTAACAAAGGAGGAGCAAGACATGGCTTGGGAAGTATATAAGAGATCATTAGAATGGGAAGAAGTGCAGCGAGTTTCCCTTGATGATTCCACTTTTGAGAGAAAGCCACCCATGTCAAATGGTGCATCTTCTGCCCCAGATGCAAACAGCATACCTGTGCCAAGCATGGCCCGTCCTGCATCTGAGGCTTCCAATGGAGCACCTTCCCAGAGCATTTCAAGGAGTCGGATGGTGCAGCGGAAATGTACTAATCTCTCACATTTGCTGACCCTTAGAAGTCAGGGAACGAAAGCTGGGTGCACTACTATATGTGGGGAATGTGCCCAGGAGATAAGCTGGGAAGATTTGAAACGGGAGGGTAAGGCAGCACGGTAAAGACACCATCCCCTGTATTTTGTTCATATACACTATATCTAGTGTAATCTATTTTGATAGTAAAGGGAAGCAGCTGAAAGTTTAAATTCATTTGTTTTGGTAGTAATATTGGCGGGCTCATTCTGGCTAATCTTTCCTGTCTGTTTTTGTTTTTGAAGGGAGGGGGTTGTACAGAGATATGGGATTTTGGGATGGTTGTAGATAAATTGGAGGGAAAGTGTAAATCTCAACTCATATGATCCCTTTTTGATGTAGTTATTGTTACGGAAGCTGTTATCGTCAAGAATGTAATTCCACTAATCCTTTCAAGATATGGAGATACATGCTCCTTTGTGTTCTTTTCAAATGCGCAACTTAGATTACTGTGCAAGGGCCTTGGTAACCATGCACTGATTACATCTCAGTATTAGGATTAGCTTGTTTTCTTGATCATGGTTATTCACGACATGCATGTGATGAAAAACATCAGTCAATCTAGAGTTTAGCTTGATGGGTCAACCTAGTAACTCGTCGACTCAAGGCATTTTAGAACTTGGAACTGGTTCTTTTTATATGTATAAAAAAAAATCATGGTTTGGGTTGATTCACCGTCTTGGAGGTCAACTAGTTGATTTAGGTTAGGTTGATTCAAGAGTTGGGTACTAGTGTTTTGAGTCTTGACAATTATAGAAGTGTATTGTGCTTTGATCTCGTTGAAATGTTTGTATATTTATGAATAGAACTGACGATATTTCACTACCAAATTTTTAATGTAGACTTGATTGAGCTAGTATATACGATTTCTTGAATATTGTTATTCTTTTCAAAATCAACACCTTTCATGAATAATATCAACATCGATGTGGGGAACCCTAATGGTAGATCCTAAAAAAAAGTTTTGGTAGAGAATGCATGAGAGGTTCATCGGTGAGAGTGAGAAGGGAGAGATGTTTGATCCTGTGTGAATTAAGACAAAATATTTAGCATTTAATTGACATGTTCATAGCTCAAAGAAGTCATTTTCAGCACAATATTAAGTCATATTCAAGACTGATCCCATTTTATTTGAATTAAAACAAAATTATAGATTATTTTATAAGGATAAATCTAACTCCATTAAGGATAGAATGTTAGATATAGATTTGGTTATTTCACCTACTTTGTTTATTTTTAATTCGTAAAGGTATCTTATTAAGACTAAATTCCTTTCTAAATCAGTTTTTAAACAGGCCATCCACATCTAAACTAGTGTGCTTATATATATATATATATATATATATATATATATATATATATATATATATATATATTATATAATAA
>Ga0325400_1002718_pt1 | contig 15674 bp, 19 predicted proteins | sample PopdelMetagenome_2_FD_205662 | JGI IMG/M metagenome (GOLD analysis project Ga0325400, IMG submission 205662) | Populus deltoides microbial communities from Bellville, Georgia, United States - Xylem-PdKOR-R1 | ecosystem: Host-associated > Plants > Phyllosphere > Stem > Wood/Secondary xylem... | reverse complement strand
CCCGTCCAGCAGCGTCCGCCACTCCCCCGGCAGGTGCCGGGCCGACAGGTAGGACCGGGGCAGGTCCGCACCGACCCGCCGTTCCAGCATCGCGCCGCCCAGCCGCGACCCTTCGATGACGTACAGCATCCCCCAGGCCGCGGCCGCGTCGGCGGGCGGGTCAAAGGGCAGCGGCGGCGGCATGGTCGTCCGCAAAGCGCAAAGATCGTCCGCCAAGACCGCGCTGCGCGTCCGCCATGGCGGCAAGGACGCCGCCTTCAACGCCCGCTCGACCGCGGGCAACGCGCGCGCGTGCGCCAGCAGGAAGGCACCGTACGACGCGCGATCGGCCAGGTTGTAGCCGCCATAGGCGGCGTCCACCGCATCGTGCGCGGCCGCTGTCTCCGCGCGCAGCCGCGCCACCGCCGCGCGTGCCGGCGCGCTCACTTGCCGATCAGGACGTCGCTGGCCTTGACGATCACCGTCACCGGATCGCCGACCGCGAGGCCGAGATCGCCAATCGCCTCCTCCGTGATGCTGGCGGTGACGATCGTGCCGCCGCCGATATCGACCTTGACCGTGCCGTTGACCGCGCCGGGCGCGATGGCGGTGACGGTGCCGGCGATCTGGTTGCGTGCGCTGAGCTTCATCGCCCCGGCATAGCAGCGGCGCCCCCTTGCGCAAGCCGCGCGACCGCGCCACCCCGGCGGCGTGGACGAGACCGAACTGACCCCGCTGACCGCGGAGCGTGCCGGCGCGTTGCGGCTGGCCGCGCGCGACGCGGTCCGCGGCTGGCTGGCGACCGCGGAGCCGGCCGCGATCGACGTGGGCGCGATCGGGTCCGCCGCCATCGCCGCCGCCGCGGACGCGACGCGCCGGCTGGCGACGGTCGACACGCGCCCCGCGGACGCCGCCGAGGTCCTGGAGGCGCTGCGCCGTCTGGCCGAGGATGCCGTGCCGTCGGCGCCGCGCGGATGGCGGCCGTTCCGCCGCGCGCCCGCCCCGGTCGACGTCGACCGTGAACTCGCCACGCTGGTCGGACGACTGGAGGACGCGCGGGACAGCCTGATGCGCGCCGCCGTCCGCCTGGCGAGCGAGCAGGCACGCCTGGCGGACGCCGACGAGCGGCTGGAAGACGCGGCGCATCTCCTGCAGACGCTTCGCAGCGGCGCGGACGCGGCCGCGCGCGAGATCGGCGGCGGCGATCCCGCGCGTGCGGCGGCGCTGCGCGGTCCCGTGTCGGCCGCGCTGGAGGAGCGCCTTCGCGACGTCCTCACCCAGCTGGCGGTCACGCGACAGGGACGCTTGTCGCTGACGGTGATCGGCGACGGCCATGCCGCGCTCGCCGCCGCGGTGGACCGCGCGCGCGGCACGATGGTCGCCGCGCTGCGCACCGCCGCGGTCGCCGGTCGCGCGATGGCGTCGGGGCAAAGGCTGGGCGAACAGGCGGCCGCGCTCGACCGCGGCGTCGCGGCGGCGGGCGTCGCCGGGACGGAGCGCGCCGCCGCGGTCCGCCGCGCGCTGGACGACGCGATCGAGGGGATCGGCCGCGCCGCCGCCGCCGCGCGCGGCTGACCCGCTGGATTTCGCGCGCGGGCGCGGCTAGCATCGCGTGGTGCCCGGTTTTCTCGATTGGTTGGCCAAGCTGTTCGGCGCCGATGCCCCTGCCACGCCCGCGCCGCCCCCCGTCCCGGCCGGCCCGCCGACGATCACGGCCGACGACCCCCGCATACCGGACGCGACCCGTCCCAGGGTGGCGCAGCTGCTGACGTTGGTGGCGGACCTGGAGGCGCGGGCGGCGCGCGACCCGCTGCTGGCCGCGCAGCTCGCCGAGATCAGGCAGATGCGCGACAGCCACCTGCCGCAGCTGGTCGCCAGCTATGCCGACATCCCGCCGTCTCACCGCGCGGAGATCTTCCGCCAGACGGGCAAGTCGGCCAGCTACACGCTCAACGCCGGCGTCGACCGCATGATCGCGCGCGCATCGGATCTTTCGCGCAGCCTGGCGCAGGAGAATCTGGACAGCTTCGCCGACAATCTGCGCTTCATCGAGACGCGATACGGGAACAAGGACCCGCTGGCCTGACGATCGCGGCGGGGCGGGCCGCGACGTCGCAATACCATCACGCGGCGGGGCGGCTCCTCGCGCCCGCACCGCCTGATGCAATTACCGACCGATCTGCACCACCTGCGTTCGGCCTGAGCGAAGTCGAAGGCCAAGCCTTCACCGAGGTGCTTCGACTATGCTCAGCGCGAGCGGTTTCGATCGATCGAGCAACCGCTCCAACTCCGGCGAACGGCGTCAGTGGCCCAGGCGCCGGGTCGGGGTCAGCCACACGCTGCCCTTGCCGCGGAAGACGAACACCAGCCCCTCGCCCGATCGCATCGCGTTGCGCAGGCCGGCGACCAGCGGCCTCAATTCCACCTGCAGCGTCGCCGAATACATCAGCATATAGTCGCCATCGACGACCAGCTCGTCGGCGCCGTCCAGCTCGACCACTTCGATCTCTTCGACCGGAACCGGGCTCTCGACCACGAACGCGCCCTGCCCGGTCAACTTCGGCTGCATCAGGCCGTTGCCGGAGAACAGCCCCGCCACCGAGCGATGCATGTGGGTCGATAGCTGCACGTTGGCATCGCAGGCGTAGAAGGCGCCGTCGTCCAGGATCAGCGAATCGCCGGGGCCGTCCATCGCGGCGATGATGAAATGCTTGGCGGTGACCTCCGTCCACACCTCTCCGCGGCCGGCATAGCGGGTGGCAAAGGCGCTCTCGCCCGTGCCCGCCGACTGCACCGCGCGTGACAGGAAGCCGCCGGCGCCAGCGTTCTTCTGCATGTCAACCTGCAACTGCCCGCGCGCATATTGCAGCGCGCCCGGCTCCAGCAGTGCCGCCCCACCCTCCAGCACGATGCGCAGCTGCCTGGCGGAGGCGGGCTCGCCGGGTACGACCCAGACGACCGGCGACTGGCCCTGCTGCACACCAGGCAGCGGCACCGACGACTGCGCCAGCGCCGCGCTGCGCCGGGCGAACTGGTAGAGCTCGAAGCGCACCCCGGCGCTGGCGGCCTCGTCGATCTTGGTGCGGAACTCGGTCATGGACTTCCCCTTCTCAGGCGTGACGCGGGACGGGCAGCGGATCGGCGATCCCGAACAGCGCGGCGCGACGGGCGGTCGCCTCCGCCCAGCGGCGATGGGTCGCGGGCTCGCACATCGCGTCGGTGCCGGCGAACACCGCCGGCGCGTCGGTGGCGAGGATCGCTTCCGCCTCCGCCAGGTCGCGCGCGGGCACCGCATAGGCGGCGTGGATCACGGCCACCTGCGCGGGGTGGATGGCGGTCTTAGTGTAGAGCCCATGCTCCAGGTCGCGCGCGACCTCCTCGCGCAGCAACGCCGCATCGCCGTAACCTTCCAGCACGGGGGCCGACAGCGTGAATCCCCATGGCGCGAAGGTCGCCACCAGATTGGCGATCACCGGCCCCAGCGGCCCGTCATAGGCGGTCCTGACCCGCGACCGCCGGGTGCCGAGCGCCTGGAGCAGGTCGTTGCCGCCGATCCGGAGCAGCAGCACGCGGTCGTGCACCGCCGCCAGCTGATCGCGCAGCCGCCGCAGCTCATGCCCGTCGAACGCCTCGCGCGTCTCCAGCGTCGGCATCAGCCGGTGCCCGTCGGCGAGCGGGGCGGCCAGCCAGTGCGGCAGCGTGTCCGGCGCGACCTTCGGCAGCACGAAGCCGGACAGCCGCTCCGCGCCCGGCATGCGCAGGATCCGGTCCAGCATTGCCGGATCGCGGGGGCGGACGAACAGGTGCCGGACCGCCGGCGCACGCGCGAGCAGCGCACGGAGCAGCTCGCCCAGCCGCGCGAGCCCCGGCTCCACCTCGTGGCCGCCGATCGCGTCCTCCAGGCACACCACCGCGGATCGCAGCCCGTCGATCCGCCCACCGACCAGCGCCGCGACAAGATCACCGCGCGTGGACGGGAGGTACAGCGTCGCGCCCAATTCGAGCGGGCTCATGCCTCTGCTCCCGCCCCGGCGATGATCGCCACCGCCCGGTAGTGACTGCCGCCGGGCAGCGACCCGACCGGCACGCCCATCCCCTCGGCCAAGTGAAGCAGGTGCACGACGTCGGCATCGTCGCGGTCGCGCACCAGCACCCGGTCGGGCACGCGGCGGAGCAGCGCGCGGGTCGCCTCCGCGATCCCCGGCTTGATCCGATTGCGATCAGCGGTGCCGGACACCTCCAGCATCGCCGCCACCAGCGCCTCGCGCGAGGCGGCAAGCGCCGGGCGCTTGGCGTCGTGGCCGCCGATCCGGGCCGGCACGGCGGCGCGGACCATCGGCGTCAGCGCGTCGACAAAGGCGCGGCTGCGATCCGCCGCGACGTATTCGGGATAGGTGACACAGGCGTGGAAATCGCCCGGCCCGACCAGCTCCGCCGACAGGATCGACCGGCTGACCAGGCCCGACACGATGCCGTTGAGCAGCCCGGACGCGATCAGGTAATCGTCGTCGGTGGCGGCCAGATCCGCGACCCCGGCCGGATCGGCGACCACCGCCAGGCGCGGCGCGAAACCGTGCGGCCGGTCGGCGAGGCTCAGGCGTAACTCGCCCGCGATCGCGCCCTTCCCCGTCCAACCATCGACGAAGATCACGTCGGCGGGGTCGTGACGACGCGCGATATGGCCCAGCGCGGCGCGATCGATCCCGCGGTCGCGAATGATGCTGATCGCGTAATGATGCGCCGTCACGCCGCTCTCGCGGAGCGCCCGCACCAGCAGCACCCCGATCGGCGTGCCCGCCCGCGCCAGGCTGGCGATCACCACCTCGCCGCGACCTTGCCTTGCCAGATGATGAGCCAAGCCGGCGATATCGGCCGCCAGCCGCGCGCCGTTGCGCGCCAGCGCGGCGTCATAGAGCGCCAGGTAACGCGCGTCCGGCACCCGCTCGGGCGCGATCATCTCCGAATAATGACGCCCTGCCCGGATCGCGCGCTCCTTGTCGGCGACGCCCGTCGGGGCGAGCGCCACCGGCTTGAGGAGAAAGGTGACGTCCTCGGGCGCGTAGCTGCCGGAGAAACCCGTCATGCCAGCAACCGCCCGGCCAGCTGCGATCCGGTGGGCAGCATGGCGAAGTCGCACAACGCCATGAAGGGCGCGTCGGTCAGGCTGTCGCCCACCCCGATCACCGGTGCGTCGGGGAAGCGGGCGCGAAGGCCGGGCAGCAGGTGCGCCACCGCCCGTGCCTTGCCCAGATAGGGCGGCATCAGCGCGACGTTGTTGCCGTTGCGGTGGCCGGTCCAACCGGGCGGCAGCACGGGCACGGCCGCATCGACCAGCCGGTAGAGCGCGTCGGCGTCCGCATCGGCATGTTTGGCCAGGACATAGAGCGGCACCCCGTCCTCCGCCAGAACGCGGACCCGGATCGCGGGATCGCCCTGCGCGGTGATGGCGGCGGCGAGCCCGTCGAGCTCGTCCGCATGCGCCGCCGCCTCGCCCGCGACCCACGCCGCCCAGATCGGGTCGGGCGCGCCGCGATCGTCCAGGATGACGCCGCCATGCGCGCAGACCGCCGCCGCGAACGGGATCCGCACCCGCCGGAGCGCGTCCAGGCTGCGCGCGGTGACCGGCACCATGTGCGTCGTCTCCGCCAGCCAGGCCAGGAACCGCATCTGGCGCGGGGTGGCGTAGCTGAGCGGCGCGCCGTCCTTGTCGAAGCCGAGCGGCGTCAGTGCCTCGACCGCCACGTCCGGCGGGCATTTGCGGACCGTCTGAAACAGCGTGTCGTCCAAGTCGACCAGCGTCACCGACCCGATCGCGGCCGCCCTCACGCCGGCCACCGGATCGCGGTGGCGTTCAGCGCGGCGAGCAGCGCGGAGTCGATCAACGGCGTCTCGTGGCAGATCCAGGTGGTGCGGCCGTCCCCGCGATCGGCGTTGTAGAGGTAGTTGGGCACTCCCGTGCCGTAATCGTCGCCGAAGACGACAGCGTGACCGATCGCCCCGCCGATCCGCGCGGGACTGCGGCTGGTCGCCTGCACCACCACGTCGTGGCCGCGCGCCGCCATTGCCTCGGCGAGCCGGAAGGGCGGATAGGTGAACTCGCCCGTGCCGACGATGCGCAACGGCGCGCCGTCGGGGAGCGGCGGAATGGTCCACTCGTCCGTGGCCGGTTGCAGCGCGGGCATGTCGACCTCCGACGTGCCGATCCCCAACCTCCCGCGATTGCGATGCGCCGCCAGACGCCCCAGCGATCCCGCGGGAGCTGCCGTTGCCTCCCCATCGACCGGCTCCGCCCGCCACGTCAGCCCACCCGCGAGCAGGAAGGTGCGACTCGCCGGGCGCGGCATCGCCGCCAGCCACGCGCCGCCCGACCAGTCGGTGAGCGTCGCCACCACGATGCGCTGGATCGAAGGCCACCGCGCGACCAGGACAGCGGCGAGGTTCGCCAGCGTGGTTCCGGTCGAGACCTCGTCGTCGACCAGCACCAGGCTGCGCGGACGATCGAAGCCCGGCACCTGCGGCTCGTACAGGAGGTGCGCGGAGGCGTGGCTGTGCGGCTCCTCGAACCGGCCGAGCAGGGGCGCGTCGATCACCTGCCGCGTGGAATGGAGAAAGACCGCGTCGTCGCGTTGGAGTTCGGCATGCACCGTCTGCCCCAGCCCGACTGCCGTCTCGGCCAGGCCGACCACCAGGACCGGTCCGGCGAGATCGTCCGGCACCCGCGCCGCCAGGTCGCGGGCGGCGGCGCGCATCGTCGCGGGCGCGGCGGGCCAGTGCCGGCCGAGCACCTTGGACACGACCAGGAAACCGCGCCTGGCATTGCGGCGCGCGGCGAAGTCGCACAGCGTGTCCAGTGGCCACGCCGCCTCGTCCACCCGCACGTCCAGCGTGCCGGTGGGCAGAACGACGTTGCGGACCGGTGCGCTCAGACGTTGACCCCGAACGAGCGGGCAAGCGGACCGAGCCCGCCGGCGAAGCCCTGGCCGATCGCCTTGAACTTCCACTCGTCCCCGTGGCAGTAGAGCTCGCCGAAGATCATCGCGGTCTCGGTGGACGCATCCTCCGACAGGTCGTATCGCGCGATTTCCGTGCCGCCGTCCGCGTTGACGACGCGGATAAAGGCGTTGGAGACCTGGCCGAAGTTCTGGCGGCGCGCCTCCGCCTCATGGATCGTCACCGCGAAGCTGAGCTTGGCGATCTCGGCCGGCAGGCGGTCGAGCGACACCTTCACCACCTCGTCGTCGCCCGCGCCCTCACCGGTCAGATTGTCGCCCAGATGCTCGACCGCGCCGCCCGCACCCTGTCGGTTGTTGTAGAAGATGAAGTCCGCGTCCGACCGCACGCGGCCGGCGGCGTCCAGCAGGAACACGGAGGCGTCCAGGTCAAATCCCGACCCGTCGGTGACCCGCGTGTCCCAGCCCAGCCCGACCTGGACTGCTTTCAGCCCGGGCGCCTCCTTGGACAGGCTGACGTTGCCGCCTTTGGACAGGGATACCGCCATCTCACACTCTCCCTCAGATCAGCCGACGTCGACGCCGTAATTGCGCGCCAACGGCCCTAGCCCGCCGCGATAGCCCTGGCCCACCGCCCGGAACTTCCACTCGCCTTGATGGCGGTACACTTCGCCGAAGATCATCGCCGTCTCGGTGGAGGCATCCTCGGTCAGGTCGTAGCGCGCGATCTCGCGCCCCGTCTCGTCGTTGACGACGCGGATAAAGGCGTTGGACACCATGCCGAAGCTCTGCCGGCGCGCCTCGCCCTCGTGGATCGTCACCGCCACCGCGATCTTTGCGACCGCGGCGGGCACCCGCGGCAGCACGACCTTTAGCGCCTCGTCGTCGCCGTCGCCCTCCCCCGTGCGGTTGTCGCCGGTATGCTCGACCGAACCGTCGCCGCCCTTCAGATTGTTGTAGAAGACGAAGTCAGCGTCGCCCCGCACCCGGCCGTCCTGCCCGAGCAGGAAGGCGGAGGCGTCCAGGTCGAAATCGGCCCCGTCCGACATCCGCACGTCCCAGCCCAGCCCGATCAGTACGCGGGCGAGCCCGGGCTCCTCCTTGGACAGGCTGACGTTGCCGCCCTTGGCGAGGCTGACCGACACGCTTAATGCATCCTCTCGCCATCGGGCTTGACGCAGTCCGCGTCCCCGATCGCGACAGGGCCCGCGCCCTCGCGCTTGTTGGCGCGCAGCGAGGCGAGGAACGCCACCCCGATCAGCGCCGCGCCGATCAGGCCGGTGACCGTTTCGGGAATCTCGAACTCGGCCGACAGCAGCATGATCGCGCCCAGCGCGATGATCGCGTAAAAGGCGCCGTGCTCCAGGTAGCGATATTGGGTCAGCGTGCCCTGGTCGACCAGCATGATCGTCATGGACCGGACGAACATGGCGCCGATGCCGAGCCCCAGCGCGATGATGAAGAGGTTGTTGGACAGCGCGAACGCCCCGATCACCCCGTCAAAGGAGAAGGATGCGTCCAGCACCTCCAGGTACATGAACGCCGCGAACCCCGACTTGGCGGCGGTGGCCGTCGCGGCGTCGCCATCGCCCTCCAGCAGCACGCCCAGCGCGTGCACCGCGATATAGGTGATGAGCCCGAACACGCCCGACACGATGAACTGGTATCCTTCCGCCTCGGGCAGGAAGGTGGATACGCCGTAGAGGACCAGCAGCACGATGCCGGTCGCCAGCCCGGAGATCTCGGACAGGGCGGCGAGCGGCCGTTCGACGAAGCCGACCCAATGCTCCTCCTTCTCGTCGTCCAGGAAGAAGGTCAGGCCCACCATGGAGAGAAAGGCGCCGCCGAAGCCGGCGATGCCGATATGCGCGCTCTCGATGATTTCCTGATAACGACGCGGGTCCTCGATCGCGAGGCGGAGCGCGTCCACCGGTCCCAGATGCGCGGCGACCGCCACGATGGCGAGCGGAAACACGATCCGCATGCCGAACACCGCGATCAGGATGCCCCAGGTCAGGAACCGCTTGCGCCATTTCGCGTCCATGTCGCGAAGCACGGTGGCGTTGACCACCGCGTTGTCGAAGCTGAGGGAGACCTCCAACACGCCCAGCACCGCGACGATCCACAGGATGCCCAGCGTGCCGCCGACGTCGCCCGCCGTCAGGTTCCAGCCCAGCCACGCCGCGATAGCGAGGCAGACGAGCGTGAAGACGAACGAGCCCTTATAGTATTTCAGCAGCAACCCGAATCCCCCATGGCCCTGCCGACCGTCGCCCGACCGGGCGCGATCGTCAATCCTCGCGGTCGCGTCACCGGAGCACCCCAGCGCGCCGCGCCTCGCCCAGCCAGCTCGGGAACTCGCCCAACAGCCAGTCGTACAGCTCGCCGTCCGACACGTCCGACAGGTCGTCCAGCGCGAAGAAGTTGCAATTGTCGACGCGGCGCCCGGCCATCGTGTCCAGCTTCTCGAACACGCCGTAGCTCGACCCGCCGATGCCCACGAACTGCCAGAAGATCGGCCACGCCGCCGCATCGCGCAGCAGGCGCTCGATCTCGCGGTTGGCGCTGACCCCGCCGTCGCTGATGAAGACGATGTAGGTCGGCAGGCTCCCGCGCCGATACGTCTCGACCAGCGGGCGGATCACCGCCGGCTCGTCATTGAAGCGCGCGCCCAACGGCCAGCGCCGCCAGCCGCCGCCCTCCTGCCGGACATAATCGCGCACGTTGTCGAGCGTGATCGGCGACAGTCGGCCCGGCTCCTGCGCATAGGCCCAGACGTCCAGCGCGCCGTCGTCATCGAAATGGACCGCGAGCGGCAGGATGCGATCCACCACCGCCTGCACCGTGCCGCGGTCGTAGCGGCGGGTCATCGACCCGGTCGCGTCCAGCACCAGCACTACCTGCGCGCGGACCTGCCCTAGCCGGTTCTTTTCCAGGCTGACCGCCGCCGTCTTGGCCAGGTTCACCAGTTGCGGCGCCTTGGCCGCAACCTTCTTCTCCAGGCTGACCGCGGTCAGCGCGGGCGGTGTAGGCGGCGGCGGGGGCGGTTCGTCGGCCACCTTGATACCGAACGATCGTGCCAGCGGCGCGAGCCCGCCGTTGAAGCCTTGCCCGACGGCGCGAAACTTCCACTGCGGCCCGCGCCGGTACACCTCGCCGAAGATCATCGCCGCCTCGCTGGCCCCGGCGAGCTGCGGTTGGAAGCGAAGGTCGCCGCCGACCGCGATCGCGGCGCCGTCGAACGCCGCCAGCGTCCCCGACGCTGCGGTCAAGCAGAACACGATCCGTTCGGTCGCCGCGGGCATCCGGTCGAGCGCGACGGTGAAGGTCGCATCGGCGAGCCGCACCGCCCCGTCCGGGGTAGCGGACTGGTTGAAGAACACCATGTCGGCATCGCCGCGCACCCGCCCCTCCGCGCCCAGCAGATAGGCCGACACGTCCACCTCGCCGGCCTGGTGTGGCCAGGTCAGGACTATGCGAAGCTCCGCGGCGCCCAGCGGGGCGTTGGCGCCTTTCGGCAGATCCATGGCGACCTAGCTCCCCGTCATGCCGGGCCTGCCCCGGCGCTCAATTGTCCGCCGGCTCACCGACGCGGGCGACTCAGCCGGTGGCGCGGCTGGGTCGCTATGCCGCGCCTGGGTCACAACCCGGCGGTGATCTGCCCCATCATGTCGTGGAACGTCCGCCCGGTGGTCTTCTCACCCAGGGCCTTCATCTCCCACCCGCCATCTTTTTTCACGACCTGCGCCATGACCTGGCCGGTATGGCTGCCGGTGCCGGTCAGGTCGTAGCGTGCGAGTTCCTGGCCGTTGGTGGCGTCGAGCAGCCGGCAGTACGCATTCTCTATCTTGTCGAACGTGTCGCCACGGAAGCTGTTGACGGTGAACACCAGCGCGGTGACCGTGGCCGGAAGGCGCGAAAGATCCACGCCGATCGTCTCGTCGTCACCGTCGCCGGCCCCCGTCAGATTGTCGCCGGAATGCTGGATCGATCCGTCCTTGCTCCTCAATTGGCGGAACCAGACCTGGTCGATCAGCCGCCGCGACGCGTCGAACAGAAGACAGGATGCATCGAGGTCGATGTCATCGCCGCCGCCGCCCAGGAAGCCGAGCAGCCCCTTCTTCTTGCGCACGTCCCATCCCAGCCCCATCGTCACCCGCGTCAGCGTGCCGCCGCCGGACTTTTCCAGGCGCACCGCCTGGCCTTTTTGCAGGTTGACCATATCCGCCTCCTTGGTGTGGGCCGCGACGCTAGCCGAGGGGGACAGCGATGGGCAACCTGCACGCGCAGCCTATCGCTGGCACCGACGATCACCGGCCGACTGGCCGTGACGGCCGCCCACCGCCGCGGGTCAGAGCCGGCGGGCGGCGAGCGCCGCTTCGATGCGGGCGAGCAGGTCCGCCACTTCCCAGCGCTGGCCGGGCGGCGCGGGTCGAGGCGGCGTGCCGATGTCGGGCTGGCGAACGGGGCGGGCCGGCGCGGCCATGATGCGTGCTCCTCGCGAGCGGAACGGAGGCCGTCGGCGTACCGCGCGAGACGTTAACGAAAAGTAGCGGCCGACCGCTTCAGGGCAGCCGCTCGCCCGGCTCGACGCCCCACAGGCCGCCCGCATCGACATAGCCCGCCTGTCCCATCACGTCGAAGCGGCACCAGCCGTTCGCGCATTCGCTGATGCGGCCCACCACCCCGGGTGCGGCGCGAAAGGCAAGCCGCGCGGCCGCCATCGGCCGCTCCCGCATCTCGACGGGGGCGCCGGCGGTGACCACCGCGGTGCGCGTCGCCGACAGCAGATTGCCCTGGATCCAGCCGGAGGCGCCGTCCTGATCCTCCACCCGGCGCCACTCCTTGAAGGCGGCGATCACCCGCACGGGCAGCCCCGCGCGCCGGTAGAGCCAGCTGGCGGGATAGGTGCGCGCAGGCCCCGTCCTCATCCGCGCGACGCTGGGCCGGATCGACGCCCAATAGGGCGGCTTGGGCGCAGGCTCAGGCGCGGCGGGCGCGCCCGTGGCGAACAGCGACACCGCCGACGCGGCCAGCAGAAGGTGGCGCAACATTCCCGTCCTCATCTCACCATGCGGCCCTATGCGCGCGGCCCCCGGCGATCAACCGGCGTTGACGCCCGCACGGGCTTTCGCCAAGCGTCGGCGGGCATGACCGACAGCCGCCGCTGCCCGCATCCCCGGGTCGTCGTCACCCGCACCCTGCCTCCCGCCGTGACCGAGCGGCTGGCGACCCTGTTCGACGCGGTGCTGCCCGACGAGGACCGGCCCTTGTCGCGGGACGAACTCGCCGCGGCGATGGCAGACGCCGATGTGCTGGTGCCCAGCGTTACCGACACGATCGACGCCCGGCTGATCGCGGAGGCGGGACCGCGGCTGCGGCTCATCGCCAATTTCGGGGCGGGGGTGAACCATCTCGACCTGCGCGCCGCCCGCGCGCGCGGCATCATGGTCACCAACACGCCCGGCGTCCTGACGGAGGATACGGCCGACATGACGGTGGCGCTGATCGTCTCCGTGCCGCGTCGCCTCGCTGCCGGCGAGGCGCTGGTCCGGTCGGGACAATGGGCGGGGTGGAGCCCGGGAGGCATGCTGGGGCATCGGATCGGCGGCAAAGCGCTGGGGATCGTCGGCATGGGCCGAATCGGCCAGGCGGTCGCCCGCCGTGCGCGCGCCTTCGGCCTTTCGATCCACTATCATAATCGCCACCGACTGCCCGCGGTCGTAGAGACGGAGCTGGGCGCGACCTTCCATCCGGACCTGGACGACCTGCTCGCGGCCGCCGACATCGTCACCATCCACACGCCGCTGAACGAAGACAGTCGCGACCTGCTCGATCGACGTCGCATCGGGCTGATGCGCCCTCATGTTTATCTCATCAACGCCAGCCGCGGCGGCATCGTCGACGAGGAAGCGCTGGTCGACGCGCTGGAGGCGGGGCGGCTCGCCGGCGCGGGGCTGGACGTTTGGCGGCACGAGCCGGCGATCGATCCCCGGCTCCTCGCGCTCCCCAACGTCGTCATGACGCCGCACATGGGCTCGGCCACCTATGAGGGCCGTCTCGCCTCTGGCGAGAAGGTGATCCAGAACATTCGCATGTGGGCCGACGGCCACCGCCCGCCCGACCAAGTCCTCGAAGGCTGGGTCTGAGCGGGCGGCGACCGGCGGGGTCAGTCGTCCCCGTCGTCGCCCTCGGTGCCGGACGCGCTCAGCGCCTCGCCCAGCGAACGGACCTTCTCCGCGACCTTCTCGTCGTCGCAGCGGTCGGCGAGCTTGGTCGTGGCAGGGCCGAGCTTGCCCAGGATCTTGGCAACCTTGTCGCCATCGAGCTCATCCTTTTCCAGCTCCTTCTGGAGCCGGGCGAGGTCGCCGTGCAGCCCCTTGGCACCGGGCAGGTCGACCTTCTCCAGTTCGGTCGCCCAATCGGCAACCAGCTTGGCGCCGGTCTTGGGCGTGGTCTCTGCAAGACCCTTCTCGATCGCATTCTCGGTGGCGGCGAAGCGCTTCGGCATCCAATGTCTCCGGTGCGGACCGCCGGGGTGGCGATCGGCGGGCGGTGAACCGGTGCGCGGCGGCGGAGTTCCTGCCGCGCCGTAGCCGAGGTTATCGCCGGCGCGATCCGCGATCAGGCGAGGTCGTTTTCGGTGACGATAACCCGCTCCTGGTCCACGTCTCGCGCCAGCGCGACCGCGGCGCCGGCACCCACCGCGTCCAGGTGCCGCCGCACCGCCGCGACCGCGCCGGTATCGGGCTGCGCACCGTCCAGCGCCTCCAACGCGTCGTAGCGGACCGCGAAGTCGCGCGGCTCGCCATCGACCTCGGCGGAGAACTCGACCTGCCGGGCATCGGCATTGTCGAACAGGGTGGCAGTGTTGATGGATAGGGTGTCGGCCACGAACGGCTCCTGGATGGGGGGTGGAGCCGTCAAGCGCGCGGCCCCCCGTTGCCGTTCCCCCCTCAGTCGCCCGTCAGGATCCGGTCGACCAATTGCCTGACCGTCGGCACGAAGCCGTTCGAGTAGAAAGGATCGCGCTTGAAATTATATGCGGCATGGCCCGCGAACATCAGATTGCTCTCGACATCGCCGCCGTGCGCGATGTCTTGCAGCGTCTTCTGAATGCAAAAGGACCGCGGGTCGGCGAGCCGCCCGGTCGAGTTGGTCTCGGTATCCGCCCAGGACGAGAACAGGCATTGCGAGAGGCAGCCCATGCAGTCGGCCTGGTCCTTGCGGATTTCTTTGGCCTCTTCCGGCGATACGAAGACCAGCGTGTTGTCGGGAGTCTTGAGCGCGGTCTGGTACCCCGCGCCGAACCATTCGCGCGCGCTCAACAGGTCGTTGCGCGTCACCCAGAAGTTCTTGCCCTTCACCCCGACGTCCAGCTGGAAGACGTGCTCCCCCGCCTCCGCGGTGGAGAAGGCGACCTGCCGCTCCGACCGGGCCATCAGGTTGCGCAGGAACGGGTTCTTGACCGCCGAGGAATAGAAGCCGGTGGGACTGAACTGGTGGAGCAGCACGTCGCCCTCCTCCACCGTCAGCAGCCGCTCCTTCCAGGCGTCAGGGATCGGGCTCTCCTTGGTCAGGAGCGGGCGAGTGCCGAACTGGAACACGATCGACCCCAGCTCGGGATTGTCGATCCAGTCGTTCCAGTCGCGCAGGTACCAGACCCCGCCCGCCATCACGATCGGCGTCGTGTCGGGAATGCCGCCCTCGCGCATCGTGTCGCGCAGCGCCTTGACGCGGGGGTATGGGTCTTCGGGCTTGAGCGGGTTCTCCGCGTTCGACAGGCCGTTGTGCCCGCCCGCCAGCCACGGGTCCTCGTACACGACCGCAGCCAGCCACTCCGCCGCCTTGGAATAGGCGCGCTTCCACAACGCCCGGAACGCGCGCCCGGAACTGACGATCGGCAGGTAGGACACGCCGTACGACGCGGCGATCTCGCTCAGCTTGTACGGCATGCCCGCGCCGCAGGTAACGCCGGACACCAGCCCACGCGTCTTCTCCAGGACGCCGTGCAGCACGCGCTGGGCGCCGCCCATCTCCCACAGCACGTTGATGTTGATCGCGCCCTTGCCGCCCGCGATGTCCCACGCGCGGCGGACCTGCTCCACCGCGCCGTCGATCGCGTACTGGACCAGTTCGTCGTGGCGATCGCGGCGGGTCAGCGCGCGATAGATCTGCGGGATGATCTTGCCTTCGGGATCGTAGCTGTCCGCGTTGACCGCCGATACCGTGCCGATCCCGCCCGCCGCCGCCCAGGCACCCGCGGACGCGTGGTTGGTCGCGGCGACGCCCTTGCCGCCCTCCACCAGCGGCCACACCTCGCGGCCGTTATAGCTGATGGGCGACAGGCCTTTGAACACGGGTGCGATTACCTTTGCGAGACGCGCCGCCTTAGGCCTTAACCCGTTCGCAAGCGAGCCCTATCTTAGGTCAGCGCCCCCGGCCTACCCATCGCCTCCTCGTAGAGGCGGGCGTAGCGCCCGATCATCAGCCCTTCGTCATATTCGGCGCGCACCTTGGCCAGGTTGGCGGCGCCGACCGCCCGCCGCAGCCCCGCGTCCGCCACGAGCGGCTGCAACGCGTCACGCAACCGCACCTCGCTGCCGCGCGGGGCGATGTGGGGCTGGTTCTCCGCGGACACCATCGCCTTGATGTCGCCGATATCGGGCGCCACGACCGGGAGGCCCGCCGCCATCGCCTCCAGCACGGCGAGCGGAAACTGCTCGCTCTTGGACGCGAGCGCGG
>Ga0325400_1002717_pt1 | contig 15678 bp, 16 predicted proteins | sample PopdelMetagenome_2_FD_205662 | JGI IMG/M metagenome (GOLD analysis project Ga0325400, IMG submission 205662) | Populus deltoides microbial communities from Bellville, Georgia, United States - Xylem-PdKOR-R1 | ecosystem: Host-associated > Plants > Phyllosphere > Stem > Wood/Secondary xylem... | reverse complement strand
GCATGATCTCCACCTCACGCAGCTTGCCGATGATCTCCTCGGGCTTGTGCTTCTTCGAAGGCATTCGTCGTCCCTTCCTCAGTCCAGACTGTCATAGCCAATGGACCACTCAGAAGGGGGCAGCTCACGCTGCCTTGGTTGCTGTAAGCGGACGTTCGTTCATACAAGAATATTTGTGGGGGTAGGTGACTAAGCTCTAAACGCGTATGCTCAGTGTCAGTGCGAAGACGCAGACGGATTTCGAGAACGCGGGCAGAGTTACGGCCTGCTTACCCAAGCGCCGACATACAACGATGGCAGCCGCCTACCGCGCTACGCCGCCAGCGTAACGTCGGCTTCGGCCAGCGCTGCCCGCGCGAGAACGGCGCGCACGATCTGCGTATCGACCAGTTCGCGTGCCGGCCGGCCGATCAGGTAGCCCTGAATCGCAGAACAGCCCTCGCGGGCGATGATGCGGAGTTGGCCGGGCTTCTCGATCCCTTCCGCAAGCACGGGAATGTGCAGCGTCGTGCCCAACGCCACCACCGCGCGCAGGATCGCCACGGCCTGCTCGTCGCGCTCGATCCCGTCCACGAACGACTTGTCAAGCTTAATCCGGTCGAACGAGAAGGACCGCAGCACGTCCAGCGAGGAATAGCCGACGCCGAAGTCGTCGAGCGCCAACCCCACCCCCAACGCCTTGAGCGCATCCAGCTGGTCGAGCGCGTAGCGGCGGTCGCGGATGATCGCGCTTTCCGTCAGTTCCAGCGTGAGCCGCTCGGGCGGCAGGCTGCTGTCGGCGAGCGCGCGGCGCACCGTGTCGACCAGTCCCGGGTCGGACAGGTGCAGCGGCGACAGGTTGACGGAGACCACATGCCGGTTCGGCCACAGCGCCGCCTCGAAGCACGCCTGCGCGACGATCCAGTCGCTCAGCTTGACGATCTCGCCGATCTCCTCGGCAAGCGGGATGAACACCGTCGGCGGGACGAGCCCGCGCGTGGGGTGGCGCCAGCGGACCAGCGCCTCGTAGCCGCTGACCTCGCCCGACGCGATGCACGCCTGCACCTGGTAGTGCAGCTCGAACGCGCCCTTGGCGACCGCCTCGCGCAGCTCGCCGGCGAGCTCGCGACGGTCGCGCACCGCTTCGTCCATCGTGGCGTCGTAGAAGCAGGGAACGGGCGAATGCTCGCTTTTGGCGCGATACATGGCGAGGTCCGCGCGGGCGAGCAGCGTGTCGGCGTCGGTGCCGTCCTGCGGCGCGAGCGCGATGCCGATGTTCGCGCCGATCGACGCCGAGAAGCGCTCGAACTCGAACGGCTCGGCGTAGACCCCGCAAAGGCGCGCCAGGAAGCCATCGAGCTCGCTCCGGTCCGAGTAGGAGACCAGGGCCGCGAACTCGTCGCCGCCCAGCCGCGCCACGAACTCGCCCGGCAACAGCGCGTCGTTCATGCGGGACGCCAGCGCCATCAGCAGCTGGTCGCCCGCCTGGTGGCCATAGGTGTCGTTGACCGCCTTAAACCGCGACAGGTCGAGCATGACCACGGCCATGTGCGGCGTGCCGTTGGTCCGCTCGCGCCGCATCTCCAGCTGCTCGTTGAAGCACAGGCGGTTCGGCAGGTCGGTCAGACCGTCGTGCAGCGCCATGCGGCGCATCCGGCGATAAGCGTCGCTCTGGGTCTCGCCGTCGATCAGCGCGCTCACCGCGGCGCAGCCGATGAACAACAGCCCGGCGCACGCCGTACCCAGCGCCAGCTGGGTCATCGCCAAGTCGGACAGGCCCTGTTCCGGGTTCAGTGCCAGCACGCGGATCGTCATCGCGGTCATGCCGGTGAAGTGGAGCACGGCCACCGCCAGCCCGAGCAAAAGGCCGCCCGCGATGCGGCGCGCGGAACGATTGCTGCGAAACGTGAGGAACGCGGCGGCGGACAGCGCCGACGACAACAGCACGGAGGCGACCACATGGGGCCATCGCCATTCGACGATCCCGTCGATCCGGTACGCGACCATGCCCGTGTAGTGCATGGCGCTGATCGCGACCCCGACCCCCGCTCCGCCCAGGGCCGCGGCGCGGCGCCCGCGCGACGCGGCGAGCGCCAGCCCCGGCGCGGCGAACAGGATGGCGACGGCCAGCGAGCCGAGCGTCAGCAACGGATCGAGCGTGACGGGCGCCCTCGCCTGGAACCCCATCATGGCCACGAAATGGGTGCACCAGATCATGGTACCGGTGCCGACCGACGATAGGACGATCCACCCCGCCCTGCTCAGCCCGGCCGACGCCAGGATGCGGCCGAACAGCTGAACGGTCGCGGCGGAGCCGATCAGCGCGACCAGCACCGCCACCGCCACCAGGCGGAGGTCGTGCTCGCGCGCGATGCAGAGGGCGACGTCCATCATGCCGCCAGCGTGCCCCGGACATGGGCACTGCGTTCCAGCGCCTGACTCGCCTGGCGCGCCAGCCCGACGAGATAGGCCCGCTGATCGCGCGAGGCGGGCCGGCGCGGTCGCGTGTCGAGCACGCAAAGGGCTCCGATGTCGATGCCGTCCGCCATGGTCAGCGGCGCGCCGATGTAATAACGGATGCGGGGCTCGCCGGTGACGGACGGCAGCGCCTGGAACTGCGGGTGGGCGCGCGCGTCGCACACCTCCAGAGGCTCGCCGTGGTCCAGGGCATGATTGCAGAAACCGTTCTCGCGGGGCATGCATTGCAGCACGAGCCCGGTCGCGGCCTTGATCCACAACGACTCGTCGCGGATCAGCGTCAGGAGCGAGATCGGCGCTACAAAGGCGGCGGCCGCCTGCTGCACGAAGCGGTCGAAGTCGGCGTCGGCCGTTCGTTCGAGAACGCCCGTGCTCTGAACGGCGCGCGACCGGGTCCGCTCCCGCAGCAGTCTACCTATCATCCAGCCTATCACCCAGACCCAAGCACCTGAGTATGACCGGCGCTTGTTAAGGAGAAGTTGAGAGACGGTTCGCCTGCTGGGATGACCCACACTCGGTCATTCAGCCACCGTGGCACAGCCACCAACTTCGGCCGCTCATTCATGACGGAAGGCTGGCCACGTTATCAGCGCCTCCGGGGTCGATGTGGCTGAGGTTGCACCACCGACGGAGTTCTCAGAAGCATGAGGCCGAGACCGAGCACCCTGATACTACTCACAGCCGGCTGGCAGCGTGCAAGCGGGAAGCCGTCGATGTGCTAGCAGTGCAGGCACCGCGTGGCGATAGAACAGCAGCGGGTAAGAGAGGCGGTCAATCTCCACCATTCTCACTACCCGCCGCGCCGGCCGCACCTCGGACACGACCGATCCCCCCCGAATCTCTTGTCATGCCCCCGCGCCGCCGATGCAGCCCGATTAGGACGCGGCCGAGCAGCTGTCTTTACCGCACTTGCTATCTTGCACGCGTCGATGGAATTGGCGTTCCGTGACCGCTGAGCCGCCACCCTTCGATGCCTGCTTGATCGACCCTCGGATCAGGCTAGCGATGCGCATCTTCGAGTTCGAGCAAACAAAGGTACCGAGCCTGAACGACGTGGCGGCGCGGGTCGGCCTGTCACCCTTCCACTTCACGCGCCTGTTCGCCGCGGCTATGGGCGAGAGCCCAATCGCGTACAGCCGCCGCATCCGGCTGGAGAATTCGAACAACCAACTGATGCACGACCCCGTGCCGCTGGAACTGGTCGCCGCGTGGTTCGGCTATGCCAGCCAGGCGGCCTATACCCGCGCCTTCACCCGCCATTTCGGCCTGCCGCCGGTGCGTTACGCCGCCCAGGTGTTAGGCCGCACGCAGGCGGACTATGCCGCCAGCCAGCTGGGGCCGGCCTACGTCGCGGTACACGACGGCCTCCTGCCCGAGCCGGTCGCACTGGTACGGCGTGCCGACCGCCCGGCGCTGGCCAGGCGCTTCTACGGGCACGACCTAGCGGCGCACTGGCGTCGATTCCTGTCCGAACTGCCCGACGAACTAGTCGAGGACGCGACGTTCGCGGCCATGGCGTACGACAGCCCGCGCGTCACGCCGCCCGACCGCTGGCGCTACGACTGCGCACTCGTCTTCGAGGACGGCAAGCCCCCGCTCACGGGCTTCGACGACAGCCACGGCCTCGACCTGGTCGAGGTGCCTGGCGGCCTCCACGCCGAGGTCGCCTGCCGGGGCGGTTTCATGGACATGTGGCGCGCCACCGTCAGCCTGTTCACCGAGTGGCTGCCGGTCAACGAGGCCTATCGGACGGAAGGCGATCCGGTGGTCCAGTGGCTGCACGCCCGCCCGTCGGACGGCGCGTTTCCAGGCACGGCCACCATCCGCATCTACCCGCGCGACGACGCGCCAACGCTCAATCTGCGCCCGCTTACCCCTTTCGGTCGGCCGGCCGGGCACCGGACACTTCCCACCGCCGGATGACAACGCGCCACTGCTGCAGCGCGGGGGGGCCAATAGCTACGAAACCGGGTCGCCCATCGCGGTGGCCAATCCTTGAGGGGCTTCCCAATACGCGCGTCACGGCGCCTGGCACGGAGCATGACCGACGGACGGAGATGACGGGCCGGCGCGCCAGCGTCACTGACGGGCAGAAAAGCAATAGCGGTAAATACGAACCGCACCCACCCGTCTAAGTCGGCCAGGGGTTACTACGGGACAACGGAGGAAAAGATGCGTTTCAGGATCGCTACGCTGGCCGCTGCATGCATGGTGCTATCCGGCGCAGCACACGCTACAACTACCGTCAGCAACGCCGGCACTCGCGTCACGGTCAACGGTGCTGCGGCGACGGACGGGCAGACGCTGGGCGGCGCGGAGTTCAACGGATCGAGCGACCCCGCGCCGTTCGACATTCTGTACGGCCGCGACAGCGCCTCCAACTTCAGCGTGTCCTGGTCGCAGGCTTACACCGCCATCGCGGATCCAATCACCGCGGCGACGCTCCAGCTAGGCATCTTCGACGTGGACGGCGACGTCGCCGGGGACCAGGTCGGGTCGTTCACGCTCAACGGCATCGACCTGACCGCCGCGCTGAACGCTTCCGTGAACGCCAAGACCTTCACCGGCGACAGCAAGTACGGCATCTATGATCTGGACCTGTCGGCGGCGACCTTCACCGCGTTGGCTACCGGCAGGCTGGAGTTCGCGCTGGCGCTCTCGGGTCCGGCGCGCAACGTCCTAGGCAGCACCCGCTTCAACGCCGCCATCCTCGACTATTCGTCGCTGACGGTCACCTCGAATGCCGTAACGCCCCCGACGCCTCCGGTGCAGCCCTCGGTTCCCGAACCGGCGACCTGGGCGATGATGTTGGCGGGCTTCGGAATGGTCGGGGCGGGCGTGCGCCGTCGCCCGGCGCGGCGTCCTATCGTCGCCTGACGATCTGACGGACGGAGGGTAGGAGAAGGCAATGCCGTACAAGGGAGAGTTGCGCCTCTTCGCCGCAGACTTCGCACCGCGCGGGTGAGCAATCTGCAACGGCGGAACGACCGACGGCGTACGGGGCGATCCTTCTGCTCCGAGCATTCCCGACCTGCGCGGGCGCGTGGCGATCCACGCCGCCCCGTCTTTCCCCTTGGGTCAGGCGGGAGGTTCGGAGACGGTCGTCCTAGAGGCGACCCACCTGCCGCCGCACCGGCACGCCGCCATGTGCGCGGGCGACGGGACGGCGTCGGGTCCGGGTTCAGCCGTCTGGGCCGTGATCGCGACGGAGAATGCCGCGCCCTATTCAACCGACACCGCTGAGCGGGGCGCGATGTCGTCTGCCTGCATCGCGCCCGCGGGCGGCGGCGTACCACACGACAACATGATGCCGTTCCAGGCGCTGAACTACATCACGCCGCTGGTGTACGACGGTCAGGACGACGACGATCCTTACCTGGGCGAAGTGCGGGCGTTCGCCGGGGGCGGGCAGCTGCCGCCGGGATGGCTGGCGTGCGACGGGACGCCGCAGCAGATCAGCCGCTTCGCGGCCTTGTTCAAGCTTCTCGGCACGACCTACGGCGGCGACGGCGTCGCGACGTTCGGCATTCCCGACCTCGCCGGCAGCGCCGCGATGGGCGCGGGCGACGGGGACGGCCTGACCCCGCGACCGCTCGGCTCGTCCGGCGGCACGCCCTTCGCGGAATTGGATATCGATCAGATGCCGGCCCACGCTCATGCGCCCCTCTGCTCGGCCGACCAAGGCAATTCGACGACACCATCCCAGGCGCTGTGGGCACAAGACCCCGCCGGAAACATGCTCTACGGCGTCGACAACAACGCCGTCCTGTCGGACGGCGCGCTGACGGCGCGCTGACGGCGAGCGGACAAGGGGAGGCGCACGAGAACCGGCAGCCGTTCGTCGCGATGCGCTACATGCTGTGCGTGATGGGCATCTACCCGCCCAAGGCCGACCAGGAGCATCCGCGATGATCATCGGCGAGGTCCGGCTCTTCGCCGGCGACATCCCGGACGGCTGGCTCGCCTGCGAAGGGCAGGCGTTGTCGGTCGACGACTATCCGGGCCTCTTCCAGGCCATCAAGGTGACGTACGGCGGCAACGGCAGCGTGTTCAACCTTCCCGATCTGCGCGGCCGGACACTGATCGGCGCGTCACCGGCATACGAGCTGGGCGTATCGGGCGGCACCGTCACGGTCGGCCTCATGGAGGCGCAGATGCCCAACCATACGCATCAGGTGTCCGGCACCGCTGGAACGGGCACCCAGGCCACCCCCGTCGGAGGGGCCTGGGCCGCATCGACGGTCGTGGAGGGGTACGCGGCGGCGTCGAACGGCGACCAGATGGCAGCCGCCGCCGTCTCGATCGCGGGTAGCGGCGAAGGGCACAGCAACATGCAACCCTACCTGGCGCTGCGCTGGGCTATAGCGGGTGGTTGGATGGGGACATAGGGTAGAGGGCAATCGGGCGGAGGCATGCGGGGGTCACCTGTCCCGTCAGATCCGTATGGGCAGAAGCTGATGCGGAATTGACTACGAGACTGTGCGTGCGCGACTGAACCTCCGAAACGCGAGCGATGCGACGAAGGAGCTTTCCACTGTAAGGGGGCATGACCCAGTTGCGAACGTTCCAAGCAGCTAATGCGGTGCCGGGAAGCGGACGCTGGTTCAGGTAGCCTCTAATGAATTGGCGCTGCTATCAGCTACCGGTCGCTGCCGAACCGAGATGCGCCGCGCCTCGGTCCTACTCGGCCTTCTGCCTCACGTCGCCGAGCACGCGCGCCATGTTGAGGCGGATCGCCAAGCGCGCGAGCGGCTCCTAGTAGAGCGCGGGCTCGACGCGCAGCGTGTGGCGCGCCTCCACGCCGAGCCGGGTACGCCCGCCCGGCAGCGGCGTCAGCGTGAACGCCGTCGCGGCCGTATCGAAGTAGCCGTGCACGTGCGGCGAGCGGACGCGGCGGTAGGGGCTCATCTCCTCCATGGCGGGCGGCTGGCTCAGGACGGCAAAGGCGAGCCGGCGGCCGGGCACCCACTCGGTCACCCGCTCGCGCGCGGTGCCGGTGGAGAACTCGCCCAGCCGAACGGCACCCACGCCCTCACCCAACAGCCGGCCGCGCAGCGGGTAGGCGAGCCCGGCCGCGCCCACCAGGCCGGGACTGCCGGCGATGGCGCCGCCCCCTGTCAGGGCGGCCCACACCGCGGCCGGGGGTGCGGCAACTTCTAGGGATGCAGCGCCGGTGATCGGCAGCGCAGGCGGCACCGCGGCCTCCAGCGCGAAAAGCGCGGGCAGCAGCGCCAGGCTCGCCAGCGGTCGCACGCCGCCGTGCACGGCGCGCGCCGCCGCCCGGCCCGCAGCCCCGCCGACCAGAGCGGCCACGGCGCCGAGCGGTGCCGCCAGCAGGATGCAGACGATCCCCTCCAGCGCCAGCGCCACCAGCGCGGCCGTGCCGAGTGCTGCGGCGACCAGCACCAGCCGCACCGTGGCGCCCCAGCTCAGCAGCAGGCGTCGGTTGGCGAGGTAGCCGGTGGTCACGCCCACCAGGAAGGGCGTGGACACGAACAGGCTCCAGCCGTAGCTGCCCATCGCCAGCGCCGACACCAGCACGGCGGCGACGATGATCGCCACGCCCGCCAGCACGCCCTGGACGACGTGGGCGGTATCGACGCCCGGTGTCGGAGCGTCCACCTCCCGCCGCGCGAACCTGGGGAGCAGCGCGAGCACCGCCGCCGCCGCGACCTGCACGCCGGGCACCACGGTGACCGCGGCGACGGCGTAACCCCCGCCCGACCAGTTGGCGCGCCGGAACGACAACAGCGCCAGCGCGCCCGCCGCCGCCAGCGTCGCGGCGAACGCCATCGCCGCGTCGCCGGCGGGCAGGTCCGGGCGCATGGCCAGTCGCCGGAGCGGGAGCAGCCAGAAGCCGGCGTCCGCCACCAGCGGCGTGCCGCGCACGGCGAGCAGCAGCGCTACCGCGGCGTGCGGCACCAGCAGCAGGACCGGGGCGAGCAGCGCGTAGGCGCCCGGCCGGGTGACGCCGGCGAAGGAGGGAAACCGCACCGCTCAGGCCCTCCCCATCACGGCAGGCGGCGCCTCGTGGCCGTGCTCGGGCGCCACTCGGGTCAGCGCGCCCTCGCGGGCAAGGTGCTCGGGCAGCGCGATGTTCCAGGCCAGCCCTGCCCGCTCCAGCAGAGCCACGAACGCGTAGCCCCAGTCGCTCTGGCCCGGGTACAGCCCGATCCTGGCGGAGCCGGGGAAGGCGTGGTGGTTGTTGTGCCACGCCTCGCCCATGGTGGGGATCGCCGCCCAGGGCACGTCGTGCGCCTGCACACCCGCGTCGTTGACGATCCAGCTCTGCGGCCCCTGCCGGTGCGCCAGTTGGCCGACGAACCAGTGGCCGGTCACCGACAGGGCGACGCGCGCGCACACGCCCCACAGGACCCAGCCCATGCCGCCCGCGAGGTAGAGCAGCGCCGCAACAGGGAGCTGCTGCGCCATCCAGGTCGCCTCCAGGAAGCGGTAGAACCGGTCGCGCCCCGCCCGGCCCAGGTCGAACGTTGGCGGGTGCTTGAGCTCCAGCCGGCAGTGCATCTGCCACCAGGCATCCACCAGCGGCCGGCGGCGGTGCGCCAAGTAGGGGTGGCAGTCGGCGCGCCGCTGCGCCCAGTCGCGCAGGTCGTGCGTGCGGATCATCCACAAGGGTCCGCTCATGCCGACCAGCGTGCCGGCCCAGACCACCAGCCGCTCCAGCCAGAGCGGGCAGTCGAAGCTCCGGTGGATCAGCCGGCGGTGGAAGCCGACGCTGTGGCCCAGCAGCAGCGTGGCGCCGGTCAGGGCCATGCAGACGACCAGCGCTTCCCAGCTGAACAGGAACGACGCCGCGAGCGCACCCGCCAGCATCCCACCGTTCCACAGCGAGTGCACCGGATCCCAGCGCACGACACCTTCCACCGGGCTGCTGCCGGGCAGCTCCACCAGCGAGTTCACTCGGCAACGGTCCGGGCCGTGGTCGGAATCATCGCTCATGCCAGCCTCTAAGCCGTTAAGTCACCGCTTAACTACTCAGACGTGCCCTCGCCCTTGTCAAGCGGTTAGCTCATCCCTTAATCGCCGCCCATGCAGAAGGTGTTCGAGGCGCTGGCGTCTACCCCGCGCCGCAAGATCCTGGCCTACCTCGCACACGCGGAGCTGAGCGCGGGCGAGATCGCGTCGCGGTTCGAGATGTCTAAGCCCGCCGTGTCGCAGCACCTGTCCGTGCTGGAGAATGCGGGGCTGGTGGCCAGCGACAAGCGCGGCCAGTTCGTGTTTTACAGGCTGGTGGCCGACAACCTCGCCAACACGCTCAACGCCTACGTGCAGGAGGTCTGCCCGGTGTCGCGCCCGCTCAAGGCGGAGAGTGCCGGCCTGGCACGTAATCGGACCGGTTCCAAAGCTACCGAAGAGCAATAAGACCCACAACCCGCCGTTCAGCGGCTAGCCGAGCCAGTCAAGAAGCGAACGTTCGTTCACGTCATTGAACGGGCGGGGCTAGAGGCCCGCCATGAACCGCTTCGGCGTGGTGGCGGTGACCTGGCGGAAGGCGCAGGAGAAGGCGGCGGTGCTGGAAAAGCCGCTGTCGCGCGCGACGGTAGCGGGAGTGTCGCCGTGTGCCAGTCGCTCCATCGTCCGGACGATGCGCGCCCGCTGCCGCCACGCCTTGAGCGTCAGTCCGGTCTCTGCCGGAAACAGGCGGCTGATCGTCCGCACCGACGTGGCGGCTCGCGCGGCGAGCTCGTCGAGGCTCAGGGCGTTGCGGCGATCCGCCAGGACCAGGTCGGCGATACGGCGCCCGGCCCCGCTCGCCGGCAGTGGCAGGAAGGTCGGCGCGTCGGGCATCGCCGTGAGTTCGTGGAGCATGAGCCTCACCACCAGGTTGGCCTTGTGCGACGCAGGCGGGACGGCAATTGCCTCGTTCAGCAGCGCCCGCAGAAGTGGGGTGATCCGCAGCACAAAGGGCTGGTCCAGCCGAGCATCGATCGGATCAAGAAGCGCTTCCGGCCGGCAGTGCACGATCCAGAGCTCGGCGTCGGTGAGCACCTCGACCCGGTGCTCCGCGCCCGCCGGTATCCAGGCGGCGAGCTGCGGCGGCACCAGCCAGATGCCCCGGTCGGCGTGGACCTGCACCATGCCCGACGCCGCGAACGTCAGCTGGCCCTCCGCATGCGCGTGGAGCGGCAGGCACTCGGCTCGCTGCTTGAACACGCGATGGATGGCGAAGGATGGCTGCATGGCGTTTGGCGTCTGTGCGACGCCGATTGGCGCCACGTCGCGGACGTAGCGGGCTATCGGATGCCGCTCAACAGCTGGCGGTGACAGGAAATGGGCGAGACGATGCAGGCCGTAGTGCTGCGCGCGTACGGCACGGACGACGCCGTGCGGATCGAGACGGTGGATCGGCCCGCTCCTGGTGCCGGCGAACTGCTCGTCCGGGTCATCGCTGCGGGCGTGAACCCGATCGACTGGAAGATCCGCGACGGTGCCGGCGAGCGGCTGGGCATGACGCTCCCGATCCGGATGGGCGGCGAGCTGGTCGGGACGGTGGAGGCGGTCGGCCCCGGCGCGGAAGGCTTCGCGGTCGGCGAGGTCGTGTTCGGCATGGTCCATACCGGCGCGTTCGCCGAGTACGCGTCCGTGCCGACGACCGACTTCGTCCGCGCGCCGTCCAACCTGGACGCGGTGGCGGCGGCCGCATTGCCGCTCGCGGGCACCACGGCCTGGCAGGCGCTGTTCGGCAAGGCCAGGCTCGCCGCCGGGCAGCGGCTGCTCGTCACCAACAGCTCTGGCGGGGTGGGGTCGCTGGCGGTGCAGTTCGCGCACGCCGCCGGCGCCCACGTCACGGCGGTGGGATCGGGCCGGAACGAGGCGTTCGTCCGCGGCCTGGGGGCCGACGTGTTCATCGACTATACCGAGCACTCCTTCGAGGAGGTCGCATGCGACATGGACGTCGTGTTCGATACGCTGGGCGGCGACGCGTTCAGCCGCGCCTTCCGGTCCTTGCGACGGGGCGGCTACATGGTCACCGTGGTAGCGTTCCCGAGCGACGAGGCCGAACGGTACGGCGTCGAGGTGACACGGTCCTTCACGGTTCCCAGCGCGTCTTCCCTGACCGCGATCAGAGACCTCGCGGAAGCAGGCAAGGTCGTGCCCGCGATCGACACCGTCCTGCCCCTTACCCAGGTCAGGCAAGCGCTCGCACGCTCCGAGCAGGGGCGCGCCCGCGGCAAGATTGTGCTGCGCATGGATGATGCGGTCGAAGGGCAGAACTGATGATCCCGTGACCTCCCGGGGGTAGTAGGCCGCGGATGTCCGGGCCGGCCGCAGCGAGCGGCCCGGCCCGCCGGATCAGCCGCCGGCGGCGGTGCGCGGCCCGAAGATGATAACGGCCGCGCCGGCGAGCGATATCGCGGCGCCTAGCAGGTCCCAGCGATCAGGCCTGACGCCCTCTGCCAGCCAGAGCCACAGCACGGCGGACACGATGTAGACGCCGCCGTACGTGGCATAGGAACGGCCCGCATGGTTCGCGGCCGGCAGCGTGAGCAGGTAGGCGAAGAGGCATAAGGAGGCGGTGCCCGCGAGAGCCCATAACGGCGAGCGGCCGAGCCTCAGCCACAGCCAGAACGCGAAGCAGCCGGCGATCTCGGCCAGGGCGGCGGCGGCGAAGGCGATAGCGGTCATGCCGGGCGTATCGCGCGCGCCGCAGTGTCTTTCCAGCGCGGCAGTCCTCTCGGGCCACCATCCCGAGCTGCAAAAGCTGCATCGGAACTATTGCGGGGGAGGCATCTCCGGCCGCCTTGATCGGCCTTGCACTCTATCGTAGAACCTGGATAGCATCTGTCCAGGTTATGGAGCATCGCGATGTCTGCCACTCGCTTGGCGTTCGGCTACCTGCTCGCGACCGGGCTGGTCGTGGGCGTCTGGGCGCTGTTCCTGCCGGAGAGCTTCTACGCCGACTTTCCCGGCTTCGGCCGGTCCTGGGTGTCGGTGGACGGTCCCTACAACCGGCACCTGATCACCGACGCGGGCGCCGCCTATCTGATGATCGCCGCCCTGGCCGGGCTGGGGCTGGCGGGCCGTGCCCCGCCGCCGGCGGTCGGCTTCGCCACGCTGTTCTTCAACGTGCCGCATCTCCTCTACCATTTCGGCCATCTCGGCATGTACTCGGGCCTGGACCGTGTGCTGAACGTCGCGGCGCTGGGCATGGCGGTGCTGTGCTCGGCCTGGCTGGTACTGCCGAGGGCGGGAGCGCGGTCGTGAGAATGAGCGACGGGGTGGAGTGGGGCTTGCACTGCCTCGCCGTGCTGGCCGCGCTGCCGGACGGCGCGGCGCTGCCGGCGCGCGCCTTGGCCGAGTTCCACGGCGTGTCGGAGAGCTACCTGCTGAAGCACCTCAAGGCCTTGACCGCCGCGGGGCTACTGCAATCGGTGCCGGGTGCGCGCGGCGGCTACCGGCTGGCGCGGCCGGCGGACCGGATCAGCTTCCTGGACGCGGTGCGCGCGATCGACGGGTCCGAGCCCGCGTTCCGCTGCAAGCAGATACGCCGGTGCGGCCCCGCCGCATCCGCCGACCCCGCCCACTACCGCCTGCCCTGCGCCATACACGCCGCCATGGTGCGCGCCGAGCAGGCGTGGCGCGACGAGCTGCGGGCCACGCGCCTGTCCGACATGCTGGGCGAGCTGTCGCGCACCCTGCCCGCCGACACCAGGGCAAAGGCGGCGGCGTGGCTGGGCGAGCGGGCGCGAACGTCGTGAGTGCACCCGCGCCGGCTGCCGCGACGGTACTGCGCCATGCCGACGACGTGGACGCGCTGCTTGCGTGCTTCCCCGTCATCCGGCAGCTGCGGCCCAGCCTGCACAACGCGGACGACTGGCTGGACCGCTCCTGGCGCATGGCGGCGGACGGCTACCGCGTGCTTGCGGCTTGGCGGGAGCGGCGTGCGGTCGCGGTCGCCGGCTACCGGGTCGCGCGCAACCTGATCCACGGCCGCTTCCTGTACGTGGACGACCTCGTCACCGAGCCGGAAGAGCGCGGGAGCGGCCTGGGCGCGCGGTTGCTCGACGAGCTGGCCTCGATCGCCGCGGCGGCCGGCTGCGACCGGATGGTGCTGGACACGGCCGCCGACAACCTGGCCGCGCGCCGCTTCTTCGAGCGCGAGGGTCTGTTCGGCGTCGTGACGGGCTACGTGAAGCCGCTCGGGCGCTCTGCGTGACCGTACTTGTCACGGGCGCGGGCGGGCTCTTGGGCCGGCTGGTTGCGGACGCGCTCGCCGCCCGCGGCGTTCCCGTGCGCGGCCTGGGGCGGGGCCACGCTCCGGCCGGCTTCCCCGGCGAGTGGCGGCGGGCGGACGTGCTCACCGGCGAGGGCGTCGGGCAGGCGGCCGCAACCGTCAGCGTGGCGGTGCACTGCGCCACCGACCCGCGCCGGCCGGACGGGGAAGCCCGCATGCTGGACGCGCTGGTCGAGGCGATGCGCCCCGTCGGCGGGCACGTCGTGCTGGTCGGCGTGGCGGGCATCGAGGAGGCGGCGGCCGTGCTCCCCTACTACCAGGCCAAGCTGGCTTGCGAGGATCGGCTCGCGGCTGGCGGTCTCCCGCACACCATCTGCCGCGCCACGCAATTCTACCTGTTCCTGGACCGGGTGCTGGGTAGGCTCGGGGTGGGACCTGTGCAGCTTAGCCCGCCCATGCGGCTCCAGCCGGTTGACCCGCGCTTCGTGGCGGAGCGCCTGGTCGACCACGCCGTCGCCAGACCGCTGGGCCGCGCGCCCGATCTTCGGGGGCCCGACACGCTCGTCACCACCGACATAGTCCGCTCCTGGCTGCGCGCGCGTAGCCGCCGGCGGCTACGCTTGCCGCTTCCCCCGGTGGGTGCGCTGTCCGCCTGGAATCGCCTGCACCCCGTGAGCGGCGAGACCGGCGGGCCCGGCTGGGCAGCGTGGCTTGCCGCGACTTACCCGACCCAGCCGGGGTGCGCCTTCTAGACCCACAATCAGCCGTCCGACACCACGCGAGCACTTCTCAGCTTCAGCCATCCGTTCACGTGATGGAAGGCCCGGCTTTTCACCTCGGAGCTGGTTGCGTGAGTGGTTTGTGAGCCGCCAGGAAGGCAGCACAGCCGAGCGGACTGGTGTCCGGCTGCTCCAGCCTCTGCATCACCGCCGGCGCGCCGAGAAGCTAACTCATATCAACTAGACGATTTTCTGCTGAACCGATCTCTGCCTCACCGGTTACCCAACGGAGTATTTTGCGCGAACAGCATACGCGGCAGAATTGGGAGAGAAGCGTGAGCTACCTGCGCTACAGCGACGACGTCGAAACTCTTGAAGAAGGCGAGCAGGAGTCGATCGACGGCATCATCAAGGGGATGACGCAGGAGAGCGAGATCGTCGAGAAGCGCGAGGGCCACGCGGTTCGCGCCAGCCATGCCAAGAGCACGGCCTGCGTCGTCGGCGAGTTGACGGTTGCGAACGACCTTCCACCCGAACTGGCGCAGGGCCTGTTCGCCAGCGGCGGCACTTTCCAGGTCGCCGTCCGCTTCGCGCAGGGGCCGGGCGAGCACCTCGGCGACCGCGTCTCCACCCACCGCGGCATGGCGATCAAGGTGTTCGGGGTGGAAGGCGAGAAGCTTCCCGGCCACGATGCGCCGACCCAGGACTTCGTGTTTGCCAGCGGCCCGACCTTCCCGGCCGGCACCGCCGCGGGCTTCCTGAACCAGGCGAAAAAGATCGGCGCGACGACGCCGATGCCCGAGGGCGTGAAGAGCGCCGCCTCATCGATCGCGCGCAACATCAACAAGGTCTTGAACGCCGTCGCGGGCGGCCCGAGCCCGACGCTCGACTTCTACGGGCACCCGTACAGCCACCCGCTCGACGACTACTATTTCAGCCAGTGCCCGGTTCGTTACGGCGACTACGTCGCCAAGCTCGGCGCCTTTCCCGCCTCGACCTACCAGGACGCGCTCAACGACTGGCAGCTCGATCCGCACCAGGACGAGGACGGCTTCCGCCACGGGGCGATCGACTATTTCAACGAGCACGACGCCGTCTTCGACCTGCGCGTGCAGCTCTGGGGCAACGCGGAGACCCAGCCGATCGAGGATGCCTCGGTCGAGTGGCCCGCGCAGGACAGCCAGTATCGCACCGTCGCGACCATCCGCCTGCCGCGCCAGGCGGCCTACAGCCCGGAACGCGTCCGCTACTTCGACGAGGTGATGACGTTCCGCCCCGCGCACAGCCTGGCGGCGCATCGTCCGC
>Ga0325400_1002715_pt1 | contig 15682 bp, 8 predicted proteins | sample PopdelMetagenome_2_FD_205662 | JGI IMG/M metagenome (GOLD analysis project Ga0325400, IMG submission 205662) | Populus deltoides microbial communities from Bellville, Georgia, United States - Xylem-PdKOR-R1 | ecosystem: Host-associated > Plants > Phyllosphere > Stem > Wood/Secondary xylem... | reverse complement strand
ATTAGCTTCGGCTAACGGCATCCGAAGGGATGACCAGGACAAATCATTTATTAGCTTCGGCTAATGACATCTGAAACATAATAAAGCAATATTAGTGTTCCATTTCATTCATGAACCAAAAGAGCGTAATTCTATCATTTCTCCTTTTATAAATACCACCATTAATAATTCATCAATTACCGAGGCTTATTACAATACTCAAACCCAATCATTGATCTCAAATATTGTTGGCTGAGCTAACGTTATTCTCTGTTTAAAGCACAACAATCATAGTTTTTTTTTTGTATACTTAGTATATACAAAACCTAATATACATGAACACATCAATTTTTGAAAACTAATTCATAACTCTCAAATCCGACTGTTCTTTTAGGATGCCATTAGTTGAAGTCAATCATCTATTCATCTTGGTCATCCACTTAGGATGCTATTAGCTGAAGCTAGTCATTTATTTAACTAAAACTAATCATTTATTCATCTTGGTCATCCATTTTGGGTGTCATTAGCTCATCCTGGTCATCCACTTAGGGTGCCAATAGCTGAAGCTAATCATTTATTCATCTTGGACATCCACTTTGGATGCCATTAGCCGTAGCTAATCATTTGTTCATCCCGGTCATCCAGTTAGGATGCTATTTGTCGTAGCTAGTCATTTATTTGTCCCAGTCATCCATTCGAATGCCATTAGCCGAAGCTAATAAATGATTTATCCTGGTCATCCATTTGGATGCCATTAGCCGAAGCTAGTAATTCATTTGTCCTAGGCATCCAATCCATTTAGATGCCATTTGCCGAAGCTAATCAATCATTTTTCCCGGTCATCCATTCAGATGCCATTAACCGAAGCTAATCAATGATTTGTCCTGGTAATCCCTTCGGATGCCTTAGCATTACCAATAACACATGGGATAGTAAACGCACCTGGATCTTTTTGCTTCAAAGGCATATTCTTTTGAACAACAATAGATACAACTTCACCCATACTTACCGTTTCATGACCTTTTAGTTTAAAGCTCTCTTGGTAGTACACAACTCCTTCAAGAATTTGGCATACTTTGAAATTTGCTTGATAGCATCAAGCAAAGGAATGTTGAGTTCTATTTTCTTGAAAACCTCTAAAATATCTTTTTCTTTGTCCTCTTTCTTTGACCTAGAAGAACTCACAGGAAATGGTGGAATTGTTTTAAAACTGGAATTCATTGAGTGAGGAGTTACCTTTGGAGTGTTGGTCATTGTTTCAGTTTGTAGAGAAGGATGATGTTTCTTCTTTGTACTCAATTTGGTTTCTATCTCTTCTTCTTCCTCCATCTCAATTTGTTTCGATCTTTTCTCTTCAAGTTCTTTTCCACTTCGCAGCATTATCGCACTAACATTCTCTATTGGATTCAATGCTTGGGAGGGCAATTTTCCATTCATTTGTACATCCAATTTCCCTACACTTGAAGCTACTTACCCCATTTGCTTTTCCAAGTTGTGAATACTTGACCTTGTTTCATGTTCAAAAGACATGACATTTTGCTATAAGGTCACAGTATTAGAAGCCAAAGTTTTCATCATCTCATGAAGATCATCATTGGATGACAACCCTATAACATTGAAGTTTGTAAATGGAGGGGGTTGTCTTGCTTGATAATTCTGTTGGGATTGAAATCCATGGGGATGGAACTGTCGGCCTTGATTGCCTTGTTGAGGTGGGTTTCTATAGCACAAGTTTGGATAATCTCTCCGTCCGGGATTGTGGGTGTTGGAAAAGGGATCATATTTACGCTGGGGCTGTCCGTTGAATGCTCCATCAACTGCAGTAGCATGTTCAATGTAATCTTCTTGCATTTTTAGGCACATATCTGAAGCATGTCCTTGTAAGGAACATATGCTACAAACTTTCACCTGCTGTACATTTCCACAATCCAAAGAACGCATAAGAGAAGTAAGATCATTAACTTTATTTTCAAGGTTAGAAATACTTACCTCATTTACTCATTTGTTTGAGACGTCTCTACGAGTGCCAAACTGTTTCGAGTTAGCTGCCATATTTGAGATCAATTGGTGTACAGCATCAATGATATTACAGTCAGTAGGTATCAATCCTTTATAGAAATATTGAATGAGCAGCTGATTAGGTATTTGATGATGAGAACATTAAATGCAGAATTGTTCAAATCTTTCCCAATATTCGAAAAGTCTCTCCATGTGATTGTTGAATCCCATATATTTCTTTCCTTATGTTGGCAACTCGAGATGCTGGGAAATATTTTTTAAGAAAGATCTTCTTCATGCCATTACAAGTTCCAATGGAACCTGGGAGAATAGAGATATATCATGTCTTTGCTGCCCCTTTTAAAGAGAAATGGAAAGCTTTCAACCTGTTTTTCATCAACTCCATTCGGTTTCATGCCAATGCAAACCATATGGTACTCCTTGAGATAAGTATGAGGATCTTCTCTTACAAGACCATTGAATGTTGGTAGCAAATGTATAAAACCAGATTTGAGCTCAAAGTTTACATTATTGTCGATGTTTATGCACAATGTTGGTTTTCCACGTTAGGAGCAGCAAGCTCCTTGAGTGTTTGTTGTCGTGCAACAGTCATGGTGTTGAGGCGAGCTTCCTTTCGTAACCTGCGTAAAGTTTTTTCTATTTCGAGATCCAACTGCACTTAACTTTGATTAGTAGAACGGGTTACTGGCATAAACCTTCAAGAAAACTCAAAAGAAACAAACCACATAAGAAATGGAAATCAATACAAATTGTACGAAAATTCTATGGTAGAAAACTAAAACTGCCTAAAAACACTGAAAAACAGCAGAATTTGACCTCGATAGGGTGGGGCTAATGGTTTACCACTAGTTCTGTTCAGAACATCGGTTCCCTTCAGGAAACAAAAGGCCAGATCCTAATTCCATTAAAAATTTGTTTTAAACAGTACCGCCGAAACAAAAATTCTGGTTTTTTTCATAAAAAATAAATAACAATTACAACAAATAAAAATAACAGCACAAGAATCAACTAAAATTATTTCCCCAACAACGGCGCCAAAATTTGATGCGATGTTGTGGTCGCACAAATTAATTACCTTAGCTTAAAACACACAAGATAGTATAGAGCAAGCAAGGGGTCAATCCCACGAGGAAGGTTTAGTTAAGATTTTTATGTTATACGTTATGCAATTAGGAGGTTTTGATTTGTGATGATCTAAACTATAGAAGAAATTAAATTTATCAAGAAAACAAACCTTGATCGCAAGCACACATCCACCTACAAAAATCAGAACCGATCCTTAAAACGAAACTCCAGTTTATATTCTGAATTTTTATCTTTTCTTAACGTTGGTTAATTAACGGATTCGACGTATAACTAACCCTAACCAACAAACAATCACAATGTCCGTACTAATGATTTAATCTAATGGCAGCCTTAAAATCTAGATAAATTCATTAATCTTAACAACCAAGTTGTCTGCTTGTGTTGCTTTGATCGAATGTTCTCCCTAAGTTTAATAACATAGTTCCGCCACAATTATCAAACCTAGTTGCTTCACAAGTTTATATACGACAACTCTGATTTTGATATCAAACTTAGTAATAGATTGTTCACAATAATAATTTAGAGTCCGCTCTTAGCAATTAAAATAAACAATCATAGGAAATATGCATAGAAAAACAAGCGTACTCATTCATAATACAAACAGAAAATAAATGGAAGAATAAATCTCACAATTCTTGAAATCTGAAGGTTTTTGCGTCCTTGCAACCAAGAAAACGAGTTTAGCCTTGCATATCTACTGAACAACTACTCCAAAAGATGAAAGAAAGCATGATTTCTGGTTTGTAGAGGGGATAGTGTGTTTCTTCTCTTATGGCTGCCACCCCTCTTTCTTTTATTCTAATGCACTCTCTTTCCTTCCCTCTTGGCTCTATTAATAGCATAAACTTAGCTGCCTATTTATAAACAAATTGTAAGTAAGAAAAATCAAAGTTCAAGTGTGAACATCAATAGATGGTGGTAGTGTGAAGGCGGCTGGCGGCTGGCGGCTGGCGGCTGGTAACTAGCAGCTGGTTTGTGGTTGGTGGCTACCTTCCTTGACCTTCTGGATTGATTTACTAGAGGAGCTAAATTGCTGAAATAAAACTTGGATGTCGGTTTGGATGCTTCGGGATGTAATTTAGATTCGTTTCTTCACGAAACCTGTTTGCTGGCAGAATTCAGTTGTCATTTTTGAAAACTCATATCTCCCTCATATGACATCGTTTTTTTAAAAAAAAAAATTAGAGTGTTTATAGGCCTTTAAGTCAGGAATCCAAAACAATTGAGTTTGCATCAATTGGATGTCTACAGCTCCAGATATTCAATTTGGAATGGACAAAGGTCAACATTGGCAGAATGCGAGATTTGACTTTGAAGGATGTGATTTCCATGCTCTGTCTTTTTATTTTTCTTGACTTGGATTTCCAAAAAGATATGGATGTTAGCTTTCTAATGCCACTGGAATCACTTCGTTTCGACTTTTAGAGCTCACGCTCTGCACAAAACATCGACTGAGGGTCAAATCTGTCAATTACCTACAATTTACTCCTTTTTTGCATCTTTCATCTAAAGGTGCCTTCAAAACATAAAACAAAGAATATCAAGGCATTTTATATAAATAACATAGGCAAAACACTAGTTAAGTATGGGTGAAACTATCGAATAATATAGTTGCATCAGAGTTCTATATGAACAGACGTGTTAATCACTCAATTAGTCGTCCGACCCCTTTTGTAGAGACTAGTAACAAAAAATTAAAATGGAACACATATGTGAATGTGCGAACAAGTTGATATGATGTGTATGAATATACATATGAGGTATTCATTTTATAAGGATGTCATATTGTGAAATTACATGAGATCGGGATAACGAAAGTACTAATTGTGTAACTTGTTGTTTGGCACTCTTGTATGAACTCGTGATGTTAGCAAGACTAGAATAGGAATGTGAATTTGTGAGTATGTCAATATGATGTAATATAAACCTACGAGAATGAAAAAATAATAATATGGGCACTTGTATTGAGAATCCATTTTATGGGAACATTGATTGACATTAATCCTACATGGATTGTGCCTTGTTAATGAATGAAATGCAATTATAAATCTGTAAAATGATATGGTAAAAAACATCTAAAACCGGACAAAAAAAAAAAACTCCATCGATTTTGGCCTTGAAAAAAGTTGGTTTGTTACATTTGGTATTAGAGCACCTGTTTAGTATCCTCATGATCGAAGAGAATAAAGTTGCGATCTATTCCAAGATGGTAAACACTCGACAAGGGACACGAACCGAGCCACCCTCCACAGAAAGGACGAGTAGAGACCAAAATGCCCAAGATTTGCTAGACAAAGATCCCTTGTATGATATGGTTTCTTTTGCCCCAATGAGATCATTTGAAACCTTGCGAGAAAGAATCACAAAAGTAGGTGAAGACCGAATACTTAATTTAATGGAGGAAATACCCATATCATAGATGGGGCAGCAAGGAAGTGCAAAGGCACAACCATCTACCATACCAACAAGGGTTCCCTTGCCTTATGTAGACCTAGGACTCCTAGTCTAGATAGTTCAAACAGTGATGGAAGACATGATTAGTTGAGTAAGGACAAGGCTAGATAGACAACTTTACAACAACAAAAACTGGTATGTTCCAAATACCGAAGGTTTTATAGTTAGTATTGATGCCTCGAAGAAAGGACTTGGGTGTGATAGATGTAAATAGGGGAGTGATCGCTTATGTTTTAAGACAGTTAAAGACTCAAGTAGAAAATTACTTGATACACGATCTGGAGCCCTCAGCAAATCTGAAGGCACTATCAATACGAGTTCGTTTAATTTCAATGACAAAATTTATATTAGAAGGGTAGAATGTAAACACCCAAAAAACATAGAGAAGTAAAGTCAGAACGACTCCACCATCGCTACCGAATTCTAAATCGACAACGATAAAGTTTTTGGCTGCCGATTTCTGAATCGGCATCAGCAAAGTTTTTGGCTGTCGATTTTTGAATCGGCAGCGACACAGTCATTAACTGCCGATTTCTGTATTGGCAGCGACGCGGTTTTCACTACCGATTTCTAACTCAGTTTTCACTACCAATTTCTGATTCGACAGCGACAGTTTTCACTGCCGATTTCTAAATTGGCAGCAACTAAGTCTAATTAAAAGTTTAGGAAACAAACCATACTATCTTAAGGAGCTAAAAGGGAGGGGTAAAACCGGTATTGGATAGACCAAAACAGGGACAAGAACACCCCTAAGCCAACCCCAAACACCCCACCTCAGTTTTTGTGAAGTATAAATGCAAAGAGAGAGAGAGAGAGAGAAAGTGACCTTTCATCTTCCCAAAGTCTGCCTGCAGCAGCTACATGTCTCTTTTCCTCCTTCCCAACAAAAATTCAAACCAAAACCAGCAAAGAATACCTCTTGAACATGTGAGAGAGTTGAGATCGTGAATGAAGGTTGAGCAAGTGCTTAAGGGGAAGGAAAGGGGGCTAAAACGTGGGAAGAAACTGACATAAAAAAAAAAAGAACCAAAAGAGGAGGAAGAAGGGAAAAAACAGGAGAAATAAGAAGGGGAAATACTACCAAACTATCTAGACCTACTTAGAGTTGAAAGGTATGGGTCATGTAGTCTCCCTTTACCCCCTTGTTCTTCAAACCCAGAACTGAAAATGATGAAGGATCCCTAAGAAAAATTGACCTAAACCCCTTAGGCTAATTGTAAAGGAAACTAAAAACAACTAAAAGAACAACAATGACAAAATGAGACCAATTTTGAGAGCATCTAACTAAGGATAATGAATAAAATGGAAAGAATAAAACTTGGTAGAGGGTCGGCCACAGTAATGGGACTGGCCGGCATGCATTGTGTAAGAAGATGCATGTGTGTTCATGTTAAAATCATGTGACTTGGCTGGGATTTGATGACAGATGTGTGTTGGAATTGAAAATGCATGTGTTCATGTTAAAATCATGAAACTTGGAGGGATTTGATGGTATATATTATGCTGGAATTGAGAGTGCATGTATGTGTTCATGTTAAAACCATGTAACTCTGCTAGGATTTGATGATATACTATGTGTTGGCATTGAGAATGCATGTGTGTGTTCATGTTAAAACCATGTAACCTTGTTGGGATTTGATGATATATTATGTGCTGGAATTGAAAATGCATGTGTATTCTACAGCGAATTTCAAATTCACTGTCGAAATTGAGTTGGTTGCAGCGAATGTTAATTCACCGCCGAATTGTGTGTCCTGCAGCGAAGATGGGATTCGCTGCTGAAGTTGTATTGTCTGCAGCGAATTTGTAATTCGCTGCCGAAATTGAGTTGGTTGCAGCGAATTAACATTCGCTGTCGAATTGTGTCCTGCAGCGAAGTTGGGATTCGCTGCCGAAGTTGTATTGTATTTTTTCTAATTCACTTGGTGTAATGAATCCTCTATTGATTACTTAAATATATTTATATAGTTCATATATATATACCTAATATCTACTCATTTGTTACCCTTGATTAGGATAACATGTAGCAGATCAAAACATAATTCACTATATAAGATAGCTTAATGATCTCAAATCTAAGGATCACTTATACAACCGTCATGTGAGCCTTTTCATAGACACATGTGAACTCACCATATGAAATTCTTATGTGAGTCAATTCAATGTATAATTGTGTATGTCATCCGACAAACACATACATTTTAGTTCTAGGTATCCCCCGTACCTCAACTTATGAGAACAACTGCTTCTTTTCATATAAAAAAAACCATAATATATATTAGCCTCAACAGCTCTAATTAATGTCTAGTTCTAATACAACATTGACCATGAATATTTAGAAATAATGTTTTGATCTAATAGAAATCTCATAATTATAACAACTTCATAATTTCCTTTGCAAAACATTTTTGTTTCAAGAACTTTATTTTTACTTTAGATTCATTAATTAAACATATAATAAATATTAAAAATAAATAAACTTTTATTAATAAATTAAATATATTTACATGAACAAAATCAATGTAATGTATAACAAATTGATTGATTGACTAAAGACATGTACACAAATAAACCTCCCATTATTCTGATCTCTCCTAACAGGTCACCTTGGAACTTACAGACCAAGCTCTAAAGAAATGAACACCACAAACACAGGATCAGATAACAGACAAGCGCCCTCTTTAAGGAAAGAACAAGACATCGACATAAATTACCAAACTCTTTCTGTATTGCAAGCTTACCGCATGTGATAATCCTAAGAAAACTTTCTATATCGTGTTATTTATGGAACCACGAATTCCATAGTGATCATAGAACTTTCTTTCATAATTTTCTATAAATGACTGAATGCATAGAATCTAATAATTGTCACATGAAACATCATCCAACGAAGTTCCACATTGTTTTCAAGTCATAGATTGTATGGTTGATTGACAAGACCCACCTCCAAAAACAGCAAACATGTCTCACGTACAATCAACTCCATCTGGGAAATGTAGCAGTTAAGTTACCAAGGTATTCTAAATTCCTCACAGATACATTACTTGATGTGCATAAAGTTGAAGCTTGTTATAAAGGAAAAAGAAAAGGACTCAGTGACAGCCTCATTGACCTTTTTGAACCCGTCTGACCAGCTTCACATTTTAACCACACACTAGCTTGTCAATTCCTCTACCATAATTGACAACAGTCTTTTGTGATATGTATTTCAGAATTAACAAAATGATCTCACTAACATCTTCTAACCTTTGCGTTGTATGATAGACTAAATTGTTCTGAAAACCATCAAAGTTTATTGTTTTGGTTGGTAACCAAATGAGTGTAGAAACCAGTTATCCTCTGATTGAATACTTTTAGTACAGAAAGTTAAAATTGAGTTTAGCTGAAAAGATCGCAAACTATCCCAGAAAAAATTACCAATAGAAAGCGGATTCTAACAAATCAAGAACACTGGTTTCTCCTAAGTTACACTGACGCAAGATAAGCCCATGCATGTTACGTTTAAGGGCTAGTTTAACATCATCCAAACAAGTTTAGAAAGCAGCAATGACATGGGCATACATCAACACGGAACGGAGGCCTCCATTTTGATATAACCAAATATTTTTAAGATGATTAAAAAAGCACTCATAGTTTCATACTTGACAACGATGCAGACAACAAGTCCCCGGTTTTTTTCTTTGAATTATGTGCCTGCAGGAACCAAATATTCCAGTCAGATTGCGTTAAACCCAATTAAAGCACTCTCAATTCTCATCCCGCTCAACACCCTCAATTTGTCTTAACAACGTAATGCCAGCTTAATGTACAAAAAATGAGCCCAATAAGCTCAAGCAAAGATACAACCTGGATAAAGAATCTTAATTTTAGCACTAGCACTAGACTCTTCAATTTCTAATTAATACCTTGATCAAATTTATATACTAAGTAAGCATTAACTCGCCACGTCAAACCCAAACTAAACTTGTAATTCTTTAACTGCAAAAACTTTTTTCAGCAATTTTCAGTATTACATCCATTGGAATTTTAAATTCCAATTTCAAAAAGATAAATCCAATTGAATTAAACGCTTCATTATTCATTCACGAAATCATAAGAGAAATTAAACATTTCCAGAATGAAGAAGAAAAATTCAATTCAACAGCTGAAAGGGGGGGGGGGGAATACTCACTAGAGAAACAATAAAAGCTAGTATTAGAGGCCGGGAGAGGTGCAGCAGAGTGTACCCTGAGAGAGCGCTCGGAAATTCCTGGATGTGGTACTTAAGCATGATGTCATCCACGACGCCGCCGCCGCGCTGTGTAGTGGCAGCAGCGACTGAACGCATCCCAACTCACATGGTGCCCTACGGACACACAAAATCAATGAGTTAATAAATTTAAAACACACCCTATAATACATACATAAAGTGATAGATATATACGTGTATCCGTAAGAGTGAGTTAACCTGGAAAAGGAGAATCGAGAGGAGGTTGGTGGTTTGGATGGGAGAAGGATGTGAGAAGCGGTGGCAGATCTGGTGGGGGTGGAGGGAGATTTAGGAGCCTTAGATGATCTGATGGCTGATATGATGGACGATAGAGATGATTTGGAGATAAATTTCCTGCAAGATGAAGAGGAGGAGGCCATTGAATTAATGGAATGAAAATGAAAGTAAGCCTGCCTTTTGAGGGTTTACTTAGGGTTTATGAGAGAAACGGCCAACTACAAGACCAGAACTGGAGAAGGATTGCTTGGGTAAGGCCGGGCTGGACGAGGCTTGGCTTTGCTTTGCTTGGGTTAGTTGAGGTTGCATCTAATATTAATTAATTATGAAATACACATTCCCAATGTTTTTCTTTCAAGACCTAAAAATAAAAATATTTTTGGTAACTGAAAATTATTGCAGTTTACAGTTTTACTTTCCAGCTAATTACATACCGGGATAGATAAAAGGGAATGTTCTCTTCTTGATTTTGAATTTTGGAATCAACTTTAAAACGAATTTAATTAGAATGAATGCATTTGAGAATTCTCCTTAAAAAATAGATTTAATCCCAATTAATATATAAATTTATATATTTATAAGGTCTTAGATATTTATTATCTAATTATTATTTAATAAAAAATAATACATATATACAAACACTTTTCAATAAAATTCGAATAAATTTAATAATATTTAATCCTTACTCATTTAACTCATTATTTATATACTAAAATAACTATATTAAAAATACTTTAAATGAGATAATATACATATAATAATTTCGGATTGGATTAATTTACCTATCCTATTCTCCTGGATCTTTCATACAAAAACATAACCACGTACAGATTTTATGAAAGAGTGGCTGATGAAATGAAAACATTCATACACTTACACCATGTATTGTATTTGATTTTATACTATGTATTGTATTTGATTGTCAAGAACAAATATTAAAAACATAACAATAAATATAGCATCAACAAATGTTAATATCTTTAGCAAATGCATCATAACCTTTTGCATCAAGAAAATCATTTAAGAAATTGATCTTGTCTTCAATTCCACCCATTCAAATTGTACTTGATTTATAGATTACACCTCATGGTGCTAAACCTCTGGACATACATAATTGTATTGTGTGTGTGTTTGTGTGTATTAGTTAATGGATTGACTAAGATGGGACTCAAACCTATAATCACCCTTTACAAGCATTAAGAGCATGGTATGATAGATTAAAATCTTTTCTTGTTGATAATGGTTTCAATATTGGCAAAATTGACACCATCTTTTTCACAAAGAAAACAGGTAAGATATCTTGCTTGTAAAAATATATGTTGATGATATTATATTCGATGGTACTAACAAAACTCTTTGTAAGGAATTTACAAAATGCATGTAAGAAGAATTCAGAATGAGTATGATAGGAAAATTGAACTTCTTTCTTGAATTGCAAATCAAGCAAACAAGAGATGTCATCAACCAAAACATGTACATCAAGGATTTACTAAAGAGATTTGGGATGGTACATGTCAAAGAAGCCGACACGCCTATATGAACATCAAAGTTTAATATGGATGAAAATGTTAAGAATGTAGACACCATCAAATATTGAGGTATAATTGGCTCACTTTTGTATGTAGCAGCTGCAAGTAGACCCGATATTATGTTTTGTATTTGTTTATGTGCACGTTTTCAAGCATGTCCTAAAGAATCTCATATAACTATTAATAAACATATTTTTAGATATTTGCATGGTATAATTAACTTAGATAGTATTCAAAATGAAGCGAGTTGAGTTTGATTAGCTATTCGAATGCTAATTTTACTGAGTGTAAGGTTAATAGAAAAAATACTAGTGGAACATGTTATTTTCTAGGATCATCACTAGTATCTTGGTCAAGTAAGAAACAAAACTCGATAGCCCTATCAACAACTGAAGCAGAATATATAGAAGTTGGTAGTTGTTGTGCACAAAACTTACGGATGAAAACAAACCTTAAAATACTTTGGACTTAATTTTGATTATATACCTATTAAGTGTGATAACACTAATGCACTAAGTCTGTTTAAGAATCCTATAGAACACTCACGTACAAAACATATTGAAGCAAAACATCACTTCCTAAGAGATCACATGATGAATGGTGATATTGTTCTTGAGTTTGTAAACACAAAACATCAACTAGCAGATATTTTTATAAATCTTTAAGTAAGGATCACTTTTGCGAAATAAAAAGGAATTTAGGCTTTATTCAAGCTAATGACATTTGAGGTTTTATCTTTGTGTGTATATTTTTTTTAGAAATAAGTTAGACATAATTGAGTGATAAAATATATACCTCTTAGCGTGAAAAATTTGTTTTGCTACAAAAATCATTGCCAATGCAACTTTGGGATAAATCGGTCAATTGGTTTGTCATACCAATGAAACCGATTGAAACAAAGAAACAAAGTATTTGCTACTATATGAATAGTAACATTTTGAGGTTTTAGATATGTTCTATTTTTTGATCTATAAGTTGAACAAAAAGGTATATTTGGACTCATAAAATATATCTAAAAGAGAAAATACAGAAAAATCTGAATTTTGTGTGAATCGGTCGATCAATTCACACAAGTAGATCAACCGACCAACTAGTTAAGACAAAGCACAGATAGTTGGCTACTCCAAAAATTTTAGTTTTTAACCCCTTGATTTCCTTGGGTTTTGGACATAATTCCTACACAAAAAGGATCCCTTTTAAATGTATAAGAAGGATCAAAGAAAAAATTGGAAAATTTCAAGCTTGAGGTTGAACCGGTCTATTAGTTTAATTAACTCAAGGCAATTGGTAGACCAGTTTGCATGACAATATAAATATTGTTGTTCTTTTCCAGCAGCTCATAAATCTTCAAATCAATTTTGAAAACCGTAACTCGAAACCCTCTCTACAAATCTCTCAAATTTCAACAACACCTAACCTTCTTCAAGTTTCAAAGGGTATGGCACCTACGAACCATTCCTAGGATGTTGAATCAATGAGAAAACAAGCCAATGATCCTCCTTCTCTTCCAAGTGATAATGTGGAAAGGTATATGACTATTTTATAAAATAGAGTTGTTGCTATTGAAAGATGCATATGAGATGATTTAAATGAATTTGGGATAGAATCATTGATTGATGAAATGGGTTGGAGTATGATTTATAATATGAAAAAAAAACTTATATACTAGTAGTTTTCAAAATAAGAGTATATAGTTTAATTGTGTTATATTAGCCAATATTTTGGATATTAGTAATGATGGTTGTCATGTTGTTAAGATGAAGATTATCCCTATTATTGATGGATTTGTGTATGATGATATGGTCATAATGCACACTAGTAGACATGATTTTGCACCGGATGCTAAAAATTAAAAGTCAAGACTTGATGTTTAGGCCTAGATTGCTACATAAGATCATAACACATAATATCTTGCCCAAAAAAAAAAAAGCATTATGAGGATGTTATTTTTATAGATATGTGCTTGATTGACTACATGATTAGAAGAAGGCCTATAAACTTGCCATACATAATGATAAAGAATATGTTTATGGCATATGATCAAAACTAAAAGTCATTACCCTATGATTAATGTTTAACCACCATTTTTTAGCATTTTGATATTGTGCCAATAAGTATGGATAGGACATCGTGTTCTGAGGATTTATATATAAACCATAAAATCCTCACTAAAATGAAATTTGTATTAATCGAGGAAGGTGCTTGGGTCACCAGGTGGAAGCTCATGGTGAGGAAGACCACGATGAAAAAGAAGAATTGCATGTTAGTAGTGATAATGAGTTTGCTGATATGTTTGAGACACCACCTTTAACTTCCTCCTCTAAAGTTGTTGGTACTAGTTCATAGAGATCTAGGATGGAAGATCGCATAACAGATGGATGTGAGCTATCTTCGAGACTCTCAAGTGCATATCATAACTAATCAAGAGCATATGGCCAACAACTTATACGATATAAAAACCATAATGGTAAATCTACTTTCTCGATATCCACCACCCTAAAAAATTGTACCAAAAGCATTTTCCCATTTTCATGATTTTATCTTTTCATGTTTTTGTATTTTCTTTCAATAATTACAACGTATATTACATTTTGAACATTATGGCATGTTTTTATATTCAATTTCCCTATGTTTTTATGCTTTCCTATTACTTTTCGTTGATGACAAAGAAAAGATTTAGAGAAAAAAGAGAATAGATATAAAATAATTCATATTGGTTATATCAATTAGGGGGAGAAACACACACACACATGTATATATATAGATTCTTGATAATTGTTAAAGTCTCCAAGAGGAACTATATTGCAAAATATAAGGGGATATTTTTTTTATATCTATACTTGTCAATTAATTGTCATCATAAAAAAGTAGAAAATTGTTGACCTTTAGGTCACATATTAATATTTATATATTTTGATGATAACAATTAAATAAATATAGACAAATGATATGCTTGGTTAAGAATAAGTATAAACAGGTTTTATATGAATATGACATTAACAAGCATGAAAAATTAAATGAAGAAATCAATCAACAAATCCAAGACACAAAACAAGTAAAGACTTAGTTCTTAAGGATTCATTTTAGTGTAAATTATATAAATCTTTATACCTTGATAACACAAATTAAAATGAATTCACACACTTCACATTGCATGCATTATAGGATTGAAAATGGCATTAAGTCGGCTCAAGATTCACTAGGTTTAAATTTGCCAAATTTGAATTTTAAAGTTGAACCGGTCAACCGCTTGGCTATATCAAGTGAACCGATCGACCGCTTGTTCATCCGGGATGAACACCTAGAAATCTGCAGGAACCGATCGACCGATTGACTTGACCAATCTGAATCAGTCGACCGTTTCATCTATCAAATGAACATTAAAAGCTATAAAACAACTAGATTATGCTAGTGTGTCTGTATATATTTGTCTAATTGCAAAATTAAATATAGAATTTTAATATATATTCTGTTATAATTTATAATTTAATTTTAAAAGGATTAAAATTTAGAATAAATAAATGGGGGTTTGATTTTTTTATCGAGGATGCAATTCAATAATGTACAGAAGAATTAAGGGCAATAATTAATATTTGTTTTGAATATGAAACAAATCACATAATATTTAGTCAATCCTTCTTGATTTTAAACTTAATCAAAATTTGAATTTAAAGAAAAGGATAGAATGTTTAAGACTTTGAATTCCATATCATTTAGGATTACTGTATTATATAAACAGATCCTACTGCACTATTAAAGAGGGGGGAATAAAAAAATCAGAAATCTCTTGACTGAGCGGAGTTCCTCCAAGTTAAATAAATGTACAGGGCTAATTAATTTTCTGATTCTGGGACACAACCGATCCAGTTCCTCCCCACAACCCTTCCTTTCCGATTGCCATACACATCATCACAAATACAAACACCACGCCAGCATCCTCATCCTCTTCACTTCCAGCCATCGCGATTTCCATAGCCACCATTTTCTCCATTTTTTCAGCCCGAAATCAGCCCCAAAACACCAGCCTCAGCCGTCCACTTCATCTACTCCTCACAGCAGCTCCAATCGTGGTCAACGCCCATTCTCTCAGCAACGATAGGGCCTTCTCCACCAATACAGCAACCGTGAC
>Ga0325400_1002714_pt1 | contig 15685 bp, 13 predicted proteins | sample PopdelMetagenome_2_FD_205662 | JGI IMG/M metagenome (GOLD analysis project Ga0325400, IMG submission 205662) | Populus deltoides microbial communities from Bellville, Georgia, United States - Xylem-PdKOR-R1 | ecosystem: Host-associated > Plants > Phyllosphere > Stem > Wood/Secondary xylem... | reverse complement strand
TAAAAAAATAAGGATACGAGAGTTGAATACATCATCTTGAGGCTATGAGTAGAAAAGGACAATAAGTTGTCGAAAAAGAGAGTGAAATATATTGTTATAGCCCCTAAAGCTAGCTTATGATGAACTTCCACATTAAAGATCAAAAGAAAAAAACTTACCGTGAAGGGGAAAAATATTGCTAAATTAAATGGCAAATACTTTATATGCAATAAGACAAGGCACCTAGATAAGGTATGTAAAAATAGGACTCAAGAAAGTAGCCCAAAAAAAAAATGATTGTTGAAGTCAATATTAATAGGATTGATTACCTCACCAGTAAAATTTCATAAATGAACATGTTTGTTGTTGTTTTCGAAGTCAACCAAACAAAAAATCTTAAGTAGTGGTCGGTTGATACTAATGCAACAAGACATATATGCACCAAGAAAAAAATGCTCTCCACTTACAAAGAAATGAATGGTGAACACTAAGGTATTAGGTATTAGGAAAGTCTTATTAAAGATGACTTATAAAAAAAAAAAGTAACACTAAACTATATGCTTTATGTTGCTCACATTAGGATGAATTTAATGTTTGGCTCATTATTGAGTAAAAATGATTCTAAGTTGATCTTTAAGAGTGATAAATTTGTACTCTTTAAGAATAAAGTGTGCATATGAGAGGGGTATCTTAATGATGACCTCTTGAAAGTAAAAGGTATGATTAATGTAACCATAGATGAGAAGAAAAGTAATTATAATACATATTTTTCTTATATACTAGCTTGAGTCTTATAATTAATTAATGGCATGGTATGTTATGTCATGTGAATTATAATTTTATATAAAGGTTAATAAATCCTTATTTATTACCAAGTATGATTTTTAATAAAAATCATGAGTGTGAGGTTTTGTAGAATCAAAATTTATAAAAAGAATTCTTTTTATTCAATTGTAAGAAGTAGTGAACCTTTAGGTTTAATTCATTCGGGTATTGATGATTTAAAGTTTATGCAAACTAAAAGAGAAAAAAGTATTACATTACTTTTATATATGATTACAAAGGTATTGTTATACATTTTTTTTTTTATTAAAAATGATAAGAAAATAAAGGTAATAAAAGTGATAAGGGCCTAAATTTGGTGAATTCTATTTATAAAATGATATTATCTACCAAACTACCGCTCCTTATTCATGTCGCATCTCAGTGGAAGTCAATCTTGGAACTAAAAAGTATCATGAAAAAATTGGAGTCGCCACCTAATAATTAAAGAAAATTAAAAATGTTAAAAAGTACACTAGTTTCAGATATTCAGGTAAAGAGTTAGTTATGCTTAATGAAAAAACGAGTCATCCTTAAAGCATCTTTTCTTACGAAATATTATATTTACTATGTATTTTCTCTTACATTTATCTTTTTTTATTGCCCTTAATTATCCTCATTTTTTAGTTTATATTTTTATTTTAAATTTCTTATTATTTTATGAAAAAATTAACGTCAGGTTTGAGACACTTTAAAAAATAAAATCAATATCTTAACATCAATTTGCTTATGAATTGATATTCTACACTTTGTTCACCATGCATATTAACGGGTTATCTCTGCATATGCATGATTGCCCCAGCAGCAAAAAAATGAATAAACCATGTTGCTAAGGGTGAAATAATTTTTGGGAAGCAAATTATTATTATTATTATTATTATTATTATTATTATTATTATTATTATTATTATTTTGAGAATACTGTAACTTCTTTTAACACACACACAAAAAAGAAAAAAAAAAAGCTTCAATGATATGGACCTATATATTATTTAACTTCACCACCCTCCTAACAAATATATATACAAATAAAGAAATGAAATCAAAGTAATTTCGATCAAGTTCGCTGAATGAAAGCAATGTACAATGACTTGCATGGACCTGACGTTCAAAGACGAACTGTAGCAGTAGGAAAAAACTTATGATGCTGGCGGTCTTTCTTTATTTCTTCCTGTCACCAACCTCTTCTAATTCACTCTTTGACTTTGACTTCCCTTCTTTCTTTTTTTGTTTTTCTGCCGTCTTTTCTTCTTCTTCTTTTCTCCCCCTTCTTCTGTATCCCAAGGTTCCTTTCATGGGAAAATTTCAATCCTTTTAATAAAGGAAACCAATACCGACTTAACAAGGATTGGATATTTGAATATTGTCTTCATGAATCTGGATCGTAAACTAGCTTGGACGCTAGCTACCAACCCTCTTTCGCTTGATTTATGGGGACAGAATCAAGGGTCAAAAGCTGAACCTTAAATAAGAAAGGAAAGCCTGAGTTTATGGTCCGGAGGAGATGCTAACTGAGTTGTCATTTTTTACTCAAAATTTGTAATTGACTATGGAATCTAAATCCTGATTTCTTGCACCACGAATGTAGCCAAGTTATTAGAGATCACGTTTCTTTTGTTTTTACGACACCACGAGATCAATTAGGATTATAATTAAGCCCTAATTGTGTAAGAAAACATGTCACTCTGTCTTGTCTAAAAATCTACAAAACCTATTAACAGAACAACATTGTTTCATTCATATCTCCATCCCTTGCTTTTTACTTTTTCTATCAAAATACATTGTTTTATTTAATGTGATACTATGTTTTTTTCAACTTAGAAATAGAGTTTTTTTAATTGAATTGGGTTAAACTTCATAATTGTTCTCCTATTATGGTGCTTTTTGCTCCTTGGAACCCGGACTTCCAATTTAATTTAATTTTTGGGTCAATTTTCATCCTTTTTTTTTAATTTTTTTTAATTTCACTGTTGATTAACATACAATACGCAATTTAATTTAATTTTTGGGTCAATTTTCATCCTTTTTTTTTAATTTTTTTTAATTTCACCGTTGATTAACATACAATACGCCTTTGATTTTTCCATTACTTCCATTCCAATCTTGGTTTTTCAATTCTTCATCTTTAGGCTAATTTGACTTCTTATTTCAATTTTCTTTTTCAATTAAGTTCTCAATTAATTTCGAACTTGATTATTTGTTTCAAAATTATCTTTGAACTTCTAATTTCTTTCAGTTTTAGCAAAATTAAATCAATTTATGCCTTTTTTTTAAAAAATTTTCTCGTTAATTCAAAACTCAATTATAGCCTAAAAATTCTTCAAACTTTATTTTTTCCTATGATTCTCAATTATGGGTCCAATTTCAACCTCTTTAAATTTTCTATGTATGTTTTCTACTTTTTTGAAATATATAAAAAAACAATGAGGATCCAAAATTCGGTACAAAAATTCACATCATTAAAATGGCATAGCCGCATGTAAAAAATAAACTTTAAAATAAATTATGAAAATAAATAATTGGCATGGTTATAACGTCCTTTTTTATCAAAAAAATTTGTAATACCCATTTTTATTTATTAGAATATGTTTGGTAGGAGGTTAATATGATGTAAAATTTACTCTTGTAAAATTTAAGTTAGTTTAGTGTTATTTTCAAGTAAGGTGAATTTTGAATGATTTCCCCCATTCCCTATTTTTGATAAAATTTAACCTCTAGAGCAATTTCTTTTTTGTCTCTCACTTATTTTTTTTTTCTTGAGATTCACATAAAATATTATTTTATTCCTCTCTCACCAATCATGAATAATAATTTGATTATTTTTTCTATTTTTATTAATATTAATCCTTGAATTTATTATCTTATTAAACATCATTAAAAAACAAATTTTACACCTTTATCTTTGTAATAATTGTTCATCTAATAATTCATCCTCATTTTTAACCTCCAACAAGGCATAGCCAAGTATAGAATATAACTATTTTTCATTTAATTTTACATATATTTATAACTTCATCTATGTTATTTTTTCTGAAATTCGTTATTCTTTTAATAAATTTAAAAAGAGAAAAGAAACATATAATATGAAAAAAATATTCTTAAAATAAAAAGATATTAAAATGAATATGTTCAAGCACTAATAAATAAATAAATAATTTTTAAAATCAGAAGGATCAATTTATAATTTAACTCAACTTTGAATAAAAAGTATCCCTACCAGAAAAAATAAAAAATAAAAAAATCCCACCCTATCTGCCACCAAAGCCACCCAGACACCACCCTCCTTCAGCGTGAAGAAAAATTAGGTAATGACAGCATATAAGTCAGATAACGCCCACCATTCGGTCTTGACCTGTTCTGTTCTGGTCGCACATTCATTTCACTTTTTACCCTCAAATTCCCCCATTTATTCTAATGCAGCCACCCATAGTTTAGGAGGTATGAAGACTTCTTAAGGGATGAAAATGACATTTCACGCCCTGGAAGAAACTAGTTACCCCAACCAGGAGCATTCTTTTGCTTTTCAATTTATACACGTGCACGCACACCAACTAGGAAAAACCAAACCCCAATACCCCCACTTTTCCTCTCTCATTTAGCCCTATCCAACCAGGTTCCGACACGTCACAAAAATGATGCAGGAGGTGACGTCATCTTCCCCCGTCCATCCCCTGTCTCACCTTATCCACAAACACTCACATCCACGTGGCAACATCATGAAAGATCTTCTAGTCTCACGTGGGTATATTCAGCGACTCCCTGGACCACACTACACACACACAAAGGCCACATCATGTTTCCTACTTTTTTTTTTTACCATTTCTCTTTTTTCGGAAGAGATTTGGGATCGAAGCCTATTCCTATCTTATCCACTGCCTTTTTTTTCTACTTTATATATCCTTCACTAATTATTATTATTATTATTATTATTATTATTATTATTATATTCCATTCGTTACTAGGTTTTGACATTTTTAAACTCCTATTCAAATGCATTTTTTACTATGTTAATTAATTTTTAAATTACCAAACTCTAGATAACAGGAAATTATTAAATTAAATATATATATACTTATTTATGAATCTGCTTGTGAAGAGATAAAATTGCATATATTTATTTCTATAATAAATATTATCATGCCTTAAAATGATGACTTGGAAGGTTAATAAGCATGAATCCACAATCTTGGAGGAAAAAAATTTAAAACTAATCAAAAAATAAATTTGATTAAAAATCAAATGATAAAACATCATTTATCATTTTTGGTTTAATGTGCAATTCGTCGGGTCACATAACAAGAGAAATCCATGATTTTTTTTTCCGATCAACACGAGCTTCCCACGTTTAAAGCAAACTCACCTTGTTGTTGCTCGTTTTCACCACAACTTTGAGGAATAGATCCTAAGTTCCTCAAGTACCGGACTTCAAGGGGAAACATATTTTTTGCTTAAAGAAAAATGTTATTTTACAAAAAAAAAAAAGAAATTTACATATAAAGATATGTGTTAAATACCCGTCTTATCATTTATATCTTCTATACGTTTAGTCTTGGTATCCATGTATTGTTATAAATTATAGATATATTTTATTTTTTTTCTAAAACTAAAAATGTTATAAATTAAGATTCCAAGTAAAATTTACTATTATATTAAGCATAATATATGAAAATAGATAAATATAAATATGATAAATAGTCAATGTTGTAAGCTGCCTAGGTGTGAATACACTTTGCCTAGAATGCAACAGCGATAAAATGGCAGCCTTGTAGAGGGAGTAATGAATTCGGTAAACAGCGTGCAATGATTCATCCCAGTTATTGAGTTCTTAACTTGGCATGGACGTGAGATATGAATCATAGACCTTCTAAGCTAGCAATAAACACATCAGAAACTAGTAATAGGGCCTGGCAATTAGACATATAGGTTGTGTGTTACAGTTATAACAGGATTATGAGTTAGTTGTAGTAGTTATGAGCATCCAAATTATAAGGGAAAGGTGGTTGAACATAGGCATAGCTGAGATTACTCTACAAGCCACTAAGATCATGGGAACATAAGGGAGAAGTCGTCCAACGCTTGCTGGAAAATAGGTCATTAAGGGTGTGTTTGGCATTGCGTTTGCAACTGCGTTTCGTCAAATTTTGAATTATTTTTTTTTTGCTAAAATTGAGTGCGGTTTGTACTTTTTGGATCGTTTTGATGTGCTGATGTCAAAAATGATTTTTAAAAAATAAAAAAAATCATTAGCATGTATTTCGGCACGAAAAGCTATTTGAAAAGCAACCGCAACCACACTGCCAAACACGCTCTAAGTTCATGAAGAATATATGGGAGAAAGTACCTCACTATGTCCTAAAAATAGGGATGATAGTTGTGCCTTGTAATTCATATATCTTTGTCTATAAATAGGTTAGGAAGCCTTGGTTTTGTAGCACGTAATCTTTGTATATAATGCACACATTTATATTCTTTGTTTACGAGATTAATAAAGGTTAAGAGATTTTCATATATATGCTGTGTGTTTTCAGTTTATTTACTTGTGTTGGTTCTTTGCTTACGACAAGCTAGCTCTGGGAACTTTCTTGGGTGAACGAAACACATAGTTGTAGGCAAACATGAGTGAAAAGGGTGAGGCAAAACTTAGTTTAATAGGGACTAGACTATCGCATATGGCTGAATTTTCAGGTGAATAATTTAACCTTGTGACAAGCAGTACCAAAGCACGATTAATTCTAAGATCGTATAACCCAAGGTCATGAAAGCTATTCAAGAATGGTTGGTGAAGAGGGTGAAGAATGCTCTATGATTGATTGATTGAGGGAACAAAAGCATTAAAAGGACTGGAAGTTTATACATTTCTCTTACAGTAAAATCAAGTGAATGATTGGAAGCTGCCAAAGAAACTATTGTCATTCTGAAACGGGAAGTAAGAAACACTTCTGGTGGGGCAAGTACATTTAAACCTAAAGTGCTTGAACCAAAATCTTTCAATGGAGAAAGAAATTCCAAAGAACTTGAAAATTTCTTGTTAGATATAAAGCAATACTTTAGTGTTATAAAGATCGGCGTGGCTGAACAAGTGAATCTCATCGTGATATATCTCATGGGTGATGCTAAACTTTGGTGGAGGATGAGGAATAAAGAGGATTTAAGTGTTAGACGTCCCGAGATTAAGACGAGGGATTATCTAAAATAAGAATTGAAAGAGCAATTCCTTTCGAACAACATGTCTTGGATTGCGCGAAAGGAATTAAAAAAGCTAAAACATGATAGGTCAGTTTGTGAGTATGTCAAATCTTTCAGTTCTTTGATTCTTGACATCGAGGATATGTCCGGGGAGGAAAATTTATTCGACTTCATGTCTGGACTTCAACCGACACAAGAAGAACTGAGCGATAGAAAGTAAAAAAATTATCATTTGCTATCGTTGTTGCAAACAACTTGGTTAATTTTAAATCGACTACTAGATAAGGCTATGTATTAGCCTCCTTCAATTCTAAGGTAAAGGACAAGAAAGAGAAGAAGAAGAAGTTCGATGGATAAAGGCAAGACTAAGTTAATAAATGCACATGTTTGTTTAATTTATGATGGTCCTCCCTTTGCTAGGGCTAATTCGCATTTGTTGGTGATTAAGCCTGTGTGGCTAGCTCTGGTTCATTTGACCGAAGAGAAGAAAAAGACTGAAATGGAACCAGGAAAACACCCCATCACTAGAGCTTGCTTTGCTCTCACTCTGCTCGCTCGCACCTGTCTTCTTCCCGCTAAAGTGAAAGATCTTTCTCTTCACCATAAGATATATTAAGTTCTTGCAATACAGTTTAATAAAATTCTTTTGATCAAATCGGTTATAATTATATCTTTCTAGTCTTTTTTCTCTTAGTGCTGTGTATAAAAAGAAGGCCCTTAGCCTAGTCTGAATGAATGTACCAGTGGAAAATATTTCATTGAAGGCGCGTAACACCTCCCCTTCCCAGAACTGATACTCATCATATGAAAATAGGTCCTATAGATGCCTTATGTAAAGCAGATGGTGATCAGAAGATGGTGACTTAATTCTCAATTAAAGAATCACCCAACCTTTTCTATATATCCTTAGAAGTAGGGTGAGTGTCTAAAGACCAGGTTATCTCTCTGAATCATGTTATTCTTTGTTCTTGTGATTTCGTAAAGCTTTAAGCTAAAAAAATCCAGGGTCTAAAGAGGAAGAAGCTAAATGATATTCGGGTTGGAGATAACAATAAGGATGAGGGGGTAATTGTGCACGTCAATATTATATGTGTGTTAAACTAAGTTAGTGGATGCGGGTGTTGAAACCAACCTTGTTGATCAAGACTTGACGAGGAATGATGTGTTGTGAAAAGGGAAGTCGGTGGCAGAAGATTTGGTATATGTATAAATTAGTGTAAATGAGCAACCAATTAATACCATGCTAGATTTGGGTACGACCCATACATTTTTTATTGATCAATTGGTGAAAGATCTTGGTTTGAAACTAAGCAGTAGTCACATCTTCATGGAAGTAGTGGATTCTAAGGCATATAAGATTACGGGGATGTCCTATGATGTGTCGATTATGTTAGATCAATTGAGAGGTAACCAAGATGTGTTGGTTGTGAATTTAAATGATTAAAATATCATTCTTGCTCTTGATTTATTGAGAAAAGCCAAGATTGCTTTAATGTCATGTTTGAATGTAGTTATGATTACAAGTAAGGGTTGTTCATGTTTTATCCCTTATTGTAATGTCACATCGATAAATGCCATGAAGGGTGCTTGATCATGACTATTACTATTGAGAAAGCATAATAAAAAGATGGGGAAATGTTTCTTGTAATAGTAGCAAATGAGAAAACAAACTGTTGTGTTGAGGTGCCGAAAGAAATTGCTAATGTGTGCAGCAATTTGAGGATGTGATGCCACCTCAATTATCAAAGAAACTCCCATTAAAAAGTGTTATAGATCATCACATTGAGTTGGTTCCAGCCATAATTTTAAAACCCGAACCGGCCCGGCGGGTTGACCTAGGCCTGGGACCGGTCTGGGTCTAAGTAAAAACCCGTTGAGAAGTTGGCCTGGTGAAACTCGGCCGACCCGGTTGAGACTCGACTTTTTTTTATAAATATATTCATAGACGTGAAACGACGTCGTTTTGACCTTTTAAAAGGCCAAAACGATGAAGATCAACGATGCAGAATTGGGGAAAGAGAGAAAACCTAATTAACGAAAAAGCAATTTCAATCGCTGAGGAGCAGAAGACGACTTGATCAATTTTTTCTAATAACTGTTATAGCTAGAAGATGGAGGTCAATACTGCCATGGCATCTGGAGAAGAAAATTTCTATATCAAGAATGATCTGGTGGATAATTATGATGTCAATGGTCTTGATAAATGATTTTTAGGACCATGATGGAAATAGTTATGCTCTTAAGACAAATTATGTTGATTAGGAATAAAAAGTCAAAGGAATCTGTACTTGAAATTACTGATCTTTTCATATCTGATGGGAGTATCAGGAATAAAAACAGAGTTATCTATCATCTTCCTGTTATGGATTGTGATGATGATTATTCTGCTCCTTGCCAACCATGTATGGAGAAATCATCAAATAATAGGAGACAGGAGGCTATTATTTCTTAGGGAGATTGGAAAAGTAATATTTAAACCTATTGAAAAAGTAAACTAGGTAGTGAATACCCTATGCAAATTCATTTACAAGGAGAGAGAGATTAAGATGTTAGAGGGGAGTTTCAGTAAGCTTTCCTCTGAGGTATGGGTGCTCTGACTTTCTTATGGTTGGTATTAATGTATAAGAATGTGCATGGGATTAGGAATAGTGATAAGATAATAGTTTTGACAAAATTTACTGGGAAGCATAATCTTTTTCTGTTATGTGTGATTGAAACTAAACTAGGAGTAGTAGATGAGAATGTCATTAATTCTACATGGGGCTGTTATTCTAGATGTTGGGTAGCTGCTCTTTTAGTGGGTTTTTTTTTAGGGGTATAATTTGTGTATGAAAACCTTAAATAAAGACTTGGCTCTGTTTTTACATGCATGTCTTTATTCATAAGTCATTGTTAATCTAATGAATGGATTGCAAAGTGCTTTGCTGCTCAGTCTGAATATATAATAAAAGTATATGATTTGGCTTGAAATTATATGCCCTCTTATAAATTATGTCAGGTCCTTAAAATGTCTTCACATGATGGTAGTACTCCAAGTAGTGATCTTTCAACGGCCCAATCATCTCAACCTTCAATTTTCATGTCAAGTGGTAGTAGAGGAAGAATAGATTTGGCATGGGGTCATTGTAAAGAAGCTCCTGAACTTAGTGTTAGATGTAAAAAAACTAAATTAGTATGTTTATATTGTGCTAAAGTATTTGTGAGTTGTGGCATTAATCAATTTAAGCAACATTTAGCTAAAGCTAAAGGAGAAGTTGAACAATGTCGCAAATGTCCTCCTGATGTTCGACATCAAATGCTTTTGAATCTTAAAAGAAATGCTGAAACAAAAAAAAAAGTTAAAGAAATGCAAGCAGATTTCAATCCATTTAATGCACAACAATGGGAGCATGAAGAGATGATGATTAGGCAATTAAAAGATGATGGTGATGGTGATGATGATGAGGATGTAAATACTAAAAAACATATGTTACCACCAAAGGTTGTAAAAAATAAAAAGATTTAAAACACCAGCACTGTAAAACAATCGATTACAAGTTATGGAAAGTAGAAGAAATCTGCAACATTGGGCACATATTTCATGCCGAGAACAACTTCTGGTGCTCAAAAGTCTCTTCAGAATTGTTGGCAAAGGAAGGAAATAGTTGAACAGTGTGATTTTGCTTTAGCAAAGTGGATGATGGATGCATGTGTGCCATTTAATGATGTTAACTCTATGTATTATCACATGCCATAGATGTTGTAATAGCTATGGGTCCCGGTTATAAAGGACCAAACTTGTATGATATTCGTGGTTATTACTTGGCAAAAACAGTTGATGAAGTGAAGATTTATGTTGAGAGTTATCAAGAGATTTGAAAGAAGACTGGTTGCACATTAATGGCTGATGGATGGACAAATCAGAAGAGAAGGACTTTAATTAACTTCTTAGTATATTGTCCTAAAGGAACCGTTTTTTTTTAAACTGTGGATGTATCAGATGTCTCAAAGATTACTAGATTATTGCATCAGTTATTTAGAGAGTTTGTTTTGTATGTTGGGGTAGAAACCATTGTGTATATGGTGAATGATAATGCTGCAAATTATGTTGTTGCTGGCAAATTATTAATGGAAGAATTTCCTTCAATATTTTGGTCTTCTTGTGTTGCTTATTGCATCAACTTCATATCCAGGACATTGGTAAATTGCAGTCAGTTTGTTCTGTTGTTGAGCATGCTTCTGGTATCACAAAGTACATTTATAATAATTGTTATCCATTGTATTTGATGAGGAAGTTCACTGGAGGAAAAGAAATACTTCGTCCAGCTCCTACTTATTTTGCTACCAATTTTATTGCATTGCAAAGCATTTTAGCTCATAAAGATGAGTTGAGAGCTATGGTGACATCTAGAGAATGGGTCTCATCTGCTTATGCTAAAGATAGCAAAGGAAAAAAGTTTGTTAAGAGTGTGCTAGACTCTCTGTTTTGGGAAGAATGTGCAATAATTGTGCGAATGAGTGAACTTTTAGTTCGAGTTCTACGAATGGTCGATGGTGATGATAGACCTTCAATGAGATATTTGTATGATGCTATTCATCATGCAAAAGAAGAAATGTTGAGGACATAGTCTTATACTCTTACTTTTTTTTTTGTATAGATAAATAGTGAATGGATGACATATGGAACCAATGCTCCAAATCTACAACATTTGGCTATACGAGTGTTAAGTCAAACTTGTAGTTCTTCGAGATGTGAGAGAAATTGGAGTATGTTTGAATATATTCACTCCAAGAAGATAAATAGATTGGAGCACCAAAGGCTTAATGACCTTGTTTACGTCCACTGCAATCTAAGATTGAAACAAAAGTATTTTTCTTTTCTCTAATTCCTTAAATATTATTTTATCTTATTTAGTAGCATTATTAATACTTATATTGTGTTTACCTTCACTTTTAATATATATATATATATATATATGAATTATTGGAAATTATGAAATTATGATCCAATTAATGTTGAGACAGTTTGTGACATTGAAAATTAGGTAGTAGAAGATGACCCGTCAATTTTGACAAGTGAAGAAGCAGAGAGTTTTCACCAAGCTCTATCAACTATGACCATACAAGATACTTTAGATGATGGTAATTAATGATTGATTATTTAGTAATAAATATTATTTAAAATAAAGTATTGTTTAACACATAATATTTATTTGTTAATTGTGTTTGAAATGTAGATGTCATAAATATTAATGAGATTGAAAATGATTATGACGATGAAGTTTCAAAGGATCATGCTGATGATTTATTAGGTGTTGATGAGATTGACTCAATTCCATCGATATTTGATTCAAATTTTGCTCCTAAGGACACGGAAGAACTTAATGCGTTCATTCAACAAAAGTGAATGTGTTGTTGATTAGGTGTTGATGAGATTGACTCAATTCCATCGATATTTGATTCAAATTTTGCTCCTATGGACACGGAAGAACTTAATGTGTTCATTCAACAAAAGTGAATGTGTTGTTGATTTAGAATTTATGTTGTTGGATGTTTTGTTTTAAATATTTTAAAATTTATATTTGGTTTGTATTTTGGATATTGAATTAAATTTATGTTGTTGATTTAAAATTTAAATTTGGTTTATATAAGTGTTGCATTGTAACTAGTTAGGTGTTTTCTATAGGTGTTGTATTGGTTTTTTTTAGGTTGACCCGGGTCAACCCATCTAACCCGTGACCCGATCATTAGATCAGGTCGACGACCGGATCGGGTTTCAGAACTATGGTTCCAGCAACAAAGCCACCATCCCAGCCCCCTACCAAATGTCACTTATAAAGTTGGTGGAATTGAGGAAACAGTTGGGGGTGTTGATTGACGCTGGATATATCCATTATTTCAAAGCTCTCTATGTGATCTGATTTTATTCAGAAAAAGATGGATTAGAGTTTTCACATGTGTGTTGAATATAAAGCATTAAAAAAGATAACAATTAAAAATAAATATCATATTCCTTTTATTTAAGACTTGATGGACAAATTTTATGGGGCTTCTATCTTTATGAAGCTAGACTTGTGATCCAAGTATTGGAAAGTCATGATTGCTAAAAGGGATAAGCACAAAATGACGTGTGTAACAAGGTTTAATGCATACAAATTCTTGGTGATGCCATTTGGCTTAACAAATGATCCAACAATATTTTATAATCTTATGAATGATGTCTTATATGATTTCTTAGATAGTTTTGTTATTGTCTATTAAGATGATATTATAATCTATAGTAAGGGGATGAGAGATCATGTAATTTATTTTTTGAAAGTTTTGAATAGATTGAAGGGACATGAATTGTTTGTAAAGGGAGAAAAATATGAGTTTGCGAAGTTTGAGATTATGTTTTTAGACCATTTAATTAGGGAGGGACATGTGAAGATAGATCCATGGAAGATTCAAGCCATCATTGAATGATCAGCACCGAAGACAGTCCTAGTGTCGAGAACCTTTTTGGGGTTTACAAATCATTATAGATGACTTATTGAGGGCTACAACAAGAAAACAACTTATTTTTTAGATCTTCTAAAAAAGAATCAGAGATATAAATGATCAGTCGATTTCCAACGGACCTTTGATAAGCTAAAGACAATAGTAGCATTGACTCTAGTCTTAGGGTTGCCTGATTTTGAAAAGCCATTCAAAGTGTATATCGATGATTCAGATAGATCTATTAAATGAGTACTGGTATAAGAGGAACATTTGATTGATTTCGAGAGTTAGAAGTTGAATGATGTTGAATATAAATACTTAACTTATGAGAAGGAAATGATGGCAGTAGTGCACTGCCTTGGCATATGGAAAGTATATCTGTTAGGGCTAAGGTTCGTTGTCAAGATCGAAAACATTGCTAACACCTTCTTCAAGACACAAAAGAAGTTGTCACAACGGCAAGCTCGGTGGTAAGAACTCTTGGTCGAGTATGGCTTTGTATAAGAGGACAAACTAGGGAGGGATAATCAAATTACGGATGCACTTAGCAGATGCGAGGTAATTATTACTATTTTTGCTATTGTTCAAGTGGAGTCAAACATGCTAGATTGACTTCGCTAAGCTATTGAGAAGATGCATCATATAAAAAATTAGTTAATCTTACATGAAAGGGGAAAATTCAAAATATTGGTTGGAACATGACCTACATTATATAAAAAGGGGTCGAATCTTTATACCAAAGGGAGAGCTACAAAAGTATTTGATGATAGAGATTAGGGCTGAACATTTTCGTTCAGGCCGGTTTTGGACCAAAATAAACAACCAAACCAAAATTTTGTTTTAAGTTTTTGAACCGAGTCGAAATGAAAACTGGTTCAAACCAATTAATTTTGGTTCGGTTCGGTTTTTTTCCATTCCAAACCGGTTCAAACCAAAATTATTCTGATTGAGCTTTTCTGGGCTTTTTATTGACCATATTTTTCAGCATTTTTATTTTTTAAATTGAACTAAAGCATCTTCGGCACAAACACAATGCAAGGGAGGAACAAAACAAAAGAGTGTTTTTAGAATTAAACTGATTAAATCCCCATCTAATCCCTTAAAAGGGTAGATCCTGATAAATCTTAGCCTCTACTCTTTCTTGGTGTAGGTTCGGATGGCAAGAGCCAAGCTCAAGATCAAGAGTGGCACGAGCAGTTGCAAGATCTTAATAAGAAACCCAAGCTTCTCGTCTTTAGGGTTTGTTCCTCCCAAACCTAGTGCTACGTAGAGGTGTTTCGTAAGGACTATTGTTACATCTACCTCACCAATGACATACTTTTCTATCATCACTCTAGCATCATTGTTGTGACCCGCATCTTTAAAATCGTTTGTTACATCTTTCCGTGTAAAATAAATGAGAAAATTCATGCAAGTAACTTGGATCAGAAGTGGAATACCAAGAGAGATTGGACAAGAATCAACAAAATTCAAGAAACCCAGAAGAATCCATTACCCGTCCTTTAGAGAAGAGGGAGAGACCTAAATTGACACAGGACTGAGAATGCATGGAGGAGGAGAAGAAGACAGATTAAAAGATGAGAGACAGAGAGCATGAAAGAGAAGAAGACAGATTTGAGAGATGAGAGACAGAGAGCATGAAAGAGAAGAAGACAGATTTAAGAGATGAGAGACAGAGAGTAGGGAGAGGGGGCGACTGAGAATGCATTTAGGTTTAGGGTTAGAAAAACATACTATTTATACTTGTTTTTTTTTAAGTGTTGGCCTGGTTGAACCTGTTCAGTTTGGTTCGGTTTAATCGATTTGAGACTTTAAAAACTAAACCGAACTGGAAATTTTTTGTGATTTTCTAATCGGTTGATTTGGTTTTTTTTGTTTGGTTTTTTTGGTTTTTTTTTGGTTTTTTTGGTTTAATCGGTTATTTGGTTTTTTTGCTCACCTTTAAAAGAGACTCATAACTCGCAATGGGCTGGACACCTAGGCAGGGAGAGGATACTTGCTCTTTTATCCCATACTTATTACTGGTTGAAGATGGATGACGATGTAAAACTTTACGTCAAGACTTATCTAGTGTGCTTGCAAAACAAGACCTTATGACAACGAGAGATATGCTTGTTATAGTCGTTGCCGATTCCAAACAAACATTGAGTGTCAGTTTCAATAGACTTCATTGTTGGGTTTCTAAAGGTTAATAACATGGACACCGTGATGATTATTGTCGATATATTCACTAAGTACG
>Ga0325400_1002711_pt1 | contig 15691 bp, 5 predicted proteins | sample PopdelMetagenome_2_FD_205662 | JGI IMG/M metagenome (GOLD analysis project Ga0325400, IMG submission 205662) | Populus deltoides microbial communities from Bellville, Georgia, United States - Xylem-PdKOR-R1 | ecosystem: Host-associated > Plants > Phyllosphere > Stem > Wood/Secondary xylem... | reverse complement strand
AAATCCTGAAATAGACCTGTTAAAATTTACAGCAAGGGCTGCTTAAATAAGCAAGATGCATATCACATGTGGTCATTTCGTTAGAGTTCAACATCAGCTCAAAGTTTATAGGACATAGGAGGTTTGCAAGAACTCGGATAGTGTTAGAGTTAGAATTTTGCAGTCACAAGTCAATGTTAGAGTCAGAGTTTTATAGTCGCACGTGCCGCCGGGTGCACTAAATGCACATGTCCTTTGTTTTTATTAAACCAAATATAGAATTTTTCTTGCGGTGAATTTGTAATTATATAAAAAAATTTAAAAGCCAAAAATGCTTTTTATATAAAGGTTTAGAATTTTTTTTATTATAAAGGTATTTTTATCATTTCATTATGAATTTTAATTATTTACTATTTTTTATATTTATAAAAATATCAAATTGTTCATCAGCTTAAATTATAATAACAAAAAACTATTATAAAAATACAAAAATACCCCTTAATGCCAGGTTTAATTTTTTTTGCTTCTAAGAATATTGTGGTTGTTTTATTATGCAATTAAAATGGGACAAAATATAATTTTCCTTGGTCAATTTGAAAAAAACAAATGGACCATGTAAAAAGACTTTTAATACCCTTGAAAGCTAGGTTTGAGTTTTTTAGGTAGAGGGTTAAAGTGGTTATTACATTGTTCCAATAAACAATGCCAATGAATCTGGAGCTACAATAATTTTCCAAGTCCCATTAGGTTTTGTTAATCATTATAATACTTGAATTATAACACCAAGCTAAGGTATGACATAAATCACCCTAATATTTTTAGGTGAATTTTTAGTGTCATTGAGTTAATTGTAACTTGACCATATAGTAGTATTTAAGTGTTCATTTGCCCCCGCGATAATGTCACATTGCAAACTATATCTGTGATGTAGCTAGGCTAGCAAAAATTAAAGGTTCTAAATAGTCATATGGAAATTTGAGTTAGCCCTTGTTACTTTTAAAATAAAAAAATCTCACAAAAAGCTAATAAAAAATATTAACAAAATGTTGGTGAATTAAAAAAAAAAGAGCTTAAGAAAGGAGAAAAAACCCAAGCAAGCTCGGGTGAACCTCGTGAACCTTGATTAATCTCTTAAATCCTTCACCCGTTAAATTATAGACCTAGACTCAACTAAGAGGCTTAACACCTTTTTAATTAAGTGTTGGAAGATAAAATCAATAAATTTAATTTAAATAAAAAACAAAATTGCTTTTAAAAAAGCTAAATATAACAAAGACTAGAGAGAAAAAAACATGGGGCAACCCTTGCTATTTTAAAAAGACAAATAAATTTGATAAAAAGCGAATAAAAAGAGTGTTGGAGGGTGAAATAAAAAAAAATGAACTTAAAAAAAGAAAGAAAAAAAATCAAGCAAGCCCGAGCGAACCTTGTAAACCCAGGTTAAACTTTCAAACTTGGAACCGTTAAATTCTCGACCCGGACTCAACCAAAAAGCTCAACACTTGAAGATTTAAATGTTGGAGGATGAAATCAATTAATTTAATTTAAAGATAAAATTCCTTTAAAAAAGCTAAATCTAAAAAAGCAAAAAATCTTGAGGCAACCAGTGCTATTTTTAAAATGATTGAGAAACCCATAGAAAGCAAATTAAAAAAAAAATGTTATAAGATGAAACAAAAAAAAAAGCTTAAAAAAGAAAATAAAAAAAGAAGCTTGAGTGAATTTCATAAACCTGGATTAATCTCTTAAACCTATAATCAAGAAAACAAAAGAGCCCTCCTTTGATTTTCTTGGGCACCACAATGGTGGCAAAATTCTAGTCAACAACCTAGTAGGTAACGAGTCACCTCTTGTATGCAAAAAAAAAAAAAAAAAAGAGTATATGGCAAGTCACCCACTTCTAAGGTAAAAATTAAAAAAATAAGTGCACATAAGCTTTTTTATTAAGGTCGAGCTTGTGGGTATGACCTATTAGTATCTGTCTTTTTTTTTTTTCTTGTTTTTTTATCCTTTTTTATTGAAAAACTAAAGTTAACTTTTTAAACTCGTGTGAGTCATTAGATTCAAAACACTCAATCTAGAAAAATCATAAAGTATAATTCTCAGTCAATCATATATTGAAGAATAAAAATGAAAATATAATTTTAATTATAATTTTTTTTAAATAGCAATTAAAAGAATGAGGATCAAAATAAAGTAAAAATAAAATTTTTTATTTAATTGAAGGGTGAAAATAAAAAAAAATCAATTTAGTAAAAGGAAAAAGAAAAGAAAGGAATGAGGATCAAAACTGACATAAAAAAACAATGTTGTAATTAAAAGATAAAATTGAAAAAAATAATAACTTTTACAAAACAACCAAGAAAAAAAATTAGAAATTAAAATTATAAAAACTAAATTGTAAGAAAATCATTAAAACTTTTACAAAAGAGCCAAGACAAAAAATTAGAAATAAAAAGAATAGAGATTAAAATTGAAATACCAACAACCAAAAGGAAAAAGCTGTAATTCTCAAGGAAGGAGAGAGAAGAATAAATAAAAGGGTCCATAGAAGAATAAATAAAAGGCCCATTGGTCAACAGAAAGAGGAAATGACGACACTTCTAATGATATGGTGGAAGGGTATTTTTTGATGTCAGGAGGCGCTACATGTGCCGCTCGAAGGGCACAGACGCCTTTTACGCACCTCTGGGTGCATTAAATGCACACGTCCTTTTTTTATTAAAAAAATATGAAAATTTTCCTGAGTTGACTTTGTAATTTGCAGAACAAAACCCTTAAAGGCTGAAAATGCCCCTTGTCTAAAGGTTTGTAATTTTTTATTCTAAGGGTATCTTGTCATTTTACTATGCATTTTAATTGTTTATTATTTTTTATATTTGTGCAAATACCAAATTGTCCCTTAACTTAAATTATAATAACAAATACTATTATGAAAATACAAAAATACCCTTTGATGTTATGTTTAATTTTTTTTTGCTTGCAATGATATTTTAGTTGTTTTACTATGCAATTTAAATAAGAAAAAATATATTTGTCCCTGGTCAATTTAGAAAAAACAAATGGACCATGTAAAAAGACTTTTAATGCCCTAGAAAGCTAGGTTTGAGTTTTTTGGGTGAAAGGGCAAAGTGGTTATTACACTGTTCCAATAAAAAATGACAATGAATTTGGAGCTAGAGTAATTTTTCAAGGCCAATTAGATTTTTTTTAATCATTATAATACTTGAATGGTAACACTAAGCTAAGGTATGACAAAAATCACCCTAATATTTTAGGTGAATTTTTAGTGTCATTTAGTTAATTGTAACTTGACCATGTAGTAATATTGAAGTGTTCTTTTGTCTATGCAGTAATGTGACATTTCAAACTGCATTTGTGATATAGCTAGGCTAACAAAAATTAAAGGTTCTGAATAGTCATATGAAAATCTAAGTTAACTATTGTAACTTTAAAAAAAAAATCTCATAAAAAATGAATAAAAAAATTAACAAAATGTTGGTGGATGAAAAAAAAAGAGCTTAAAAAGGAAGAAAAAAACTAAAGAAGCTCAGGTGAACCTCGTAAATCTCGGTTAATCTCTCAAATTTGTAACTCATTAAATTATAAAATTTGACTCAACTAAGAAGCTCAAAACCCTCCTAATTAAGTGTTAGGGGATGAAATAAATAAATTTAATTTAAAAACGAAGTTGCTTTTAAGAAAACTAAATATAACAAAGACTGAAAAAAAAAAGACGAAAACTTTGCTATTTTAAAAAGATAAATAAATCTTATAAAAAGCAAATAAAAAGTGTGTTGGAGGATGAAATCAGAAAAAAATAAACATAACAAAAGATAAAAAAACCAAGCAAACCCGAGTGAACCTTGTAAACCCGGGTTAAACTTTCAAACTCACAACCATTAAATTCTCGACTCAGACTCAACTAAGAAACTCAACACTTGAAGATTTAAATGTTGGAGGATGAAATCAATTAATTTGATTTAGATAAAAAAATCCTTTAAAAAATCCAACTCTAAAATAGCAAAAAACAATTATCCTGAGGCAACTTGTGTTATTTTTAAAATAATTGAGAAAGCAAATTAAATTAAATAAAATGTTGTAAGATGAAACCAAAAGAAAATGCTTAAAAAAGAGAGAAAGAAAAAGAAAGCCCGAGTAAACTTCGTAAACTCGGGTTAATCTTTTAAACCTATATGCCATAAAATTTTAGATCTGAATTCAACTAAGAAGCTCAACACTTGAAGATTTAAATGTTGGAGGATGAAATCAATTAATTTGATTTAGATAAAAAAATCCTTTAAAAAATCCAACTCTAAAATAGCAAAAAACAATTATCCTGAGGCAACTTGTGTTATTTTTAAAATAATTGAGAAAGCAAATTAAATTAAATAAAATGTTGTAAGATGAAACCAAAAGAAAATGCTTAAAAAAGAGAGAAAGAAAAAGAAAGCCCGAGTAAACTTCGTAAACTCGGGTTAATCTTTTAAACCTATATGCCATAAAATTTTAGATCTGAATTCAACTAAGAAGCTAAACACCCGACCAATTAAATATTGTAGGATGAAACAATAAAAAAAAAATCAGTCTAAAGAATCTTGCAAGGTAAAAAATAGCAATAAAATAAATATTATATTTGATAGGAAAAAAATAGCAAGGATTAAAGTGTAAAAAATTCAAAAATCATCTTAAATAAAAAAATACTAATCAAAAGAATGAGAATCAAATTTGAAAGATGAAAAAAAATCTATAGGGGATGAAATTGAAAAAAATATTTAATTTGATTAATTATTCTTTATAAAAAAACATATTCAAGAGAATAGAGATCCAATCTTAAAGATAATAACATGAGGGGTTGGTTTGATTGTTTGGAAGGTCAATATAAAAATCGAGTAGGAAAGAGTAGAAAAGAAAATCAATCCATATGTGTCAAAATTGGTAACATCGCTTTTAAGTTTAAGAGGGGGGCACCAAGACTCTTTGATTGTGGCCACCGGACGGCAACGCACGTATCTTCTAAAGGCAACAATTATTGTTCATTTATTTTTTTTTTATAAAATTCCTTTACTGCACCTAATGATACCCCAAAACTACCAAATAGCCAAATATAAAAGACAAAAGAATCCATAAGTCAAAAATAATTTTTTTTATTTCAAAAAATAATGAAGTAACTTAATTGTGTAAAAATTAGTCAAAGAAAAAGGCTCATTGACCCAAGTTTATTATTATTATTATTATTATTACCTTTCAATGATAATGAAGTAATAATACTAATAAAAATATAAAAATGTTATCTAACCCTATTTTTCTTGTAATAACTAATATGGCTCGTGAAATAAACTTTTTTATCCGTGACATCTAGCTTAATGGAAATGATATCAAAGGACAAATAAGTAGCATTGATCTCTTTTAATTTTATATATAATATAATATAATAAAAACTAAGTCATGCAAAGATATCACTTACCGTGAACAAACAAATTGATTGTTTATTTTATTTTAAACGACTGTTATAATACTTTTTATTTAAAAAAGTATTAAAATAATTTTTTTTATTTTTTTAAATTATTTTTAATATCAGTATATCAAAATGATTTAAAAAAACTAAAAAAATATTAATTTAAAATACAAAAATAATTTTTTTAAAATTTTTTCAAAAAATATTTTTAAAATAAAAAACAAACAGAATTTAACCACTTCAATAATACAAATTAACACCGACCCCAGCCAATCATCCACAAGAATTTGATTAGAACATACATTAGGGTTGATAAAAGAGTCACACGTGGGGCCACAACAAATTAAGAATCGGTGGATAAGTAATGTTTCCCTTTTTTATTTATTTATTTATTTTTCTTTCTTTTTCCTTTTTTCCAAGGGCCTGCCCCTTTGGGTATCGATGCTATATAAAGTATGATGACAATTCTCAACTAGTATGACGTTTTTTATTGTTTTTTTATTATTATTATGTAAGGTGGTTTTTAAAATATGCTATTTAAAAACATCAAATTGGTAATAATTTTTTTTTAATAATATAAATATAGTTTTTTATTTTTATAAAAAATTATTTAAAAGAGTCAACTATATTTTAATATATTTAATATACAATTATTTTAACAAATCAATATAATCTAGTTAACTTGACGGATCTAAAAACAACTCGAATAATTCTCAATCAACTCAATATTAAAAGATGAAATTAAAAAACATTCAACTCAAAAATACAAAGAAAAAAAACAATCATAATTAATTCAGATAAACTTGCCAAACCCAAGACACGTGTCACGAGACCAGAATAATATAATAAGAAGCAAATCAAAAAAATATAAATTTAAAAAAAATCAAAGAAAAAAAATATTGCAATGAATAGTTTTTTTTTGTAAGATTTTAATATTTTTTCAAAATATGTAGAAATAATATTCTTGTAACAGAAATTATATTTTAATATTTTATTTAGCATTTTATCATTGAAAAGTCAAATTAATATTTTTTTTATTAATATTTGTTTTCTTTACATTTAGCATATCCCTTGAAGATGTCTAAGAGTAAAAACCCCATTGAAATTTTTTTGTTTCTTTATTATAAGCAATGAAAAAATTGATGAAAAGGGTGTGTAGTAGGTAGCCAGTTAACCAGTTCTGTGAAGACAAACCCGATTCAGAATTAAAAAAAAAAAAAAGAAGAAGAAATCCACGGATTTGTTGAAATTTTTTCAGCCCTTTTTTTTAATTGATGCGATTCCACATTAGATCCAAAATGTGGTCATTATATAAGGAGGAGTAGAGAGCTAATTACTCACAAGTCACAAGTTCTAGCTCTAGCTTCAGCACTAGCTCATTCGTCTTCCATCTTGTTTTTGCTCATGTTGCTTCATTTCTCCCAAGACTATCTTCACCAGGGAAAAAAAATGAGAGCAACCTGTATTCTTCTCTGTTTCTTGACGTTTCTTGTTGCGTCTTCAGCCCATCCGGGGAAGAAGAAGCAGTACAAACCGTGCAAGGAATTAGTCCTATACTTTCATGACATTATTTACAATGGCCAGAACGCTGCCAATGCAACCTCAGCAATTGTGGCGGCGCCGGAAGGCGCCAACTTAACCATCTTAGCAAGCCAGTTCCATTTTGGCAACATTGCAGTTTTTGATGATCCCATTACCCTTGACAACAATCTTCATTCACCGCCGGTCGGCAGGGCACAAGGCATGTATATTTATGATACCAAAAACACCTTCACTGCCTGGCTGGGCTTTTCTTTTGTCCTCAATTCCACAGACCACCATGGCACCATAAACTTCATAGGAGCAGACCCAACTCTGGTAAAGACTAGAGATATATCCGTGGTTGGAGGCACTGGGGATTTCTTTATGCACAGGGGAATTGCTACCATAGCCACCGACGCCTTTGAAGACGATGTGTATTTCAGGCTCCGAGTTGACATCAAATTCTATGAATGTTGGTAAAAAGAATCACACATATGATTTGTTCAAGACTGAGTGAAAATTCGGGTTATGCTTTTGTTGTCGTCCCTTCTCCTTGAATAAGACATTATTTTGAAGTTATATCCTTCCACTAAATGTCTGTTTGGAATTATGATAACGATTGTGGTTTATATTTTTTTATTTATAATTATATTAAAATAATATTTTTTTTATTTTTTTAAAATTATTTTTGATATCAGCATATCAAAACCATCTGAAAATATAAAAAGAAAAAAAAACCAAACAAGCCCGAGCGAACCTTATAAATCCAGGTTAAACTTTCAAACTTGCAACCGTTAAATTCTCGACCCGGACTCAACTCAAAAGCTCAACACTTGAAGATTTAAATGTTGGAGGATGAAATCAATTAATTTAATTTAAAGACAAAATTCCTTTAAAAAAGCTAAATCTTGAGGCAACCTGTGTTATTTTTAAAATGATTGAGAAACCAATAGAAAGAAAATTAAAAAAAAAAACAAAATGTTATAAGATGAAACAAAAAAAAGCTTAAAAAAGAGAGAAAAAAGAAGCCCGAGTGAATTTCATAAACCTGGATTAATCTCTTAAACCTATAATCTAGAAAACAAAAGAGCCCCCCGTTGATTTTCTTGGGCACTACAATGGTGGCAAAATTCTAGACAACAACCTAGGAGGTAACGAGTCGCTTCTTGCATGAAAAAAAAAGAAAAAAAAGAAAAAAAGAAAAACAAGAGTAGATGGCAAGTCGTTCGCTTCTAAGGTAAAAATTAAAAAAATAGGTGCGCCTAAGCTTTTTTTATTAAGGTCAAAATAGGTGCGCCTAAGCTTTTTTTATTAAGGTCAAGCTTGTGGGTGTGGCCCATTAGTGCATGTCTTTTTTTTTTGTTTGTTTTTTATCCTTTTTTATTGAAAAACTCAAGTTAACTTTTCAAACTCATGTAAGTTATTAGATCTAAAACACTCAATCTATAAAAATCATAAAGTCTAATTCTCAATCAATCATATATTCAAGAATGAAATTGAAAATAGAATTTCAATTATATATATATATATATATATATATATATATATTAAATAACAATTAAAAGAACGAGATCAAAATAAAAATAAAAATAAATTTTTTTATTTAATTGAAGGGTGAAAATAAGAAAAATCAATTTATTAAAAGGAAAAAAAAAAGAATGAGGATCAAAACTGATATAAAATAACAATGTTGTAATTAAAGAGGAAATTGAAAAAAATAATAAATTTTACAAGAAAGCCAAGAAAAAAATTAGAAATTAAAATAATAAGAACCAAATTGAAAACTAGAATACCTTCAATTTGAATTAAAGGATGAAACTGAAAACCACTAAAACTTTTACAAAAGGGTCAATACCAAAAATTAGAAATAAAAAGAATAGAGATTAAGTTTGAAATACCAACAACCAAAAGGAAAAAGCTATAATTCTCAAGGAAGGAGAGAGAAGGATGAAAAAAATGGTCTGTTGGTCAACAGAAAAAGAACACGACGACACTTCTAACGATATGATGGGAGGGTATTTTTTTGATGTCGGGAGACGCTACATGTGCCTCTTAAAGGGCACAAACACCTTTTATGAGCCTCCGGGTGCACTAAATGCACACGTCCTTTTTTTATTAAAAAAATCTGGAATTTTTCCTGAGTTGACTTTATAATTTCAAAGCAAAACCCTTAAAGGCTGAAAATGCCCCTTGTCTAAAGGTTTATAATTTTTTTATTGTAAGGGTATTCTTGTCATTTTACTATGCATTTTAATTGTTTATTATTTTTTATATTTGTGAAAATACCAAGTTGTCCATTAACTTAAATTATAATAACAAAAAACTATTATGAAAATACAAAAATACCCTTTGATGTTAGGTTTAATTTTTTTTTTGCTTGCAATGATATTTTAGTTGTTTTACGATGCAATTTAAATGAGAAAAAAATATATTTGTCCCTGGTCAATTTGGAAAAAACAAATGGACCATGTAAAAAGAATTTTTATGCCCTAGAAAGTTAGGTATGAGTTTTTTAGGTGAAGGGGCAGAGTGGTTATTACACTGTTCCAATAAAAAATGCCAATGAATTTGGAGCTTGAGTAATTTTTCAAGGCCAATTAGGTTTTTTTAATCATTATAATACTTGAATGGTAACACCAAGCTAAGGTATGAAAAAAATCACCCTAATATTGTAGGTGAATTTTTCGTGTCATTTAGTTAATTGTAACATGCCATGTAGTAATATTGAAGTGTTCATTTGTTTATGCGGTAATGTGACATTTCAAACTGCATTTGTGATGTAGCTAGGCTAGCAAAAATTAAAGGTTCTGAATAGTCATATGAAAATCTAAGTTAACCTTTGTTACTTTCAAAAAAAAATCTCATAAAAAAATTTACAAAATGTTGATGGATGAGAAAAAAAAAGAGCTTAAAAAGGAAGAAAAAAACCAAGTAAGCTCAAGTGAACCTTGTAAATCTCGGTTAATCTCTCAAATTTATAACCCGTTAAATTATAGAATTTAGCTCAACTAAGAAGGTCAACACCCTCCTAATTAAGTGTTAGGGGATAAAATAAATAAATTTAATTTAAAAACAAAGTTGCTTTTAAAAAAGCTAAATATAACAAAGACTGGAAAAAAAAACAAGAGGAAAACCTTGCTATTTTTAAAAGATAAATAAATATTTTAAAAATCAAATAAAAAGTGTGTTGGAGAACGAAATTAGAAAAAAATAAACTTAAAAGAAATACAAAAAACCAAGCAAACTCGAGTAAATCTTGTAAACCCAGGTTAAACTTTTAAACTCGCGACCATTAAATTCTCGACTCAGACTCAACTAAGAAGCTTGTTGTTACTCATTTTTGGAGCCCACGTGTTTGAGACGGTGTATACCTCTTTTGAACTGAGTGTAGGAGTTTAACTCATGTTTGGTGGAAGATTGACAAAAGCAGAGAAATAAATATTTTTTTCAAAAACCTTGTTTGAGCTGTTTTTTGCTCTTTTTTATCCTTCCCCTTTGCTACCAAAATCATCAGGTTTTCTTAGGTTGATCAGGAGTCTTCATAATGCTAAATTCGTTCTTTTTTATTTGGTCTTTAAGGTTGAATAAATCCCTCAAAATTTGCACTAAAAAAAATGGTTCTGCTGCTGTCGCAATTTTTTGTTCCAACTTAGGCTATGATTCTGACTCGATTTCGTACGATATCTAACCATCCTAAGTATATTTTGTCACTCATGAAATGTTGAAAAATTAACGTACACCTTTATTAGGTCCTAGGGATTATTGTTCTTAGGGCAAATTCTCAGTTAGATTTGGATGCTCAGCATTGTCAAATGAAGAACCTTTTTGACCAACTAGATTACTGCCAGATTCTATTCTCTAAAAAGATTTTATCTCACTTCAACTCCTTCATCAAAGTTGTAGTCCTAGACGCGTAGATGAATTTGAGCTTTTGAATCACTTGATTTCGATATCAGAGGTTCAAGATGTTCCTGTTTGAATATCTAACGTGAAGGCAAAGAATTCTGCCACGAGAAGGATATTGACCCGAGTCTGCACTAAAAAAATCTATTTTTGGCCTAGTTTTTGTGATTTTTGTTCTTAGTTCATACTCTCAGTCATTTCAGGATTCTCAACATTTGTCAGTTTTTGAATTAGACTTGGAGATCCCTTTTGACCAACCAAATTACTGCTAGATTCTGTTCTGTAAAAAGATTTTATCTCACTTCGACTCCTTCATCAAAGTTGTAGTTCTAGATGCGTAGATGAATTTGGGCTTTTGAATTACTTGATTTAGATATCATAAGCTTAAGATATTCCCATTTGAATATCTAACGTGAAGGTAGAAAATTTTGCCGCGGGAAGGATATAGCCCAAGTTCGCGGGACTGATTAGAAGGATTTTTTTTGGACCAAGGACTAAATCAAAAAGTGTTAAAATGAGGGATTGAATTGAAGAAGGATATTGAAAGCTGGAGAGGGGGGCTGGACCATCATAAATGACATGATTTTTTCCACACCGAATTTGGAAAATGAGACTTTGCAGCTGCACCCTCCATCTGATTTCTTTCCTTTTTCGCTGTAAATTCCTGTTGTTTTTCCTTTATCATCATGCCTGATTTTTAGAGCTGTAACCACATTTTTCTTGCCTCATTTCAAAGGGAGCAGCTGGCCCTATGAAAGGAAAGAAAAGAGCCACACCCTTCTCTAAAACTGGAAAGAAATCAGACGTAAAGCACCAACACAAAATCAGAATATTGCAGTTTCCTTTTTATGTTTTTTTACTGCAAATCAGTAGGGATTTGCATCTTAGGATTAATGCATTGAATCCTTCCTAAATAGAGATATTTAGACTATATATAAGCCCTTCTAATGACCTAACAGGGGCAGAAAAAAGAGGGCAGAAAAAAGAGAGCAGAAAAATAAGAAAAGAGAGGAGAGAATAGAGAATGGGAGAAAGACAGCAAAAGAAAAACAAGAAAGACGCCTTTACTCCATTTGTTTTTCTGAAAATAAAAACTGCAGAAACGACAAAAAAAAGTTAGGAATAAGTAGAGAAAGTGATGGAGGGGCAAAGTAAAGAAGGAGGCAAAAAGCAGAACCAAACACAGAACATAAGAATAAAGACAGACGCAGACCGAGCAACCATCACTCTTCCAACGCCACTGCAGTTTCTTCGTCTCCAGGTTGGTTTTCTATTCACCTGTTGCATGCTTTCTTTTGCTTTGTATTTGCACTATTAGCGTGGTCTTTTTATTTGTAATGTATGTGTCTGTATTGTTCAAGTGAATTAATTCACTTGAATAGTAGCTCTCCATTCATAAAAGAGGGCTACACCCCTTTTGTGTCCAACTGGGTCACTTGCTTGGGCAAGTGACTTAGTTAGACCTTCCCCCTTTTTTTTCTTCAAAAAAATAAAAGAAAGAGAAAGTGATTTATGATTTTTTTGGTATATTTATTTTTAAGGTCTGAATTTTTTTGTTATAAAAAATATTAGTCTTGTGTTTAGAATACTCGATTTGTTTTAGACGCAATGTGACAAATATACATATATATCAAATTTGTTTTCTTGTGTGTTGCATACGGCCAATACCCTTACATGTTTTGAATGCTTTTTTTTTAATAAAAAATATTGGAAGTTTCGAAAATATGTTTTTGCATGGATTTCTTAAACACAACAAAAATTATTTTCTTGCATTTCTGGATTTTACAACATGTTTGTAAAACTTCAAAGGGTATTGGCCAATATTCCAAAAAATATAAAAATCTTATTTTGGGAGGAATTCATCTATTATTCACCGCTAATGTTTGGATAAAGAAATCCTTAAAGGACGAATATCCAAAATATTATTGGGAATAATAAATCCACACACATACTTGAAAGAAGCCTTGATTATAATCGAGGACATTTCAAAATTTTTTACTCCACGGTTTACGAGCCGTGAGAGTATAAAACACTAAAAAATAGGTTTTTTTGTCTTTCCTTGTGATTTACGAGTCTCAAACTCTTGAAATACTAAGGGAAAAATGAGCTTTCGAAGCACATGGAATCTCATTGGATTTCTATCCTAATAAATTTAGTTTGAATCAAACCTAGGAAAACTGATGGGATTAGAAAACACTAACATCATAATAATTATAAAGCAAACAAAAAAAAATAAGTAGCTTATCTTAGGTAGGGCGTACTAGGGGTACTAATACCTTCCCTTTACGCAACCAGTCTCTTGCCTTAGAATCTCTGAAAGACCAGTTAGGGTTCCTAGTGACCAAAATATTAGGTGACGACTCCTTTACATAAAAACAAAAAAGACCCCGAAATCAATCGAAGGTTGCCGCGCTCCGCTGCGAGGGTGCGACAAAGCTCAACACTTGAAGATTTAAATGTTGGAGGATGAAATCAATTAATTTGATTTAAAGAAAAAAATTCCTTTAAAAAAGCTAACTCTAAAATAGCAAAAAACAATTATCATAAGGCAACCTGTGTTATTTTTAAAATGATTGAGAAACCCATAGAAAGTAAATTAAAAAAATAAAATATTGTAGGATGAAACCGAAAGAAAAGGCTTAAAAAAGAGAGAGAGAGAAAAGAAGTTTGAGTGAACTTTGTAAACTCGGGTTAATCTCTTAAACCTATATGCCATAAAATTTTAGATCTGGACACAACTAAGAAACTAAACACCAGACCAATTAAATATTGTAGGATGAAACAATAAAAAAAAATCAGTCTAAAGAATCTTGCAAGGTAAAACATAGCAATAAAATAAATATTATATTTGATAGGAAAAAAATAGCAAGGATTGAAGTGTAAAAAAATTCAAAAATCATCTTAAATAAAAAAAATACTAATCAAAAGAATGAGAATCAAATTTAAAAGATGAAAAACAATCTATAGGGGATAAAATTAAAAAAAAATATTTAATTTCATTAATTATTCTTAATAAAAAAAAGTATTCAAGAGAATAAGGATCGAATCTTAAAGATAATAACATGAGGGGTTGGTTTGATTGTTTGGAAGTTCAATATGAAAATCGAGTAACAAAAAGGAAAAAAGAAAATCGATCCACATGCAACATGCACCGCTTTTAAATGGAGGGGGCGCCGAGACTCTTTGATCGTTGCCTTGGAAGCTAGGTTTTAACCACCGGACGATACACATGTATCTTCTAAAGACAACAATTACTGTTCATTCATTTTTTAATTGTTTTTATTTATCAAATTACCTTATTGCACCTAATGATACCCCAAAACTACCGAATAGCCAAATATAAAAGACAAAAAAATCCATAAGTTAAAGATATTTTTTTTTAATTTAGAAAATAATGAAGGAACTTAATTATGTAAAAATTAAGTCATAGAAAAAGGCTCATTGACCGAAGTTTTTTTTTTTTTTCCGTCTTTCAATGATAATAAAGTAATCATACTAATAAAAATATAAAAATGTTATCTATCACTATCTTTTCTTGTGATAGCTAATATGGCTCGTGAAATAAACTTTTCTATCCGTGAGATCTAGCTCGATGGATTTGATATCAAAGCACAAATAAGTAGCATTGATCTCTTTTAATTTTATATATAATATAATGTAATAAAGACTAAGTCATGCAAAGATATCACTTACCATGATCAAACAAATCAAACAAATTGTTCACCTTTTTGTTTAAAGGTTTGTTGGAAAATGTGATTATGATTATTTTTTAAAGTATTTTTTATTAAGAAAAATATAAAAATTTTATTGTTTTATTTTTTAAAAATTATTTTTGATATTAGCGCATTAAAATAATTTAAAAACACCAAAAAAATATTAATTTGAAGTAAAAAAATAAAATTTTTTTAAAAACATTTTAAAAATACAACAATAAACCGGAATGAACCACCACTTAAATAATACAAATTAACACCAACCCCAACCCCAACCCCAACCAATCATCCACCATATCAAAGGACAAATAAGTAGCATTGATCTCTTTTAATTTTATATATAATATAATGTAATAAAGATTAAGTCATGCAAAGATATCACGTACCATGACCAAATAAATTATTTAAATTTTTTTAAAAGGTGTGTTTAGAAATGTGATTGCGGTTATTTTTCAAAGTATTTTTCATTCAGAAAAATATAAAGATTATATTTTTTATTTTTTAAAAATTATTTTTGATATCAGCGTATTAAAATAATTTAAGAATATTAAAAAATATATTAATTTGAAGAAAAAAATAAATAAAATTTTTTAATTTTTTTAAAAAACGTTTTAAAAATGCAACAATAAACATGAATGAACCACCACTTAAATAATACAAATTAACACCAACCCCAATCAATCATCCACCATAATTGATTAGAATATTCATTAGGGTTGATAAAAGAGTCACACGTGGGGCCACAACAAATTAAGAATCGGTGGATAAGTAATGTTTCCCTTCATTTTTTTATCAGATAATGTTTATTGTCTAATTAAGTAAGTAAAAAGCAGGTGGTGATGATGACCTTTTTTCCAGGGCCTGCCCCTTTGGGTATCAAGGCAACATCAAGTATCATGACAATTCTCAACTAATATGACGTTTTTTATTGTTTTTTTATTATGTAAGGTGGTTTTTAAAATAATTTTTTAAAATATATTAAAAAATATATTTTTTCTTATTTTTGACCTAATATAAAAACAATAAAAAGTATAGATTTAATATTCTTTTCATATAAATATACTTTTAAAAAATATTTAAAAATTATTTCAAATACACTCACACTCCCAATCACTCC
>Ga0325400_1002710_pt1 | contig 15692 bp, 5 predicted proteins | sample PopdelMetagenome_2_FD_205662 | JGI IMG/M metagenome (GOLD analysis project Ga0325400, IMG submission 205662) | Populus deltoides microbial communities from Bellville, Georgia, United States - Xylem-PdKOR-R1 | ecosystem: Host-associated > Plants > Phyllosphere > Stem > Wood/Secondary xylem... | reverse complement strand
AAAAAAAAAGACTGATAATCTAGGTATCGCAAACATGTTTCAAATAAATAAGAAAAAAATAAATGACTTGGGTTATAACTTATAACCCAAATCTTTTGAAAAAAATTAATGTCGAAACATGAGATTGTAAAGGAAAATGGGTAAAAAAAAAGACATCAACACTCATTAACTTTTAAAATATATGACCCGGGTTATTAAACTGAAAGCACCATAAATAAATAAAATCACAAAATCCAATTCCCAATAAATAAAATGTTGAAGGATTAAATCGGGAAAAAAAATAAATTACAAAAAAATATCTAAAACAAAAATTTACAATTAAAAGAATGAGCGTGAAAATCAAAACAAAAAATAAATTAAAGGACAACCAAATTTTTTATTGGAGGTTGATTTAAAAAGAGAAATAACTTTAACAAAAGAAAAAACAATTAAAAGAATGAGGACCGTATTAGAAAAACTTATATATCATGAGCTTTGATTGAATGATGAAATTGAAAGTTAATAAAACTTTAACAAAAAAAACTAAAGAAAAAAACTAGAAATCAAAAGAATAAGGACCAAATAAGAAGAAATAATATATGAGAAATTATAATTGAATGAGTAAATTGAAAAGAAACAAAAATTTCATAAAAGGGTCAAAAAAATAAAAATTCAAAATAATAAAGAATAAAATTCAAATACTAAAAAAAGAGAGGACCAAGGTGTGCTTTTTAGGGAGGATAGAGAAAAAATAACCACTAGTTGTGGACCAACCATCCACTACCTACACGTATCGTACAAATTAATAAATGACATGTCAACGCTTTTAACGTTGTCTAAAAGGCATGGGCGGCGTCCACATGCCAGCACGCACTAGAAGCTTTTAATTATTATTTTATATTATTAAAATATACAAATATCTCATATTTCTCCTATATATATAAAGACTAAAATGCCCCTGTAAGAAAATTTCAATTTTTTTATCGTAAGGATATCTGCATCATTTTAATGTGTAATAAAAAATAAAATTACCATAAAACCCTTGCACATAAAGTTATTTTTTTTACTATAAGATTACTTTGGTAATTATATTGTTTTATAAAAAGGTAAAAAGATCTTTGTGCTCATAATGAATTAGGAAAAGACATGTGTCCTTGTGAAAAGACCAAATACCCCTCACCCATGCCTTTTGTTTTGTGTAAATAAGGGCAAAATGAGTTTTTCACTGTGGATTGCTACAGTGGAAACCCTCGCATGTTTTAGTGTTTTCTACTAGCTACTTGACCTACACTCCGCCGAGGATTAGATAATTTTTTTTCCAATAAAAAATTTAAACATATAGGTTTTTTTGACATGTTTCTTTACATAAAAAATATCAATTGTAAATTAAAAATTTTATGCACACATTTAATTAAATAAATAACTATTTGTGTCTATAAAAAAAATAGATTCATTAACAATAACTAAATACGTACCTAAAAAACTCGAGACGCTGATGTAAATTATGATATTTGATCTCGCAACACGAGTCATTTATTTAATTGTGATCAATGACACTGTTTATTAAAGTTATTTTTTATTTAAAATGATAGTAGAATTAGAAACATGCAGGCCTTATTTTTAAAACAATGAAATTAGGGCAGATGACTCTGCCCCATTATTTTTTGAAAAACATACAGATGACATATTATCTGGTTTTTTCTAGATTTCAGCTACCGTGGTGGCCAAAAAAACAAGGTTTATGTTTTTTTTACCAAAAAAATAATTTTTTTAACCAAAATACCTAGAAAAGAGCCTAAACAAATTGGCAAACCCATATATTGTATTAAACCAAACTTTTCATGCAAATATTTTCTTTTTAATTTTTATGTACATTACATTTAAGAGTATTTTTTTTTATCATGAAGATAGTCTTTAGTTCATTATCCATTAATTTCATTTACAATTACATTGATACATATTTTGACATACAAAAATCGTAAGGTTACAACATTTCTTAATGATATGCATAAAAATTTATTTACAAACTTTTATTAGAAATTACAAGTTTTTATTGAACATGAAAGCCTAAATATCTTGGTAGCACTTTATTTTGAACCAGTCATTTGAGAGAAGGTACCTGTAAAACAAATTGGATCACACAATTAATATACACAATGGTACCATCACAATTACTAACACATAACAAAACTAAACAAGCGATCCTCACGTCTTTAACATGTTATAAACACATTAATTTTTTGACAACTCCCTAATTTAATAAATTCTTCCTCCTTTTCTTTTCTTTATTTTTTAACAAATAACTCCCTTTTTTTTTTCTTTTATATAATCATTGGACTATCATTACCCTGCTTGCAATACCTCTTGATTAAGAATCCAATTATTCACTCATCTTAAGCATTCATCACGTAATACTTTAAATTAATCATAATCATTGTATTGTTACAATCATCCTCCTTCGTATTTTAATTTAACCTCCTTTATGTAATCATTAGCTATAATCTACAAGGTGTGGCTAAAACACTTTGCGCACATGACACTATTCATCTTTAACATTTTATTGTGAATATACTATTTAAATTTTTTCTTGTTTTTCCAATTTGATCTTTAATTGTTTTTGCCCAATTACATCTTTTTTGGGTCAAATTCAAGGATAATTGAATCAAATTTGTTGATTAAGGAAAAAAAATTAAAAGACAGAGGATCAAAGTAGAAAAGATGTCATAAATAGGTGATGGTTTCAAAGTTCACACTAAATGTTTACTTTAGTCCTCAAACTTTACAACTTATATATATTTGGTCTCTCAATATTTTTCCATTAAAATTTGGAACTAGATTTTATTTTTCGTTATTTTTTAGTCTATGGTTTGATAAAGAAGAGATAAAGGTCGTTAAAATCTAGGGATAAAGAGAAAAAATTGTGTTTCTACCCATTCCGGCCATCGAAAAGGTCGATCTTGGTATCAAGGGGTTCCATTTTATAACATTCCAAAACACAAAATACTTTAGACGTAGCAAAATACGAGAGAGATTTTTTTAAAAAAATTCCCATTAAAAATTTTCTACCAAAATTTTAGTTGAGTTTCCCATATATTTAAAACATTCCAAGTTATCAACAACATTTTGTTTAATACTAAATATATTTTTAGTTTTTGATCCAGTCATCCTAGATCAAAACAACCATCACAATAACACCACCTTAAACATAACTTCTTAATAGCATAATAAGGCAATGTATATCACATTACAATTTCTTCAAGCATGATTCTTATAAAAATAAGTTAAGACAAATTATACCATCCTTTAATTTTATAATCCATAATTCACAACCATTAAATAAAACTATTTAGAGAATTTAAAGGAGCTAAATAACTAATATCAATTCCAAAATAGTTAAGTAATAGAAAATAATCACCCAAATATTTTTACACAAATTAGATTTAAATATTAAGGTTTACAAGTTTTATCTAAAATTCATTACATATCCAAAAGAATAAAATACACCTACTCTATAAGGATACAAGTATAGAAAAATAGATATACTCCAAAAAATAGATATACTCCGATCAGGAAACGAAGGCCTTGAAATAAAAAAAATCAAAATAACAATTTAAATCTATTTATACTTTATGTGCTTTCTCAAATTCACATTTATTATATGCCTCTAATATAGGACTACATTTTATATGTTTTCCAACATAACATATGTATCATCAATTTATTGTTACTTTCTTTTATTATCTTCAAATAGTTATGTCATTATCATCTTTTATCATAATCTGTAAATGTTGATATCAGATACCCTGATATCATTAGTTATCTCTAACTCAGATCAACCAATCAATGTCAATATCACTTCTACCATCGATATTATTAGCCATTAACACTTATATGACTAATTAGAAATATGATGATACCCTTTCCTCTAGGTATCATTAACTACCACCACCTGGAGCAGCTAATCAAAATCAAGTGTATGTCGATGTCAGTATTACCTTATTAAAATCATTAGCCCCCATCACCCAGTATGGCTAATCAAGTAATAGTTTTGCTAACATCAACACAACATTGTTGATATCATTAACCCTAATAATTGGATTGGCTAATCAAGTCATCCTAAACATTCATCTTATCATGGTTTTGTTGATATCAATATGTTCGTATATGTATCATTAACTTTCCAACTTTGAAATAAATAATCAAACTCTAATAAATGTTGATGTAATTTCATCGACATCATTAGTCCTTATTAACCGGGACAACTAATCAAGCCCTCTTTTCTTTTATTCCTATCTCCTTTTACTCTTTCACACTTAATACGTAGTTTACGCATATAATAAGTTGAAAATTTACACTACAAGTTATTTATAAATAAAAGTTAATAATGTGCATACACTTACCTGTCAATACAGGACCTATATATTACCAATCATTTTTAATAACTTGGGAACCTTAATTAGATTATCATGAAATCAATACTTAACTTAATACGACACCCTTATTCTAATTATGCAAGCATCTTCCTTTAGTTATCCATGATTCTCTATTTTCTTATTAAAATCCTTTATTTCTTATTTCTTTCTTTTTCTTTGTTTTCCTTTCACAAGAATCAATTTAATTTGTCTTAGTCAAGTTCATCTACTCTAATATAACCCAAATATTATACGAAATATGAACTAACTTCATCATTCTTTATCAATGTCATATTTCCCCTCTTTGGCCGAAACTTTAAACTTATATGGTTTATGGTATTTCTTTAAAAGTTTGAGCAATTTAATCCTTATATACTCTTAAACATCTTTATTAATACTTACTAACAAGATTTCTTAATCAATTGAATTAAAAAATACCATCCCTCCTTTTATTATTGTTGGTCGAAATCCATATATAAGGGGAGGTATAAAATTTCTTCAAATCTCCAATAATTAATACTTTACCCATCAATTTTTCATGTAAATAATCATCAATAAACATTAATATCATCATTCAAACCATTAACTACACTAAAACCCTAAATTACATAATATATATTACACTAATTCAAGCTCATTACATAGCAAAATCACAATCCATCATGTTATGCATAATCTTTGCTTCTAAATTTCAAGGAATTTAGAGCAAATTATATAAAATAATACAAATTTTTTCTTTATCTCTTCCTTTTAGCTTCTAAGGAATCTCCCAAACACTAAAACTTCCATAATTAACTCAATTTAGGTGTTCGATCACTCAAAATCTCCTCTTAACACATTAATATATCCCAAAAATAAACTTTACAACTCTAGATATGATTAAAATACCGAACAATATTCCAGATTGGTTAAACTAAACCCACCAAGAGTTGCAAATATCTAATGTTTGTTTGGAATTATTGTTAATTGAGTGTCATAAGGTGTGAGACTATGAAAAACAGGTATAAACATGAAACAAATGTACATGTGTATAGAATTTTAGGACTTTCCTTGCTATTGGCTTGAGAATAATAGTTAAATAAAAAGTGAAATGAAATCATGATATTAACAACATTGTTGGTGATAATTATATCCTTGATGGGACAAAGGAGGCTATAAAGATAAGAAAATAGCAAAGAGCAACAACACGTACATAGACTCAAGGTAGGTGCCCAACAATTTTTTAAATGTATTAGGCACCCATTTTAAATTGAAATATATGCCATAAAAAAAAACGATAAGGATAGAACTAGATACTCAATAATGTGGCTAGTGCTTGGTAATGAGCTATGTTGTAGAACTAGTTACCTAATAATGAAGCCATTGCCCGATAATGGGTTAGTGAGATCAGTTTGATTGATGAATAGAATATTTAATTTGATTTAAATAGACTTGTGTGGAGTTAAAATTGCCTGGATGAATGATTTGTCAAATTGTTAATGAAATGTTGGGTGAAACCCACCTGTTAAATAAAAGTGGTAAATTATGTTTATGGCATTAAATGCTAAATTAATAAGAATCTTGTGATTGAGTTTATGATATAGATCATTGAATTAATAAATGTCTAACATTTGTGAAGGATAAAGACAAAGATCGTATCACCTAAAAAGAATGCATAAAATGTTAGATGATTTAGCAAACTTAAATAGTGATAAGGAGGATGATCTCTATAATGAGAAAGATGATGTTATAATATAAAGGATGACTTAGAGATAAAAAGGGATTAGGTGCATGACTATTTTGGAAAGTCAAGTAAAGTATAAATAAGGTTGTATTAAATGGATTTTTGCATAGAAAGCTTTGTGATTATTGTGATAATATAACAAAATAAATAAAAAATTAATTTAAATGACTTGTGTGGCATAACCTGAGGATGTGTTTAGGGACAACCTTGTTTAGTTCCTAGGAGGAACTGTTATAAGAATATATGACAGAAAAAGAACAAAAATAGATAAAGGTCACTAACAACAGAAGTAATGGTTATTTAAAATATGTATATGATGTGTTTGATAATGTGTTACTAGAGTATATGGGAAACGATTTGGAATTGTTCTTAGTGTGCATGTATGAGATTATAAAATATGTATCTAATAACATATTTGTAATATGATATAAATTGACTTGATAATAAATGTGATAAGAAAATAAATTATGGTTGTATTGGTGGCAAAATGATGTTCCATTAGCAATGATGATGACACGTGTTGGAATGTAACTACCAACCATGTTGTTTAACACAAAAAAGGTAAGAACAATTATGGCTAAAATTATAAAGTTATGAGAGGAGAATCCACTTTAAACCTGAGTATATAAAGGAAAATAAACGTATTGATGTTTCAATCATGTGATGTAATGGAACATTAAACTGAAAGGTGAAGTAAGCCTTGAATATGTTTTGACTCGGTTAGGTGCAAATACGTTAACGACAAGGTAGTGGTGTCGATATAATATGACAAGCCAAAAAAGATGATAATACAACTAAAATCAACTGTTATAAGAAAAGTTAGTTGCTAAATGAACAAGAGTATGCTGAACGAGAATTTTAAATTGTTGAGTGTAAAAGTCGAATCACTAAAAAGTATATAATATCATTTCTATTTGTAAGGGAATTAGTCTCTTATGTTTCTTTTTATATTAATAATGTTGCCTATTAACATGTGGATAGAAAAAAAATTTATTTATTGGATAACATAATGGGTGTATAGAAATATACTTATATAAATCCGGTATGAAGGGTTCAAATAATGGATTGGATGTAAGTAGCAAAATTAAGAATGGTTAAGTTGATGAGTGTGACATATGTATATGTTAATAAGGAAATGATGCATAAACTAAGTTTTTTTATTTTCAAATTATAATTGATTTTGAATATTATATATATTGACTCCCTAAGAACTAGAATAGAAAGTAAAAATTATTATAAACACGATTCTTTATACTTTAATTTAATAAAGGAAGATAAAAATGTAAAGAATAAACCGTAATAGTTTTGTATATATATTTTTAAAAAAATTACTTTGATATTTCAAGTTTAAGGCTTAAAGAAGCTATTTTATGTATATAAATTACGAGGTGTTACGTTGAGGGATTTAATATGTATAATTCATAAATTTTGAGGACTAAAGTAAATTTTTTACGAGAACTTTAAAACCATCATCTATTTATGGTGCTTTTTCTACTTTGGTCATTCATCTTTTAATTTTGTCCTTAATCAACAAATTTAATTTAATTTTTCTTTAATTTGATTTAAAAAAGATACAATCACGGAAAAAAAAGTTTAAAAACTAAAAAAAGTAAATTAAACAATAAATCTACAGTAAAGCGAGAGGATGAATAATGCACACAATATTTACGCCACAATGTTTAGAGTTTTGTATTATAATATTACAATGAGTTTAGACTGTTATTGTAATTTCTAAAACTACAGGAGACGATATATATTTATGTCTAAAGCTAGGGATGTATCTGTAATTACGTCGAAAATGTGGATTCCTAAACAGTGGCGAGCCATGACTGGTCTTCTGTGAGGCGCGCGAAGCAGCAGATCCCAACCAACTCTCTCTCCCTGCAAATCAAAACCAAAATTAGCACCACCCGAGTAGGCACAAGCAGAATCCCTCTCTTTCTCCGTTAACGCTACATCGTTTCGATCTGTAAGTCATAGCTATTTCAATTCCGTGTTTATACATTGCTATGCCCATTATGACTACAATTTTTTATAGTGAGTTTCCAGATTTTTAGCTAATTAATTGAGTTACTTGTGCCAATCTGTAATCAGGGAGTGATAAACTAACACCTGTAGCAGGTTATCGTAATTTTTTTTTTGAATTTTAGATCTTGTGTGAAGAAACTAGGCTTGATGATTCTGTATTCTTTTTTGCTAGGTAGTGAAGATTTTGCATCTTAGTAATTGGGCTTTGCTTAAAGGTCCATGTCTGTGCCCAACGAGGATAACATGTCTCCTCATATGCAGGTATTCATTTTTCTTGAAAAAAACTCGCGATTTTTTTTTTACTGAAGTAGACCATTCTTTTATCGGTGATTTTAATGTTAAGGTAATCTGTCAGTGATTATTTTACGAGTTCTTGTTAAATACAAGATATTGTGTCTGAAGAGCTGTGTTATTATTGATGGGATTTGATCATTGCGTCTTTCTTTTGTTCCAAGTGAAATTCTATACAGAGACGCTGCTGGTACAATTATCTGGTTGTTAATAGTTAATACTCGCTATCGTGTGATAATGTGAGACCGTACAGGCATATAATACATCGCACCGTCGTGATTGCAATGCAGCTTTGCATTATATTGCTCCTTGTTAAAAATGATTCCGAGTTAAAACCTTTTTAAGAAATGGAAGTAAGGAAGGAACTTGTGGTGTAAGTTGAATTCTCACCATTCTCTGTGGAGAATTATTGAGTTAAAACAATGGAGGAATAAGATGTGGATGTCTCCTGGTTAAAGATGTTGAGATTTATTCCCTCCTGCTCTGCTGGTTCTTTGCTAAGGAATCATGTGTTCCACTTGGAAATGAACCGTCCATGACCTATCACTCTTACCGCTTATATGGCTCTTCTCATATGTTCTTTCTGACATTCTTTTTCTTATAAAATTCTAGTCTATGTTTTTGATGGTTGTGATGTTTTTATCACAGCTTTCATCCCATTTTTTGGGGGATCTCCTCGATTCCATTATTGTTGATGTTGCCTCTGAGTGTCATCGGGTGGCAAGACTGGGTCTTGATCGCAATTTGGAGGAAGAGGAAGAAGAATTGAGGTTGTCAGCACAAGCTCGTGTTACAGTAGCTGATCCTAGTAATAGTGGTGATACCACTGGCAAGTATGTGGTAGACATTTTTGGACAAACTCATCCATGTGTTGCAAATGAAGTTTTTGACTGCATGAATTGCGGGAGACCAATTGTGGCTGGAAGATTTGCTCCTCATCTGGAGAAGTGCATGGGAAAGGTGAGCCTTTGACTGCTAACATGCTTGGCTGTCTTATTATTATTATTTTTATTTTAACTTTTCTTTCTCATGTCATGGTTCAGTATAATATCTGGCAAGTATCTTGGCCAGTATTACGCTTACAAGAATTCTCCAATTTTCACTCTATGAAAACCTTTTTTTATGCTTAGGATGTTTGTATTGGATTTCTGTTTTACACATTGATGTGCTTTGGGTCTTCCATTCAGGGTAGGAAGGCTCGTGCCAAAGCCACAAGAAGTAGCACAGCCACACAGAACCGGTACTCACGAGGCAGTCCTGTTTCCGCAAACTCCCCTCACTCAAATTCCACCAGCACAAACAGGTTATTGAATGGAACATACAGTCACACAGTCGAAGAGTACTCAAATGGAACATGTGAAGGGCCCTGAATAAAACACGAGTGATGCAGGCTGACTTCAAGACAAGTAGCAACTACAATTAATGAGGGTTGTCTTGTTTTCTTAAAGTTAATATCAAAAGAGGACTTTACGGCACAATCTGTCTGTAAATATTGCAAATTAATCCTTTGTTTGAAACTTCGATTATGGAATGAGAGCAAAACCTCCTGCTGCAGTTGAATGTTGCTACATCTCACTTGTATATCTATTCCCAGCTCATCCTTATATTTAAAGGGCGGCTTCTATGCCAACAAGACATGAAAGTTCAATCTTCATATATCGTACTGAATAATTACGAGAAATTTGGGGAAAGGAGAGAAGGTATAGGGCTAAAGCATGGTATCAAAGAAGTGCTGATCACGCTATGCTCCTGCATTTCATGCCCTTTAACGGATTTCATTTCCAACTTCATTTCTTAACACTAAAACGTCCGACAGTGAAGATCAATTGAAGTGGGATATGAAGTTTCCTCAGTGAGGAAAAAATTCCGTTGCCGGGACTTGAAGGTGAGACCCGAATATCCATGACCAACTAAACGGCAATGGATTCATGTTATAGTTGTCCCAGCTAAGAATAATATTATATAATATTAAATCAACTGAATATTCCGTGTTTGATTGGGAATTTAGACATCTTCACTCGATCCTTTCAGGTGGTATCAGTTCGAAGAAGCAGTTACACTTGTGTCACCAGTGTAATTGTGCTTTAAGAGGTTTGGATTCGAAGGCCTAGGCTTATAGGATGGAAGGTTGGACCACTACGTGATCTTCTTACTGATCATTGATCAAGCTATTATTCTGTTGCGTGCTCATTTTTTTTGTTTCAAAAGCTTTGGTCCTTTTGTAAAAACATGTTGTGAAAACATGGGCAAGACGTCGGTGTCTTTAACATGCAGTGTATGATTGCTTTTTCAAAATCTTTTGAGACGTGCAGTGTGCAATGGCAAGATTTTGTCCAGGGAAATGATTTTCCTCACCTCATCACATGGGCAGCAGCGAGTACTATAGATCAATGCCAATGCACTAAGCCAGGAAGATGATTTCAAAAATCAAAACCAAAATGGAAAATGGTAAAGAGCACCGATAACCCCGCGGACAGGGGGAGTGTTTCGAGCTCCACCCAGAATTATAAAAATATAAAGACAGATTATTTTGCTTTTGTTTGAGACTTTTGAGAGTGTATTTGAGAATTCAAACCAAAACAAGTTTTCATGTCTCAGATCAAAGTTTTAAATATGGTTCATGCAATGCTTCCAAGCATAATTCATCTATATACAAGAAGGTAAATGGATGAGACGAGAAGAAACTCATGTATCATAAGAAAAACTGCATGTACAGATATGGAAGCAGTTCGAAATAAACCCCTCCATTTATTGGCAAAAACAGCACTCGATGATCAAAAGAGTAAGAGATGCGACTCAATATGGACTTCAAGTCCTATCAACTATGGAAAAACATAAACCATTTTGAATTTGTACAAAAACCACCCAGTAAACAGAACTCATGGTTAGTCAAACAGCTCCCAGTCCTGATTTAGTTTTGTGGCAGATTGTAGTGGAACAGGGGCGTTCAGGCTTCCAACTCCAGACGCAAATGTCTCCCATTTAGTAGTCACCGATACTGCGTTGCTGTTATGGCTAAACGATTTAGAGTTTCTCGCTTTCAAATTCTCGAGTGTGTCCACAAAGCTCTGGATTCGACGAACCTGCCATGAAAATCCGAAATTAAATATCATCGTTCTGACACAGAACTGCACTGAACAACATATTTGTCGTTATGTTTTGATCTGAATAGAAGCGATTCCATTGGTTAAGGACTTTCATTTCCTTAAAAAGAAAAACGTGAACATCAAGGTCATCGCCCTGGCAGCCTGAGGCATTATGAGTCATCCTGAAGCAATAGCCACGCGAGGCTGAAATAGTGCTCATGGGAAATAATTAAGAGGCCATTCTGGGTGAAAAAACCTCGCCTGTTTCCTACAAATAATGAAATCAGAGGACCTCTTGCATACACTTTCTTTTCAAGTGTGGAGACAACAATTTTTCATCAGCAAGCACTATTCTATCTACTCTTCTCAAATCTCTCTCTCTTTTTATTTAGATGGAGTGGGAAAGCATGATTAATGAAATATGAAACTGACAACTCCTTGTAAACAGTTGAAATAGCCCATAAATCAGGACCACCATAGGCTCCAACTTATACCTAAGCTGTGTTTAATCATATAATTCCACTTTCTAGCATTGTTTTACCTATATTATTAGATCACTTTAAGCTTTCAGGCACATGAAGAGCAAGAATCTTTCAAGCCCAAGCTGAAACCTGACTTGGGAAATTTCAACAAATCATAAATTCAAGATATGTTCCCTCGTGCTTTTGAACGAACTAATGGAAGATAATCATGGAAATACCACAAGCAAAGGAAAAAGTTTTGCAAGCAGGGAAGGCATTATAAATAACCTCAATCTTTCTCTGCACTTTCGCTTGTCCATCTGCCTCAATTGAATCCAATTTAAGCAATTGTATCGTAAGCAATTCTCTTAAGACAGAAAATTCTTTTTCTGCAATCTTGGTCCCACTGCGAATATTTGTCTCTAATGCAACAACCTAAGAAATCATCAGCACATAGATAACCAATAAGTTCTCTGATTTGCATCAAGGAAGGCTTTAACTTTTATCTCAATGTGAAAGCTAACCTTCTCGCAAAGTTTATCAACCTCTGCCCTCACTCTGGCAACAGCTTCATAAGCTTTTAATGTATCCTGATTTCTCTTCATCTCCTCAAGCTTCCTCTCTTTGCTGGCTGGATCCTCAAAAAGTATCACCTTTGACATGTCTTTTACACCTACCATGTGCAGATATTCATTATTCTCCTTTTCTTTGCCTTTAAACAATAGCCTCTGCTCCTTAGACTCCAGACCAGTCTCATGGGCAAGGACTTTTTTCAAATCCCCTTCAATTCAACCAAATACAGCAATTAAGCATCAACTTGCGAAGGCAGAATAAGGGACAGCAAAATATTGCAACCAGTACCCTCACTGAAACCCAGCAGCCAGTCTAATACATATTAGGCAATGAAGGAAACTCAGCCAACGTCATGGACAATCAAATTGCATGCAAGAAGGAGAGGAAACATATAATGAACGTTCGAAAACAAATGACCATGATCAATGTACATCCCCATAAAGCTAACTTAAGCAAAATTAATTTTTAAGCATGACTTTTGTCCGTTGGATAAATATGCAGTGCATATTGAAATAGAAACAAAAGCCAAAAGGCTTGTTCGATGACAAAAAAAAGAAGCATTACACAAAAATGCTAAGAAATGTCAAAATCTATTGCCAAGCATGACTAGACCCATTCAAATTAAATTCAAAACAATCACTAAATGAAAAACTAGGACCAGCCACAGTTCTGGCTCTGACCCAACGAATCAACAGCAAAGTCGACCCCGGAAGGGAGAAATGAGATTCTAGCATTTTATCCAATGGGATCAAACCAAAGAGAGCAAATTTCAAGCGCAATTAATCAGTGACAAAAGATTACCAAAAGTGGATTGAGCAGGGACAGCAATATCATAGTGACATAAGCCATGAGAGACCTTGATCTTGATCATAGGCCCAGAAGAGCCATCCCCAACATCCATCTTTTGAACAAGCATGCCACCAGGCCTAAGTTCCCAGTGTATCTCCCTGTAGTTGGACTCCCTTGTCTCTGTGTTTTTTGATTTTTTCATGGTCAAGAAATGGAGTCAAGAACCATATAGAAGTACAGAATTTGAAGAAAAGTGTAAAAGGTAGAAGTTGGGTTGTGAGAGGGTTGTCACTGTAGTAGCAAATCAAGATTATTGACTAAGCAAACAAAAAATATAAGCAATATAAGCCCTTTAAGACAGAGACTTGTCAGCGCTCAGCAGACTTTAGAACTTAGCAGTTGGTCGGTTTCTCTCAATAACTTGTACTAAAAGAAAGTTGGTCCAGTTCAGGACCATGACATACTCTATTTTCAGTGCGTTCAAATATCTTCATCAAGATCGACACTATCTAAGGTAAAAGCAATGGCGAAGTCTTCAAAAATATTCGAAATCTTATTCAGCCCAAATACATTTTCCTGTTTCTTTAGAATTTTGACAATATAAGATAGTTAATCAACGATAAGGACAGTAGTTAATAAAAGTTGAAAAGAAAAATTGGAACTTTCTATTCATATACAATATATATCTATCCAAAAAATTAAAAAATATAATTTTTCAGTTTTTTAAAAACATTGAATTTTGAAAACACCCCACAATTTCTCTACACAAGTTTTGACTGATTTTTGAATGAATAAAAAACTCTAACAATATTTTTTTATATATGCATGTACTTTTTAGCAATAAAAAGAATTATTTTTTGTTATATTTTTATATTTAGTCAATGTCATAAACTTAATTTTTATTATAAATCTAATATAAATAATTTTTATTATATTTTTGCAAGTGTTTTTTTTTTATATACCTTTTGTACATCAAAAAAATTTGCTTGGCTTGCAATGGAGAGCTGACAACATATCTAGTCATCACTATAACAACAACCCAATCAATCACCACCATAATAATTATTATTATTTTAGTGTTAACGTGAAAATGTAGTTTAGATTTTTTTAAAATGTTTTTTATTTAAAAATATATTAAAATAATATTTAGTTTTTTATTTTTAATATTAACATTTCAGAAGAATCCAAAAATATAAAACAAATTAATTTAAATATAAAAAATATTTAAAAATACAGTTAGAATATAATGTAAAACATCTTCTTATCAATGTCACCGTAGTTTTTACCACATTATGAGCGTGTTTGACAGTGTGGTTGTAGGTACTTTTCAAATAATTTTCGTGCTAAAATGCATGACAATGATGCTTTTTTATTTTTTAAAAATCATTTTTGACATCAGCACATCAAAACGATCCAAAACATACAAACCATATTTAATTTTAATAAAAAAAATTTAAAATTTTTGAAAACACGGCCGCAGCTGTAGCCGCGTTCCCAAAGATAACCTATAACCCCACCACTTCCACAATAACAATTGTCATCATTTTGCTACCATCAACAATAATAATTATGTGTAATCACCACCACACACAATTAATATTAATATTATTACTACCGCAACAATTATTAGAAATGCCACCAGCAAAACTATTGTTGTCATATATAGATATTGTCTCCTTCAAAAATTGTAACTTTTCTCACCTTATTATAATGAATAAAGAAATTTTATTTTATAAAAAAATATTTCTTATTTTTTAAATGTTAACTTTAAAAATTAGTAAAGTAGCATATTTCCTAATTCAATGAAAGCATGGAATTATTGTTCGTGATTTAATTTCTGCTATAAAAAACCCTGTTTAATTATCATAATACCTTCTCAATTAAAGAAAAACAATATAATTAGTAAGATTCTTCTAAAATAATTTCTAAGAACACACATCAAGAAGGCATTAAATTCTCATAATTTAAAATTTCACTCTCCCCTAGCTACGATGAATTATTAAAAACAGTCGGGGTTTTACTCTCTCATCTATACCCATAAAATATGTTTTTTCTCACTTACATCCATAAAATATGTTTTTTGAAAAGTAAGGTTTTCTCGAATAAAAAAAAAGATGAATTATTAAAAGCCACTATTTTCTTACAGTGTAGAATGACCAATGGTCGGAAATGGAATATCGAACTCTGATCTCCTAAAAAAATAAAAGGGCACATTAGACAAAAAATCCTAATACTATTATTGGATAATATTACGAGAACCATTTATTTCAAGATCAAACTTGATCTTTTAAAATTATTTTTTTATATTTTAAATTTTTTTTAATATATTAATATCAAAAATGATTTTTTT
>Ga0325400_1002708_pt1 | contig 15698 bp, 17 predicted proteins | sample PopdelMetagenome_2_FD_205662 | JGI IMG/M metagenome (GOLD analysis project Ga0325400, IMG submission 205662) | Populus deltoides microbial communities from Bellville, Georgia, United States - Xylem-PdKOR-R1 | ecosystem: Host-associated > Plants > Phyllosphere > Stem > Wood/Secondary xylem... | reverse complement strand
TGGGCTCCTCGACCACGCAGATGGTGTCCAGGGAGCGGCGGGGGTCGCGGCAGATGCGGCACTGCTCGGCCTCGGCCACGTTGAAGCAGATGCTGCAGAAGCGGACCTCGGCCTGCACGCGCTGCAGGGAGGCCACCAGCCGGCCGACGTCGGCGGCGTCGGCGGCCAGCAGGTGGAAGGCGATGCGCTGCGCGCTCTTGGGACCGACGCCGGGCAGCCGCCCGAGCTCGTCGATCAGGTCCTGGACGGCACCCTCGTACATCAGAGGCCGGGCAGGCCCAACCCGCCCGCGGCACCGGCCAGCGGGCCCATGGTCTGCTGGGTCAGCTCACCGGCGGCGCGGTTGGCGTCGCGGACCGCGGCGACCACGAGGTCCTGCAGGGTCTCCACGTCGTCGGGGTCGACCGCCTGGGGGGAGATCTCGATGGCGGTGAGCTCACCGCTGCCGGTCATCGTGGCGGTGACCATGCCGCCGCCGGCGGTGCCGGTGACCTCGGCTGCGGCCAGCTGCTCCTGGGCCGCGGCCAGCTGCTGCTGCATCTTCTGCGCCTGCTTCATCAGCTGGGCCATGTCGGGCTGTCCACCGGGTCGCATGCGGTCGAGGGTATGCGGTGGGTCCGACAGCCCGTGGCACGCTGCGGGGCGTGCGGGCAGCGGCGGTCCTCTGCGCGGCGGTGCTGCTGCTCGCCGGGTGCGCGGCCGACCCCGCGCCCCGGGCCGCCCCCTCGTCGTCCACGCCCACGAGCACCGCCGAGACGACGACGCCGCCCGGCACCCCGCCGACGACGAGCGCACCGCCGACGACCACCCCGGCCCCCACCACCCCGGCGCCCACCCCGGCGCCGGTCGTCGTGCTGGACCCCGGCCACAACGGCGGCAACGCGGCCGACCCGGGGGCGATCGCCGCCCCGGTGCCCGACGGCACGGGCGGCACCAAGCCGTGCAACACCACCGGCACCTCCACCGACGCCGGCTACCCGGAGCACGCCTTCACCTGGGACACCGCCCTGCGGGTGCGCGACCTGCTCACCGCGGCCGGCGTCCAGGTGGTGCTGACCCGGCAGGACGACGCCGGCGTCGGGCCGTGCGTCGACGTCCGGGGGCAGCTGGGTGCGCAGGTCGGCGCGGTGGCGTTCGTCGGCATCCACGGCGACGGCGCCGCGGCGGGCGGGCGCGGGTTCCACGTCATCACCTCGTCCCTGGACCCCGGCGGGCCGCAGGTCGCCGCCGCCACCACCGCCCTGGCCACCGACCTGCGGGACGCCCTCACCGCCGTCGAGCCGGTCAGCGACTACCTGGGCACCGACGGCCTGGACAGCCGCGGTGACCTGGCCGGGCTGAACCTCAACACCGTCCCGGCGGTGTACGTCGAGTGCGGGAACATGCGCAACGCCGACGACGCCGCCCTGATGAGCTCGGGGTCCGGCCGGCAGGCACTGGCCGCGCAGCTCGCCGCGGGGGTGCTCGCCTTCCTGGGCCGCTGAGCCCGCTCAGCGGTGGCGGCGCGGCGGCTCCACGACGCAGGCCAGGTCGTCCTCGGTGGCCGGGACCGGCGGCAGCGGGGTGGGGGCGTCCCGGCGCACGCAGAGCCCGTCGAGGACCAGCGCGACGTAGCGCTCCCGCAGCCCGGTGCGGTCCGGCCCGCCCACCCGGCCGATCATGGCCACCGCGATGCCCAGGTCCATGCCCTGCACGTCCGGGCGGAGCACCCCGGCGTCCTGGGCGTGCCGCACGAGCGCGTCGACGGCCGGGGCCAGCCGGTCCCGGCCCCGTGCGACCCGCTCGTGCCCCTGCCCGGCCGCGGCGAGCACCTGCGCGAGCCCGCGGTCGGCCGCCTGCGCCTCGGCGCCCCAGCGGAGGAACCCGGACAGGCCGCGCCAGGGGTCGGGGTCGGCCGCGGCCTGCTCGGCCCGCTCGACGACGGCGTCGATCTCCTGCTCGAACAACGCCTCGACCAGGTCGCCGCGCTCGGGGAAGCGGCGGTAGACCGTCCCCACGCCGACGCCGGCCACGCGCGCGATCTCGTCGAACCCGGCGTCCAGTCCCTCCGCGGCGTAGACCTGGCGCGCGGCGTCGAGGATCAGCGCCCGGTTGCGCTCGGCGTCGCGCCGCAGCGGCCGCCCACCCTCGGTGGACACCGGCGTGACGGAGGACATGCACCCGATCGTAACCGAAGCGGAACATCCTTTCCGTTTCCGTTGCTACCGTTCGCCGGGGAACCGGAAAGGCCGTTCCACTTCGTTCGGAGGACGCATGACCAGCACGACCGACACCGACCGCGGCGCACCCGCCGCGGACCCGGCCGCCGGCGGCGACCGCCGCCGCTGGCTGGTGCTGGGCGTCGTCGCCCTCGCCCAGCTGATGGTGGTGCTCGACGCGACCATCGTGAACATCGCGCTGCCCACCGCGCAGGCCGACCTGGGCTTCGGCGACGACAGCCGGCAGTGGATCGTCACCGCCTACGCCCTGGCCTTCGGCTCCCTGCTCCTGGTGGGCGGGCGGCTGGCCGACCTGGTCGGCCGCAAGCCGGTGTTCCTCGTCGGGCTCGTCGGGTTCGCGGTGGCCTCGGCGGTGGGCGGTGCGGCCGAGGGCTTCGGCACGCTGGTGGCCGCCCGCGGCGCCCAGGGCGTGTTCGGCGCCCTGCTGGCCCCGGCCGCCCTGTCGCTGCTCACGGTCACGTTCACCGAGGGCAAGGAGCGGGGCCGGGCCTTCGCCGTCTTCGGCGCCATCTCCGGCGCCGGCGGTGCCATCGGGCTCATCCTCGGTGGCGCCCTGACGGAGTACCTGTCGTGGCGCTGGTGCCTCTACGTGAACGTGCCGATCGCCGTCCTCGCCGTCGTCGGTGCCCTGCTGTTCCTGCCCCGCCGCGCGTCCCGGGCGGCCGGTGCGCCTGGCCTGGACGTCCCGGGTGCGGTGCTGAGCGTGGCCGGTCTGGTCGCGCTGGTGTACGGCCTGGCCAGCGCGGAGACCGACGGCTGGACGGCGGGCTCGACGCTGGGGTTCATCGCCGCCGGCGTCGTGCTGCTGGCCGCCTTCGTGCTGGTCGAGACCCGGGTGGCGCACCCCCTGCTGCCGATGCGCGTCGTCACCGACCGCACCCGCGGCGGGGCGTTCCTGGCCGTCGGCATCGTCGGGGCCGGCATGTTCGGCGTCTTCCTGTTCCTCACCTACTACCTGTCGACCGTGCTGGGCTACGAGCCGCTGCCGACGGGGGTGGCCTTCCTGCCGCTGATCGTGGGCATCACCGTGTCCGCGCAGACCTCGCCGGCCCTGGTCGCGAGGATCGGGGTCAAGGTGCCGGTCGCCCTCGGGTTCGCGGTCGGCGCGCTGGGCCTGCTGGTCTTCACCACCCTGGGCACCGACAGCGGCTACTGGACCCACGTCTTCCCGGGTCTGGTGGTGACCGGCCTGGGCATCGGCCTGGTCATCGCGCCGGCCTTCAGCGCGGCGACCATGGGCGTGCAGGCCGCGGACGCCGGCGTCGCCTCGGCCGCGGTGAACACCTTCCAGCAGATCGGCGGCTCGATCGCCACGGCGGTGCTGTCGGCCCTGGCCGCGGCTGCGGCCACCGACGCCCTGGTCGGGGTGGACCCGGGCGACCCCGCGGCGCTGCTGCAGGCCTCGGTGTCCAGCTACACGACCGTGTTCGCCTGGTCGGCGGGCATCTTCGCGGCGGGCGCGGTGCTCTGCGGCCTGCTGCTGCCGCACGGCGCCGTGCGCCCCGACCCGGACGCCGCACCGGTCATCGGCCACTGACCCCGGCGGCGCGCGCCCCGTCAGCTGTCGATGGGGTGCGCGCCGAGCTGGGTGCGCAGCAGCTGCAGGGCGGCCTGCTCCGGGTCGACCGGCGGCGGGGCGTCCCGGCCGTCGGCGGGGTCGGCGGAGCGCTCGGCCATCAGCTCGTCGGCCTCGGCGCTCTGCGCGGCGTGCTGGGCCAGCTGGGTCTCCTGCGCCGACGGCGCCGGCCCGCTGCGACCGGCCGGCCCGGCCGCCGGCGCCGCTCCCCCGTCGACGACGGTGGCCACCCGCCAGCGGACGCCGAGCAGCTCGTTGAGCGCCTCCCGGATGACGTCCTTGTTGAGGTCGTCGCCCAGGCGGCGGGACAGCGCGGGCGAGGTGGTGGACAGGGTGAGGACGCCGCCGCTGAGGTCGTGCACCTGCGCGTTCTTCAGCAGCGCCTCGGTGGTGCGCTTGTGCCGCTTGACCACGCCCATGAGCTCGGGCCAGATCCGCCGGACGTCGGTGGTGGTCAGCTCGCCGTCGCCGGGCTGCTCGTCGGGCGGGTTGGCCGACACCAGGGGCATCGGCTCGCCGCCGCGGGGAGCCGGGTCGGACTCGGCCGCCGCGCGGGGCTCCGGGGCCGGCCGGGACTGCTCCGCCGGCCGGGACTGCTCCGCCGGTCGCGGCTGCTCCGCCGGCCGCGGCTGCTCGGCGGGCCGGGGCTGCTCGGCCGGCCGTGCCGGGGCCGTGCGGGCCGCCGGACGGGCGGGCTCGGGCCAGTCCTCGTCGTCGGTCGGCTCCGGCGGCAGCGGGATGTCCGGCTCGCTGCTGGCCACCCGCGGGCCGGACCGGGGCGCGGGTCGCTCCTCGGGCGGGGCGGACGGCGGGGCCGCGGCGGGGGTGGCGGGCCGGGCGGACCCGGGCGCCGTGATCTCGGGCCAGCCGTCGACCTCGGCCGCCGGCGCGGGCGGCGGCGTCGGTGCCCCGGACCCGGGCGTGGCGATCTCCGGCCAGTCGTCGTCCGCCGACCCGCCGGCGGCCGGAGCCGGGGTGGCGGGCGCGGGCGCCGTCCGACCCGGAGCTGCCTGCGCTGCCGGCGCGGGGGACGTGGAGGGCGACGGGGCGGACGTCGACCGCGGCGCGGCGGACCGCTCCTCGGCTGCCGGGCGGCTGTCCCGGTCCGGTGCCGCCGCGGCAGGGGCAGGGGCAGCCGACGGCTCGGCCGGACGCGGGGCGGGCTCGGCCGCGGGGCGGGCGGGGGCCGCCTCGGCACGGGCAGGGGCGGGCTCGGCCGCGGGGCGGGCGGGGGCCGCCTCGGCACGGGCCGGGGCGGGCTCTGCCGCGGGACGGGCCGGGGCCGCCGCGCGGGCCGGGGTCGGCTCGGCGCGGACCTGCGACGGGCGCACGTACTCCCGCCGCGCCTGGTCCCGGGGCGGTGCGGCCGGGGCGTCGGCAGGAGCAGGTGCCGCCGGGGCCGGTGCAGGAGCGGCGTCGGCCGACCCACCGGTGTGCTCACCGGCGATCGACAACCGGCGCTCCAGCCGCTCGAGGCGCTGCAGGGTGGCCGCGGCCGACCCGTCGACACCGGGCAGCAGCATCCGGGCGCAGACCAGCTCCAGCAGCAGCCGGGGCGCGGTGGTGCCGCGCATCTCGGTGAGGCCCTCGTGCACGGTGTCGGCCAGCCGGGACAGCGTCGCCGCACCCATCGCCTGCGCCTGCCGGCTCATCAGGTCCAGCCGGTCGGGCGGGCAGTCGAGCAGCCCGTTGCCGCCGGCCTCGGGCACGGCCTCGAGCACGATCAGGTCGCGCAGCCGGTCGAGCAGGTCGGTGGCGAACCGCCGCGGGTCGTGCCCGGCCTCGACCACCCGGTCGACGGCCTGGAACACCCCGGGGGCGTCGTGCACGGCCAGCGCGTCGACGGTCTCGTCGAGCAGGGCGTCGTCGGTGACGCCGAGCAGACCCACCGCGGTGCGGTAGGTGACGCCCTCCGGGCCGGCGCCGGCCAGCAGCTGGTCGAGGATCGACAGGGAGTCGCGCACCGACCCGCCGCCGGCCCGGACCACCAGCGGGAACACCGTCTGCTCGACGACGACGCCCTCGCGCTCGCAGGTGCTCTCCAGCAGCTGGCGCAGCGTGGCCGGCGGGACCAGCCGGAACGGGTAGTGGTGGGTGCGCGACCGGATGGTCGGCAGCACCTTCTCCGGCTCCGTGGTGGCGAAGACGAAGACCAGGAACTCCGGCGGCTCCTCGACCACCTTGAGCAGGGCGTTGAAGCCCTGCGTGGTGACCATGTGCGCCTCGTCGACGATGTAGACCTTGAAGCGGCTGTGCACCGGGGCGAAGAAGGCCCGCTCGCGCAGGTCGCGGGCGTCGTCCACACCGCCGTGGCTGGCCGCGTCGATCTCGATGACGTCGATGGAGCCCGGGCCGTCGGGGGCCAGCGCCACGCAGGAGGTGCAGACCCCGCACGGGGTGGACGTCGGCCCCTGCTCGCAGTTCAGCGACCGGGCCAGGATGCGCGCCGACGACGTCTTGCCGCAGCCGCGCGGGCCGCTGAACAGGTAGGCGTGGTTGATGCGGCCGGCGTCGACGGCGTTCACCAGCGGGGCGGTGACGTGCTCCTGCCCGACCACCTCGGCGAAGGTCGCCGGGCGGTACTTGCGGTAGAGCGCCAATGCCACGGGCCGAGGCTACTGGCCGGCACCGACAGCCCCGGGGGTCACTGGGTGAGCGACAGGAAGAACTCCACCGACCCGGTGTCCTCGACCGCCACGAACCCGAGGTCGGGCGCGGTGACGTCGTAGTCGGCGAAGGTCACCGGGATCGACCCGGACGCCTGCACGCCGTCGGCGGTGCGCACGACGGACAGGTCGACGGTCACCGGCTGGGTCACCCCGTGCACCGTCAGCGACCCGGCGACCGGCACCGTCACCGGCGTCCCGGTCAGCTCGGGCAGGTCGACGGCCTGGTCGACGGCGAAGGTGGCGGTCGGGAACTGCCCGACCTCGACCACGCTGTCCCGGAAGTAGGAGTCGCGACGCTGGCTGTCGGTGGCGACGGAGGCCATGTCGACGTCCACCTGGGCCGACTGCAGGTCACCGCCGGACACCACGACGGAGCCGCTGACCTGGTCGGTGGTGCCCGCGACGGTCACGTCGGCGCCGTTGAGGACCTCGTCGACCCGGTAGCCGGCCGACGAGCCGGCGCCGACGGTCCAGGTGCCGTCGGTGACCTCGGTGAGCGGGGCGTCGGACTCCTGCACCTGCACGGTCTGCGCCGGTGCGGCGTCCTCCTGCAGCGAGGCGTAGACGAGCGGTCCGGCGACGGCGCCGACCACGACGACCCCGGCCACGCCCCCGGCGATGATCCACGTACGACGACTCGGCATGCGGTGCGCTCCCTGGTTGAAGGTTCATGCAGTGAATCAGCCGAACCTAGGACCGAGCTGTGCACCCGGGGAACGACAGGTGGCACCGGGAGGTTCCACCGCTCGACCGGTCTGCGCACCGTGTCGACGACCGGGCCGGCGCGGAGCGGGCGGCCCGGGACGGGATCCGCCGAGGGGTGACCCGGGAAGCGAAGGACCCCCCGCACACCCGCCAGAGCCCGCTTATCCTTGCTGCCTTCCGGCCCTGGGGAGGTTCACGGGGTGACGCCGCACGAGGGGTCTGCCGGGGAGTCTAGCGGGCGCCCCCGGGGCGGCGGACCCGGGGACGGAGGGGCGGAGGATGGGAGATTCGAACTCCCGAGGGCTTGCACCCAACCCGCTTTCCAAGCGAGCGCCATAGGCCACTAGGCGAATCCTCCAACGTGCGCGGGTCAGACTACCGGGCGCCGTCCGGCCGTGTGGTCGCCACCCCGTGCGCACGCCGCGACCGGCCCGCCGTCCGCGCCGGGAGGGCTCTCGCGCACGACGGGCCGACCTGCACGGACGCCGGTAGCGTCGAGGAGATGACGACCCCTGCCCAGGTCGGCCCCGGCTACCGGGTCGGCGGCCGCTACCTGCTCGCCGAGCGCATCGGCGGCGGCGGGATGGGCGCGGTGTGGGTCGGCACCGACGAGCGGCTGGGCCGCCGCGTCGCGGTGAAGCAGCTGGTGCTGCCGGTCGGGGTCAGCGACGAGTCGGCCCGTGAGCAGCGGGAGCGGATGATGCGCGAGGGCCGCATCGCCGCCCGGATCAGCCACCCGCACGCCATCGCCGTCTACGACGTCGCCGAGGACGCCGGGTCGCCCTGGCTGGTGATGGAGCACCTGCCCTCGCGCAGCCTGGCCGCGGTGCTCTCCGACGACGGCGTGCTGCCCGTGCAGCAGGTCGCCCAGATCGGCGCCCAGCTGGCCGACGCCCTGGTCGCCGTCCACGCGGCGGGCATCGTGCACCGCGACGTGAAGCCGGGCAACGTCCTGGTCGGGTCCGGGGCAGAGCTCGAGGGCCTGGTCAAGATCACCGACTTCGGCATCTCGCACGCGCAGGGCGACGTGAAGCTGACCCAGACCGGCATGGTCACCGGCACCCCGGCGTTCCTGTCCCCCGAGGTCGCCCGCGGCGAGGCCGCCGGCCCGGCCGGTGACGTCTGGTCCCTCGGCGCCACCCTGTTCACCGCGCTGGAGGGCCAGCCGCCCTTCGGCAGCAGCGTCAACTCCCTGGAGCTGCTCCACCGCGTCGCCGGCAGCCAGCCGGAGCGGCCGGTCCGGTCGGGGGCGCTCACCCCGGTGCTGGAGCGGATGCTCACCACCGACCCGGCCGGGCGGCCGAGCATGGCCGAGGTCCGCGACTCCCTCGCCCGGGTGGCCGCCGGGGACGACGGCGACGTCACCGCCGTGCTGGGCGTGCGCAGCCCGCTGCGGGTGGTGCCGCCCCCGCCCGCCGACCCCACCCGCGTCGACCTCCCGGCCCAGCGGGCCGCCGCGCCCCCGCGCACCTCGGTCGCCCCGCGCACCGCGTCGAGGAGGTCCTGGCTGCCGGCCGGGGCGGTCGGCGCGGTCCTCGTCGCCGCCCTCGTCGGCGGCGCGCTGTGGCTGAACCTGCGCGACGACCCCAGCGGCAGCGCGGCCGAGCCCACCAGCAGCGCCGCCGCGACCACGACGCAGGCCGCCCCGCCCCCGACGTCGGCCGCGGCGCCGTCGACGACCGCCGAGCAGACCACGACGGAGGAGACCACCACCGCGGAGACGACGACGGAGGCCGCCCCGGCCAGCGAGGAGGGCGACGCCGTCACCGCGGCCGACGTCGAGCAGGCGGTCACCGACTACTACGCCCTCCTGCCCGGCAGGCCGCAGCAGGCCTGGCGGCTGACCGGGCCGACCCTGCAGGGCGTGGTGACCCGCCAGGACTACGTCGCGTTCTGGAACCGCTTCTCCGAGGTGCGGCTGGGGCCGGTCACCGCCGAGGAGGGCTCGCTGGCCGCCGACGCCCAGGTGACGTTCGTGGAGAACGGGCAGGAGCTGGTGGAGCAGCACCGGTTCACGCTGGTCGCGGGCCCGCGCGGCGAGCTGCTGCTGGACAGCGACGTCGCGGTCTAGGGACGCAGCGAGGGCGGCACCCGGATCGGGTGCCGCCCTCGGTCGCACTGGCGGTGGCGGTGGGATTTGAACCCACGGAGGCTTTTACACCTCACCCGCTTTCGAGGCGGGACCCTTCGGCCGCTCGGACACGCCACCGTCGAGCAGACTACAGGCCGCGCCTGGCATGGAAGAAGGCGCGTAGCAGCGCGGCGCACTCCTGCTCGCGGACCCCGGCCACCACCTGCGGCCGGTGGTTGAGCCGCCGGTCGCGGACGACGTCCCACAACGACCCGGCCGCGCCCGCCTTGGGGTCGGCCGCGCCGTAGACCACCCGGTCGACCCGCGACAGGACGGCGGCCCCGGCGCACATCGTGCAGGGCTCCAGCGTGACCACCAGGGTGCAGCCGGTCAGCCGCCACCCGTCGCCGTGCACGCGGGCCGCCGCGCGCAGCGCCAGCACCTCGGCGTGCGCGGTGGGGTCGCCGTCCTTCTCGCGCTCGTTGGCGGCCTCGGCCAGCACCGCGCCGTCGGGCCCGAGGACGACGGCGCCGATCGGCGTGTCGCCCCAGCCGGCGGCGTCCGCGGCCAGCTCCAGGGCCCGCCCCATGGCCTCGTCGGGCGTCATGTCGACAGGTCGACACCGGTGGCGCGGGCCAGCTCGGCGAGGGCGTCGGCCGGGTCGACCACCTTGATCGTGCGCCAGCCCAGGTCCCGGGCGGGCTTGAGGTTGGGGCCGAGGTCGTCGAGGTAGACCACCTCGTCGTCGGCGACCCGGCGCCCGACCGCGGCGGACAGCCGCTCGAGGGTGAGCGGGTAGATCGCCGGCTCGGGCTTGCGGATGCCCTCGACCGAGCTCTCCACCACGACGTCGAAGAGCTCCATCAGCGCGCCGTGCTCGGTGGCCGGGTCCATCGGCGCGGCGTTGTTGCTCAGCAGCGCGCGCGGCACCCCGGCGTCCCGCAGCGCGCGGACCGCAGCCACCATCGCCGGGCGCACCGAGCCGTGCAGCGCGTCGAGCACCTTCGTCGCGTCCACCTCGTGACCGGCGGCGCGGGCCTCGGCCTCGAACACCTCGACGAACCCGTCGCGGTCGAGCTCGCTGCGCTCGAACCGGGCCCAGGCGTTGGTGTGCGGGTTGGTGGTGTTCAGCCGGGCCACCAGGCCCTCGGGCAGCCCGGCGGACCGCTCGTAGTCGCCGAACGCGGCGAGCGGGCTGGTGGTGAGCACGCCGCCGAGGTCGAACACCACCGCGGTCACGGGGCCACCGCCGCGGCCAGCTCGTCGGCGAAGCCCAGCCGCCCGGCGATCTCGGCGACCATCTCGTCGGCCCAGAGGTCGGCCAGCAGGATCTGCTCGAGGTCCGCGCGCGGCAGGCCGGCGTCGGCGAACAGGTCCAGGTCGCCGGCCGGGTGCTCGGACTCGTCGTCGGCGTCGACCTCGACGCCCTCGATGCCGTAGCGCTCCATCACCTCGGCGGCCAGCAGGAACTCCGGCAGCGCGCCGTCGCTGATCATGGCCCGGACCATGCCACCGGGGCCGGAGGTCAGCGCGACGAAGTACAGCCGGCTGTCCACCACGAACACGAACGGCCCGGGCCACTCCCCGGTGAGCGCGGCCTCCAGGGCCGGCAGCTCGGAGGAGGCGTCGTCGGCCAGCAGCCGCGCCTCCCACCCGGTGCCCGACCGGGCGACGTGGACGGCGAAGGACGGCAGCATCAGCGCACCCGCAGCAGGGTCAGCCCGTCGGCGACCGGCAGCAGCACCGTGTCGAAGCGGGGGTCGGTGGCCAGCGCGGCGTTGAGCTGCGCGACGGCCCGGTCGTCGGCGTCGGCGGGGTCGAGCACCCGCCCGGCGCGCAGGGTGTTGTCCAGCACGATCAGCCCACCGGGGTGCATGCGCGGGTGCAGGGCGTCGACGTAGCCGGCGTACCCGGTCTTGTCGGCGTCGAGGAAGGCCAGGTCGAAGGTGGGCCGCAGCGGCAGCGCGGCGACGAGGTCGGCGGCCTCGCCGATGCGCAGCTCGATGCGGTCGGCCACCCCGGCGCGGGCCCAGTAGCGGCGGGCGACGTCGGTCCAGTGCGCGTCGCGGTCCAGGCACAGCAGGCCGCCGTCGGCGGGCAGGCCGCGGGCGATCGCCAGCGCGGACAGCCCGGTGAACGTGCCGACCTCGACGGCCCACCGGGCGCCGGAGATGCGGGCCAGCAGGGTCAGGAACGCCGCCTGCTCGGGGGCGACCTGGTAGGTCGGGCGGCCGTCGCCGGCGGCGGTCATCTCCGCGGTCTCGGCGACCAGGCCGGTGACGACGTCGTCCGGCGGGTCGGCGCAGCCGCGGACGTAGTCCGCCAGCTGGGCGCTCAGGAGGAACGACTGCGGCGTCATGGGTGCGATCATGGCCGACGTGCCCGAGCCCGACATCTCCCCGGAGCTGTTCGCCGCGCTCGCCGCGGACCCGCTCGCCGCCCAGCTGGGCATCGTGCTGGAGCAGGTCTCCCCCGGCTACGCGCGGGCCACGATGACCGTCGGGCCAGCCCACCTGAACGCCGCGGGCACCGCGCACGGCGGAGCGACGATGGCGCTGCTGGACGTGGTGCACGCCGCGGTGAGCAACAGCCACGGCACGCTCGCGGTCGCTCAGGACGTGCACACCGAGTTCCTCTCCCCCGGCCGGCCCGGCGACGTGCTGGTCGCCGAGGGCACCGAGGTGCACCGCAGCGCCCGGACGGCGGTGTACCGGATCGAGGCCCGCGCCTCGGACCACCGGCTCGTGGCCACCGCGCTGGCCCGGGTGTTCCGGCTGGGCACGCCGTGGGAGGTGGCCGGCGAGGACGACGTGGTGGCGATGAGCGCACCCCCGCCGGTGCCACCGACCATGCAGCTGCCCCAGGTCGAGGCGCCGCTGCCCACCCCGGGCGAGGGCACCAACCCCTCGGGCGAGCTCCCGCCGCCGGACGAGCTGCGGTGACGCTGCCGGTCCCGACCATGGAGGCGCCGCCGGTCGCGGTGGTGGGGCTGGGCCAGCTGGGCGGGTCGCTGGCGGCCGCGCTGGTCGCCGCCGGCCGCACCGTGACCGGCTGGGACACCGACCCCGCCGCGCGCGAGGCCGCCGCGGCCCGCGGGGTGCGGATCGCCCGGGAGCTGGCCGGGGTGGTCGTGCTGGCCACCCCGATCCCGGCGCTGACCACCGCGCTGGACGACCTCGACGTCGACCCGGCCGCCACCGTCACCGACCTGGGGTCGGTCAAGGTGCCGGTGCTCACCGCCCTCGGCGAGCGGTTCGGCGGCCGCTTCGTGGGCGGGCACCCGATGTGCGGCACCGAGCGCAGCGGGCACGCCGCCACCGACCCCGAGCTGTTCCGCGGCGCCCGGTGGGCGGTCTGCCTGGAGCCGGGCACCGAGCTCCCCCGCTGGCTGCGGGTGGCCGAGGTGGCCCTGGCCGCGGGTGCCTCGGTGGTGCCGCTGACCGCCGCCGAGCACGACGCCGCGGTGGCCGCGATCAGCCACGTGCCGCACCTGCTCGCCGCGGCGCTGGCCGCCGCGGCCGCCGACGCCGGCCCCCTGGCGCTCGCGCTGGCCGCGGGCAGCTTCGCCAGCGGCACCCGGGTCGTGGCCAGCGACCCCGCGTTCGTCGCCGCGATGGTCGAGGGCAACGCCGGGCCGACCGCCGCCGCCCTGGCCGCCGTCCGGGCAGAGCTCGACCGCCCGTGGCCCGAGCTGGTGGCGGCGGGGCACGCCGTGGTCACCCGCGCGCAGGACCGCCGCACCGTGCGCGTGCCGCTGGACCGCGCGGCGCTGCTGGCCCTGGGCCGCGCCGGCGGCGCGGTGGAGCGCCGCCTCGCCGCCTTCGTCGAGGGCTGGCTCCCCGCGTAGCCCCCGCCCGGGGAGGCGTCACATGACGGCAGGGACCCGGAACGGGCCGATTCCGGGTCCCAGGCGTCAGATGACGCCTGACGGGGGACGGTGGGGGGACGACGACGCCTGAGGAGGCAGTGGTGGACGAGAACGACATCCTGGGCCGGATCCACGAGCTGGTGGAGGAGGAGCACCGACTGCGCGACACCGCGTCCGAGCACGGGGACGCCGAGCGCGCGCGGGTGGCCGAGCTGGAGCGGCACCTGGACCAGGCGTGGGACCTGCTGCGCCAGCGGCGGGCCAAGCAGCAGTACGGCGAGGACCCGGGCGGGGCCGGCGAGCGGCCGGAGTCGCAGGTGGAGGGCTACCTGCAGTAGCTCAGCGGGGCGGGCGGGCCGCCGCGCCGAGCCGGGTCAGCGCATCGGTGACCGGGCCGGCCGCGGCGCCCAGCGCGCCCAGCAGGTGGGCCAGCAGCCGGTCGTGGGTCTCGCCGGCCTGCGCCATCCGCTCCCGGCCCCGCTCGGTGAGCCGGGCGCAGGTGGTGCGCCGGTCGGTGGCGCCGCGCTCACGGGTGACCCAGCCGTCCTCGGCGAGCCGGGCCAGCGCCTGGCCGACGCCGGCGGGTGAGGACCCGACCTCGTCGGCCAGCCGGCCCACCGACATCCGCTCGCCGTGCACCGCGTCGACCAGCCGCAGCAGCTGCAGGTCGGCCAGCGAGAGCCCGTGCTGGGCGCGCAGCGCGCCGTCCAGCCGGCGGGACACCCGCTCGTGGGCCTGCCCGATCCGCAGCCACGTCTCGGCCGGTCCGGGTGCGGCGCCGGCCAGGCCGCGCAGGTCCCGCGGGGGGACGGCGGCGGTGCGGGCCCGGCCGGTGTGGGACGGGCGGGGCCGGCCGTACCGGCCGTGGCGCTCCTGGTCGGCGGCCACGGCTCAGCCCTGCGCGCCGGCGGGCGGCTGCCAGTCGTCGCGGCGGGGACGGCGGGCGGCCCGGGTCGCCAGCGCCGTGGCGAGGGCGAGCAGCAGCAGGCCGGCGGCCATCAGCGGCCAGGGCGTGCGGCCGGTGGCACCGGGGACGTCGCGGGCGGCGACCTGCAGCGCCACCTCGGTCGCCGCGGCGGAGTCCACCCCGACCAGCCGGACGACGGCGGGCCCGAGGACGACGTCCTGCGGGATCTGCACGACCGCCTCGACCCGGCCCTCGTCGTCGGCGGTGACCGTGGCCAGCGGGGCGCCGGCGCCGGCCAGCGTCACGGTGACCGCCTCGCCCGGGGTGAAGCCGCTGCCGCGGATGGTGAGCACGCTCCCCGGGGACACCTGCCCGGTGGAGGAGGACCCGCCGACCGTCGGTGCCGCTCCCGCTCCGCCGGACGCGGAGGTCGACCCGCCGGCCGAGGTCGACGGGGCGGTGGGCGCGGGGGCCTCGCTCGTCGGCCGGGGCGGGGTCGACGGCGTGCCGGGGGTGGGCCGCGTGGTCGGGGAGGTGGTCGGGGCGGTGCTCGGGGTGGGCCGCGTCGTCGGCGCACCGGACGGACCGGAGGTGGTCGTCGGGGTGCTGGTGGACGGCGGTGCCGTGGAGGGCGATGTCGTCCCGGTCGGCCCGGTGACGGCGTCGCAGTCCTCCTGGCTGGGCCGGGTCCAGTCGCCGAGGTCCAGCGGCTCCTCCGGGCCGTCCACCCCGGTGACCGCGACGCCCACCTCGGCGCGGGTGCCCGGGTCGAGCTCCTCGCCCTCGAGCACCACCCGCTCGCCGACGGCCAGGGTCGCCGAGGCGCCGGCGTCGACGCCGTCGTAGGTGAGGGTCACCGCGTGCTCGGCGGACCCGTTGGTGACCTCGACGCGCACGAACCCGTCGGTGCAGTTGGGCCCGTGCACCAGCCGGGCGGTGGGCCGGGCCGGGTCGACGACCGCCGACGCCGTCGTGCTGGGCGCCGGGGTCTCCGTGGGCTCGGCCAGCGCCGGCGGGGCCAGCAGCACGGCCGACAGCGCCACCGCCAGGGCCAGCACCCCGCTCTGCAGCAGGGTCGGCAGGCGCACGGGCACCGGTCCCGTCGTCGCGCTGCGCACCCCGCACCTCCCCGTGGCTGGTCGACCGGGGCGCGGCCGCGGGCCCCGGGCACTCCATGATGGCCGGTCCCCTCCCCCTCTTGTCGAGGGGTACGCGCAGGTCCCGGGCGTGTCGGGACGGGTGGGGCCGGTGGGGCGGCACCGGCCCCACCGGGTCAGCCGACCGGGGTGAGGTCGACCGGGGACCGGCGGGCCCGGCGGCGGGCGGCGACCCGCTGGCCGGCCACCAGCAACCCGAGGCCCGCGGCGTAGACCACCAGGTTGACGAGGCCGTAGGCCCACACCTCGCCCGTGTCGGCGTCCGGGAAGGCGCCGAAGGCGCTCCGCCCCGACCCGCTGGCCCAGCCCACCACGAGGACCAGCGTCTGGAAGGTGAACACGAACGCGTGCAGCGCCGTGTAGGCGACGAGGCCCGCGGTGCGGGAGCGCACGAGCAGACCGAGGGGCAGGGGGACGAGCAGCAGCACGATGATCTCCATGCCGGGGAGCCTGCGGCGCGGGCCGGCCCCGGCACATCGTGGCGCCCACCGGGGCGCACCTGCGTGCTGGCACGGATACCGCGCGG
>Ga0325400_1002705_pt1 | contig 15702 bp, 8 predicted proteins | sample PopdelMetagenome_2_FD_205662 | JGI IMG/M metagenome (GOLD analysis project Ga0325400, IMG submission 205662) | Populus deltoides microbial communities from Bellville, Georgia, United States - Xylem-PdKOR-R1 | ecosystem: Host-associated > Plants > Phyllosphere > Stem > Wood/Secondary xylem... | reverse complement strand
AGGATCATAAAGAGAATAAGTGGAAGCATCTTCTTGATGTTTGGCAACCATACTAGCATTATATATCTACTACAAAACCAAACAAAAAGTTCAAGTTTAAAATTCATATTAATTATGCAAATAAATATGAATTTTAATTAAAAACATTATAAAAGAACTTACAATGAAGGCTTTCGCTCTCCTACCAATAAACTTTTTCACCTTTTTCATTTATCTCCCTTCCTTACATGAGTTTCCTCATAGAATATTGGAGTTGGTTCACACCAAAACTGTTTTTCATGCAAAATAAATAATTTGTAAAAAAGTCTTATAAATAAAAACTAAATTAAAAATCAAAGAAAATTTATTAAATATGCAACAACAAGTTCTTACCAAGCACCTTGCATGGTTCATAATAGGAAGCATTTCCCCAGTATGATTGCCCACCAAACCATAAGTTTTTTTTGTTTTTGTTTTTGATTTTGTTTTGAGACTTAAATTGTGAGTGCTATCTAAATCTATCTGATGTCATAAATTCTTGAAACTTATCCCAATTATCCCTTATAACGTGCTCGATCTATAATTTTCCCATAATGCTATGTCATCAGAGTTAGCTTTGTTCATTGCATCATATCACAAATCACGCAATCTAATACATAAATTTGTTAAACAAAAATTATGTAAGGAAATAAAATATTACAAATTTAAAATAATATAACATTTTGTTACTTTATGCCTACCTAATTACACCGTGGTTTTCCCAAACTTACCTGACCACCCCCTCGCTTTTCGTGTCCGAGTAAATTTTTTCCTTAAAAGTCATTTTGTTCATTGATTAGTTTTCATAATTATAGGAAAACTATATAAAAATAAGTAAATATTATTTATTTAACCTTAAATTTTCCCTATTAAACATCCACCATATTCATCCATTCATGATGATCTTGTAGTTGACTCCATTAAAATAATGGTTCTTCGAACGATGATTTCACCGTACATATGATCAAATGAGCAGCTTCAATATTGGTACACCTAAAAATCAATGCATGAAAGTCATTTTTACTTAATGTAAAACTTAAAATAACCTAATAAAAATAAATAACTTCATCAGTGAGAAAAAGACATGATTTATGTAGTGTGGTCGGCCTTCGCTTCTGTAATATTTTTTTTTTCTTGTATAAAGGTCTATTTTAGAAGGGATTCCAACTCTTATGTTAGTATTGGATGAGCATTGGTTAATAATGTTTGTATCAGATGTCTTTATAAGATTAACACTTAAATTAATAACACGTTCACAGTCACTAACACTACTGATTGATGAAACAGTAACGCTCTTATTAGACTTGGAACCTTTTCTCCTTTGAAACATGGTATTTAAAAAAAATAACAATTAACACAATTATATAACATGTAAAAGTTTGCAATAAGTTACACAAGTGATTGAATGAATTTTCAGCAGAGTTACCCTTGAACAGGGGCTCTATAAATTATTTTATCTCATATTAATATCTACGAACACAATAACAACCCAAATCATATTTGACATATGCAAAGTACTCATCTTCTTCTTCTTCTTCTTCTTTTGCAGTATATGACACATGAAACATAAATCAACTTAGTTATAGAGCAAGGTTTATTGGTCTCATCAAATCCTTGACATCATTAATCAAACAATTAGGTGTTTTATATCTTGACATCATGATTATATCTTGAAACAACTCAACAATAAGAAAATCTTTTTAAGTTATATGATCTTACAAGTTAAATATTTCTCTATTAAACTTATGAATCATTGTCGTATACCATTTAAACCTTTAACATAAATGTTTAGAATAATATTTTCCTCAAAGATTCTACTCAGTGTGCTCTCATAAGAAAAAAAAAACCCACATATCTAGTTAAAACACAAAAAATAATGACCACAAGCTTTTTACGAACACTTAAGCTCTTTAAAGAAAAACCCAAACATTACACAAGAAAAATAAGCTACCAAAACTAATGTTTTTAACAGGGATATAAAAGTTCTTTACATAAATAAAAAAAAAGGCTTTAAAATGACATGTAATGCATCAATTTAGCTCTAAATAACCTCACTAACATAATAATTTAACCAAACCCTAACTTCCACATTCAACTTGATAAAGTAACAACTTAAAAGCAAATAAAGCTATTAGAAGTCTGGAACACCACCACCACCTTCCCAATAAAAAAGAGTTCATTAATCATGTTTGGTTGCTACACAAAATGCCATCAAAGGGGGAAATAAACCTAAGTGTCAAACCATGAAGCACCCATGAAAACCAAATTCTTCTTTGAATTTGAAACCAAAATTTTCCATTTCTCTATAATTAAATACTATCACATTATCATGGTATGGACTTTGGAATTCAACATCTAGCAATAATAATTTATCATTCAAGCTAACTACTACTAGTTAGGTCACAATTCACTAAAATGGGGTATCATAATCAATTTAATTTTTAAAAAAAAATTGTTTCAAGATTTTTTTATTATAGTTCTACTGTAACTTTCTAATTTCTTAAACACCCATTTACTTCCCTTATCTACTTAACCTAAATTCGTGCTATTGAACCAAAAAATTCATATACAATTGATCAGCATAAGAACTTAATTGGCCAAGATAATAAGAAGCTTGCCTCAAACTAAAAACAAAAAGATAAGAGAGGAGGAGGTTGGGCCTTGCTTTGAAAAAAGAGATAGATAATGAGAGAGAAAACGATGATATAGAGGAAAAAATAAATAGGGATTTGGGTAATTAGGTATCTGAAATCTTGAAAAGAATAAGAAATGAGGGAAGAGAGGGGCTATTGGTTTTAATTGATTTTATCATCACTAACAAAATTTCTATCGTCTGATTTTGCGAAATCAGTAAAGTGGGAGGCCCCTCGACTCACCTTTCTATCTATAAAAACATGTTATTTGGCTAGGTTCTTGGGTCCGGTTGAGCCTATTTGAAATTACATCTCTGCCTCTCATCTACCTCGAGTTACTTTGCTTGGTAGTTAAAGTATCTCAAGAAAAGAAGTCAAATCCCTTTCGGGGTTTTTTAGGGATCGATTCACTCTACGTAGATTGACTGAATGCAGAAATCCTTCCACTAGGTTCTATTAATACATTTGACATGTCATCGATGCCGATGAAATTAATTATAAATTTTTATTTCATTGATGATTTTGTTAGAAATAAAAACCTTAATTGTCGATGGATTATTTTATCAGAAAATCAAAAACTTTGTGTAACTTTCTATAAACAATCGGTAATTTAGTATTGATTTCATCATAAATAAGAGATTAATTTCTAGTGGACTTTTCCATAAAGAAGTTTTATATCATAGGTGATTTCATTGATAATTAACTTCACTATATTTTTATTAGTTGTTACAATTCCCTTACCAACCTAAACATACAATAACAATCAATGAATATGCATAAAAAGCTTAAACTAGATGAATATTCAACATTGATTAAGCATTTTAACAATGAAAATAGTGAGGCAAAAGTATTTCTTGCGTTAACTAAGGCTTGTTTTAAAGGGATAAATCTTGTCTGCACTCTAGGATGCAAATATACAAGAAACATTTCAAGTAAAAAACTTAATTATATAAGAAAACTACGAATACTACAAAAACAAGTTCAATAAATTAACCTAAAACATAAGTGGGTTACCCAAAAAAAAGGTTGATTTTCTTATTTGATGTAGCAAAGCTGCATAAAAAATTAAAGCATGAGAGATATGTTGACACTATTGATAGATTTAAGTTGACACCAACGGGGTGAGTGGATTTGTGAGGATGGTGGCTGAATTTATGAGAAAATAGAGAAAAAGGGTTATTGTTTCTTGGACAAGAACAATAAAAAGAAAGTTGGTTGGGGGGTTAGAACTGTTGAGTATTGATTCATTTAATTTTTTTATTGAATGTTCATTAATAATTTTGTTAGGAAATATGTGTCAAATTTCTGATGGAATCGCCAATGGAATATCTATTAATTTTTTATTTTCACTATTCCATCATAAAGTCTATTGGTAATCACTAATGAAACATATTTCATCGCTATTTACATTGATAATTACCAAAAAAAACATTTCATCGCTATTTATGTATGAAAGTACATATTGACTATTTATTGTTATAGTTTCGGTTGCTATTTGTCAATTTTCTGGTAGTAAATGGCTATAAATCAACTCTAGAGTCATTATCTATAATTTTCTAGGACCATCTCGTCACCGGAAAAAATGGTGGCCATTGTTATTTACTCCCCCACCCATTTTCTGTATTTTTTTTCACCTAAAAACACCCAAAAATCATTTTAAAGACAGTAAAATCTCATTTTAAATCTCAAGCCATGTTCTAATGGATACTAGAAACTCAAAAAACAAAATCATTTGCTCTCTTTTGTCTTCTCTCCTCCTTAAACATTCAAGGACTTGATTGTAACATAAATAAGTTTAAAGACCATTTCATAAAAACTTAGAACTCCAAGGACCAAAGCGTACAAAAATTTAAATTTCCGAAACAAAAATCACTTATCCGTTTAAGTCAAAAATGCCTAAAATGATGTCGTTTTTTTTTTTTACTATAACCACTGTTAAAACATTAGCAAAAAGCAATGAAAACATTGACGAAGAATATTTTGTTAGTAATTGTCAACGTTAGTAATTGTCAACGAAAATAGAGACAAAATATGTAATTTGTTATTGAAATTGTGAAGGAATAGGAAAAATCAATAAAATCAAAGAACCAACTAGCTTTCTCATATTCATCTACAAGAAAATAGTTAAGACCCTTCACCTTCATGCAAAACACCAAAGCTAATCCTTTGGTTTTCTCGTGCAGCGACTATCAAATTCCTAGACCACCACAATTAGCAGTGTTATAATTATTTGTTTTTATTTGCATGGCCAAGTTTCTTAAAGGAAACAAAAACAAAAGTATATTTTTGCATTTATGCATATTTTTATCCCCTACTTCTTTTTTTTAATGTTTCCATAAAGGAAAAAAAACCAAAAAATATTTAGCATTTTAATTTTTTTTGTTTTAGCATTTTTTACACAAAAATATATATATAAATATTTTACACGCATATTTTTACTTTATAACAAGTTTATAAAGCTTATTCAAACTTGGTTAAAATTAAAAGGTCTATTGAGCGACATATCCAAATTTTCAAAATGATAAAAATCATTATCCTTGTCCTTCTAAATAAATAAATAAAATATTTGTTATTCATGTTTAGGGTAAATGGACTTATATTGAGTCATCGTCTTGAATATTAAAAAATAATAACACAATTCCTAAATTTTCAAGAAAAAAGTAAAAATTCTAAATTCAAATAGAATTTTATTCATTGACGTCAAAGTCATAAATATCAACTTAGATTGATATCCACCACTATCAAAATTGGGACTATCATCTGTAATATTCACCGATGGTAGAGTCAAAAATATTCGTATTTTTTAATGCCAGAATTGATAATATTTTTAATATTCACTAACGTCAGAGCTATGAATATTAACAATAGATTTATAAATAACTTTTATTTCAATATTCACTGATGACAAAGACATGAATATCAGATTTTTCCTTCATATAATACTTACCAATATCAGAGTTGAAAGTGTTTTTTAGTTAAATATACACTAACACCATAATCAAGAATATTATAGGCATATAATCGATAGCATAACACAAAAGATATTTTGCAATTTAAGACAAAACTAACAATACAACTTATCTTAAGTAGGGTATTTTAGAGATAATAGATCTTTACTTTAATGTAACCAGTCTATACCATAAAATCTTTGTTGACCAGTTAGGTTTCTAGTGATTAGAATATTAAATGACGAATCTCCTTCCTATTTTACTAAGCTTTAGTAGTTTTTGTGCTATTTCTTTTAAGCATTTTTCTTGTTGCTCTTTTTCTTTGCCTCGTTCATTTATATGGTTCTAGGGAATATGAAAAACAAATATCTTTAGTAAAAGTTCTTAGCAAGTGTGCTAACTGCTAGCATATTGCAGCTTTAGATAGTTATCATAATTTTCTTACATAAATGGAAAGTACACCTTTTCTTAATAGTCTTTTATTTTGTGTGTTTCCTGCAACATAGAAATACATTGCAAATACCATTAAGGTTGTGATGCAATTATGAGAACCTTTGAGTATGCTTGTCTTGTGTAGGATGTATAAAACTAAAACTATCGGAAGTATAATTGTTTATTTTCTTCTGACAACATTATACTTGATAGCACCTGCAGTAAATCTATATTTCATGTGGTTAGAGTTTTGTCAACATGAAATTCTTAAGCTGTAATCCTTTTATGAATAATTTTGATTGCACCATCTAAGGGATAATTGTTGGGTTTCTAAATGTTATACATGCAACAAAAATAATAAAATAAAATTATTCGAGAGTCCCTAGGATTCTAATAGACAGATCTAAAGTTGTTTAATGATTTCTTCCCTGAATATCTTATTTTCTTCAGCTTTGAATAATTCTTTAAAGACTAGGTTGTCACAAATCAAAAATCATTTCATTGTCCGATCTCCAACAGTAATCAACATGAACTACCAGTGAGAAATATCCTAAATCTCTATTTAGAAGAGAGGGATTGATATGCCTAAAGTGATAGATCTTTATTCTATGACTTACATAGTTTTTTCTGTCTATCAAACAACGACTTAAAAATAAAAGGCATAGCTTACTATTTATAAGAAAATCTAAAAAACCATATAAATTAGAAAAATATCAATTTGCCTCCTAAATAATATCCATATATTAATTCAAGATAATTTTAGAAATTAACTCAATCAAGTCCGTACTTGGTTTTTTTAAGTTTAGAAATATAATTCATGTATTAATTATATTTTAGTCCTTAATTTATAAAATATATTTTAATCAAGTCATACTTAATTAAATCATCCCATATTAATTTTTGACTAATGGTTATTAATGTGTGTGATTCATTAGGTTCCTAATATGTTGGTCCAAATATAAATTATAATTCTAATTAAATAAAATTACATAAATTAAATAATTTAATTTATTATCAATTCAATAATTGATTAATTAATATTTGAAGATTAGGTGTATTGTCTAGCAACGTGTCATGATCCCTTAAATATTAGAAAACTTAACATTTTAGTGATTGTTTTCTCAGTGTAATTAATATTTTTTCATCAATAATGTTTCGATTTAATATTAAAACATGGAGTATGTCTGTCATGTTATATCATGTTTGTTCTCTATATAATAGTCATTGATCATTTAAATAAGACTTGAAACTCTTTTCAAATCTCATTTCACATTGGCTAAGGATTTCACAGTCAATATTATTTGAGAATAGATGAAATATTTTTTTTCTAATTCATCTAGGATGATGAATCATCTCTTGATCACTCAAATACCTTTATATAGTTCATATTATACCCAATATTTATCCCTTCATTACCTCAATTAAGATAAAATATAATAGGATCAAAGCATAATATTCTCTATATATGATAACTTAATAATCTCAAGTCTAAGGATCACTTATACAACCGTCATGTGAGTCTTTCCATAAATGTGAATGATCTCTCCATATGAAATTCTAATACAGGTTAGTTTAGTGTATATATATCTTATGACAAACACCTACATACTAGTTCTAGGTATCCTTTATACCTTAGTTTATAAGAACAACTGATTCTTTTCATAAAAAAAAAAAAACATCATATGTATCAGTCTCTATAGCTCTAAAAAATATCTTGTACTTAAGAAACCATCGACCAAGAACATTTTAGGAACAATGCTTTGATGCAATAGGAATCTCATAATTATAACAACTTTATAATTTTCTTTGCAAAGAATTTGTATCCCATAAACTTTATCTTTACTCTAGATTCATGTATCAAATATTAGATTCATTAATCTAATATTATATAAATATTAAAGATAAATTAAACCTTTATTAATAATAAATATGTAATTTGTGCAAATATAATAATATCACGTGTAACTAGTCGTTTGGCTACAAGGCATATTAAACTAATAATAACAACTAACCAAAAAAAATTGTGAAAACACAATGGAATCGCCAACAGATAGGTCCATTTCATTGGCAATTTCACACACCCATTTCATTAGAAAGATTTGGCATTTTTTGATGAAATCAGCAACTAAAAATTCCATCAAAAATTAATTTTTGATGAACTTGTTGACAAAAAATGAGCACTAACATCTCTTTTTTGGTGCGAATAATTCATCGGCATTTCATTAGAAATTCCTTGGTATTTTAATCTTTGAAGGAAATGCTTATGGAACGACAATCCCAGATGAGAAACTTGTCAATGATTGGTTTTCATCGGAAATTCCATCAACAGTTAAAATATTGATGGAATTTTTTTCTAAATACTGACAAAATATTCCATCGGTGTTTTTCAATTTTCTATTAGTGAGCATAGACTAATTGCAGTGAAACTATATTTAATTTTAGCTTGTTTATAATATAGTTTAAATTCATCAAACTCAATTAATGTTTATAAAATATAATATAAATCCTCTTTCAAAAAACTACAAGAATTGAAAAAAATATTTAAAATGAATATATTGTTCAATGAACAACAATGAGATAAAAGTAATTGGTTTTTTTTAATCTTGGGGTAACCTATCAATGTAACATTTTATAATACATGTCTTCTCAATTATATTTTTGTTCAAAAAAAAATCAATCATAGCTTTTATTTTATCCATATTTCTTAATGTGTTCATCCCTCAACTTTTGTTTTTCAAAATTAATGAATAAATGCATTACACATGATAGTTTAATTGTGAATTGACTTAAACATCTTTCCAAAAATATGTAAAATGAAACAAATAAATGTTTTAAAATAAGAAAATTTTAATGAAAATAATTGATAAATAAACATGTTACAAAATATGGATGAACTAAAGATTACGATTGATGGTATTTTTATACAATGTAAGATTAACAAAAACACGTGTAATATACAAGAATATATTTTTCCTTTGATTTTTTCTCATTAAAACCAAACTTATTAGTACATTATTCCTATATAATTTAGGTAGATTAGTTTCCATTCATCCTTTTTCTTACTACTCACATAGCTAATTTGATGGATTAATACATGTACTATCTCCCTCCATCACCCTCTTGTTTTATCATTTACATTTTCATCTTTCCAAACAAATAAAATATTAGGTAGTGTTTAATTATTATCTTAAAAAAAAAAAAAGATAAAAAACACAAGTCATAACAAGAGACGAAAATATGATTGTGTTTAGTAATAATATACAAAATATAGTAACAATATAATTATATATCATATTTGATTAATGATTAATCCATTAATGTTTTTTTAAAAACCAAATTTTTGTCAAGTTTTTAAAAATTTAGGTCAACCTAGGTTAATTCTCTTAACTCGTGATTAGGATCTTGTCTTGGATTAGGTTTTAAAACTATAATAATAATAAATATTTTTATCCTAACATGTCTTAGTTAAATAATTTAAAAATTAAAATATTTTTATATTAATATTTTTAAGGATAAAAAATAATAAATATCATTATTAATTGTAAACATGTCTCCTCTGTGTCTTTAATTTTGAAAAAACATAAATTTTCTCTAAAATTATATAAGGAGAAATTTTATTTTATATCCTTGTCTGATTGACGGATTGTCCATTTATCCTCTTATTTGCTTTTACAGGCTCTTTCACCTGTGTTCCGCAGACCCTAATAGGCTCTCGCCACTTGCTAGTTCCATCCTGTGTCTGGTTTGTGTAATGCCTCTGCCCTTCTAAGAAAGTCCACTTGTATGTCATTCTAGGTAAAAAAGAACAGCAGAGAGAACTCCATCGTTAATCTCTGGAAAGAATGCTTCTCCTTGTTTCACTATCCAATCTACTCATTATTCTTGTGTCATTTTCGCAAGCTAACATGCCATGCAAAGACATAAAACTTATCCATCCTTTTAAACCTTAGCGAAGCACTGCCAACTGTTGCTTGGGAAGCATTAATTTGCCTTTGCCAAGCATTATTAGAACAAAGTATATTTATTCTGTCTGAATCTTATTGGTTTGTCCATGGCCCCGCCCTCAACCTGTTATGCCTCAATTTTGCTGGCTTAGGTTTTTATCCTTTAGCTTTGAAAGACCAAAAGTGAAGAAGAAACATAAAGACAAGCACAGAATGAATGAAAGAACAAAAAAAAAAAAGCTGTCTCTAGTGCTCAATGCAACAAAACAGAACAACTGCCGGTAACATCAAGGCAAATTAATGACAAAAACAATGGGAGAGGAAAGCCAGAAAGAGAAAGCCTGTCTTGATTTATCCTCTTTATTCTTTGAGTTTAACCATCACGTTTTTGTCTGCAATCCACATGGTACATTCCTCACCTTTTTATACCATACCAAAATTCCAACTTCAGTTCTAAAAAAATCTTATAACCCATATCTGGCTAAGCCAAAAGGTGCTCACTCACTCGAAGATGGCAAGCCGAGGCCGGTCAGATACAAATAACAACCTTGAGACTCTCTTAGACTTGCACAAGTTAGCTAAAAGAAATGGAGCGCCACCAGAACCCCGGAAGATGATGCCAGGGAATGGCCTTGAGTTCAAGAACCTATCATATAGTGTCATGAAAAAGCAGAAGAAAGATGGGGTGTGGATCACCAAAGAAGCGTATCTTCTGAATGATATCTCTGGACAGGCTATTAGAGGTGAAATCATGGCTATCATGGGGCCTAGTGGCGCTGGGAAATCCACATTTCTTGATGCCATTGCTGGTCGGATTGCAAAAGGGAGTCTTGAGGGATCAGTTCGGATAGATGGAAAGCCGGTTGGTGTTATCTTTTTAACCTCTTGTTCAATCTTAAGAACCTGATATAATTTAATATTATGCTTATATAATAAGGTATGGCTGTGCAGATTAGTACAAGCCACATGAAGATGATCTCATCTTATGTGATGCAAGATGACCAGCTCTTCCCCGCGTTGACAGTTTTTGAGACCTTTATGTTCGCAGCTGAAGTTAGACTTCCCCCTTCAATTTCCAGGGCTGAGAAGAAGAAAAGAGTCTATGAGCTCCTTGACCAACTGGGTTTAACAGTATGATGTCCCCTTCCTGATCACACAAACACACAGACACATTTACTATATTATGTGAACATAATAGCAAAATTAGTAACATGATTGATTCTGCAGAGTACAGCACATACGTATATTGGTGATGAGGGGAGGAGAGGAGTGTCAGGAGGGGAGCGGCGAAGAGTGTCTATAGGAATTGACATCATCCATAAGCCATCACTGCTGTTCCTCGATGAACCTACCTCGGGTCTTGATTCTACAAGTGCTTACAGTGTAGTTGAAAAGGTGAAGGACATAGCTCGGGGCGGTAGTATAGTCTTGATGACCATCCACCAGCCATCTTTTAGGATTCAAATGCTCTTGGACCGTATCACAGTTCTCGCAAGGTAAAATAAACAAAAACTCAAGTCCCTGAAACCCTTAAAACTGTATCCATCAGATGCTCTGCTAGTATCACATCTTGCTGATTAAGATATCAAATTATGCATACAGGGGCAGACTGGTATATATGGGAAGCCCCGCTGCTCTTCCTAACCATCTCTCTGGATTTGGAAGGCCTGTTCCTGATGATGAAAACAGCATTGAGTATCTTCTGGATGTGATCAAAGAGTATGATGAATCAACTGTTGGACTTGATCCCCTTGTGTTGTACCAACGCGATGGCATCCAACCAGATCAAGTGGCACAGACACCAATCCGCAGAATACCAAAAAACCTCAGGACCCGGTCCACTTCTTACATGAAAACCCCTCTATCAAAGTATGCCATCAGCCTCCGAAGCCAAGGATTGTCAGCTACAGGAACTATGACATCTCAAGCGGACTCTGGTCAATTTGATTACAACAATGATGATGATGATGAGGAGGAATTTGACAACTCCCTTGAACGCAAATCTACTCGCACACCGATGCCAAGTGGTGTGTATAATCCTCGTTTGGCTTCTCAGTTCTACAAAGATTTTCCAGTCTGGGTCTACCACGGTGTCAAAGGAACTCCTCGCCGAGCACCATCATGGACTCCTGCGAGAACTCCAGGAAGGACACCCGGGAAAACACCAATGAATGCACCAAGAAGCCAACCTTCAAGCCGATACTCAACACCACAGCATGTTGTTCCTCGTCCAAAAACCCCAGTACTTTCCATCCCTTCGCTAGACCCATATTCTCCTTCTTATACAGAATATAGTTGGGATGAAGAAGAGCCTGATGAGGCAGACCATGGTCCTAAATTTGCTAACCCATGGCTCCGGGAGGTAGCAGTTCTTTCATGGCGCACAGTACTTAATGTGGTTCGCACTCCTGAGCTTTTTCTCTCGAGAGAGATCGTATTAGCTGTCATGGCACTCATTCTGTCCTCGCTTTTCAAGAACCTGGGTCATCCATCTTTCCAAGACATTAACAGGCTTCTCAATTTCTACATCTTCGCAGTTTGTCTTGTTTTCTTTTCCTCCAATGATGCTGTCCCAACATTCATCCAAGAAAGGTTCATCTTCATCAGGGAAACTTCCCATAATTCATACCGTGCTTCCTCCTACGTCATCTCCTCACTCATAGTCTATCTCCCATTTTTCGCTATTCAAGGCTTTACATTTGCTGGCATCACCAGATTCTTACTGCATCTCAAAAGCAATCTCTTCAACTTTTGGTTGATTCTTTATGCATCCCTCATAACTACTAATGCTTATGTGATGCTTGTGAGCGCGCTTGTTCCAAGTTACATCACAGGTTATGCCGTCGTGATTGCAACAACTGCTCTATTCTTCCTCACCTGTGGGTTCTTTCTGAAGCGATTGCAGATACCTATCTACTGGAGGTGGCTCCATTACTTATCTGCAATCAAATATCCATTTGAGGGGATGCTATCAAATGAGTTCAAAGGCTTAAGATGCTATTCAGGGAAACCTTCAGAACTTTCACCAGGCCCTCTAGGAGAGATCAGATGGAGCCAACTGCATAATGAATCAATAGCAAAATTAGAGCCAAACTGCATGTTGGTTGGGCAAGATATTCTATTCTCCATGGATATTACGATGGACAATATTTGGTATGACATCGGTATCTTGTTAGCTTGGGGAGTTCTTTATCGGTTCTTCTTCTACCTGGTTCTTAGATTCTACTCCAACAACCAGAGGAAATGAAGTTTTTTATTATTATTATTACTATTATTGTTATTTTTCCCTTCGCATTTTGTTTTTGTTTCAAATCAATGATTGTCTTAAACTCTAGGCCATGACTAATACATAATTCATATACTATGACCAATAATGATTGATTGCTTAGGAATTTCCCGTTGCTTTATTTAGAATCCTGTTGGAAATAATGAAAGCCTGTAAAGTTTGGTGGGATTTACAAGTAAAATTCTGCTTGGAAAATGACAAACTAATTACTCTATTACACACACACGCACGCAGACAGAGATCATCTTCATCCTCGTATGATTTTCCTTTTTTCTCTGGGTGAAGGAACCATATTGTAAATGAAAACCTTTTTGGCTCTACAGGAGCAGACGTGAAATGAAAAGGAAGAATTCAGGCAGAAGACTCAATTATGTTTTGTTGACATTATTACCATAACTTAAATCAGGTCGGCTTCCATAGAGTTCCCAACCTTATCTGGGGGGGAGGGGGGGGGGGGGCAACTAGGGCTAGGATATTAAAAGCACCCTCCCAAAAAATCATTGTAGCTAAAGACTTAGAAACATTGTTAACCGGAATGTGTGATTTTGCCTCTTTTTCTAAAAAATACTTAACATTGCTTTCAAGGTTATTAAAAAACTTTTACATGGTATATTTATTATTATTAAATTAACTAGAAATAAAAAAAAGTATTTTTTTTCTTGATTATCCAGTAAAACGAAAAAAATATTCTTGAAGGTAAGAAATTTAAAACCAGCATTAATAGATATTTTTGTATTTTTCACAATGATTTTTTCGTTATTAAAACACCAGTTAAGAGGCCATTTCATATTTAATCAAATATAAAAATAATAAATAACAAAAATACACAATTAAAAATAAAAATACCTTAAAAGCAAAAAAAATTAAACTTGGAGCCAAGGGCTTTTTTGGAGCGACGCATGTCAGTGTTAGTGATCTGGTTTATTGTTGATGGATCTTTTTTTCTTTCTTTCTCCTCCACCAAAAATTACAGTGTAGCCCTCTTTGTTGTTGATATTTCAACTTCAATCCTTATTCTTTTTATTTTTAATTTTTGTTCTTAATCCTTTTGTAGAAGTTTTATTCGTTTTCAATTTTATACTTCAATTTTAATTTATCAAATATTATATTTTTCAATTTGGTCCTTAGTCTTTTGATTTCTAATTTTTTTTCCTTGACCCTCTTGTAAGATTTTTATTGGTTTTTAATTTTATCCTTCAATCCAAATTAATGGTATTATATTTTCTAATTTGGTCCTCAATATTTTGATTTCTAATTTTATTAGCGACTCTTTTGTAAAAGTTATTATTATTTTAAATTTCACCCTTCAATAAAATATTTGTTTTTATTTTTTTATGTCAATTTCAATTCTCATTCTTTTGATTGCTTTTTTATGCTTTTGCTAAATTAGTTTTTCTTTTCAATTTCAATCTTCAATCACATATAAATTTATTTTTTATTCTTATTTTAATCTTTATTCTTCTAATTGCTATTTTTTTTATTCTTTTGTATAAAGCAAATTTTTTTTTAATTTTATCATTCAATATTTAATTGATTAGGAATTGGAATTCATGGTATTTTCAAATATAGCTCTTAAGGTCTAATGACTCGAGTTATGGGTTTGAAAAGTTAACGTGAGTTTTTTTTAAAGGGCTTTATAATTCTTTTTATTTTTTACGAGTTATTCCAATCTTATGACCTTAGCTGCGAGTTTGGCGGAATATCTCTGGTTGACTTGATTTTAATTACCGAGGTTACGAGTTTGTTATACTAACTTGGGTTAATCAAGACTGGTTTTTTATGTATTTGTTTTACCTAATTTTGTTCTTTTGTATTTAATGGGCTGTAAATTAAGATACATTGTTTGTCTCTTTTTGAAAAAGTTATTTTTTTCTCATGTTATTCTAATTACTTTTTTAAAAAAAAATTTGATCCATTTACTATTGTTTTTTTTTTGTCTAATTAAAATAAACCCGACTTATTCCATCTAATTGAGTTTATAACCTCAGTCTCATATTTTTCTTTTTAAAAAAAACACGCTAGCAATAGCTAAATATTATTTTCTGCATAAAAAAATAGTTTTGCCACGTCGTGAAGTGTAGGCACTAAGGTTAATTAAATAACTAGAATCCTTATGTTTGGTTGCACAAATGCAAATTATAGAAAATACTAAAAACAAAATTGGGCAAATCACTATAGCCCACGCCTCACACATATAATTCATTATGGATTGATCATTCAAATTGTTTTCTCCTCGATTAAGTCCTTTTGTAGTCAAATTTATGGTGAATTAGCTCTGATTTGTTAAACTATGGTAGGATTGAAAATTGAAGGACCGGATTAGAAAAGGCGAGACAAACCGGTGGCAACTTTAAAGTTTACATGAAAAGTTCATTTTGGTTTCATAGTTTCCAATTCTTTTTTTTAGTCCTTTTGCTTTTGGAAGTTTTCATTTTGATACA
>Ga0325400_1002704_pt1 | contig 15703 bp, 6 predicted proteins | sample PopdelMetagenome_2_FD_205662 | JGI IMG/M metagenome (GOLD analysis project Ga0325400, IMG submission 205662) | Populus deltoides microbial communities from Bellville, Georgia, United States - Xylem-PdKOR-R1 | ecosystem: Host-associated > Plants > Phyllosphere > Stem > Wood/Secondary xylem... | reverse complement strand
CGTCAAAATTTTTAAAATAAGTTTTTTCTAATTATTTTGATATAGTAATATTAAAAATAAATTTTTTAAAAAAATAAAAAAATATTATTTTAATATATTTTCAAAATAGAATTATTTTAAAAAACAATAATTTATTTCTTTTATTTTTTTTATATTATAAAAAAGGAAATTGGACAGATTCAAGTCCAAGTATCATATTGTTGTCAATTTGGGAATCAAAGTCCAAAACTAGGCAATTAGCTGATGATCAAAGGGCCAAAAAATTATGGGTAATAATGGTATTGTGTTCTTAGAACTTCCCCTGTTTGCTTATGCCGTGAACACGAGTGTAGTTTGCTTCTATTGGTCACTGTATGCTCGCCTGCTTCAGAGGTTTTGCATTTATTTTCACCAGCCACGCGCTTACACCATGGCAGGCCCACGCTTTTTTAAAAAACCAAAAAAGTTAGCATCACTCATTATCCTCCAATTACGTTATACTATATACTAAAACGTATAAATTACTTTGAATGACTGTTTATTTTTTTACTTTGCTTTCTTAGTCAAGGATGAGATTGAAATAATAAGAATTGAAATAAAAAATGCGTTAAATATTAATGGCATTTTAGAAGTTTCAGAGAAAATATATTTGGTACCCTAACTTTTAAAATAATATAAATTATACGTTTTTGATATCTCGATTTATTTTAAATTGAATTTTGATATGAAAGTTCATTTTTGATATTTTTTAGTCTCTGATTAAGAAAAAATAGAGAGAGAAATCATCAGTTTCTAGTGGTAGAAAAAAAATATTATTTACACTAATTTATACCACCCAAACAATCAATGTTGTGTCAAATTATTTCATTTGATGAGGGAAGTTCATATTATGTGTTTTTTTACCTTTAAAGTTCATGAAAAAAATATATGAGCACGGTTTGATTTTTAGTTTCAGGTTGATTTTAGTTTTTGGGACATATTTTTTTGTTTTTTAGGCCATGAATAGATTTATAACAACTCCAAATGTGTGTTTGTGGGTGTTTTTGGTCAAAAATAAATTAAAAAATTAGTTTTTGAATAAAAAAACTTAAACTTTGATTTTTCAGTAACCACTGCCACTAAAATCTAGACAAATTAGACGACACATTATTTGATTTTTTTTCAAAAAAAATGGGTAGTCCATCGAAGTTGCAACAAAAAAAAACAATAAGGGTCCAGTCACGCGATCTTGCCAAAGTAGACCCTTGTGTGGGCCGTGGCGAAATGGATCAGGCCCTACAAAGTTTTTTTCTTTTTCTTTTCTAAGATGTTTTTCTAATTATTTTTTAAAATTAATGTTTTTATATGGTTTTTTCTCTATTTTTATTTATATTTAAATTAATACTTTTTCTCTCTTTCATTTTGTTTAGAGAGTATCTTTTTAATGACAGTTATTTTTTTTTGTTTATGCATTTAAAATTTGAGGAGTTTTTATGATTTATCTATGTTTTTTTTTATCTTATGTATAGATTAACTTTATTTTTTAAAATGAAAAATTATTTTCAGATAATGTTTCTAATAAGTGCAACCTTTATAGTGTTTTTTTTTTTCACTTTTATTTTATTCAATCAATTTAATTTGTATCTCTATTTTTATTATCATTTTCTTGAATAAAAATATTATTTTAATAATTAAATTTAGCAAACACAACCGGAGATTAAATATCTTGATCTATATATATTTCTTGATTTTTTTATTTTTTTGTAGTTATCATTTATATTTTTTTTCATTTATTAACTTATATAGTTCTTGATTTATTTGATTACATATATACATAACCTTTTTTATTTTCACTTAAAAAAATTTAAATACAAAAACATACTGAAGTATATGATTTTTTTATTTTAAAAAAATATTTAAACCATTAAGAAGCACGGTCAAGTATCTAGTATTAGTTCTATTTTAACTTCACACTCAATCATTTAACTATACTATTGGCACACAATATTTTAAATTATGATTTCAAAATTGAAGATAATTTGATATTCTATCTGAACAAAAGGTTTTCACAATAGCATCATATATAATTCTCTAGATAAAATTTATTTTAGTAAGTTTTGGTTGAACCTAACACTCATGAGTTTGCTTCGAAGTAATACCTTATTTTTTAAAAAATCATTCAAGAATAATTTTTTTAAAAATTATGGTGGGATAAATACTTCTTCTCTTAATTTTTTTTTAAAACATTGTTTTTTTAATGAAGTTATCATAGTTTCATGAACCAAGTTGTATATTTATGATTAATCTGGGTTGCTAGAGTTTTTTTTTCATTGCTTTTTTAAATTTTTTTTTTTTTCAATTTCGTACTTCAACAATAGATGTTTTAGGAACTAGCCTCTTTTTTTTTTTATTTTATTTTTTTGTCTATGAAAGATTGTTTTTTCATGACTTGGATCACAAGTTTAATATTTTTTTTAAGTTTACTCAAGTTGTTTTTTTTTCATATTGAATATGTTTTTTATTTTTTCTATTGTTGTCCTTTATTGATTGAAATTGAGCTTCTTAATATATTTTAATTTACATCCAATATAGTTATTATGGTTTCATAATTCGAGTTGTTGATTAATCTAGATCAATCTATTATGTTGGTGTCTTAATTATTTTTTAAAATATATAACATGATATATCATAACCTCAATATCTAAAAAGTTTATCGTCCATGCATTAAATCTTAGATTTCTTAGTATCTTTATGGTTTTTACGATTAGAAAATAATTTGTCCCACAACTAGTTAACGCTGAGAAGTGAATTCTTTTAACCTTTGCAACAAATTTCACCATCGTCATTCCTCTAAAGAAATTTAAACAATAACTTATAGCACAAGAGTCTCCTTAGTTTCAACTAATTTTCTGTCCTTTTAATCAGAGGAAAAAAAAATACAACCTGCAAACTCCACACTTTCATACTTGATCATTGGTTACAAGTGACAACAATCTATTGTATAACGAGGTTAGGACCTGAAGAAGGGAGGCTCATGATCAAGTCCATAGAAAAACATACTAATAATGTAGAAAAACCAAAAAGATATTAAAACTATAATAATTATAGAAAAGAAAAAAAGCAATCACAGTGTGGAAATGGGCGTTAAAAAGTGATGAAAGTTGAGTTTTATATAAAAGCGTCTGGCATGGAGTGATTGCTTTATGTTGGTTTATCCAAAGAAATCTTTCAAGACTTGGAGGTGTGATAGCTATGCGTGTATGTCTGATATCTTTAGAGCTGGCTCGAGAAAATGGTGCTTGGTTATTAAGGTTAACAAAAGCTGGAGATGGAGAACCTTTCTGGGCCTTTTGCCTCACCAACTACCATGCTACACGCAAGGGAATCTACTTTTGCATCATCTTTTTCCGATTTCATGCAATGTTGTGATGGGTTCTCTTTTTGGAAGAGTTCTTGGCAACTACACAAAGGAACAATACTCCAGAAATGCTGGGATTCTTATCTCACAAGGACACTAGGACTACTCCACTTGGATGCGTGTTGGAGAAGGTGAAAATTGGACTAGATGAAGTCTTGTGAATGGGTTTTATTGGAGAATGGGCTAGGGTTTTTCTGCATCATGACCTAGTTGCTGAATTGGGTTTCAGTCCATGAGATGTTAGCTCAATGAGGTAGTTAAATGATAACAGTTTTTTCTCACAGTTAAATGAATAATTTAACCATGACTAGAATTCTCTTAAATCCTTTAAACCTGATGTAGATGACCAACTAAATCATTCATCAAGGCTACGTAATAAAAAATATCTAGGTATTTTCAATATATTTTCCAAGGAAAAAAAAACTTTGATGATGAGTTAAAAAACTTGATATATATTGGACAGTATCTTTTTAAAAAATATAATGGTGACATGTTGGATAATATTTAAAAAAAATACCGGGAGAACAACATGCTGGATTGTTCTAAGTTAATCAAACTAATCTACTAAATTCGCGACCTGGATTATAAGACCGTGATAACCCCATAAAACAATAAACCAAAATAAGTTACAAAGTCTAATTTCTAATCGACCGAATACCAATAGACAAAATTAAAAAAAAATCAATTAAAAAAATACCAAAAAAACCCAAGTTAACTTCACAAACTTGTGGCTTGGGTCATGCACCCCATCGGTTTTAATAAATTTTTATTTATACAATTATTTTTATTTAATTATATGACAAAAATGTGTGTTTCTCTTGTTCTTTATTGAATAGTAACTTTTTTATAAAAAATTATAAACAAGCCAAGACTAAAATAAGAAAAAGAGGCATTCAAATAAAGAAGATGGAATTAATTTTTTTTCTTAAGTTTTAGGACTAAGAATGCATCAAACAAAAATAATTTAAGAACTCATAAAAAAAAAGGCCTAACATGCTCGCCATGCTTCTTCTTCTTTTTATATGAAAAAATGGATAACGTGTTGTTTTCTCTCTAATTTGTTTTTTTTTAAAAAAAACATAAACAACTTGTCATTTATAGCCCTGGAAACCAGTAACATAAGGTCGGTGGAAAATCATGGCATTTTCGACCCTTTTTTTCCAAAAAATCTAAAACAAATACCCTATAGACTTAAATAAACCCATTAATGGGTTTCATTAACCCAAAAATCGAACAAAAACTTAAAAATTAATGAGAATTCAACAAAACAATTGAGCTTATATCTACCTTCTTGGGCAAGAAAATGGCCAAATAACACCCAAGTAAAACTCCTCTTATTGAATGGAACCCGTCGACACAAAAAGTAACCTTCTTCATAGTTGAAATCGGTGCCAACACACAATTTTCTCTCTTAACCACCAAAATTTGATGATTTTTTTTCTTTTATCTCAAATCAAAAACTTAAAAATAAAAAAAAAATAAAGTTTTGGATCAAAATTTAATTGTTGAAAATAAACAAACCGAAAATGAATCATTTGAAAAGTAGAATGATTAAAATGAACTTTTCACGACAACTTTAAAATAACCACCTGTTTTTCTCACTTTTTTTTACTGTGGTCCCTTGTCTTTTAATTGTTTTCATTCCTTAACAAATTAGAAGCAATTGGCCATCAATTTGACCACTTAAGGATCAAATCGAAAAGAATAAAAGTTTGGGGTCGAGAAAAACAAAGCATTGTCGCTGGGCCTATAATGACGTGGTGTGCAATATTTTCACCATGGTATTTGTTAATAGCTGACTGAGTCTGAAAAGTAAGCTTGTTCTCTATTCTATGATTGGGCCAAGCATGGCCCTTATTGTAAACACCAAAAAACAAATTACTAAGATTATATTTGGTATAAATTTTACAAAAAAAAATTAAGTTGTTTTTTAACTTTTGATTTAAAAAAAATCATAAGTTGTTTGGTTAGAAATAGCATTTTACTTAAATAAAAAATTTGTTATAAAATTGAGTCAAAATCTTGATTTAATTAAAAAAAATTAAATTTTAACATATGGATTACAACTTATACAATGTGTACAAAATATAATTTTGGACCTATAATTGCAAAGTGTTATTTGGCTGAAAAAACAAGAAGTTGTAGATTACTTTCTCGTCTTTTAAACCAGATTTAGATGAGCTTATCTTCGATTCTCTAATTGGGAAAAATAATAAAATTAAATGAATTTATATATCATATATTATTACATTTTTATTAGATAATAAAATTACTAATATCCTCTAGCAAGATAAGGTTGATGCATGAACATTTTCTGTGTCAAGCTGGAAATTTCGAAGCAGGCTTTAAAACAAAAGGTTAGCTGACCAGACCGGAATACCCTTGAGCATTTTGGAAAATGACTGGATCAGATTACAGAATCCAGCAAACCTTATCCTCTTGAATAAAACTTCCCTAACTATCAACACCTCTAATTTTTCCCACCAGAAACAAATCAAGAAAAATGGCAACAGCATTTCTCTTAACTGCAAAACCCTTCCTCTCCTCCTCTTCAACACCATCTTCTCTATCTTCCCTAACAAATACACCAGTCCTGCTATCTTGTGCGCAGCAAAAGAAATGTAATGCCACGAGACCACTGACTTTATGCAAAACTCCCAGGGATGAGTCACCGCCTGTAACACCCTCTCCGGTTATAATAACCAAAAGAAGCTTGTCTATTTGCTTCTTAACCAGCTTTGTATTCTCATTGGCAAGTAGAGGTGATTCTAGTGCCAATGCAGCTATATTAGAAGCTGATGACGACGAAGAGTTAATGGAGAAAGTTAAGAGGGACAGAAAGAAGAGGTTAGAAAAACAAGGAGTAATTAGTTCTGCTAACCAGGAAAAAGGTTAGGTCTGTTATTTCTCTTACATGCTAACCGATTAACTCAGTTAATTTGTAGGCTTTTTGTTAACTAGGTCTTAAGTCCTCTTTCAGTATATTGTCACCTTATGATAGGCGATGTTTTCTCAAACTTTTTGCCATGGAATGATCTGTTGCAGGTTATTTGCAAGATCTTGTGTTCAAGCTGAGCAAAGTAGGTCAAGCGATAGACAAGAATGATCTATCTACAGCTAGTTCTGTTCTTGGGGGTAGCACTGATACAGATTGGGTCCGAAAGGCTAATATTGCCTTCACCAAGGTAAACACAACTATTTATATTCGTGATTGACTGTATATTAGTTGCTAGGAATGTTGTTCTTTCTAAACAAAACTCCTTGTTGCCGATGATGTGTTACCCCAGTATTAGGACCATCGCGTTAGTGGGATAGAGGCAACCTATTGATTCTATCGAAATGTGTTTATTTTCTTTCAAGGCCTCAAACAGATTGATGATTCAGCAATCCTAAATTCATTTTCTCGTTCAAGCTTTCGATTTTGTAATCATGAAGTTTTGTGCATGCATTTGTGTATCATGATTCCTTTCTGATGAACTCTGATTACTTTGGTGCCATTTCCCTACAGCTGAGCTCTAGTCCTGACGAAAAGACTCAGGTGGACACCTTCAATTCTTCTCTAGCTTCATTAATTTCATCAGGTTGGTTATCTTTCCACTGTGTTCACTCGGGATATATGACTTATATTTGTGTCATGACATTTCAAGATAATCGTTACCGTCTGGGTCTCTGCAGTAGCCCAGCTGACATCTGAACACCATTTTCTTGGATGTGAATTTAGCACTTAAACTTGAATGATATGATTATACAATGGTTGTATGACTTGACTATGTTTTTCGCTTTGCAGTTACTGGCAATGACATTGAATCCTCCAAAACTGCTTTTGTATCATCAGCCACTGCTTTTGAGAAATGGACAGCCTTGACAGGGCTGTTTGGACAGCTCAAAGGGCTTTGAAAAGGAATCTGGATATTGATGGTCTCTTCATTTCTTTTTTGTTGTGAGGAACATTTGAAGTTCTTTGATTTCTATCATTCAATTCTTCACAGGCTTTTCTTCCTAGCTCGAGTAGTTCCTACAATATCAAAACGCTATTTTACTTGCATACGAGTTGTAATTTCTTGCTCAATATTTTTGATCTTTGGTTAAAAGTAATAATATTTATCGCTATACCCTGCAAAATTTGTAGTTATTTGTGCTCTTGGAATTTTTATCGACCTGAATTCTTTTCTGTGATTACTGATTCTTGCATATTCACCAGTTGTGCACAAATCCGCAATCATGGGAATAACTCATATCAGAACTTGAACCATTAACAAAATTGTAAATCCTAATCTTGTACAGCCTCGACGTGTAAAAGAGCGGCCAAATCAGGTTCACAATTTACCTGTCTTCATCCCATCCTTGCTCCATAGTTTTACGGAATTCAACAAAAGATGAACAGTAAATTGAAACTCACCATCACTACCCTTGTCATATTCTATCTCTAAATTTGACTGCTACAATTTTTTCCATCATTCCAATCTCTGGCAGTCGGGGGTCAATTTAGAAGGGAAAAACTGAAAACTCCAAACCATGTATGTCATGAAACAAGCATGGAGAAGGCTACCACGTAGAATTTCCAACATCTTATTACATAACTGCATAACAATAATACATAACCAGTATTTGACGCCATGATGGTACAATGACTCCTACTGCAGGCTACTAAGCTGCTACATTATACACCTAACCTGTGCCAGTATTAAAGCATGTCTGAATCAACAGTCAGATAACTATTCATTACAACATTAAAGCTACAGTCATTTAAAGGACTTCGGACTAAAAGGTCAGAAAGATGTGATAGAGGTGAAGAGACTTAAATTGCTCTAAATGTAGTAACTCAAGGTTTAACCTCGCCAGCATTGCTGCCATTCTCAATCGCCTGTCCATCCACCTTTCCTTTGACCCCATCAACGCCTGTATGGTCAGGTTTCTCACCACTGCAATTCTCTGCTTCTTTACCCTTCATCTCTCCGTCAGACTCGGGAGCAGTTCTGTTGAGTTTCTCTTTGTCATCTTCAGCTTCATCCTTTTTCTCATCATCAATGGCTGCACTTGCTTTCTCCTGTTGGCCTGACCTCTGCTCTTTAGCTGCCTCACCCTGTGGTTGCTCATCCTTCTCTTGCACCTTTTCCTCATCTATTTTTTCTTTTTCATTTCCAGATGCTCCAGAACCATTTGATTTCCCTTTAGAGTTTCTGGGCTCTGATTCAGCTTTCCCCTCTTCAGTTTCAGCAGAAGTCTTGACTTCTTTTCCAGCTCCAGCTTCTTCAGCACAAGCTGCCTCTGTTTGAGTCTCTGTACCTAGTCCTTTATTCTCATCTTGATTTTCTTTCTCGACATCTTCTACTTCTACCTCCATGTCACCTTTCTCAGTTTTTTCAGCTACCTCTTTTGCCTCCTCGGTTCCTTCCAAAGTAGTTTCAGTGTCTTCACTCTCCTTTGAAGCTGATGATTTCTTGCTTCTCTTTTTTGGAGGTTCACTTTCTTTCACCGGAGTTACCTTTGCCTTCTCGCTAATCCTCGCTGATCTCCTTGGAGTCTCACCAGAGCCCCAGTCAAACTCAGATACTGCTGGACCACCAGGGTGTGCTTTGAGGTACTGTTCCAACAGTCTTTTGCTCGTGATTTCTTCCCCAGTTGGAGCAGTGAAAACGATCTCACCTTTCTTAGGGGTCCCACTTTTCTTGGGTACAAACTGCACGTCAACATGGACCAAAAGGTTAGATTGACTACTGACCAGCACAGACAACCAACAATGCACTTGAAAAACATGCTATGTTAAGATAATGTCAATTTCAGTGCTAAGCATGTGCTATAAAAGAAGTAAAGTGATTCGAGCGGCAGCAGCTAAAAGGAAAGTGCAACGCTATGAAAGTCAAGATGATAGATTAAATTTCAAAGCTATGAATATGGTATAAATAAGTCGAATGGCAATACAGGATTTCTGCAACTTGAATATACTCAAATTCAAGGCAATAGCCGTCCTGCTGCTGTTGTTATAAGGAACCACACGCAGTCCCAGTGTGTTACTGTAATGCTATACAGTGATTCTAGGAAAAGAAACCTCATCAATAACTTTATGCTAAAAGAAGCTTAACATTCAGGTGAGTTATTTAAATGACATTGTCCACCATAAGTTTCAAATCAATGTAATCTCAACCTCTAGTGAAAGGATTTCTTAGTCATTACCATGAACAAGAGGAGGGCATAGCTCGGTGGTGGTATTATGGGGACTTCAAAGGGATGTTATGAGGACAAAGTTCATTTAAGTTAGCCATTTCACAACCCCAGGAAAGCATCTCCACTTTATTTCTATGATTCCAATCAAAGTTATAAGAAAAGGAGGTAATATTTAACAAGCACACCACCTAAAACATTTCAGCTCCCATAGTTCCCTCGTGATTTCTACAAAGCAGGTAGCTGACATTACTAGCATCCCATGTGTTGGGAGGAAAAGAGAGGAAGGCTGGCATCCAGATGACAAAGCATTTCTCCCTTTGTATCTCAGTCAAGAAATGAGAGGTTAAGAATTAGATGAAGGAAACCTATTGTAGTGGGACCTTTCCCTCCTCATTTGCACCCAACTCCAAAGATCAATCATACGGTGGATTAGCTTAAGCAGTTAAATTCTCCACTTTTGATGCCATTTATTTCAATCCAGATAAACCAAATTTGTTTTTACCTTTAGTTTCACTCCCCAGTTCTTCTGCCTGCAATATTGATCTCCCACTAAACGAAACCTTATTAATTCTGAGTAGTGACAGTAAAGAAAACCAATAGGCATAGGCACCATAGTGCCACCCCATTTACAAGAACAAAACATATCATGAACTAAAAATCTAGGTTCATGGACTACATACTATATCTGCATACAAAACAAATAATCCATTATTGAAGATCCTTTTGCTATTAAAAAGTTTTTCAGAATGCCAAAATGTCATAATCTTGACCCATAAATCCTTTACAGTATTGAGAATAGACTCTTCCCCTCAAAATGTTCTTTTATTGCTCCACCAAAACATGGCTTCAAGCATTTAACTGCTTCTCAATTGATCCTGCCACAACTCCATAAAACCTCAAAGTCATACACCAGCCCTCATAAACTTCTCGCCCCTGCACAACGTAAAACTAAACCATTAATAGAATCAGCTACTTTTCTGCAGAAAAGACATCGGTTCACCAGAATTTTTCATCTCTTCCGAATATCATCAACAGCTAAAATTCTTCTTCCATATAGCCTTCAAAGGCTGTCAAATCTTCCATCAAATTCCAAACACTTATTTTGTCACAAAGCCCACAAGAAGGATTATACCTCTGGATTTGTTACCTTCACAGAAATCTCAAAGTGTATCCTTCCAACAACATAAGCAAACCATATTATTATCCTTTACATCTTGTTCCTCCAAGAAAAGTAGAACATCTCACAGAAGCACTCCTGTTTAAAAATGTATATTTCAGCAGTACTAAAGACCGCAGCATTCTCTGATAAAAATACCAATTCACAAACCAGAATTCCATCACCCGTACCTTCAGAAAGGCAGTTTGACAACATAACAACAAGTTTACTACATCTCAACATAAACCCCTTCACAAATATTCTTCAACATATTTCCAGAAAACGAGGGTCATTGACAGGAGACACCAAAATCTTCAACTCCACCTATAGTATTGCATTTTATGGGCACCTCAACCAGTTCTAGGAGGGAAAATTTGGGGACAGTCCTACCCTAAAACATTACAATACATTGAATGGTCCAACTGAAGCGGTCAGAAAAACAAATTTTGGGACAATTCTACAAAGCAAAGTTTTTATAGATTGCTCTTGAAACTCAAATCAGTCGATTTAAGACTTCTATCAGTACAAGTAATGGTCCTAAATATCATAACATTAGCAATCCTATTAACATTATAATAACATGAAATCCACCTGCATCTTTGAACCATATATGCAGCATTCAAAATTGGCACAAAAAAAAAGAGCTTTATTCATCTAAAACTTTATTAGCATGTTTAGCTGCTCTAACAGTCCTATAAAGCATAAATAAGATAGAGAAAACAATGGAAATCTTTCTAAGCGCATCCATTATTTAATATACAAACAAAAAAAGACAGACAAAACCCAACCTCCCACATCCACTACCATATCCAACAAATAATTAAATTAAAGGTACACTTAAAATTAACCAAATATAGCCACAATAAAACTTAACAGAACTACAAACCCAGATAATTCCAACACAAAAAAACCCAAAAATCCCACCTGATTTATAATAAATTTAAACCACACCCAAAAATCCCTAGTTACCGAATTCTACACCAAAAACTCAAAATTTAACATAATTTAAAAATACCCAATTCGCAATTAAATCAAACTAAGCCAAATTAAAGCTCAAGACAAACAAATACCCCAAGAGATTCAAACTTTACACCCTAGAAAATACAGAGAGGGAGAATTCAAAAAAGGAACCTTCTTTTTCCAGCCAGAAGGAGCAGGAAGCTCTAAAGAGAAACCCTCTTCCTCTATTGCTACAGTCTCCTTGTCTTTCTCCATGGGGCTTGTCATAAACTTCACCTTGTCAATTACAAACACGAAAACTACATAAAAAAATGAAACGACATTTTTATAGATAACAAAGCAGAGAGAGAAAGAGGATAAGAGACAAAGAGATTATATACTTTATCCAATTTTGTAATTGGTGACCAAAAATACTGACAAGAAGAAAAGAGATTACATACAGAAATTTTAGCTGCTTCCACGTTTTGATTAGTTTATCTGTTTATGAGAAATTTTGTTGCGTGCTTTCTTTTTACTTTTTTTTTTTTTTTTTCCTCTCATTTTTCTTACCTTGTGAAACGGTTGATGGTGAGGCTTTGTTTTGGGCAAACTACATTCAAGTTTTTCAACTTTTAAGTATGTTTCAATTTGGTCTGTCTATCCTTAGCCTTTCATAATGTTTCTATCCTTTTGTTTTCTTAATTACAATTACAAATTACAAAATAAATCCAAATATCACAAAATCAAATTATAGGACTGATTTTTAGAAGAAATTAAAGAACATGAACCAAAATTAATGGCATAAAAAAGGAGGGTTGTTTTTCATGTTTGTATTGGTGTATCTTTTTACACTTTGATCCTTGAATTTTTTAAAATTTATATCCCAGTCATAAAACTTCATTTCCCTTGCATTTTATTTTTGTTGGTTGAGAGAGAAAATAAATACTCGTCAGGAAGGGAGAGGAATGAGACAGCTCTCAGTGAATTATATTTTCATGACAAAAAAAACTCATTTTTAGTGCTAATGAGTTCATCTTGACGAGAGAAACTTAATAGAAACGATTTTTGATCTCTAATAATTTCAAGAAAAAGTATATTGAAGTTTGAAAAGTTTGATTTGATTTGATTTTAGATTCTTAGCCTAATTAAAGTGTGTTTTTCCTTTAGAAATAATAATGTTATTGACATTGAAGGATGTTTTTATACGAAAACAAAGTTGAAAATTGGTTTTTTAAGGTCTCAAAACTCAAGCTTTTATTTTTCAATCACTAGAAGTAAATTTAAATTACTGGAATTAATACAAGCAGAAAATGTGTCTTTTACTTACTTTTAAAAAAAATATGCAGGCTTGACATTTCAATCCTAAATGTGCCTGAACTTTTTTCCAAAAGTCGAGGCACACCTTTTTAAAATACTAGATATACTTGGGTTTGATGTTACTTATCCTTTTTTTTATATATATTTTAAAATAAAGTTATATTTAGATGAATAATAGCTGCTGTGGTCAATCGTGTGACTTGTTCCGTTCCCGTTCCGGGTTCGACCCTTTATGTGCACGCCTGTCACCCCCGCGGTGCCTTACCTGCTCCTGGGCTTGCAGGATGTCCAGTGGGCCATGGGGAATAGTCGTGGTGCGCGTAAGCTGGCCCGGACACCCCATGTAAAAAAAAAAAAATGCTGTTTAAAAAAAATCATTTAATTATGCCATGTTTTTAAATAAAATTAAAGTTTTTATGGTAATATTTGCAAAATTATTTTTAAATGATTGTGTATAAAATTATATGAACTATTTTTTTAAAGAATTGCACATGAATTTTCTATGAAAATAAAACATATATTTTGTTAGTTTTTTTATTGTTAATTTTTTATATTGTTGTCTCAAATTAATTATTTTTTTATTTTTTATATTGTCACGTATTAAAAATAATTAAAATATTATTTTTTATTTCTTGGTTTAAAATTGCTTTAAAAATCATGGTAAAGTTTTATTTAAAAGCCATTTCCTGATTTAAAAAAAATGTTTTTTCGTCTAGGTAGAAAAGAAATGAATGAATAACAAAAGGAGATTTACAGTTAAGGAAATAAATTTTCTTCTCCTAAACTTAAACCATTTAATTTGTTTGAATATTTATTTTAATTGCTTTAAGTATTATTCTACCAATAATATTGATTGACTGACATGGGTCCTGTGATTCCAGAGGTGTATCACTTGTGAAGATATTGATTGTATATATGTGAAGCAGATTTGTGGGTTCTGACAATTACGTCGAGTGGATTTGCCACATGCTATTTTAAAGCATATCTCAGTTTCCAACTTGGGCGAGCTGGGGTTCCTGAAATTTGTGTTATATATATATATATATATATATAGGTGGCTGGAGACTAACGAGAAGGAGTTGTGTTGGTATTCATCAAATGAATAAACATTTGCTTATATAATTATGGATGCGTTAAATATGAAATGTGATGCGGGAATTATGTAATGAAGTGCAGTTTGTTTGATGATTATGCTATATATATATATATATATATATATATATATATGTGTGTGTGTGTGTGTGTGTGTGTGTGTGTGTGTGTGTGTGTGTGTGTTATAGATTAAATAATCATTCATGATAAAAAGGACCAAAACACCAGCAAACTCAGGCAAGTTTGCCAAACCATTTGAGACGGATGATGCGAATGTAATAATTTAATAGAAAAAAATATATAAAAAATTATAAAGCTCAATTCTCAAATTAACCCAATGTCGGATGATAAAACAAAAAAAAATTCAATCTTGGAAAAATAACTCAAGAAAAGACCCAAGTCAACTAGAACTAAACTCTCAAAGTTGTGACCTTAGTCATAAAATTAGGATAATCCTATAAAAAAAAAGTAAAGAAAATTACAAAGCTTAATTTCGAACAAATCCAATATTTAAGGATGAAATCCGAAAAGGAAATCATTATAAAGAAAGATTAAAAAAAGATCGATGTCAATCCATGTTAGCTTTTCAAACACGTGATTCGGTTCATAAGATCGAGATCACTTATTTAAAAAAAATCATGAAACTCAATTCCTAACTACCCTAATTTCACATGATAAAATTAAAAAAAAAATCAATTATAAAAAAGAACCTAAAGCAAAAAATAACAATTAAAAAAAAACAAATCAAATTTAAACAAAAATAAAATGACAAAACACTTATTTTTTTCACAGATCAGCGTAAATCCTAAAAAGAAAAAAGAAAAAAAAGGAAAACATAAAAAAAAGTTATCACATGCCTCCAACCATTACACGTGTCACACCACCGACGTTATTACATGTGATTCAGATGCCAACCAAGTTGCTCTACTCATCCAACCTAACCCACCATATATTTTTAGGTTTTATTTTTTTATTCCTTAAGTTTTAATTGCTTTATATAACATAATTTTATTTTATTTTGTCAAATTTAATTAAATTATGGATTTATATATAAATATTTTTATCTTATGAATCACTAATGAGCATAACGAACCACTAAATGAACCATCGCCAATCATATGTACAAAATATTAAATTATGGATTTATATATAAATATTTTTATCTTTTACACTTTTAATATATTTTAATATATATGGGACATTATAACATATTTTTTTAATCTTTTTTTTTGTATATATTCAATTATAATAATTTCTTTATTATTTTTATGTAATTTTAAGTGTCTAATTAAGTTAGGAATAATCATAAAAGTCATACAAAAAAATTTATAAAATAAAAACAAAATTTTTTTGGGAACCAAGGATGAATTTGAACAAGTGATTAAATACGAGGATCTAATTTAGTTAAGGATGCAATTGAAAAGAAAAATGTGATTTAGGGTGAATTCGGTTAAAATTACAAAATTTCAAAAAACAAGGACTAAAATTGAAAAGCAACTATATTAGAAAGATCAATTTAGAGATTAAATTGAAAAAAAAATCCAAGATTTAAAACCCTATTAAATGAAAATGAAAAGAATTTAAAATTCAAGGATTGTAATGAGAAGGAGAGAATATCAAGGAATCAATTATATATTTGTCCTACATTGTTCTTTTCA
>Ga0325400_1002702_pt1 | contig 15703 bp, 10 predicted proteins | sample PopdelMetagenome_2_FD_205662 | JGI IMG/M metagenome (GOLD analysis project Ga0325400, IMG submission 205662) | Populus deltoides microbial communities from Bellville, Georgia, United States - Xylem-PdKOR-R1 | ecosystem: Host-associated > Plants > Phyllosphere > Stem > Wood/Secondary xylem... | reverse complement strand
CATCATCTAGGTTGCATTTGACCCGCTAAAGAGATTGAGACATTTCAGATTAATCCTCACACGATATAAATTTTTTCTACTAAAAAAACATGAACAACACCTATATATTTTTTATATTAAAACAATTGATCCTACTCATAACATAGCGTGAGCTAATGATATAGTAACTTAGTATTTTGAATAAAAAAATTATTTGAGACAATTAAAAATAAAAAGCAAGAGAATCTTTTTGAAATAGAGAGAATAATAATAATATTTTTAAATGGATCTCATATAAAATTATTTAGCTCATTAAGGTCATCTAAAATAAAATACTGGTGAGTAGGCTCGCCTAATAAATTCTCTTTACAAATAAAGGTAGGAGACAACTTTAATTTACAAATCAATAATTACAATTTCATTAACATTAACAAAAAAATAAAAACTAAGAGAGAAGGGGAATTTATTGTACTATTCTTCACAAAATACTACTCATTAGAATAGTATTTGTTTTTCTAATCTATATTTTTTTTTCAATTTTAATTTTTTCTTTTAACATTAGGTTTATTGAGGATTGAGCTTTCATAATATTTCTTTCAATTTACTTTTAATGAGGTTATCTTAGGCTCATGACCCGAACCACGAGTTTGATGAGTTAAGTCGGTTAACTCGAGCTTTTTTTTCTAATTGACTTTTTTTTTTTCAATTTTATACTTCAATATTTGGTTGATTGGGAATTAGGTTTTATGATTTGTCTTGGTTTGATTTCTATGAAGTTATCTTCTTCTCATGACTTGGGTCACGGGTTTGATAAGTTCACCCTAGTTGACTTGAGTCATTTTCTTATGTCCTTTTTTTAAGCATTTTTTTTTAAATTTCATTTTTCAACACTAGGTTGATTGAGAATTGAGCTTCATAATTTATTTCAGTTTGCTTTCGATTGGGTTATCTCGATCTCATGACCCAAATCATGAGTTTGGTAGGTTAACCCCAGTTAACTCGGGTTATTTTTGTAGGTCCTTTTTTTAATTGATTTTTCTTTTTCAATTCATCCTTTCATATTGGGTTTATTGAAAATTAAGGTTTATAATTTCTTTTGATTTTTTTTCTATAGGGTTATCATGGTTTTATGACTCAGTATACAGATTGAAAAATTAACCTGAGCAAACCCAAATTGATCCAATATATTGTCATCTTAAGAAAAAAAATCATCTTAAATATTTATGTTGAGTCACACTACATTTCCATCCATCATCCAAGTTGCTTTTGGCCTAACTGAAAGATCGAGTCACATCAGATCAATTATCGCACGGTTTAAATTTTTTTCTACTAGAATAAACATTAGTATCTACTAAGTTAAAAAAACAAATTGATCTAACTGACATCATAGCATGTTCTAATAATCTAGTTTTTGCCTATAAAAAGAGAGATTATATTATTAAAAGAAAGGGAAGAAAATTGGGAACCAATGGAGGAGCGGCTAGAGAGTGAAAAAAGTGATGGTGGCTATTGTGATTTTTTATTTGGTCTGAATTTTTGTTCAAAGTGTTAATTTTTCTTTTTAAATGTTTGGTGAGTAGTTAGCAAATCTTTTATTCTATAGAGTTTTCTCTCTTTATTCTCTGAGTAGCATTTGGTTATTATCCAGAAATAAAAGAAACAGAGACAATGAAGATAAAAATATCTTTAATTGAAAAGATAGAGACAAAAATAATTTTAAAGTGAATTTTTGTACTTTCAAAGATAATGTTTTTTGTTTTTTTATCCCTAAAATACCCCTATTAAATACTATTAATTCCAAAATTGCTCAATTAAAATATGTAAGGATAAAAGTGATTATTATCATGATTTTAAAACCTAACCCGGAGCAAGGCTTGAGACGGTTGGACAACCCGGGTTTGCCTTAATATTTTTTTAAAAAAAGATCAAAACATCGTTTTGACCAAAAAAACTTATGAAACAAAATGTCAACTTGTTTTACTCCAGGTCAACCCGTATTTTTCACCGAGTCAGGCCAAGTCAATCTTTCCTCTATTTTTTCTTAAACCCAATCAAATATAGGCCCTAAGTCAGTTGAGTCCATGGTTGGCCCCTGTTTTATAACTAGGGTTATTGTACTACTATTAATTTCAACACTCATAATAAACTAAAGTAAAAAAAAAATACCTAATTATTTTCTTAAATATGTAAGTTTAACAATAATATATATTAAGGGTAAAATAGACTTTTGATATTATATTTTGTCTTGTCCACCATTAATTAAATAGGATATAACGTAAGTTACTGTACTAAATACAATTTTGTCTTTGTCTTATGTTTTGTCTTGTATTCTTTATATATATATTGTCTCCGCCTTTTTTGTTTTAAAACAGTAACCAAACACTGCCCTAGAGTTTTCTTTTCCCCTATTTATATTTTTAGGGTTCTTGTTCAGACAGAAAAAGTAATATAAAAAGATTTTTATATTATTTCCTTCTTGAATGAGGATTTATAATTTGAAAATTTAATAGTCGAAGATTAATTTATTTCTTTTTCTTGACTATGCATGATTTATTTCTACAGTTTTTCCATTTTTTCAAATCTCCATTTATCTTATTTCTCTTATTTGTATGATCTTCTATTTTATTATTTGATCATTCATCATTTTAGTTTGTCTTTCTTCTTAGTTTATTGTTTCACCCCCTGATCTTTTTATTATTATTGTTTCAATTTTTTATTATTTTGAAAATATGTTGGAAATGGTGTAAAAAATGGCTTATGACATATATAATTAGATAAAAAATAGTTTTAGAAAAATGAAGTTATTAAACTTCTTTGAATTTATAATTCGATTCACGAGTTTGGTATTTTTATTAAGGTAGATCTAATATATCATTGTCTTAATATTTTAAAAAAATATCATCTTGAGAAAAAATGGAATTAAAAAGTTTTTTTACTAGTCGTCTAAATTGTCTTTAGACCTGATAAGTTGACCAGGTCATATTGTCAACCTTCATACGGTTTAATTTGAAATTTGGGTTAGGCAAGGAGCCAGATGAAAGGTTTCAAAGTTGAGCTATTGGGTCAAGTTTAATGACACTGTCATAGAGCTCCTCACAACAACATGCAAGCATTATATTATTCTTATATATATTTTTAATCCACTCTAATGTAGTCGAGGGGGCAAAGGATAATATGGTTTATTACATGTCGAAACTCTCAAAGACTAAAAGCACAATAATTATAGGAAGACACCTAAAATATTTAATTTTTATTCATCCAAGTCTCCACTTGTCAAAAGGCTATTACAACATGTTATATAGAGAGAGAAAACTAGAAAGCCTAAAGCTGAATAGGAAAAATAAACTAGGAAAAATATTAATATAGAATATAAAAATAGAATTAGCTAGGAAAAATATATATTTTTCTAAAAAAAAAACCCTTCTTTATCTGTATCCTCGGGTTCGAAAGAACTTGTCCTAAGAGTTCATTCTTTAGTTAGAAAAAAAATCTATCATGAATATATTTTTGTATCTTTTAGTATGTGGATCCCTAAAAGAGTACCTTTCTATAGATCACATTATCATAGGTCTCTAACACAATACCTTAGTGTGGGACACTTCATTGTAGATTTTTAACAAAACATGGGTGATCCCATCATGAATCCCACCACTATAATTTTGAATGATAGAAAATTGATGCATATGAAAACAACATCTTAATTTGTGGATTGTGGTTGGCCCTGCAATCAGCAAATACATCCGAGAGGTTTTAGATGGTAAAAGCTCAGTAGCTGAAATCAATCAGACATTCTTGATATTGATCCCGAAGATATAGTAAATAGACTGAATCCCTATTTCAGTTCCGACCAATTAATCTCTGCAACGTGAAGTTTAAAATCCTGACCAAAGTTATCGTAAATAGACTCAAGCCCATGATACCGAATCTGGTCTCTAAACATCAGAGCACAGTTATTAAATTCAAACCAGCCCGACGGGTCGACCTGGGACCCGGCAGATCCGGGAGCTGGACCGATCCGGGTTTGTCAAAAGACCGTTCAGTGCAATAACCCGGTCAAACCCGGTCGACCTGGTGGGTCAACCCGTGACCCAGGCGACCCGAGCAAGACCCAGCCAAGACCCGGTGTTTTATTTTTTTCAAATGTGAAATTTGAAATCCATTAGTATATATACTCTATGTTCCCAAGAAAAAAAATTATATTTTTTCAATGTGGGATAAAAAGCTTTTTGGTTTAAATACTTCAACTTAAAAGGATAACATAATATCTTTTTAATATGAGATTTGAAACCCATTAATATATATACTCTATGTTCCAAAAAAAAGTTATCTTTTTTTAATGTGGGATTTGAAACACATTAGTATATATACTCTATGTTCACAAGAAAAAAAAAACTATGTTTTTTCAACGTGGGATTTAAAATCCATTAGTATATATACTCTATGTTCCCAAGAAAAAAGTTATCATTTTTCAATGTGGGATTGGAAATTCATTAGTATATATGCTCTATGTTCCCAAGAAAAAATTTATTTTTCTTTCAATGGGGGATTTGAAACACATTAGTATATATATAATCTATGTTTAAAAGAAGAAAAAAAAACTATGTTTTTTCAATGTGAGATTTGAAACCCATTAGTATATATGCTTTATGTTTCCAGAAAAAAGTTATATTTTTTCAATGTGGAATTTGAAATCCATTAGTATATATACTCTAAATTCACAAGAAAAAAGCTATGTTTTTTTAATATGGAATAAGAAAATTTTTTTGTTTAAATACTTTAACTTAAAAGCTTAACATAATATCATTTTAATATTGGATAAAAAACTTTTTAAAATATTCTTTTAAACTTTATTATTTATAAAATGTATAGCTATATTTACACGTATTTTTTCTTAATTTTTTAATATAAAATATTAAAATTTTAATTTTTTTTAATTTTTCCGGATTGACCCGAGTTGACCCGGGTTGACTCATGAAACCTGAAACCCGGCCTCTTGGCCGGGTCAACCCCGGGCCGGGTTTAATAACTATGCATCAGAGTAGTTTCATCTCAGGGAGGCACATCACAGATACTATAGTCGTGGCCCAGGAAATCATTCATTCTATGCGATCTATGAAGGGTAAAAAAGGTTTCATGGCAGGTAGATCTGGAAAAAGTCTATGATCGTTTGCGATGGGATTTCATCAAGGACACGCCGCTAGACGTGAATCTGCCTCCTCAGCTAGTTACGTTAATCGTGACCTGCATTGAGAACTCTTCACTCAGTGTTTTATGGAATGGGAACCCTTCTGCAGCTTTTAAAACCTACAAGAGGTATTCACCAGGGTGATTCATTATCGCCATAACTTTTTGTCCTATTCCTAGAGAGGTTGTCTCAGCTCATTGTTAAGTCTGTGGATACTGGGGCGTGGAAGTCTTTCAGGGTGGGTAAAGGAGGTACAAAAGTTTCGCATTTATGCTTTGCAGATAACATGCTCCTATTTGCAGAGGCTAACGCCAAGCATACGGAGACTATTATGGAGTGTTTGGATATGTCTTGTGCTTCATCTGGTCTGCGGGTGAGCATTGCTAGTTATTATAGACCTTATAATTTGGGTTGCCTCAATTTCTCACTGTGACGTAACTTATAAGATGTTAGAAGTGTATTGCATGATACTATCAAACATCAAATTGTTGACCGCTTAAATTTGCAGTGAGTATGGAAGATCAGACTGCCTTTTCCTTGACGGAGGGAACTCAAGCAAGAACTCAGAATTGGAATTCAGTGATAAACAAAGTTAATTACTTTTAAGTTGAGCTGTGATTATCACGATGACACATTAATCCATGCCCAATGTGCCGACAAGATATCTAAAATCAATCCACCATTACCTAATGTATTATTACTTAATTAATTAATTGATGATGATGACGACGAAGACGACGATACATGCAGACAAGAGGGGTTATAAGAGGCATGAATCACCTCTTCTTTCAGTAGAAATAGGGAGGCATGGATCTCCTCGTCGTGATTACATAATTAATTAGTGTGTAGTTGGAGCCGTTTTGACCAAAGAGAATTTGTAATTTTAGGAACACACTGAAAATAAAATGCCACAACTCAATGCCTTGTAAGATTAAAGGTGATGCTCCGACAGGTAAAATAAAATGTTGGACATGTTGGTGTTGTTGTCATCAGTTTTCATAAAAATAAACATGTTACTGGATTCATGACCCAGGGCGATTATAGTTGAAAGTTTTTTCGTACATACACTGAAAACACAATAGGATAAAATAAGGATCAACAATATTTAATACATCATCCTATATGAGCATCAACTAATATTTGACTACATGCATGTTTATTACCATTTATGCGTCAACAGAACTTTACAGAGAAGACACTGTAGGATGAGACAAATGGTTGAGAAATAATAGACTGCTGCTGAAGAACTTTCTTCAAGACAGACAAGCGGCATGCTCCTTAATTACCACTATAAATAGACCACCACAACTTCACTAGATAGCATGCAAGTCATACAAAACGCAGGAACCCCGAGACAATAGATAGAGAGATGGCAGGCATTCAACAGCAACAACTAGTGAATGATACATTGCCTGCATCATGGAATGGATCAAGCAACCGAATAGCTTCTGTTAATGTGGAGGGCCAGCCACAACCTTGGGCTGATGATCTTCACTTGGAAGACCCAAATCATCAGGTCTCTTTCATATATGTTCAGGGAAATTAACGTGTTGATTGAATTCTAATTTTTAGTAAGCTTTTACGTATCAGCATTTGAGCTCTCTTTTTGATGACCAGAAACCTGGATGGAGAAAGTTCCTATCATATGTAGGACCTGGTTTCCTTGTTTCATTGGCTTATCTAGACCCTGGCAATTGTGAGTGCATGTACCTCCCTCCATATTCTGTCACTTATGTACTTACTGTATTTGGGACTATATGACTTATAAACAGTTTTATCATGGCATGTAAACAGTGGAAACTGATCTGCAAGCAGGAGCTAATCACAGATATGAGGTAATTAAAAGAGACAAACAGAAATGAAAAAAAAAAATACCATAATTTTTCGTTGGCAATTAGAAAATCAGCACGCCTGGATAAATTTACTAACCGGCAATCGGTAATGTTCTAAGTATCTGGTATTTTCAGCTGCTATGGGTGATACTTATCGGATTGATCTTCGCTCTCATCATCCAGTCACTTGCTGCAAACCTTGGTGTCAGCACCGGTAAAACATTCAAACATCACACCTCTTGGTTATCTCAAAAATTGTTTTGTTATTAACCTTGTTCTAACTTTGTTTTAACTGGGATTTATCATTTTTTTGTTATTAGTATTGATTATTACAATTTGGTGTGAGGATTTTAGGAAAGCACCTGTCAGAGCTATGTAAAGCAGAGTACCCAAAATATGTCAAGTATTGTCTGTGGTTGCTAGCAGAGATAGCTGTCATAGCTGCCGATATCCCCGAAGGCATAATTTCTTCATTACTCTATTACTTTAAATTAATATTGGATACTTATCTATGTCCTTGGCTGTTATTGAATGCTGTTTTGATAAGACACGTATACGTCTCAGTTCTGTTCTTATTCGTCACTTTTAGACTATTAAAACAAACAGGCTGAATTGTAGTCGAGAAATCAGAGGGAAAAAGGAAATTATAACGTGGGATTTCTAAATTTCTTTACAGTGATTGGGACAGCTTTTGCGCTGAACATATTGTTTCACATCCCAGTATGGGTTGGAGTTCTTTGCACTGGTTGCAGCACCCTCCTACTACTTGGCCTGCAGAAATATGGAGTAAGTTAGTAGCTCATTAAAGGGAAAATGAAAATAAATTATGAGAGTGATTTCTGTCCTGCCCTTTATTTTTGACGTAATGTTTGACACCACTGTATACACATGTCAAGCCTTGAGTCTTCATGAGTTCTTGTCTGCATTTGCATGTTTGGTTTCAATACACATGTAAAAGAAAAATGGGTTTCCGTTGCTTGTGCTTTTCCAGTTTTTAGTTCCTTAATTGTTATTTTGTCAGTCAACTATTCACACTTAAGCTGCTATTTTGTTCTCTTCCATCCCAAATAAAAAACAAAACAAAAAAATATATATTATACTCTATTTTCCCACTCAGACTCTACCTTCATTTTTTTTAAGAAATAGGATGAAAGGTTGTTCATAAAAGTCTTAATTGAATTCACTTTCTTATGAGAATTCATTTATTTTTTGTACAGGTGAGGAAGCTGGAACTGTTAATAGCAGTGCTAGTGTTTGTAATGGCAGCATGTTTCTTTGGAGAAATGAGCTATGTAAAACCTTCTGCAACTGATGTGCTTAAGGGCATGTTTATCCCCAAGCTGTCAGGCCAAGGAGCCACTGGCGATGCCATTGCCCTACTCGGTGCCCTTATCATGCCGTAAGATCGATCCCCAAATATGACTCAGTTGCTTTATATTTGTAATACAACGTCCAAGTTTTTTAATCTATTTTGTATACTAAATTACTCATTTGTCTGTTTTCTCTACAGGCACAACCTCTTCCTTCACTCTGCCCTTGTTCTGTCTAGGAAAATGCCAAATTCTGTCCGTGGCATTAATGTAAGCTAAAATAGCGAAACTATATTACCTTGTAGTAACACTTTTCTAGGGCGGCTAAAGCTTGCTCACATGACATAAAATTAATAACTTCAAGCACCGCTTTTTAATTCCTTTTTCTTCTTCTTCTCAGTTAGCTATACATAATCTTCCTTATGCAAATTGACTTGTATAATTTTGTTTCTTGATTTTACAGGATGCCTGTCGTTATTTTTTGATAGAGAGTGGATTCGCACTGGTTATAGCATTTTTAATCAATCTCGCAGTCATCTCCGTATCTGGGACTGTTTGCTCAGCCCAAAATCTATCATCTGAAAATGCAGATCGATGTGGAGATCTCACCCTTAACTCTGCCTCCTTCCTTCTTCAGGTAGAAACCACATAAGAAAAAAAAGAGTTACCATAATGCATATGTTCAAGGATAAATTGACAATTTGATTTAATTTGTTTCTGCAGAATGTGCTGGGAAAATCAAGCTCCAAAATTTATGCAATTGCTTTGTTAGCCTCAGGGCAAAGCTCCACTATCACAGGCACTTATGCAGGACAATACATCATGCAGGTCTCTGACGATAAAAAGATTAAAACTTTAGCATTTGAACTCAACTATTCATAATTCTTAAGAGATAATAAATTACTTTCGGGCGGTGTAATTTTCAGGGTTTCTTGGAACTTAAGATGAGAAAATGGCTTCGGAACCTGGTGACCAGGTGCATTGCCATTGCTCCTAGTCTTGTTGTCTCGATTATTGGTGGATCATCGGGCGCAGGCCGACTAATCATCATTGCATCGGTTAGAAAAATTGATGACGTCAAACTAATCATAGTGTTAAATTATATCCATTTTCAAGTGTAACTAACTGTCATAGGTTCTGCAGATGATTCTCTCCTTTGAACTACCATTTGCTCTCATCCCACTTCTTAAATTCAGTAGCAGTACCACCAAGATGGGACCACACAAGAACTCAATTTATGTAAGCTTTTTTCTTTCTTCTTGAAATAAATGTAAGACTCGGCAGCTGCTTTTCATATGCTAATCATTTTCCTTATTGTGATTACAGATTATAGTAATCTCATGGATTTTGGGTCTGGGAATTATAGGCATCAATATTTATTATCTGAGCACAGGCTTTGTGGGCTGGCTAATTGACAACAATCTACCAAAAGTTGGGAACGTTTTCATTGCAATTATAGTATTTCCTCTGATGGCAATCTATATCCTAGCAGTAATCTATTTAACCTTCAGAAAAGACTCTGTGGTGACGTTTCTGGGGCCAAATAAGAATGACCCACAGCAACAAGCTAAAATGGAAAACGGACAAACCAAATCTACCGAGGGCCCAGAGATGGAACGAGTACCATATAGAGAGGATTTAGCTGATATCCCTCTGCCAGAATAGAGGGTTTTCTCTGTTACTGGACAAGACACCACTAATCAAATCGAGGTCAAAATGATGTAATATGGCCTTTTTGTCTAGTTGAAGTTCAAGGCTTACTAAGACTTCAGCGTACCACCTTTTGGGTCTAATAATAGCAGGACTCATCGTTTGTAAATTCTATGAAGTGCTAAAGTTGTAATTTTGGCTTTTATTTCAGTTAAAATCGATCAGGGCCGTTGCTATTGCCTTGAAAATGAAGAATAAAAGAGAAAATAAAAATAAAAAAACTAATGGCGTCTAATTAAAAAGAATTACGCTACACGTGTCATCTAGAAAGATAAACTTCATCGTGACGATTCACAAAACATTTAAAAAAAATTGTTTTTACCACCGTAAGTCACTGCAAACATCGCTTGAACATGACGGAGCGACTTTTTTATTGGCGAGTTCAACGCACGCTCCATCCACTTTATTATTATTTTATGAATCAAAAAGTCGACATCAAGAATTATATATAAAAATAAATATTAGAACGGGTTATTGATACATATCAAAGAAAAAATCAATAAGTGGAAATAAATGTTATAACGATATGTTGATGCATATGAAAGCAAATCAAAAAGTTGAGAGGTATTAAGATATCTAATCTTACGGCGTAAGGAGCCATTCGAAAATTTTGCATTTATGCTTTGCAGATGACATGCTGTTATTTGCGGAGGCTAACATCAAGCAAACAGAGACTATTATTATGGAGTGTTTGGATATGTTTTGTGCTTCATCTGGTCAGCCGGTGAGCATTGCTAAGACCAAAGTCTATTTCTCTAAAAACTTCCAGCCAAGTTCTAGCAAGATCTATTAGCAATAGCACAAGATTAGATATCTTTCCATTTACTAGTTTCACCAACTTCACAACTTAATCTTTAGCTAGCATTAAAAAAAAAAATTGCTATGAGGAAACACATTAGTAATATAAATTAACTTTAAGGGGTAGCTCAACTGGTCAGATTTTAGATTTGTTTCTCAATAGTCACGAGTTCGAGTCCTCTTCGGACCACTAGAGGCTTATATGGTCATTAATTTCAGGGCCCGTGGGATTAGTCGAGATGCGCGCAAGCTAGCCGGACACCGATATTAATCAAAAAATAATAATTTAAGTCAGTGGGGGAAATAATCTAATAACTTGTTGTCATAGTATCCTTATTTAATAGCACTTTTTAAGTTGTCTTCATAAGAAATTGTTAATTTGATTCCACCCCGTGATCAGCACTATAAATAAGAGAGCAGATCAATGAAGAATATCCTTGCAAGTTAAATTGTGAAGATACTTTGTAGTTTAAGGGGATTGATCATATATAACCAAACCCAAAGAATCCCGCATCTCTAACAGGTAAAGAAAATGAAAGAGAGAGGGAAAGATGGCTAGCCTGCAGCAGGAACAGCAATTGCGCGATCAGTTGCTCATACATCACCGGGAAAAAGCGAGCGTATAGCAGCTCTTGACTTGGATGGCCAGTCCCGTCCCCACCTTGCACTGATCATGACCAGCAGGTCCATATCATTCTCTCATGTTAAGCTCGTTTTTGGGTTTCTCTGCCATCATATTCTTTGGAAGAGAAAACACCGAGCTTTTCCTGATCTACGTACATGTTTGGCTCTTTTGACGTATATATATTATATATGGAAATCTGGATGGAGATAATTACTTCCATACGTAGGACCCGGTTTTCTTGTTTCATTAGCTTATCTTGATCCTGGAAACTGTAAGCACAACTGTTCTTTCTCTTTCGTTCCTCCGATCTCTAGCTTTTCTTGACTCGTTAACATATAATTAATGGTGTCATGTGCACTACCTGCAGTGGACACAGATTTGCAAGCAGGAGCCAACCATGGATACGACGTGTAAAGAAATACAACCAAAAACCAAAAGAATAAGTGGTGATCATGTGTAATTTTCAGCTGTTATGGGTTATACTTATTGGTTTGATCTTCGCTCTCGCCATCCGATCTCTTGCTGCAAATCTCGGTGTAAGCACCGGTACGTGATTGAATTAAGAAGTGAAGATAATATTCAACTATAATATGTTTCCAAACAAGATTTCAAATAATTAAACTCACGACAGGTATCAAATCTAAAATTTATTAAAACTACTAGCAATTATTTTTGTGCTGCGGCATTGGATTTTCAGGTAAATACTTGTCCGAATTGTGCAAGGTGGAGTATCCAAAGTTGTGGTTGCAGGCAGAGGTAGCTGTCGTAGCTGCTGATATACCTGGAGGCATGTGTAAATTCGATTACCGTTAAAAATATCACAATATGTACAGTATTGCAATATTTAACCCCTTTTTTTTAATTTATACTTTCGGACAGTGATTGGAACTATTATAGAATGTATCTACATAGAAAATATTATAGTCATATTCTTGTGTTGTAATATCCACCATTATTATTGTATATTGACCTACACATATAAATAGAAAAGGTTGGTTAATCAATAAGTGAAGTCTTTTAATTATTTTTAACTTGGTATCAGAGCCTTCTGTAATCAAAACTCTTCTTCCCTCTCCCTATGGACTCTGCTGCTGCTGCCACCTTCTCTTGGATTTGTAAATAGAAAGACATGGCTTTTCTCTGGATTTGTAACAAGTCTTGATAACCCTGTAAAATCATCCAAAGCCCATCTCATAATCCTAACTAGGTCCATGTCTGCCCAACAAAAAATCATAAGGTTATCAATAAAGCACAAGTAAGTGATAGCAGTCCTTTGACACCATCAATGATATCTAAACCTCAAGTTCTACAAAGCCTCTCTGAGTATACCTTCTAAGTCATCTATAACCAAAACAAACAAGTAATAAGATAAAAGATCACCCTGTCAAAGAACCCTATAAGATGAGAAGAAACCATGACTCTCCTTGCTCATGACTATAAAGAAAAAAGTTGTAGACATGCATACCTCGATCCATCTGACCATGACACCAGGGACTCTGATAGCCCTTAAGCCCATAAGGATAAATTCTCAACTAACCATATCAAAAGCTTTCCTTACATCTATTTTCAAAGCATATTTAGGCATTAGATTAGCTAGGTGATACTTATGTATGAGCTCTTGAGTCAACAAGATAGTATTCGATATTTGCCTACTTGGAACAAAGGTAGTTTAAGCAGGACCAATAACATATGGAAAAATACCCTTCAATCTACTTACAATAACTTTATATATGTATTTGTACATCATATTATAACATGAGATAAGTTTAAAGTCATTCATAGTGGTGGGTGACTCAATCTTAGGAACCAAAGTAATCCTAGTAACATTAACACACCTAGGTAGAGTATTGGTATCAAAGAAGTACCTCGCGGTAGCAATGAAGTCTCTACAAAAAATGTCCCAACTTCTCTTGAAGAATAAGGAGGTACAGCTATCTAGACCAAGGACCTTATCATCTAGGATGGAAATAAAACTTCATTGATCTCATCAGTTATGATGCATGATTCTAAAAGAAAGGTAATGTCAAGAGGAAACCTGCTAGAGTATAAATAGGAAGCATCCTTTAAAGTGATAATTAAGTGTGTGAAAAGTAGTCTCTAAAAGCAACAAATTGTCAACCGAACCAAAACCTGCTAATCTTAAACCTTAGATCATATCTCATCGATCAACCAATGGATTTATTCCTGACTTGTTTGTGAATGAGTGATCTGTGAAAGAACTTGGTTTTTTCTGTCTTCTAAGTTTAACCAGAGATCTGTGTTTATAAAAAGTTTTATCACCCTTGCTTAATTGAAAGAATTCCCTAACAAGCTTTCTCTTTACCCTCTGATACTCATTAAACTGAGGAGAATCATTAAGAAGAGTCAATGTTGCAGCCCATTTAGTATTTGCCTCAACTACACAACTAGAGATATGGCTAGTGTGTAGGTGATGCAAAGTCTTTAACTTAGGCTTTAGCAATCCAAGTCTCTTTGTAAACTTGTATGTGGGGTTACCATCCACAGGAGTCTACTAAGTATCTACCACTAAACCCAAGAAATCATCTCTGTCAACCCATAGATTCAAGAACTTAAAGAATGATTTTAGCCTAGGAAGAGGACCAATGGAGTGAACAACCATAGCACTATGATTTGAGGAGTCTCTAAGTAAGAATTCAAAACAAGTAGTCGGCTAAATATGGCTAAGTAAAGAACCAACGTGAATTACCAAAGATCCAATCTAGATTTTGAAGAATAGTATCCATGTCATGCTAACCATTGTTCCAAATATATCTTATTTCTGAATAAGGAACTTTAACCATTTTCATTGCTTGGATACAACTACCAAAATCATCCATGTGACTACACCAAGTAGAATCACATCCACACTTATCGGTAGAACTCAACATAGCATTAAAGTCTTATAAAAAAAGCAATGGTATAAACTAAGATGCAGTAGCTCAGCACCTTAAGTATTCCCAAAGGTCTTGACACCCTAAATGTGTATTGAGGATGGACATAAAAATGACAACAAATGAGCGCCTATCAATCAAGCTAGATACCTCACAAGTTATCCATTGTGGAGAAGAATGCAAGCAAACAACATTATATACTATTGGATTCCATGCAACTAGAATACAATAATTAATATTAACTCATACATTAGAAACTGCTATGAAGAAGGATTTATAAATGCCTTAACCCCTCATATGATTAGATGCAATCTTAGTCTCAAGTATGCCTATTAAGCTAAGATTATGATTATTAATTCAATCCTTTATTACTTTATGTTTTGATGAGCCATTAAGACCTTGAATATTCCAACTTCCTGTATTATACATGGACATAGGAAACAAAATGTCAAAAATAGAGGAAAATAATCAAAGGGCTTTAAGCTTTTTTTTATATATATACTTTGCCTAATTTCATGAGTATTATAAGGATCAAGCTTACTTGTTTCACTTGGTTGAAAAGGTGTCGAGATAGAATCTAAAAAACCATATATCGGTGATGAAGTGTTAGCTTCACTATTGTTAGTGAAGGTAGCATGTTTGTTCTCCAAACATATTTTGATTCCAGTAAGTAGGTGTTAGTCCTTTAAGAAAGGCAATATGTCCTAAATTGAGTCAACTTTTGAACCCCCATCATCATTTAACCTATCCCTCTTAACATCAATAGGTTTGGCTATTTCAATAATGATCTGCAGCTTTAACCGGTCGATCGGTTCCTCTAATGTCTTAATCGGCAAGGGTAGTAGCTCTCGAGGCCTCTATTGTGTTCAACTAGTTGTTTGGTTCCTAACAAGTCTAAACTACTTGATCGATTCCACCTGATATGTCTATCTAGGTTACTAATTTTGTTGCAGAATTAGCAATCGAAGGGGATGTAACCCTTTCAACAATAATAATTAGTGAGCTACAAGCTTGTTGAACACCCCTTTTATTTTTATCTTGAGCATGTCTTCCTCGAAAACTTTACAAATCTCACAAGCTCATGGCTTGCATTCATAATCAACTGTAAATGTGATAGGCTTCATTGATAACTTACATCATATCTAAAAAACATGGATCATGGGTAGTGAAGCATCCAATTCAACACATAATCTAGGATAGTCAAGTCAAGTGCCATTAAGTGTATGTTCGTCGCAAGCCAATACTTGCAGCTATGCCTAGGCCCGTCTCATTCCAAAATGAAAAAGGTAGACCTTGAAGACAAACCCATATGGGCACCTTTGAAATTTTGTTCTTATCAAGAATAAAACGTGAGTGTCATGGTTGAAGGATAA
>Ga0325400_1002700_pt1 | contig 15715 bp, 6 predicted proteins | sample PopdelMetagenome_2_FD_205662 | JGI IMG/M metagenome (GOLD analysis project Ga0325400, IMG submission 205662) | Populus deltoides microbial communities from Bellville, Georgia, United States - Xylem-PdKOR-R1 | ecosystem: Host-associated > Plants > Phyllosphere > Stem > Wood/Secondary xylem... | reverse complement strand
AATCAATATTCAAGGGAAATCTTGACAAATTAGCTGATGCAAGAAAGCAAAAACCATAGACCACGGATTCCTTTAATTTATGTGCTTAATGAATGTACGTATCGATGGTCATCTCTTACAAATTAAGGAGAATGTTTACTTCCAGTTAATGATCTGCAGTGATCAAAGAAATTAATATTGTTTTCTTCGCATGGATCTGAATCCTAGTGCTTGTGATAATGGATGTCTTCATCATATACTCATGAACGTTGACCTGTAAGAAGAGATTCTCTGGCATGCATCTACTGTAAAAAAATGAATTAATTTGAACATAAATATTTGATCATTATGGAGCAGTACTGAATAAAGGGATGAAATTGTTTCATTGGCAAAGACAAATATAATATTTACTCATTCTCATTTCAACTGATCCTTGATCAAACCCAACTCTTTCCAGGGAGGAGAAGAATTAAGAGAAGAGGGATGCTGCTGAAATTTATAGAAAGGGAGTGTCATTAGCTGTTTTCTGGTTTTCCAAACTCAGGGAAGGGCCTTTTGGCATCTCTTTATTATACCACAGGGAAACAAACAGTGGAGCTGACCGAAATCCCAACACCATTGACTTCGTGTTTTAATGGGCTAATTATTGAACGTGTCCCAATTTATCTGAACTAGGCCCAGCTGGTCGTTTTTCTGTTCAATTAAACAACCCATATACCACTAATTACTTATGATTTTAATTAATATTATACAATAATTAATTAGTAGAATATCAGTGGGAGAGATAAGATTTGATGTTGAAACGCATAATTAATTTAGGCAGGCAGTGCCATGAGGATTTTAGAGTCTCTTTTTAATCAAATCTATAAAATAACCATGGAAAATCAAAGCTTCTTTTTTTTTCTTCATTAGAGCTTACTAAACTAAGTTTGGGGTGGACGAGACCGTTACTCCTTTAGGACTTGGGTCCTTTATTAGCTATCTACCCATCGTGGACACCGATCCAGTTCAATGGCAGCCTTTCAAGATCCCAATCAAAAGTTCGGATTGTCACCGAATTTATTTTTTAATTTCGTTTTTGTTTTTGTTTTTTAATTACTATTTTATTTATCTTATATACTTTTTTGTAATTAATTTTTTTTCAATTTTATCTTCTATGTACTTTCATGTATAAATGATTTGAGTCACATGTTTACAAAGTTAAGGTTGGTCTACATTCTCTTTTTGGTTTATTTTCTTTTCTTATCTCATTATTTAACATTGTTTTTTTCAAAAAAAAATTTCTTTGTAGTTTTTTTCAAAAAAAATTCTATCGGGTTTTTCTAATTTCATGACATGAATCATGAGTTTTACAAGTTAATCTGAGTTGGCTTGTCTTTTTATTATCCAAGTTATATATCTATCGTGCTATTTCAAGTTGACTCAATCTGTTTTTTCTTGTCCCTTTTTGTCCAATTTTGTACTTAGAAAGGTATTTTTACAAGTTATATGGATTTTTTTAAAAAAGAAAAAATTGTTCATTTACTATTATTGTTTATTTTTTTATTATCTAATTAAAACAAAACCAAGTTATAAACTTAATCGAGGATATGATCCAAGTCGTTTGTTTTTGTTATTTCTTTGAAACATGCTTGCGGCGCCTAAATTATCTTTGCTTTTTTCTTATTTTTTATTCTAATTTTGGTTTTTATTTAATTGATACTTGTTTTATGTTTTTTTAATATTTTTTATTTTATGTTTCAATTAATAGCCTTCTTCTATGATTTCTTTATTTTGCTTATTTAGCCTTTTTTGAATAATAGTTTTTTAAAATTATTTTATATGTATTTAATTTTTGAAGATATTATTTTTACTCATCTATAAAAAAATTTATATAGATAAAATTTATTTTTAAAAATAAAAAAATATTTATTTTTAGATAATATTTCTAATATACGTAGCCCTGCATGATATTTGTTTTTTCTTTTATTTTTTTCAATCAACTTCATGTGTATACCTATTTTTGTTATCATTTATTTAAATAAAAAATTGATTTTAATTGATAAATTCAGTAAATAAAACTAGATAAATATCTCATGTTGTAAGATTAAATATTTTTATTTCTTAATTTTTTTATTTTTTTTTTAGTTGTCATTAATGACTTTATTTATTTATTATTTATACATATGATTCTTGATTTATTTAATTAGATATTTGGATAAACTTTTTGATTTACACAAATATCCAAAAATAAATGTTAGAAAAAGAAATACAATCCGCAGCGGATAAAATAACTAGTGTATAACTATAAACTTGTCACCTGAAATCCTTTTTCTTTTAAATGAAGGCAGATACTGAAAGCAAGCTTATAAAACTAAAAGCCTTTTTTTTCTCTCGATATTTTTGCTTTCAATTCCAGAATTTAGAAAGAGTAAGTGCACAGATTTCAAAATATAGCTAGAAGGAAGCTTTAACAATTGGCCATTAGAGAACTTTTTAACAAAATTATTCAAAGAATAACCATTGCCATGCTTTCTTTAAGGTATCAACTTAAAGGTAGTTTTTAGCCAACCTTTGCACAATTAGAATAATTTACTTTAAGGTTGGTTTGATATTTAAGGAGATTTCTTCTCTGTTTAGATTTAGATTTAGATTTTGGAGTCAATACCCAAGATATTAATTATTATATTTCTATGAAAGCACCAGCCGACATGACGTGCGCCATTAAATTTATTTAGAAATGAACTTACTCTTAGTTAACAAATAAGCTAGTCCAAAAATACCTTTACAGTAAAAAAAAAAAAAAATTTAAATTCTCTTATTGGTTTTTGATGGGCTCTTAAAAGAACATCTAGCAGACTATCAGTACCATGCTCTTTTTTGATATTGCTCGTGAAATAACTTTTAAATAATCTAAAAAGAAAATAATGCTTTTTTTTTCTTTTTTGGAAAGAAGAAATAATGATAAACATATGGGTTCATTGAGCAATAAACTCACAACAACACTGTAAATTCATTGATAATTAAGAGGGGAAAAAAAAACAGTAACATCTTGAATAGGAGGTAAGCTCAGTGGATTGTTTCTCCATTTATATGAAGGTATAACCCTACCTATGTATTGATCTCCCTTTCATTCATGTAAGTGGTAAATATTGCAAGAGCTCTCTGAGGTTTTCTATTTAAGGTTATCGCCGTCCAAGATGATGGGCTTTCTCCACTGCCACCATTTGTTGATTCAGAAAGGCCCTTTTGCAAGGTGGGAAGTCGGTAAGCCCAAACAACAGAATGACTGAAATTTAAGTCCACCTGCAATTCCTCTTTTTGCATCTTACGTTTGTCAGCAAGAAACAATCGCTCATAGCAATATTTCCTGCCAATCTTTTTCCAATGCCACCGACTTGATAAGGGCGAGATAAATTGATGTAACCTAATTAACCAGGTTCTTCTGAAAGCAACATTGCAGCAAAAATAAAACTAGAATATCAACTGATACTTAATATCTTTCGCCCCAGACGTCTCTTTTGTGACCACAGCGAAAAATTCGTGTTCTCAGCATAATATTTTTTTTTTTGTGATTTTGATTTTGCAACTTCATGTCATTGCATGAGATTAATGGTTCGCAATTAGTGTAATTGATTAGTGATTAGGGATAGATAGAAAGCTTCATAGAATATCAAAGTCAATAACGTGAACTTGCTTGGTATATAGTTAGAGGTGGATTAGAAAAGTTTTTTGACGACAGGGTGGATTAGAACTAAGCTAATTGTATTGATAGATGAAAAAACCTCATAAATTTGCTGCAAATATAAGACTTGGATTTATAGGCAAGTGCATATTAATATATTTTTATATATTTTCCGCGGCATCTTGTATCATATTTGACTCTTTCAAAGTGAAAATAATATATATTTTCCGCGGCATCTTGTATCATATTTGACTCTTTCAAAGTGAGCATGGTAAAGGAAATGACCTCTGGTACGTTGTCAAGACACACCAAAGAAGTCTCTCAACAACGTAGAATATATTATTCATTAATAAAACCCTGCTGAATGGAAAGATTATTCGGTACATTTTCTAGCGTATCTTCGCCTGCTTCGAACAAGAAACAACCATTTTGGACATTTTCAAAAACAAGACTTGGAAAACAAAAAAGGGAGGAGACTAAAAACACTGTCTGCCCTCTGACCACCGTTGCAAAGCCGCCATTTACAGGCGCGTGATATTATCTATAATCAAGAAAATTTCCTTCTCCAATAAGATCATGCTTTTCATAGCGTAAATATTATCCACTATCATTGATATTTGATCAACACAAAATTACATTGATACGAAGAAAAAGGAACAAAAAGAAAATGTACGCAGGAGGACAAGAAATGAAAATAATTAGAATTATTGTGAATTATTAGTGACTTATGAAAAAAAAAGCCATGCAATAAAATCTGTGAGCTATATATGGTATACCTTTCCCTTGTTTTATTCATTTCTCTCTAACAATCTTGAGCATAGAAGTCAATAATCTCCTTGAGATTAAGCTGAAATAAAGAAGAAGAATCATTGTACATCAACCACAGCATATGCTCGAACAAAATGGCATCCACATCCACAAAAATCACTTTCTTCTTCTCCCTTGATCTACTCGTAGTATCATAAAAAATATTATCCTTTCTGACTGTTTCTATCAAAACCCGAAAGGGGCTCTCTTCTAGTACAAACGGATCGACCAAGAACTCCTTCATCTCTTTTCCCACCACCACAGTCACCGGACTGTCCAAATCGCTGAACCCATCTTCAGTTAATGGCCGATACCCTGGTCGTGACCTCGTGCAGCACTTTCTCAACATTGATACAGGCAAGACCAAGCAATCCATTGCTTTTAATCTGAGAGTTTTTAGTAACAGAACTGGTGTGAGACTACAAAGGATATAATGTTATGATGATTGTGTCTGTCTAGATATACAGGAAAGACCAGGCATAACTTGTATTATATAAATGGGAGTGAAAGCAAAGAATCAAAGACAGATGAGAAAAAAGGGTAGAAAGGTGCAGGTTGATTTGGCCTTCAACCACTTAGAGAGAGAATAATTAGTTTTTAGTAAGAGAACTGTAGTTGTAAGCAAAGAAAACGGTGTATTTGTATTTGTATGTATTAATTTTCTGTGGTTGTTAAACAGCACAATAAGATTTTATGGCAATAAAAATAGCCGTTGAGTGGGATAGAGATTGAATCTCTTGGAAGTTGGAATCATAATTAATACGTCATCCAGTGCCGACTGGAGTCATGATAAAGACTCACATTATGCTGCCGCGTTGGGCGCGCGCGGCGCGTTGAAATTCAAAGGACTAAAAATTCAAATCTTATTGGGACTTGGCTGCAAATTTGATGATGGAAGAGATGGAATCATCCCCTTTGGATGAGTTAATGGGGCAGATTTTTCAAATCTCTAGTTTCTTAATTGTGCCGTTTCTGAGCTAACATAGTAATTTGATGTATTTGAATGTGTAATAACAGTTGTGGTTTAAAATATTTTTTGTTTGTAATTATATTAAAATAATATTTTTTTATTTTTTTAAATTATTTTTAATATTAACATCTCAAAATAATTTAAAAATATAAACAAATTAATTTAAAATAAAAAATTTTAAATTTAAATTTTTCAAAGATATAATTTCAGTCGTGTTTCCAACCACCGCAAAGAAAGCGAAAACCTTGATTAATTTAGTTAATTTACTCATTTGGTTGATTTGTTATAGTCACTTGATTTTTTTTAACAAATCACAAACTTTGATTAAATAAAGGCAGGATTAGCATAAAAATGAACAAAATAAATGTAAATAAACTTAAATTAGGGTTAATTATACTAAATCTCCTATAGTTTGCTCTTATCTTCTGTTTTTTTTTCTTGCTTTGTTTTTTTTTTTTTTCAAAAAATACTCTTTACACCTTGAGATTTATATATTTATAACATTTTACATCCTCATGCTAGCAAAAAAAAAGTCACCAAAAAAATAAAATTATTTACAACTTTATCATTATAATTCATATAATAACTAAAAAGTTTATATTGTGTTAAAATAACAAAATGCCATTAAAGTTGTTGTTAACGATTTTTTTGAAAAAGTTGTTGTTTTTCAATGCCTTTATAATCATAAAAATACCATCATTTTCATGTTTTTAACATAATATATCCCTTAACCTCACTATTTTAAGCCATATAAACATCAAATTCTTCATTTTGTAACACAATTTTCTTATCAATTCTTTACCTTTCCGGCAAACGAGAATCCACGGTTATATTATCAACATAAACATATTAATCTCAAAATTCACCTAATTTTCTAAAAAATTAAACACGGTCACAAATCCAACAAACATGCTGTCTAAAAATTAAGCAAACACAACCAACATTTTCTAGAAAAAAACATATCCTAATTTCCAGCGAACACCTTTCAAAAATCTAGCAAACACAACCAACATTTCTAGCAAAAACAATATCAATTTCCGATTTAGATAAAACTAACAACAATCCAAAATTTGCAACAAAAAATTATATACATTAACAACACGTTATCATATTTATCAAATGCTAATAGCCTACAAACTTGCAATAACTTGGAACTAGTGAGAACATAAATATTGTGAATCATTGTTGTTGTTATGACATGTTTAAACTATGAATTTTATTTTATTTATTGTGCATGCTTTTGCTATATTTGATATTGATGTTCATTCATTTTGTTTACTATGGAATACATATATTTCATTTCATTTGTTCATGTTGAACAATATCATAGTTAGAAGCATTAACATTACAAACACTAAATAAGTTATCAATAACAACTTTACACTTGCAAAGCTAGCCTCTACATTGTGATTCTTGATCCAAACTCTATGAATTTTGTTTTTCATTTCTTCACTTCATATAATATTTGATTGATATCATTAGCCCGTTCTCTATTTTCTATAGTTAATTAAATTTTATTAATAGATTTGCGACAATAAATGAATGTATTGTCGCTTCACCTATCATCATATTTATAAAATAATTTATTTTTACTCACTTTTATTTTTTGATATCCTAACAATTTCTTTTTTCACATTTCATGCATTTTCTATTCTTAAACTTTAATCCATCCAAGTTATTGTAAATTTATAAGTTATTAGCATTTAATGAATATGATGACATTGATAATGTGTGTGCTTTTTATTGGCAGTAAATATGCTTCAAGTTTTAGGCTGTTGACAGTGAGGTTGTTGTTGGTTTTATCTAAGCTAGAAAATGGTATGTGTTTTGTATACAAATGCTGGTTATGTTTGTTGGATTTTTGGGAGTGGTGTTCTGGATATTAGGGTTTCTTATGTTGGAAAATATTGGTTGCATTTGCTTGAATTTCAAATAATATGTTTGTTGGATTTATGACAGTGTTTTTTCTAAGAACTTAGGTGAGTTTTGTGCTTAAATAGTGTGTTTATGTTGATAATAGCAACTCAGAAGAAAATCTATTTAATGGCTCTTCTAAATCCTTTAATCAATATAGTTAGATTGGGTTAAATGTTGAGAAGAGGACGTACCAGCATCAATCTATAATTTTAAAGAACATTGATGAGTAATAGAACAATCATTTAAGTAAATGAAACATCATGTATATTTAGGAGACTCGCGTATGTTTGTGTTAAGGATTGAAATGAGGATGAACTAGCAGCTCTCCCATTACCTCTGCTAGCTTTCCAACTTATATTATTTTTTCAAACCAGTGACCCAGATCATTAGACCTAAAACACCCTATCTAAAAAACTCATGAAACTTAATTCACAATCAATCAAATATTAAAGATGAAATTGAAAAAAAAATAATTTTAATTATACAAAAGGATTCAAAGCTGAAATAGCAATTAAAAAAATAAAGATCAAAATTGAAATATAAAATAAATTTTATATTTGATTGACTAGTGAAATTGAAAAGAAAAATTAATTTAGCAAAATGACCAAAAAAATCAAAAGAATAAGATCAAAATTGACATAAAAAAATAAAAAGAAAATTTTGATTGAAGGGTGAAATTGAACAGAAAAATAACTTTAACAGAATGAAAAAAAATTAAAAGAAAGAGGACCAAATTGGTAAAAATAATATACCATGAAATTTGGTTGAATGATGAAATTGAAAATATATAAAATTTTTATAAAATAGCTAAGAAAAAAAATTAGAATTCAAAACAATGAGGATCAAATTGAAATAATAATATCATAAATTTGGTTTGAAAGATGAAATTGAAAACCAATTAAGGTTTTTCCAAAAGGGCCAAGAAAAAAATTAGAAATAAAAAAAATAAGGATTGAAATTTAAATACCAAAATCAAAGAAAATCAAGTTGTAATTTTCAAGGGAGAAAAGAGAAAAGAAGAAGAAGAAAAAAGATCTACCAGCAACAAATCACCCCTCCACCATTGACATGTGTCACACTAACAAGAAGAGAACATAGTAACATTTTTAACAACATAATGGAAGGGAATCTTTGGCCATCGTGAGGCGTTGTATATGTTGTCCAAAATGCACAGACATCTCTCATGCACCAACGAGTGCCCTACACCTGCCAACTACATTTTATTTATTTCTTTATTAAAAAACTTAATTGATCCTCAACTGACATGGTAATAACAAAAAAAAAAACATTGTGAAAAAACATAAAAACCTACTAAGGCCATTTAAAAAAAATTAACTTCTGCTGGAATTTTGGTCATTTTACCGTGAACTTTGTTTTTTTAATTTTTTTTATGCCTCATCAAATGCCAAATTGTCACTCATATTACATGATAATTACATCAAAACCATTATAAAAATATAAATTGTTCATTGATTCTAGTTTTGAATTTTTTAATTCTAAAGGTATATTAGTCGTTTCATTGTGGAATTGAAGTGAAAGAAAAAAGACTTATCTATTCATAATCAATTTGGTAATTACTAATGTGCTTTGTGAAAAGACCAATAACCAGTATTAATTTTTCTTATGTGGGGGGCAAATTGTCATTACACTATTCCAATTAACCATGCAAATGAATATGGGTGAATAATATTTTTCAAATATGGTTTAGCTTTTGTCAATTTGTGGTTTGACCTCCTTTTTTTCACATCAAAGAAAAACATTTCTTTGCAAAAAAAAAAAGTAATAAAAAACAAGTTTCTTCATGGAATATTAATTAATTTGGTTTTCGAGTGAAGAGTGTATGAGAAATTATTATTATTGTTGTTGTTATTGTTGTTGGGTATGTTAGGAGTTGTATTCCATCTTTTGTAAGAACTTGAAACCAATTATAAATAATTTATTAAAGGAAAGAGTACTTTTTGTTGTAATTCTTCATAGTAGGGGAGAAAAAAAATTAAAAAATTGATTAAAGTGAGAAAATAAAAAACATTAACTGAAAATAATGAATTGAGAAAAAAAACTAAAAAACATATTAGATCCAGTTCGGTTTCAATTTAAGGCTTCTAAAATTAATTGAACCGAACCAAACCGATTCAACCAAGAAATCAAAATTTATGTTAACTTAATAGGGGTATAAATAGAAAATTATCTTCTAAAGACTCAAACCCTAAAAATTCTTTGTCACAACCGCTCATCCTCTTCCACCTCTCTACCTTTCTCTCTAAATCTCCTCAATGGCTCTACCCGTAGCCTACCTTTACAATTTTCATCTTTTTATTAAAACATGAAGTTCATTGTTTCTAACGTATAAAAGAGAACATGTTCAATGTTTTACTGGCAACAAACTTTTATGATCTCACACTCGCGCGAGCGCATATATATTATTTGGATAAGTTCATAATTTTTTTTTTACTTTTTTGTGATTACATTTATATATGTTGTTGAGTATATGTAATTATCTGATTTGTTTTATCAATTTATTTTGGTTTTGCTTCTTATTTTATATAAATCAATCAGATTTGGCCATAAAAACCCTAAAAAAGCCCGCTAAAAAACCAACAAGTTATATTGGTTTTTGTTTTTTAAAAAACCAAACCAAACCAAACCTGGTTAGTGTGAAATAGTTTATACTGAGGTTTGGTTATATATATATAAACCTTGATTTGGTTGGTTTTTTTTAATCAAACTAAAAATGCTTATCCTACCTCTTATAGAAGAGGATCCAAATAATTAGAGAAAAAAAGCTAAGAAAATCATGAAATATGAATTTATTATACTTTTCAAAGAATTTAATTGTGATTGGCGCAAAATAAGATCATCCATGTAAGAAAATACCAATTAAAAAAAACAAAATCACTTAAAAAAATAATAATTCTAAAAGCCATGTAAATTATTTTCTTAAACAGCTGTCATCTAAAAGTATTTGACAAAATTTGTTAGAAAGTTTAATTTATCGTAACAAAAGCATTCTAAACAAGAAAAGTCTAGTGTTAATACATATTGAAACTAAAAGCATTTAATTCTATATGTCATAACAAACTTGCAAATAATATAAAACATATAAAGATTCTAATATGCATACCATAAATATATCCATTATAGCATAAAAGATTAAAATACAATCCTAGCATGCATATTAATGTATTAGATTAAATAAAACAAAATGGAGGTAGTTACTTAATGAAGCACGTTAAATCTAATTAAGCTTTGTTGTTATCAATAATAAATCATTTGATCTTAAAACTTTATCTCTCCTCACTTGGTGCAAATGATGTTTGCAATAAGTCTTTCAAGATTCTAACAACACCACCTTATTTAGATGCACTTACAAATAAGGTCAACGAACCACAAATAATTTAACTTAAGTATATCTCAACAAAATCGAATCTAAACTCTAGATTTGAAAGCAAAATAAAGTTCTAAACATAAGAGAAAACACTCGAAATTGAGGTGAGAAAAATTATGTAAAATCTAAAAAAAATAGTAAAGAAAACTCTTCCCATAATCTCCTTTTTATTGTGAATTTTGAAACAAAAACTGATAAAATTTAATTCTGATTAATACCAGAATAAATTCCCTCCATAATTAGCCTTGATTACTTGCCATAAAACCATAATTAAACCTAACAATTTTTGTTTTCAAAGATCTACAAAAACTATTCAAAAATTGACCAAGTTATGAAGAATTAGTTATGGAAAAAAGAAATTGAATGAACTCATTAAACTTAATCCATAGGCTAGACAAAATAATGGGCTAGAGAGAATAATCCTCCACAAACCAAACCTAAGCCCAAAATTAAGTTTTCAAAAAAAAATTTTTGTCCATAAAGTTATTTTATAGCAAGTTCAGGCCAAGTCTAGGCTCAATGTTTGGTATAACTCAGGTTGCTCACATATGTATGAGTTTAAATTTAAAGCTCACTTTGTTTATGTAATCTTTTCTCTAAAAGCTTGGATGCTCTTTAAATTCAATTTTAACTTTTTATCTTCCTATTATATAAACAACAAGCAAAGCTTATTTCTTTTCTATATGAAATAGAAGTTCTTAGAGGCTTTTGAGTTTCTTTAAAAGATGTCTACCAAGAGGTATATTTCCACTATATCAACCCTTAATTTCATTATATATCATTGGAATAAACAAATTAACCTTATTTTTTTTTTCTTTCATTACAATTAGACTTGTCTAATATCAAGTTTCAGAATGATCCTGAATCTAACACATAATAAACAAAGGTAAATCTTAAAATTAAGAGTTATAAATAAATATAATATAACAATAATTATGAAAAGTGGTGGCACGAAAATCAATTTTGTTTCTCGAGCCCTTCACTTTGAAACAAAAGGTCATCTCATGATGTATTTTCACCGAAGACCTCTTTGCCAAACACAAGAGCAAATAATCTCTTTTCCAAAAAAAAAAATAACTAAGGAGTTGCAAGATTTCAAAGGCAAATTATTTTAGACTCACATCGAAACAATTTTTGTTTTCAAAATGCAAGATCAAGATTTCAAGATTTATTCTGGACCTATATTCATTCACCAAAATGAACAAAAAGAGAAATGAGAGAATGGTCTTTTAAAACCATTGTTTGTCTAAGTCGTTAGCAAAGCACACTTGGGGCAATGACCAGTAAAAAGGGGGCAATATTGTATTTAAGGAAAATCTATCTCTTCTAGAGGAACATTTCCTACAACAAGGTAAAGGAGCATTTTGGTTTATGAAAGATAGTTTGATCATTTCAGCAAGTGACACTGAATGTTTTTAGCAGTGAGACAAGGAGTAATGAATAATCTTCTCAAATTATTTGACGAGACAGAAAATCTCTTGCAAGCAAGTGGGTTACGATGGGCACCACAAAGGCTGAGTTGTGCAAACAAATATGGAAATAAACTTACATGGGCCAACTCGAGTGGGCTAGAAGCCAAGCGACAAATATGACCCAAATCAAAGGTAGCAATTCCTCATCAGTCAAGCAACAAGAAGACAAAGAGAAATAGGGGCTTATATTTCAAATCAGGTAAAAATACATGCATATCATCTAAACTTTGAGACATTGGACAATGAGTTTTGCAAATTTCATTAGAGAAAGTTCCAATGGAATCCATCAAGTGGAAGGCCAACTTGAAATAGCCAAGATTGAATTGGCTTTTGAAAAATTTTCATTTTTGAGAATTTATCAACTTGAGCAGGTTGTCCATGAGAATTAGGTCACCTAAAAAATCTGTGTTTTTCCATCTCCTTTAAATGCGTCTTTGAGCCTTTGATCATCATTTTTTAGGGTGCTTGTAAGCCTTTATCTCCTTCAAATGTGCCTTTAAGCCCTTGACCATCTAAGATAGTGTGTTTTCTAAACCTCACTTTCCTCTTCGAGCGCCTTTGAGCCCTCGCCTTTCTCCTCGAGCGTCTTTGAGCCCTCGCCTTTCTCTTTGAGCGCCTTTGAGCCCTTGCCTTTCTCCTCGAGCGCCTTTGAGCACTCGCTTTTCTCCTCGAGCGCCTTTGAGCCCTCGCTTTTCTCTTCGAGTGCCTTTGAGCCCTCGCTTTCCTTTTCGAGCGCCTTTGAGCCCTCAATTGAGCGCCTCTGATGCCTCGTTTCCTCTTTGAGCGCCTCTGATCCCTCGCTTTCCTCTTTGAGCGCCTGTGAGCCCTCGCTTTCTCTTCGAGCGCCTTTGAGCCCTCGCTTTCCTCTTCGAGCGCCTTTGAGCCCTCACTTTCCTCTTCGAGCGCTTTTGAGTACTCGTTTTCTCTTCAAGCGCCTTTGAACACTCGCCTTTCTCTTCGGGCGCCTTTGAGCCCTCGCCTTCCTCTTCGAGCGCCTTTGAGCCCTCGTCTTTCTCTTCGAGCGCCTTTGAGCACTCGCCTTTCTCTTCAAGCGCCTTTGAGCACTCGCTTCTCTTCGAGCGCCTTTGAGCACTCGCTTTCCTCTTTGAGCGCCTTTGAGCCCTCACCTTTCTCTTCGAGCGCCTTTGAGCACTCGCTCTTCTCTTCGAGTGCCTTTGAGCCCTCCTTTCCTTTTCGAGCGCCTTTGAGCCCTTGCTTCTCTTCGAGCGCCTTTGAGCCCTCATTTCTCTTCGAGCGCCTTTGAGCCCTCATTTCTCTTCGAGCGCCTTTGAGCACTCGCTTTCCTCTTTGAGGGCCTTTGAGCCCTCACTTCTCTTCGAACGTCTTTGAGCACTTGTTTTCCTCTTTGAGCACTCGTTTTCCTCTTCGAGCGCCTTTGAGCACTCGTTTTTCTCTTCGAGTGCCTTTGAGCCCTCGCTTTCCTTTTCGAGCGCCTTTGAGCCCTCAATTGAGAGCTTTTGAGCCCTCGTTTCCTCCTCGAGCGCCTCTGATCCCTCGCTTTCCTCTTCGAGCGCCTGTGAGCCCTTGCTTTCTCTTCGAGCGCCTTTGAGCTCTCGCTTTCCTCTTCGAGCGCCTTTGAGCCCTCGCTTTCCTCTTCGAGCTCCTTTGAGCACTCGTTTTCTCTTCAAGCGCCTTTGAACACTCGCCTTTCTCTTCGGGCGCCTTTGAGCCCTCGCCTTCCTCTTCGGGCGCCTTTAAGCCCTCGCTTCTCTTCGAGCGCCTTTGAGCCCTCACCTTTCTCTTCGAGCGCCTTTGAGCCCTCGTCTTTCTCTTCGATCGCCTTTGAGCACTCGCTCTTCTCTTCGAGCGCCTTTGAGCCCTCCTTTCCTTTTCGAGCGCCTTTGAGCCCTTGCTTCTCTTCGAGCGCCTTTGAGCCCTCATTTCTCTTCGAGCGCCTTTGAGCACTCGCTTTCCTCTTTGAGGGCCTTTGAGCCCTCACTTCTCTTCGAGCCTCTTTGAGCACTCGTTTTCCTCTTCGAGCGCCTTTGAGCACTCGTTTTTCTCTTCGAGCGCCTTTGAGCCCTCACTTTCCTCTTCGAGAGCCTTTGAGCACTCGTTTTCCTCTTTGAGTGCCTTTGAGCCCTCGGTTGTCGTCGAGTGCTTTCGAGCACTCACTTTCCTCTTTGAGCGCCTTTGAGCACTCGCTTTCCTCTTTGAGTGCCTTTGAGCCGTCGTTCCTCTTCGAGCGCCTATGAGCCCTCGCTTTCCTCTTTGAGTGCCTTTGAGCACTCGCTTTCTTCTTGGAGCGCCTTTGAGCCCTCGCTTCCTTCTTCGAGTGCCTTTGAGCACTCGCTTTCTTCTTGCAGCGCCTTTGAGCCCTCATATTCTTTTGATTGCGCCTTCGAGCCCTTATTTTCCTTTTTTCTACTTGGGTAGGTCACCCATCACAATGAGACCCTTTTCTTTGTATTTTTTTCATTTGGGTAGGTCACCCATTGCAATGAGACTACTTCTAAAAAAAAAAAAAAAAAAACACAGAAAAACAAAAAAAACAAAAAAAATAGGTCGTCTTTCAAATGACTTGTTTCTTGATTTCTACATCTCTCTGTAAAGGTCGTGTGTCAATCTACTGTTTTTGAAGTTTCAAGACTAAAAAAAAAAAGCAAAAGTTCTTTCTGTATTTACTTTTCTTTATAAATTCACTATACAAAGCTAAAAGAAAATAAAAATTTTCTAATATCTTTGCATAGTAAATATTATAAAGAGGGGGCAACTGTCATAACCCAATTTTGACCATTTTTATATTATTATTATTACTATTATTTTATTTACTGAAAAATGATAATAAAATGATGATGAAAAGCAAATAAAAAAATAAAGAATAAATTAAAATTGGGTTAAGGGCAACATGATTGGAAGTTTTGGGGATTAATTAAACTTTGGAATTAATTCAACTAATCAAATCAAGGGTTTAATTGGAGAATTGATAAGTTTTGAGACTTAACTGAGCTTGGAATTAATTTAATTAATCCAATCAGGGGTTTTATTGGAGAATTGATAAGTTTTAAGACTTAATTAAGCTTGAAATTAATTTAATTCATCCAATCAGGGGTTTAATTGGAGAATTGATAAGTTTTGAGACTTAATTAAGCTTGGAATTAATTTAATTAATCCAATCAGGGGCTTAATTGGAGAATTGATAAGTTTTAGACTTAATTGGACTTTGGATTTAATTAAATTAATGAAATCAGGGACTTAATTGAAAAATATCAAAGTTTGGAGTTTAATTGGGGTCCAAATTGCAAATATTAAAATCCAATGACTAACTTGTAAAAGGCGCCGAAATGCAGGGGTCCAATTACAATTTAACTAGGGGCTTAATTACAAAACTTTCCAAACTTCAAGGGCCAAAATGCATATAGCTGTGAATACCGAAACGACACCGTTTACCGTTACTGTTCATCTTCCTCACCCGATCGAAACGGACGCCCACCGCCACACAGCCATTACTTCTGCAATTATCACACTTTATGGTTGGAAGAAACGACATTGTTTTCTCT